>ERZ825324.7-NODE-7-length-321556-cov-21.426027_pt1 | contig 321556 bp, 258 predicted proteins | sample MGYA00519859_ERZ825324 | MGnify/ENA primary metagenome ERZ825324 (study PRJEB31778, sample SAMEA3449198) | human gut metagenome | biome: human gut; feature: human-associated habitat; material: faeces | place: United Kingdom | collected 2010/2012 ...
AACTCAATTCTATCACTATATCTTTCCGCATTTCACTTTTTTGTAGTAACTTTGCATCTTAAAAATAGCGGACTTCTTTTGTCTGTGCCGAACATAGATATAATTATAACGAAACAATATGGAAATTGCAAGTAAGTACAACCCCGCAGAAGTAGAGGGTAAGTGGTATCAGTATTGGTTGGATAACGGCTTTTTCAAGTCGAAACCCGATGGTCGTGAGCCGTATACGATTGTTATTCCGCCCCCAAACGTCACAGGCGTGCTTCATATGGGACACATGCTTAACAATACCATTCAGGATATTCTGATCCGTCGTGCCCGTATGCAGGGGAAGAACGCTTGTTGGGTGCCGGGAACGGATCATGCTTCCATTGCAACCGAAGCGAAAGTCGTGAATCGCCTTGCACAGCAGGGAATTAAGAAGACAGACCTGACGCGTGAAGATTTCTTGAAACATGCTTGGGAATGGAAGGAAGAACACGGAGGCATCATCCTTAAGCAGTTGCGTAAGCTGGGGGCGTCCTGTGATTGGGACCGTACGGCTTTCACGATGGACGAATTGCGTTCCGAAAGTGTGATCAAGGTTTTTGTCGATCTCTATAATAAAGGACTGATATATCGTGGTGTCCGTATGGTGAACTGGGATCCGAAAGCGCTGACTGCCCTGTCCGACGAAGAGGTTATATATAAGGAAGAGCACAGCAAACTGTATTACCTCCGCTACAAGGTGGAAGGTGATCCGGAAGGCCGTTATGCGATTGTCGCAACAACCCGTCCCGAAACAATCATGGGGGATACGGCCATGTGTATCAATCCGAACGACCCGAAGAACACTTGGTTGAAAGGGAAGAAAGTGATTGTTCCGTTGGTAAACCGTGTGATTCCTGTGATCGAGGACGATTATGTGGATATCGAGTTCGGTACAGGTTGTCTGAAGGTAACTCCGGCACACGATGTGAACGACTATATGTTGGGCGAAAAATATAATTTGCCTTCTATCGATATATTCAATGATAACGGTACGATCAGCGAGGCTGGCGGTTTGTATGTCGGTATGGACCGTTTCGATGTTCGTAAGCAGATCGAAAAAGACCTGGAAGCAGCCGGCTTGATGGAAAAGGTGGAGGCTTATGAAAATAAAGTCGGTTTCTCCGAACGCACCAATGTGCCTATCGAACCGAAGTTGTCTATGCAATGGTTCTTGAAGATGGAACACCTCGCACAGATCGCTTTGGAACCGGTGATGAAGGACGACATCAAGTTCTATCCTCCGAAGTTTAAGAATACCTATCGTCATTGGATGGAAAACATCAAGGACTGGTGTATCAGCCGTCAGTTGTGGTGGGGACACCGTATTCCGGCTTATTTCCTGCCCGAAGGGGGGTATGTTGTAGCCGAAACGGCAGAGAAAGCTTTAGAAATGGCAAAAGAAAAGACAGGTAACGCTTCTTTGACGATGGCTGACCTACGTCAGGACGAGGATGTGCTGGATACCTGGTTCTCTTCCTGGTTATGGCCGATCTCTCTGTTTAATGGCATCAACGATCCGGACAACCGGGAGATTAACTACTACTATCCGACGAGCGACTTGGTGACAGGACCGGATATTATTTTCTTCTGGGTAGCCCGTATGATTATGGCTGGTTACGAATATCGGGGTAAGATGCCGTTCAAGAATGTTTATTTTACCGGTATCGTACGTGACAAACTGGGTCGTAAGATGTCCAAGTCATTGGGAAATTCTCCCGACCCGCTGCAGCTTATCGAGCAATACGGTGCTGATGGTGTGCGTATGGGGTTGATGATGGCGGCGCCTGCCGGAAACGACATTCCTTTTGACGATGCGTTGTGCGAGCAGGGACGTAACTTTAACAATAAGATATGGAATGCTTTCCGTCTGATCAAAGGATGGACGGTTGATTCAACTATCGAACAGCCCGAAGCGGCAGCCACAGCTGTCAAATGGTTTAAGATGCAACTGGACAAGACGATCGCTGAAATGGACGATCTGTTCGGCAAATACCGTTTGAGTGAAGCAATGATGGCTGTTTACAAACTCTTTTGGGATGAGTTCTCTTCTTGGTACTTAGAAATGGTTAAGCCGGGTTATCAACAGCCTGTTGATAAGTCAACTTACTTATCGACACTTGGCTTCTTCGATGCTCTGCTTCGCCTGCTTCATCCGTTTATGCCCTTTATTACAGAGGAGTTGTGGCAAGCGTTGGAGCCGCGTAAGGAAGGCGAGAGCTTGATGGTCGCACTGATACCGGAGGTTGCTCCTGTTGATAACTTATATCTGGAAGATTTCGAAATTGCAAAAGAAATTGTGGGTGGAGTGCGTACGATACGTCTTCAGAAAAATATACCGAATAAGGAAGCATTGGAATTGCAGGTATTGGGTGAACACAACGATCACTTCAACGCCGTAATTGCCAAAATGTGTAATTTGTCGTCTATCATCCGTACGGAAGAAAAAGCGGCCGGTTCTGCTTCCTTCCTGGTGCGTACGACGGAATATGCTGTTCCATTGGGTAATATGATCAACGTAGAGGAGGAACTGGCTAAGCTTCAGGACGAACTGAAATACCAGCAAGGCTTCCTGGCTTCTGTCATGAAAAAGTTAAGCAACGAAAGTTTTGTAAGCAAGGCTCCGGCCAAAGTCATTGAAATGGAACGTAAGAAACAGGTCGATGCAGAAAGTAAAATCAAGTCTATAGAGGAAAGCATCGCAGCTTTGAAGAAGTAGGCTTCAGAAATATAACCAGATGAAGTATTTCTTCTGGTTGGCTTTATGTTATTGACGCAAACTACTGTCTTGTTGAATGTAAACAAGGAGACAGATAGTTTGCGTTTTGTTTTAATGGCTCTTCCTGCCGGAGAAAAGATGGAGGAAGCGGTTGGGGGAGTTGACTTTGCGACGATATGAATTAATTATTGCAAAGTATTCTATTTTCTTTCCAAATGTTATCGTGCACACTAAAAAAAGATTATATTTGCTGTCATAATATACAAGCACATAATTTTAATTTAATATCATGGAGAAATCAAGAAGATCTTTTTTTAAGAAAGGGCTGGCAGGAGCTATCCTGTTGGGTACGGCAAGCGTAGCAAAGGCCGGATTGCCCGATCCCGTGAAGCCTAAGGCAGCTAAGGCCGTAAATCCTTTTCATTTGGGTATGGCCGGGTATACATTTGTAAACTTTGACTTGGAAACTACGTTAAAAACTTTGCAGCGTCTGGATATTCATTATCTTTGTATCAAGGATTTTCACCTGCCGTTGGATAGCAATGACGATCAAATCAAGGCTTTCCATGACAAATGCGCTTCTTATGGTGTGACTGGATATGCTGTCGGTCCTATCTATATGAAGAGCGAGGCTGAAATAGATCGTGGTTTTGAATATGCGAAACGAGTAGGCGTGAAAACGATTGTCGGCGTACCGAATTACGAACTTTTGCCCTATGTGGACAAGAAAGTGAAAGAGTACGACTTCAATTATGCGATCCATTTGCACGGACCCGATATCAAGACTTATCCGGATGCAACGGACGTTTGGGAACATACGAAAGATTTGGACCCGCGTATCGGTATGTGTCTGGATGTTGGTCACGATCTGCGTAACGGTTGCGATCCTGTTGCCGACTTGAAGAAATATCATACCCGTGTGTTCGATATGCACATTAAGGATGTGACGGATTCTTCAAAGGCTGGACGCGGCATTGAGATCGGGCGCGGAAAGATCGATTTCCCCGCATTGATTCGTATGATGCGCGAGGTGAACTATACAGGAATGTGCAGTCTTGAGTTCGAAAAGGACATGAAAGATCCTTTCCTCGGTATCGCAGAGTCTATCGGCTATTTCAAGGCCGTTAGTGATATGGCATGATAAGAATTATGATTTATGATTTGTGATTTATGATTTATGAAGCACAAGTTGTGAAGCATAATTCATAAATTATAAATCATAAATGTAAAGATGAGAACAACGTTGTATCTATTGATGGCCTGCCTGTTTTCGGCGTGCAACACCATTGAATATATTGGAATAGAAACTTATAATCCGGCCGAGATTACTTTCCCGAAGAATGTCGACAAGGTTTTGATTGTTAATAACGCCGTTCCCCAGCCCGACGATGTCGGCTATACCTATAATTTATATGGAACTGTGCAGGACACGGCCCGTGCCCATGCGGATAGTGCTTTGTATGATGCCTGCCATTCCTTAGGCAAATCGATTGTGGATGTCTCTTTCTTCAATGATGTTCTTCTCTATCATGATGGCACTCGTCAGGATACAAAATATTTGGTGGATGAAAAGTTGACACCCGAAACGGTGAAAGAATTGTGCCGGGAGACAGGGACGGATGCTGTTATTTCGCTCGATCGCCTGTTGTTTCGGATGGAAAAGGATGTTGTCGCTTTTGCCGAAGGCTTTGTCGTGGGAGGAGTCGATATCGAGATTACTGGGGTCGTCCGTGGTTATCTTCCCGGACGGGATAATCCGTTGGCTACTGTTTACGTGCAGGATAGTGTTTTCTGGTCTGAAAGTGCGGACAATATGGAGTTGTTGAAACTTTATTTACCGTCGCCGGATGAAGCTTTACGGGCTGCTGGGCAGTATATTGGTAGGAAGGTTACTCCGAACTTTGTTCCTCATTGGGATAATGAAAGCCGTTGGTTCTATAAAGGTGAGGGGGCGCGTTGGAAAGAAGCGACCGCCTATGCCTTGTCTGACAAATGGGAGGAAGCGGCTTCACGTTGGAAGCATGTGTATGAAAATTCTTCACGTTGGAAAGAGCGGGCAAAGGCTGCATCGAACTTGGCTTTGTTTTATGAAATGAAGACTCAGTTGAAGGATGCCTATGACTGGGCTGCTAAATCTTACGAGATTTTTAATAATAAAAAGGGCGAAGATTATAATTACACGAAAATGCAACGGCTGTATGTAGAGGCTCTTGGCAAGCGTATCCGTTCAGATCAGAAACTAAATAAGCAATTTGGAGAATAATAATCTTATATTCTCTGAATTATTATTACTTTTGGCAGACGTTTCGAATAAAGAATAAATAACTAAGATATGAGTGCAAATAATGCAAAGGTTCAGGCTGTCATAGAAACGACTTTCAATTCGGCCATCAATAAGCTTGCTGCGAATGAAGCTGGCAACTGTTACAGCGATTTATACGTGCAGGTAGATGCTGAAAGTGGTGAATTGCTTATTTATGATGAAGAGGATGTGTTGGTTGAGAAGACAATCATTTTCGATTGGGTGAATACGGCATGTGATGATGATCAATTTACTCAACAGGTTGCTGCAACTTTGAAAGCTGTGCTTGCCGTTCTGGTTACAAAAAAAGTTTTTGATAACCCTTGTTTTCTGAAACCGTTCTCGGTAAGCCTGACTGACGAGGATTTCTCTGTCATTGAGGAACTTCTGTTCTTGGACGATGAAAATCTTCGTTTGGATGATCCTCTTTTAAAAGATTTGGATGCAGATTTGGATGATTTTTTAGCAAAACTTCTTTCAGATGTCAAATAAACATATTATATTTGCGCCCGCATTCAGGAAGTAAATGTTGCCGAAATAGCTCAGCTGGTAGAGCAACGCATTCGTAATGCGTAGGTCGCCGGTTCAAGTCCGGCTTTCGGCTCACAAGATTAAGCAGTTATCTTTTTAGGTAACTGCTTTTTTTTATGGTGTTTTCTGTGGTTTTCGTGGTTTGTTTAAACCGATGTTTAAACTAGCGTTTAAACCATGAGTACAACAGTCAATGTCGTATGTTACAAATCTAAAGTGTTGAAAAACAATGAATCACCTTTGATGATTCGTGTTTGTAAGGATCGAAAAATGAAATATCAAAGTCTTGGTATTTCCATATTGCCTAAATATTGGGACTTTAAAGCCAACAAACCAACTTCTAAATGTCCAAATAAGGAGTACATAGAAAGGTTAATAGCGGAGAAAGTAAAAGTCTATACAGATAAGGTTATAGAGTTCAAATCACAGGAAAAAGAATTTACTGCGACTTCTTTAATGGAGAAGGTGAACAAACCAGTAAAGCGTAAAACTGTGCAAGAGGTCTTTAACCAGTATATTCAAGAACTTGAATCAGCAAATCGTTTACGTTATGCGGATATGTATAAATGTACTATGCATTCTCTTATAAAATTCAACAAGCATTTGGATATTCCTTTTTCTGATATGGATACAATTTGGTTAAAGCGTTATGGACAGTCTTAAAGAGATCAGGTGTCAATACCTTTTTAATCTGTGAGGCTTTAGGGCGCAGTTCAGAGAGAGTAACCCAAGCTGTAAAAATGACTATTGATAAAATGTTTTCTGACATTTAAAATTCTCTATACATTATTGTATATATTCCTTATGATCCGAAACCTTTGGTTTTCTGCTACTTTGTTCGGAATCTGTCTGTTCTAAAAGAGTAACTGGTCCGGAACATGCCATAAACTATTTCGAAAGTCATAGTAAACTAATTCAAAACATACTGCATATTATTTATATGTAGTTACTATCTATCGCGAATATGTAGTAACTACTAGTTGATGATAGATAGTACTACGTATAAGCAACAGGTAGTAACTACCAATAGATACTTTACTATATGTTCTGATTTAGTTCTTGGGGTGTTTTGACTTAGTTGATGGCATGAAACGGGTTAGTTAGCTGCTTGCCTGAGAGAGGTTTCAGGTAGTGCCGGTAAGGTATCATGTATAACTTTGGCTGTTTACGTTTCTGATATTCTTTGTTTTTTCCTTCGAATCTTTACTATCTTTGCAGGCAATTTATCTTACACAGACAAAATAAATGAATGAGACCATATTAAACGGTTTATTAAATCTATTTGCTATTTTCGCTTCCTCCGTGCGGATTGAAAGGGAGCAGGCAAGTCGTGCCGTTCATTCTTATCTCTCCAGCCACTTCGGGGTGCGTTCCCATAAAGAGTATATTGAACTTTACAACGCATTGCGCGATATGTATGACGATTCGCTCTTTGTACTGGACAAAGAGCAGATTGTTCGGAATATATGCGAACAGATGAAAGTAAAGTTGAGAGCCGAAGAACAATTGCTTTTGCTGATCCGTTTCGTGGAGTTTGCCTATACGAACAGTGAGGAGGCGGATCAACATCTGGCTCTGTTCCGCCTGGTAGCTGATATTTTTTCGATCCCTCAGGAAGAATTTGACGATGCGCTTGCCTTTATCACAGGGCAAACTTCTTTGTCTTTGCTGACGATCAGCGGAGAGGAGGAGGCGGAGGTCAACCATATCACGCGGAAAGGGATGGAAGGGTTCATCCGTGTGCTCTATATCCGTCGCTTCGACAAGCATATTTTCACCTATCATGGGAACGGGCAGGTATTTATGAATGATATTCCGCTTTCGTCGGATATGTTTTATGCCTGGCAACATAGCAGTGTGCTGAAAGGGCCTTTGTTCCTGCCGGTCTATTACAGTAACCTGCTTGCTGTTTTTAATAAAAACGAACACAAGGAGGTCATTCATCTGGCCGGACGTGATATTGATTTTACATTTAAGAACAGCCATAACGGGTTGCATAACTTCTCTTTCAATCTCGAATCCGGACAGCTTGTTGCCATTATGGGCGGGAGCGGGGTCGGGAAGTCGACATTGTTGGGAATCATGAACGGTAATATTCGTCCCGATAAGGGAATGATCACCGTGAATGGCCATCCGCTCGACTCTCCGGATGCACGCCAATTGATCGGTTTTGTTCCGCAGGATGATTTGCTGATAGAGGAGTTGACCGTTTATCAGAACCTTTTGTATACGGCACGACTCTGTTTCGCGCGTTTGACGGACGAGGAGATTGGGCAACGTGTGGAAAAGGTTTTGAAGGAGTTGGACTTGGAAGAGATAAAGGGGCTCGAAGTCGGTTCCCCTATTCGTAAGACGATTAGTGGAGGTCAGCGAAAGCGTTTGAATATCGCCCTCGAACTGATACGTGAGCCGGCTATCCTGTATCTTGACGAGCCGACATCGGGATTGTCGTCTTCCGATTCCGAAAAAGTAATCATGCTCCTGAAGGAACAGACTCACCGGGGTAAATTGGTGGTGGTGAACATACATCAGCCTTCGTCCGAAATCTATAAGTTGTTTGACTGCCTGTGGCTACTTGACCGAGGAGGCTATCCGATCTATGACGGGAACCCGATAGAGGCAATCACCTATTTCAAGCAGGCGGCCAAGTATACTGATCCGGATATCAGCGTGTGCAGTGTCTGTGGTAATGTGAATCCCGAATTGATTTTGAATATCATTGACTCTAAGAAGATCGACGACTCTGGAAACCAAACGAATATCCGAAAGTTCACACCGGAGGAATGGCATGCCGAATATCTTGCTTCCCGTCCCGCTTTTTCGCCTGTCGAGGAGGAAGCATTACCGAAGAACCAGCAGAAGAAACCTTCCTGGTTCAAACAATTCCTGATCTTCCTGGAAAGAAATATACGTACGAAGCTGACGAATAAGCAATATCTGGCTATCACGCTATTGGAAGCCCCTTTGCTTGCGCTGATCGTCGCCCTTCTGACCCGCTATATGGACGGGGATGAATATACGTTGCTTGCCAACAAGAATTTCGTGTCTTATATCTTCATGTCAGTCATTGTTGTCTCCTTTATGGGATTGAGCATCAGTGCCGAGGAGATTATAAAGGACCGGACGATCCTGAAGCGCGAACATTTCCTTCGGTTGAGCCGGAGCAGCTATCTGACATCCAAGATGGTGTATCTATTGGCTGTGTCGGGGCTGCAATCGCTTTTGTTCATCGGGGTGGGGAATACCATTATCGGAGTGGGAAGCGAGATGTTCGGCACGTGGTGGAGTATTCTGTGGGCAACGTCGTTCCTGGCGAATCTGACCGGGCTGATCCTTTCGCAGACGATGAGCTCGGTTGTTGCGATCTATATCACGATCCCGCTTCTGTTGATCCCACAGATATTGCTTTGCGGCTTGGTCATCAAGTTTGACGATCTCAATACACGGGCTTCGGATGAGAACATCGTGCCGTTGATCGGCGAGGTGATCCCTTCGCGCTGGGCTTTTGAAGCGTTGATGGTGGAGCAGTTCTGCGACAACGCTTATAACCGTCCTTATTTCCCGATTGAGAAAGAAAAGTATCTGGCGCAATATTACGAGAACGTTCATTTACCGGAGGTGCGCAGCTTGGTAGAACAGATTGCGCTAAAAGATGATCCCGATAAGCGGAAAACGGTCGAGAACGAGCTGGCCGTATTGAGCCGTGCAGCCCGTATCGCTCCCCGCATGGAGGGAGAGGGATATCTGGCATATCTGGACAAAGTGGATGCCGCTTTGCACGAACGGGCGCACAACTTCACTGCCTATCTCGATCAAATCCAGCAGGAACGCGGCCGGAAAGAAAGGACCGGGCAACTGATGAAGATGAAGAAAGCCCATCATAATATGGCAATAGAAGACCTGGTTATGGGGACTGGAGGACGTCATCTATATAAGGAAGCGAACCATCGTATCTACCCAGCGATCGGGCAAGTTTATGTGGAGCCTGACAACCGTTTCGGACGTGCCGCTTTCTACAGCCATGAAAAAAATTGGGCCGGATATCATATTTCTACTTATAAATTTAATTTATTGGTTATAGGTTTCTTTGCATTATTGTCGATTATCGCTATATTCGCAGAGTTTCCGGGACGTTTCTTGAAACGGGACGAATTTTAAGACTCGAAATAATAAATTATTAAATTATACAATATGAAAAAGAGTGTATTAAGCATGCTCGCCGTAGCAGCATTAGTGTTTGGAATGACTTCCTGCAACGGAGCCAAGAAAACAAGCGAAGAAGCTGAAAAGACTGAAGAAGCTGCTGTTATAGCAGGTAAGGCTCCGAAAGATCTGTTGACTGAGGAGTTGAAACAAGAGACAATTCAATTGTTGAAGGATATGCCGGATTCTGATATTCCTTATCGTCTTTCTACAGGTGAAGTAAAAGTAAATGTGGGTGATATCAAGTATATGGTGCCGGTTGGTAAGGCTGCCGAATTGAGTACACCGACGCAGAAAGCCCGTGCATTGGGTATGTATATGGCTGATTATAATGTATTGAAAGCGATCGGTAAGCCGACAGCCGAAGTGGAAGGCGTAATAGCCAAGTTGGCTACGGACTTGAATGTGTCGTTTGTTTTGGATATCCTGAAAGAACAGGCTCCGAAAGATGCAACTAAAGAGCAATTGCAAGCTTTCTTGAACGCACAGGAAGACAAGATCATCGAAAAGATGGCAGCCGAAAACAAAGTAGATGCCGAAGTTGAAATGTTAGGTGCTGCTTCTGCTGAATATGCTTGTTTGGTTGCCAATCCTACATTGGTTGTAGAAGGTGATGCTACTTCTGCCGGTCTTTCTACAAATATGGAAAAACGTGTCAGCATGTTGGAAGAGGTGGTTGCCGATTTGGCTGCTTACTATCCTGATTTGAAACAGTTAGGCGAAACGATTGCTCCGCTGAAAGAAAAGGTCGCTTCTATCCAGAGCGCTCGTGCTGCTAATGCCGAGATCATGGGGATCCGCGATGCTTTGCTGAAGTAAGCAAGATTTCTATACATAAAAAGATAAGTATCCCGGCTTCCTATTGGAGGCTGGGATATTTATTTTTTGGGGGAATCCATTTTCATGAGTTGGCAACTCGTGCGTTTAATTTGGTCAATTCATTTTCGTCACCCTTTGTAACTGATCGAAAGCAATGTAATATCGTCTGATTGGACAGCACCGACGACAAATTCGCCAACCGTCTCGGTTATCTTTTCCACAACCTCTTTCGGGTTCTTTCCGGCAAGTGTCCGGCAGTTTTCGAGCAGCCGTTGTTCGCTGTATAGTTCATGCTTCGTATTCATCGCTTCTGTTACCCCGTCGGTATAGAGAAAGAGATTGTCGCCGGGTGACATCTTCAGCTCCTTTTCGTGATAGCAGGCATCGTTGATCGCTCCCAATATCATGTCGCCAGTGGGTGGCACTTTGGAAATGGAACCGTCCTTTTTCATCAGGATAGGCGGGTTGTGACCAGCATTGCTGTAGGTGACGGTACCTGTATGGATATTCAGGATACCGTAGAATACGGTCACGAACATGTCGTTTACGCTTTCTTGGCAGAGAATGTTGTTGGAACGTTGCATACACATGGAAGCCGAGTTTTCGGTCAGTGCGATGGCACGTATCACAGTCCGGCTGATAGCCATGAAGATTGCGGCGGGAACACCTTTGCCCGACACATCGGCAATGACGAAGCCCAAGCGGTCCTGGTCGATGCGGAAGAAATCATAAAAATCCCCTCCTACATATTTGGCAGCGTTCATATAGGCATACAAGTCGAACGATTTCAACTCCGGAAACGGAGGAAATGTCTTGGGCAGGATTGTTTGCTGGATTTCCTGGGCGACATGCAGGTCGTTCTGGATGGATTCCAATTGTGTGTGTTCCCTTTGTGCCTGCTTGATGAAAGCGATCTGCTCGGCTGCCTTTTCAATGGTTCGTTCGAGGTCTTCGAGATTGATTGGCTTAGTCGTGAAGTCGAAGGCTCCCTGATTCATGGCACTACGAATATTCTCCATATCGCCGTAGGCCGATACCATAATGCATTTTAGCGCTGGGTTACGCATCTCGTTAATCTTTGTGAGTAACGTAAGTCCGTCCATTTCCGGCATGTTGATATCGCTCAGGATCACGTCGAAGTCCGGCATGGCAAGCAGCATTTGGAGTGCTTCCAGTCCGTTGTGGGCGAAATGGAATTCGTATTCACCTTTCTTTATTTTGCGCCGGAAATATTGAGTCAGCAATATTTCCAGGTCAAGTTCGTCGTCTACACTTAATATTTTTATAGCCATAGTAGCGTTGTTTCTCTGATTATTTAATCGGAATGGTGATTGTGAAACGGGTGAATTCGTTCGGCTCCGATTCCATCTCGATCGTTCCGTTATGTTTTTGTTCGATGATCGACTTGGTGATAGAGAGGCCGAGACCGGTTCCTTCTCCGACCGGTTTGGTGGTGAAGAACGGCGTATAAAGTTTCTCTTTGACCTCCTTCGTGATTCCCGGGCCGTTGTCTTCGATAACCAACCGTACCCGGTCGCTGTCTTTTGCCAGTCTTACCTTGATGGTCGGACTATAAGGATTTTCAGCGACACCTTTGGATTTGCTGAAGACTGCATAGCAGGCGTTGTTCATCAGGTTGAGAACAGCGCGGCTGAAGTCCTGCGGGATTACTTTGACCAACGGGAGTGTATTGTCGTATTCTTCTATGATGGTAACATTGAAGCTCTTGTTATTGGCGCGGACAGCATGGTAGGAAAGCCATACATATTCTTTTGTCAGCTGGCAGAGGTCGGTCGCTATATATTCATCGTCTTTGCCGCGGGAATAGAGCAGGATGCCTCGGACGATACTCGATGCCCGGTTGCCGTTTTCCTCGATCTTGCACATGTTGCTTTTGAGGTCGTCCATGATTTCCCTAATCTCCTCGTCCACCTCGGCAGAGAGCTTGCTTTCCAGTTCGTCCAATACGTCTTCCATATCTTGCAGCAACTTACATGATAGTTTGCTGAAGTTGATCACGAAGTTGAGCGGGTTCTGTATCTCATGTGCGATACCTGCGCTCAACAGTCCGAGTGAAGCCATCTTTTCCTGTTGGCTGATCTGTTTTCTCAGACGTTCTAACTCTTTCATACTGTCCTCATTCATTGTTGTTGCTTTTTTGATAAATAGGAATCGTAATCATAAACTCGGTAAAGTTATCCTTTTCACTTTTTACGATGATGGACCCTTGGTGGTTCAGGATGACTTCACGACAGAGGTACAAACCGACACCCGCAGCCTCGGCAGTGGGCTTCGTGGTGAAGAACGGTTCGAATATCTTGGCTTTGATGTTGTCCTCGATGCCGATGCCGTTGTCGCGGATGCAGAGGAAGATTGTCCCGTTCAGTCTCTTTTCTACGTGTATGTTGATGATTGGCGTGAAGTCCTTTTTCTGTAACTTTTTCAGCAATGCGTAAAGGCTGTTCTTGAGTAGGTTGAGCATCACTTTGTTCATCTGCTCAATGTTGATCTCTGCGGTCGTGGGTTCTGCCGGACAGTCGAGTTCGATCTGTATCTGCTTATTCTCAATGTCTTCTTTGAACTGCTTGCGGATCACGTCTACGTTCACTTTGCAGAGGTTGCAGATGTCCGTTGGAGTGACGTCGCCGTGACGGTCTTTCAACAATTCTTCCATTGCTTTGACGATCCGGACAGTGTTGCAGCCGTGTTCGTTTATCTTCTGCAAGTTGCTGTTGATCATATCGAGAATCTCGATGCTGTCGGCGTAGTTCTCTTTTGACATGATCGCCTGCTGGTCCGTAATGTTTTCTTTCAAGTCTTTGATCAGATTGGCGGAAAGGCCGGCAAAGTTGTTGATGTAGTTGATCGGGTTCAGGATGCGGTCGACCAACCCTTGCGTCAATTGTCCGACAGTAGCCAGTTTTTCCTTGCGGACCAGTTCGTCCTGTGCTTTCGCCAGAGCGTCGAGGGCGTCGGATAGTTTCTTGGATTCATTCAGCACTTGGTCGCGCTGGATACGGAGTTCGATTGTTCGCTCTTCTACCACTTTGGCGAGATACTCTTTCTGTTTCAGTTGTTTGCGCAGTTTCGATTTGTAGATATACAGGATGATTTGAATAACGATCAGGCAGGTGATCCATCCTCCCCAGTCGTAATACATCGACAGGATAATCAAGATCCAGTCGGCCAATACGAGCTTCTCTATGATTTGCAGCTTTACTTTGAGCGCTGCTATATCTCTAATGTCGAAGTCTGCCATATCAACAAATGTCTTTTGCCATTGTGAGTATATTTTTCCCGGCTGAACGACTATAGCTGACTTCCGTCATCAGTTGCTTGACCAGATAAATTCCGAGGCCGCCTGTCGGGCGTTCTTCCAATGAGAGAGTAAGGTCCGGCTCCTGTCTTTCGAGAGGGTTGAAACTGATGCCGGTATCGGTTATGACGATTGTCAGCCGTTTGTTCTCGTAGCTCATGTCGATACGGATGTCCTGGTCTTTTTTGTCGGGATAGGCATACTGGATGACGTTGGTCACGGCTTCTTCGAGTGCCAGTTTGATTTGCATCGACTGTAGTTCTCCCAGTTCATAAGTACCGGCTTGCTGGTCCAGAAACGCGTATAGACGGGTTAGCTGTTTCAGCTCATTCTTTATATGTAGCGTATTTGTCATCTGCCGGAATAAAGATACTTGTTATTCGATCGTGAGGATGTGAGAGAATCCGGTGATATTCAGGATTTCCATAATCTCATTCTGAATATTCTTCAGCCGGAAAGAGCCTCCTTTGTTCTTCATCCCTTTTTGCAGTGTAAGGAGCAGGCGGAGTCCGGCACTGCTGATGTAGGTCAGTTCCGCACCGTCGAGCACTACCGTTTGCGCTTCCCCCTGCAGGATGGGAGCGATCTCTTTTTCAAGATCGACGGAGGTTAACGTATCCAATTGTCCGGAAAGATTGATGACTGTTTCTTTCCCGTTTTCTATTGTTATCTTCATAATCTGTTCCTATTCTGATTTTTCGTTCAAGCAAAAGTATAGATAATCCATTACGTGAGCAAGTTATTGTATAAAAAAGGTTGTGCCTGTATTTGACACAACCCCTTTTGGTTTAAATCTTCGGTAACTCCCAAGGTGTCCTGTATTCCTTGCATAAATATTTGTCTGCTTCTGCGTCATGGAAACTCTTTCCGTCCCAAGTCAGTTTCTTGCCGGTACGGTAGGCGATGTTGCCTAATTGGGAGAACTTGGCGATATGGGCGCCGATTTCGATACTGGCATTACAGTTGCGGTTGCGCGATTTGATACATTCCAGATGGTTCTTGACATGCAGGTTCAAACCGCCTTCACCATATGCTTTCTTCAATGGAACCGCTTCCATGCGGGCTTTGCCGCTTACCTTTTCGGGGATTACTTCCCAGCCACTGCGATCGACAACCAGTGTTCCGTTTTCTCCGACAAATCCCAGGCCGTGATTGCGCCCGTAAGCTCCGTCGTCGATACCGATTGCATGATCCCACATGACGGTGAAGTCATCGAATGTATAAATTGTTTGAAGCAAGTCCGGTGTTTCGCAGGCGTCATCCGGATATCCGAATTTGCCTCCCGAAGCCATGATAGAGTTGGGGGCTGTAACGTTCATTCCATATAGTGCATAGTCGAGTAGATGCACACCCCAATCAGTCATCAGTCCGCCGGCATAATCCCAAAACCAGCGGAAGGTGAAATGGAAACGGTTACGGTTGAACGGACGTTTGGGAGCCGGACCCAGCCACATGTCATAGTCGATTCCTGCGGGAACGGGTTCGTCCGGTTTGACTGGGATGGAAGGACACCAACCTTGATACGAGAACACGCGGACGGTACGTATCTTGCCTAATTGCCCGCTGTGTACGAATGCCATGGCATCCTGCCAGTGCGGATCACTGCGTTGCCATTGTCCTACCTGTACAACCCGGTTGTATTTCTCGGCGGTGCGAACCATAATGTTACATTCTTCAATGCTGTTGCCTAACGGCTTTTCGCAATAAACATCCTTACCGGCTTCACAGGCGGCTACCATCTGCAGGCAGTGCCAATGGTCGGGTGTACCGACAATGACAACGTCGATATCTTTGTTATCGATCAGTTTCCGCCAGTCTTTATATAGGTTTTTAACTTTCTTGCCTGTGATTTTTTGAGTTTCAGCCGCGCGACTGTTGAGAACTTCGTCGTCGATGTCGCATAATGCGATACACTCGACTTCCGGATTCCGGAGGAAGGCTTGTAGGTCTGAAAATCCCATCCCTTTACAGCCAATTAGTCCGACGCGTATTTTGTCGTTCGCTCCTACACTTCCAGGAGTCGCGTTGATAAAGAATGGACTCATGGAAAGTCCGGCTCCTAATAAGGTCGCTTGCCGGATAAAATCTCTGCGTGTTGTCATGGTCTTATGAATTAGATATTATAAGTTGTTGAGCCAAATGTATAAATAATAGGTGAGCGATACAATAAAAACTGTGATAAAAATATAAATACGGTGGCTTTTTGGGAAAAGGAGCGTATTTTTGTATCCGGTTTGCTTTTTAAGGAAAACCTATTATTTGTAAAACAGACATAAGATGATTAGAGTAACTTATTTTATTGTATGCCTTTTGCTGGGAATTACGCTGGTTTCGTGTATTCGTGACGAAGCGTTGAATGCAGAAGCGGATATATTGACTTGTACAGTGCCGGGAGATATCTTGAAACGTGATCCAATTATAGAAAATAATAAGGTAGTATTGATGGTAACGGCCGATGCCGATTTGACACATCAGGCACCTGAATTTACATTGACTCCCGGTGCAACCATTTCTCCGGCCAGCGGGACCGAACGTGACTTTACGACTCCGCAATTTTATACGGTAACTTCTGAAGATGGAAATTGGAAGAAAGAATATCAAGTTACTTATATTATTGCCGGAATTAGCTCGGAATATCATTTTGAGAATGTAAAGGATTACAAGAGTTCGCTTTTGAAATATGTTTATAATATTTTCTATGAGAATGATTCTGAGGGAAAATGGGTAATGGATTGGGCCAGTGGAAATACCGGTTTTGCTTTGACTGGTGCAGGTACGGAAGATCCGGCATCATTTCCGACTTCTTCTTATGCGGAAGGAAAAATGGGCAAATGCGTAAAGTTGGAAACAAAGTCGACAGGGGATTTCGGTTCGAAGTTGGGTATGCCTATTGCTGCCGGTAATCTTTTTATGGGTACGTTTAGTGTAGGGAACGCATTGACCGACCCATTGAAAGCAACAATGTTCGGAGTTCCGTTCGAGCATATACCGACCTACTTGAAGGGGTATTATAAGTATAAGGCAGGTGAAGTTTATAAAGATGAGAATGGAAATATTGTAAAAGATAAAAAGGATACGTGGGATATTTATGCAATCTTTTACGAGACAGATGAAAAGACAAAAACATTGGATGCAACGAACCGTTTTGATCATCCTAATTTGATATCCATAGCTCGCATTGATGAGAAAGACCGGAAGGAAACGGATGAGTGGACGGAGTTTTATTTGCCATTTGTGACAAAGACTGGAAAAACTGTAGATAAAGATAAACTGAAAGCTGGTAAATATAATGTGGCTATTGTCTTTTCTTCCAGTATTGAAGGGGATTATTTCAGAGGTGCTGTCGGCAGTACATTGCATATCGATGAAGTGGAACTGATTCATGCAGCAGATTAAAAAAGATTATTGTGATGAGAAAGAATATTGTATCAATTTGTGTACTGGCCTTGTTGCTGGTAACGTTTTCGGTTTTTGGACAAGAAGACCGGAATAAGGGAATTATCAATTCTGCATTGATCGGTTTGGAGTATGAGGTAAAAGCCGGCTTTAACATAGGGGGAACGGCTCCGATACCATTGCCCGTTGAGATTCGTGATATAACGGGGTATAATCCTACTATGGCTGTTGCGATAGAGGGGAATGTGACAAAGTGGTTCGATCAAGAAAAAAAATGGGGAATGAGAATCGGTATTCGTTTGGATAGCAAAGGGATGAAAACGAATGCCAATGTGAAAAATTATGGAATGGAAATCATCGGTGAAGGGGGTGAACGCATAAAAGGAAATTGGACTGGATATGTGAAGACTAATGTAAAGAATACATATCTGTCTTTTCCGGTTTTGGCTACTCATCAGTTTAATCGTCGCTTCAGTATGAATCTGGGACCGTATTTTGCCTATATGTTGGAGGGTGATTTTTCCGGAAACGTGTATGATGGTTATTTGCGCGAAGGTGATCCTACCGGTAATAAGGTCGTTTTTGCCGATGGAAAAAATGCCCCTTATGACTTCTCGAAAAACCTTCGCCGTTTCCAATGGGGTGCGCAGTTAGGTGCCGAATGGCGTGCTTTTAAGCATTTGAATGTCTATGCAGACCTGACTTGGGGATTGAATGATATCTTTCAGAAAGATTTCGATACGATTACTTTCGCCATGTATCCGATTTACCTGAACGTCGGTTTCGGCTACGCTTTCTGATACAAACGTATTTTGATATATCGTTATGGCTTTCCTGATTCATAATTATGAAATGGAAAGCCATAATTTTTTAATAAACGACATCTTTTCTATAGGGCAATCACACCAAAAGAACCCTTTTTTCTACCTTCTTTCCTCTATTGTCATTTTGATACCTTAATCAGGAAATTTGCTATCAAATAGAATGTTAAAAAATATTGCCCGCAAGAGTGATTTCCAAAAGAGGCCCTATTCATTCAAATTAGATGGGATAGATGTGTTGTTTTGATATTTAATACCTATATTTGTCCGAATAATTTTTTAGTCCAATATATTTTGAATTACCATGAAAGAAAACACTAAGAAGGGTGTAACCCGTCGAGAGTTTCTCGGCCTTTCCGCTCTTGGATTGGCAAGTTTGACTATCCTGCCCAGCTGGGCTGTAAATGGGGTGCGTATCGCACCGAGTGATCGTGTCGTTTTAGGGTTTGTCGGATTAGGGCAACAAGGTTTATCCGATTTTAAGAGTTTCTCTACTTGTCCTGGGGTGCAGGTCGCTGCCTGTTGTGACGTGGATTCCTTGAAACGCGAACGTTTCAAACGTCGTGTCGAGGCTTGGCAGAAGTCTCTGAATGTAGCTCCCCGTTGCGATATGTATGAATTTTATGAAGATGTGCTGGACCGTAAGGATATCGACGTGATTGAAGTGGCAACACCTGACCACTGGCATGCATTGGTTGCTATCCATGCTTGTCAGAGCGGTAAGGATGTTTATTGCCAGAAGCCGTTGGCTTATACGATTACGGAAGGTCTGGCTGTTGCTCGTGCCGTACGCGATAATAATCGGGTTTTTCAGATCGGTAGCCAGCAGCGTTCGAGTAAGGAGTTTCAGGATGCGATTGCGTTGGTTCGTGCCGGTAAGATCGGCCATATCGAAAAGATATACGCCCGTGTCGGCGAACCCCCCAAGCCATTGGACTTGCCGGAAATGGATGTCCCCGGTAATCTGAATTTCAATCAGTGGATGGGACCGTTGAACGATCCGAAGATTCATTATCATCCTGATCTTTGTCCTCCTATCTCTCTTGAACCCGAACAGAACGAGAAGTTGTGGGGGGCATGGCGCTGGTATCAGGAAACCGGAAACGGATATACAGCCGATTGGGGGGCTCATATGTTCGATATTGCACAGGCGGCCATCGGTATGGACGGCTCCGGTCCAGTAGAGTTTATCCCGAAAGGATATGAAGGCACAGAATATGCGACGATGAAATATGCTAATGGTATCGTGATGACCGAACAACCTTATCGTGAAGATAATGCCAACGCGCAAGGTATCAAGTTTATCGGCGATAAGGGGTGGTTGAAAGTCGCTCGCGGTTATATCGAATGTTCCGATCCTTCCTTGTTGCCGAAAGAGGAAAAGAAAGTCGGGAAGGGAGAATATGAAGTAAGCTCTCCGCATATGCAGAACTTTATCGATTGCGTTCGTTCACGCCGGAATCCGATTGCTCCGGTTGAAGTCGGTTGTAGTACGAATACGCTTTGCTGCTTGCAAAACATTGCCCGTGAACTGGGACGTCCTGTTCATTGGGATCCGGCAACGTTGAGCTTTAATGGCGATAGGGAAGCCGAATCACATCGTTTGTACTGGTACGAATACAGAAATCCGTACAAATTGCCGTATTATGACAAATAAGAAAGGTAAGAGGTAAAGGAAAGTCCCGGAATAAAGTTTCGGGACTTTTTTATATATTTTTTAGTCCGGATAGTGATTATTCCGTTCGCTCTGTTTAATTTTGCCAAATCCAGACAAAAAACATAATGTATCATGAAAACTAATCAACTATTTCTTTTGACAGGTTTGGTAGCCGTAACTCTTCCTGCCTGTGTCCAAAAGGACAAAAAAGGGGTGTCGGAGAAGCCTATGAATATTCTCTATATCATGTGCGATGATCATTCTTATCAGACAATTAGTGCTTACGATCATCGTTTTATCGAAACTCCGAATATCGACCGGATTGCTAATGAAGGCGTACGGTTTACGAACAGTTTCGTCGCCAACTCTTTAAGTGGTCCCAGTCGTGCCTGTTTGCTGACGGGCAAGCATAGCCATAAGAATGGCTTTACCGACAATACGAAACGTTTTGACGGCAGCCAGCAGACATTCCCGAAGTTGTTGCAACAAGCCGGCTATCAGACTGCAGTTGTAGGGAAGTGGCATTTGACTTCCGATCCTACCGGTTTCGATTACTGGAATATCTTGATCGGACAGGGGGATTATTATAATCCGTACTTTATCGATAACGGAGAGAAAAAGCAGATCGAAGGCTATGCTACGAACATCACGACGGATTTAGCTTTGGACTGGCTGGATAACAAACGTGATAAGAATAAACCTTTCTGTCTCTTGCTCCACCACAAAGCGCCCCATCGTACCTGGATGCCGGATACTTGTGATTTGGATTTGTATGAAGATGTCGTTTACCCGGTTCCCGAAACATTTTATGACAAATATGAAGGGCGTATTGCCGCATCCGAACAGGAAATGAATATTATCAAGGATATGGATCTCGTCTATGACTTGAAGATGGCAGATAAGGAAAATGAGATTCATACGACTACCGGCCTTGAAGAAAATGGCCGTAATTTATATAACCGGATGACTCCGGCTCAAAAGGCAGCTTGGGACAAACATTATGGTCCTATTATTAAGAAATTCAAGGAACAGAAGTTGACGGGGAAGGCGTTGGCTGAATGGAAATACCAACAGTACATGCACGATTATATGCGTGTGATCCATTCCGTAGACCGTAATGTGGGGCGTGTGTTGGATTATATGGAGAAAAGCGGTTTATTGGAAAATACTATTATCGTTTATACTTCCGACCAGGGATTCTATATGGGTGAACATGGCTGGTTCGACAAACGTTTCATGTATGAAGAATCTTTCCGTACACCGATGTTGGTTCGTTTTCCCGGCGGTGTTAAAGGCGACATCCCCGAAATGATCCAGAATATCGACCATGCAGCGACTTTCCTTCAAGTGGCGGGCGTCCCTGTTCCCGAAGATATCCAGGGTGATTCTTATTTGCCTTTGTTGAAAGGTGAAAAGCCGAAAGATTGGCGTACTTCTTTATATTATCATTTTTACGAGTATCCGGCGGAACACGCAGTAAAACGTCATTATGGTGTTCGTACCGACCGCTATAAATTAATCCATTTCTATAATGATATCGATGTGTGGGAACTTTATGATCTGCAAAACGATCCGATGGAAATGCATAATATCTATAATGAACCGGGCAATGAAGCCTTGATCGACAGTCTGAAAACCGAACTGAATAAATTGCAGGAACAGTACGACGATCCGATTGAAACGGAGTTGGCAACTGCGAAGAAATAAGATAGAAATAACAAAAAAGGCATTCAGAAATGAATGCCTTTTTTGTTATTTACCATAAGGTTGTGGAGCATATCGGACTCGAACCGATCACCTTCAGACTGCCAGTCTGACGCTCTAGCCAGATGAGCTAATGCCCCGTATGACTTATTTTCAAGCGCAAATATAGGGCTTTTCCTGATATAACCACTATCTTTGCCATAGATTTTTATAAAAAATAAGATGATTGTTTATAATACAACGTTCCATATAGAAAAAGATATTCTGGATGAAAGTTTGGATTATCTGAAAAAACAGTATATCCCGAAAGCCGTGGAGAGCGGTTTCCTACAGCGGCCATGCCTGCGACGTGTGATGCAGGCTGAAGAAGGAGAAGGCATCAGTTTCTCCGTCCAGTTTCATGTTAAGAATGTCGATACGTTGAATTTCTGGTTGCAGAATGAAGGAAATAACCTTCACCGCGCATTGGTTGCTCGTTTCGGTCATAAGATTGCCGGCTTTAGTACTTTACTGGAAGAGATAGATTGGGAGAAATGACGAAAGACCGTGTCATATTGGGCATTGATCCTGGGACGATTGTGATGGGTTACGGAGTGCTGACGATTGAAGGAAACAAACCCAAACTGGAAGCTATGGGGATACTCCAATTGAATAAATACGAGGATCATTATTTGCGGCTCCGTAAGATTTTTGAGCGGGTCTTGGGACTTATCGATCAGTATCATCCGGACGAACTGGCCATTGAAGCTCCGTTTTTCGGGAAGAACGTACAGAGTATGTTGAAATTGGGGCGTGCACAGGGAGTCGCTATGGCTGCCGCACTCGAACGGGATATCCCGATATTTGAATATGCCCCGCTAAAGATCAAGATGTCCATTACCGGAAATGGGAATGCTGCAAAAGAACAAGTGGCCGGGATGTTACAGCGCTACCTGCATATTCCGGAAGCATCCATGTTGCCGCAATTGGATGCGACAGATGGATTGGCAGCTGCCGTTTGCCATTATTTCCAGACGAATAATCCGATACAGGAAAAGAAATATACCGGATGGAAGGACTTTATCGCGAAGAATCCGGGTAAAGTTCATTGATACAAAAAAGGATGCCTGCAATTACAGGCATCCCCCTTCTCATAGACACACTTCTCTATGTATATTGAATACACATCGATCTATACGATACCTTGCGCCATCATTGCTTTGGCCACTTTCATGAAGCCTGCAATGTTCGCACCTTTCACATAGTTGATATATTGATCCTCTGTTCCATGTTCGACACATTGTTGGTGGATAGCGCTCATGATCTGATGCAATTTGTCATCGACTTCGGCAGCTGTCCACGAAATATGCATGGCGTTCTGAGTCATTTCCAGGCCGGAAGTGGCGACACCGCCAGCGTTGACAGCCTTGCCCGGTGCAAAAAGTTGTTTATGCTCGATGAACAGGTCGACAGCTTCAGCTGTACATCCCATGTTGGATACTTCGGCTACGCATGATGTCTTGTTCTCGATCAGCTTGCGTGCATCGTCTGCGTCCAGTTCATTCTGGGTGGCACAAGGCAGTGCGATATCCACTTTCTGTTCCCAGGGTTTCTTGCCGGGATAGAAGGTCGAACCGGGGAATTCTTCGGCGTAAGGAGCTACAATATCATTACCTGAGTTACGCAGTTCCAGCATATAATCGATCTTTTTTCCGGAAATGCCGTCCGGATCATAGATATAGCCGTCCGGGCCGGAGATCGTGACGACTTTTGCACCCAGTTCGGTAGCCTTTGTGGCAGCTCCCCAAGCGACGTTTCCGAAACCGGAGATAGCAACAGTCTTACCTTTAATATCTATACCATGAGTTTCCAACATTTGGTGAACGAAGTAGAGGGCACCGAAACCGGTTGCTTCGGGACGGAGGATAGAGCCGCCGAATTCCATACCTTTACCAGTGAACGTACCGGTGTTTTCGCGAGCCAGTTTCTTATACATACCATACATATAACCGACTTCACGTCCTCCTACGCCGATGTCACCCGCCGGAACATCGCGGTCCGGTCCGAGGTTACGCCATAATTCGAGGATGAATGCCTGGCAGAAACGCATGATTTCCGCATCACTTTTTCCGCGAGGAGCAAAGTCGGATCCCCCTTTACCACCGCCCATCGGCAATGTTGTCAAAGCGTTTTTGAAAGTCTGTTCGAATCCTAAGAACTTCAGGATGGACAGGTTGACAGAAGGATGGAAGCGGATGCCGCCCTTGTACGGGCCGATCGCGTTGTTGAATTGCACACGATATCCCAAGTTGACTTGTATTTCCCCTTTGTCGTCTACCCAGGGCACACGGAAGGTGAAAATACGTTCCGGTTCAACCAATCGTTCGATGATTTTAGCTTTCTCGAATTCGGGATGCTGGTTGTACACTTCTTCAATTGAAAGAAGAACTTCTTTTACTGCTTGCAAATACTCCTTTTCGCCCGGATGTTTTGCTTCCAGTGCTGATAAGATTACTTCTGTCTTCATAGTATATAATTTCTTTTTAAGATAACATTCTGTTTGCAAATATAGGGAATAGCCTGGGTTGACAAAATGTTTTGCTTACTTTTTGATAGTTCTTTTTATGTTTTTGAACAATGTTCTTTAAGTGAAAATCCGGATTCCTACGGATGGGATTCCGGTTTCACTTTGTGCCAGGAAATGTGTGGTGCTGTTGGCACAGCCGTTTCCTTGCTGTGAAACGTTTGTGCCATATAGGTGAAATGCTTGTGCCATGCTAAGGAAACGTCTGTGCCATGCTGAGGGAACGGATGTGCCACTTGCTCAAATCTTGTCACATGCTTTCGGTTGATTGTTTTTTTCCTTACATTTGAGGCCGTTAATTCTATCGAATCATTATGAGCGGAATACCGGACTTTAAGAACCTTGTGTTTAAAGACACATCATTCGCCAATCTAATGAATAAGCGTATATATAATGTATTGCTTATCGCTACTAAATACGATGCCTTCATGCTGGAGGACGATGGGCGGGTGGACGAGCAGATATTCAACGAATATACGTCACTAAGCCTTCGTTACCCGCCTCGTTTCACACAGGTGACGACAGAGGAGGAGGCACTGGCTGAGTTGAAAGACCGTAACTTCGAACTGATCATCTGCATGCCGAATATGGATAACCGCGATATCTTTGCGGCGGCGACGGAGATCAAGATTCATTACCCCAATATACCGATCGTAGTCCTCACCCCATTCTCGAAAGAGGTATCCAAGCGGATTGCCAATGAAGATTTGAGTGCGATCGACTATGTGTTCAGCTGGTTGGGAAATGCGGAGCTGTTGCTCGCCATAATCAAGCTGATCGAGGACAAGATGAATGCGCCGGACGATACGGCCAGTGTCGGTGTGCAGATTATCTTGTTGGTGGAAGATTCCGTCCGTTTCTATTCTTCGGCTTTGCCGCATCTGTATAAATTTGTATTGGAACAGAGCCAGATGTTTGCTAAAGAGGCGTTGAACGACCATCAGCGTACACTTCGTATGCGTGGGCGTCCCAAGATCAAGTTGGCGCGTACCTATGAGGAGGCTGTCCGCATCTTCAACCAGTACCGCGATAATATGCTGGGGATCATCTCGGACATGAGCTTCATGCACGACGGAGTGAAAGATCCTTACGCCGGATACAAGTTCGGGCAGTATGTGCGGAAGACCGGCCTGATCATCCCTTTTGTCTTGGAATCGTCGGAGGCAAGCAACAAAGTGTATGCGAAAGAACTGGGAGCTTCCTTTATCGACAAAAATTCCAAGAGTTATCCGCAGGATCTGAGGAAGAAGATCATGCAGCGTTTTGGTTTCGGCGATTTCGTCATCCTGAATCCACAGACGAAGGAGGAGATCATGCGCATCAAGGACTTGAAGGATTTGCAAAAGAAGGTCTTTCAGATACCGGACGATTCGCTGGTTTATCATCTGAGTCGTAACCATTTTTCCCGCTTCTTCTATTCCCGTGCCATGTTTCCGCCGGCAGAGGTGTTGAAGCGTGTGGATGTGAGCGACTACAAGGATATGGATGAGGCGCGCAAGTTGATTTTCGACTTGATCGTGCAGTACCGTCGGATGAAGAATTCCGGTGTTGTTGCAGTCTATCAGAAGGAGCGCTTCGACGAATATAGTAACTTTGCCCGTATAGGCGACGGTTCGCTGGGAGGAAAGGGCAGGGGCCTGGCGTTTATTGGGGCGATGGTAAAGCGTTATCCCAAGTTGGAACACGATCACTTTGCTGTGACCATTCCGAAGACGGTCGTGATCTGTACAGACATCTTCGACGAATTTATGGAGACAAACGAACTGTATCCGGTCGTACTGAGTGAAGTGGATGACGAAACGATCCTGAAATATTTCCTGCGTGCCAGCCTTCCCGCCCGTCTGATTGAAGACCTGATGGCGTTTTTCGATGTTGTCAAAAGTCCGATTGCCGTCCGTTCGTCTAGTCTTCTGGAAGATTCCCATTATCAACCGTTCGCTGGGATTTATTCTACTTACATGGTACCCAAGCTGGAAGATAAATATGATATGCTCCGTACGTTAAGCGACGCGATCAAAGCAGTCTACGCTTCTGTCTTTTATCGTGACAGCAAGGCATATATGACGGCGACATCGAACCTTATCGACCAGGAAAAGATGGCGATCGTTCTACAGGAAGTAGTAGGGAACCGGTATAATGACCGTTTCTATCCTACTATCTCTGGTGTCGCACGTTCGTTGAATTTCTACCCGATTGGAAATGAAAAGGCGGAAGACGGAATTGCCAATATTGCTTTGGGGCTTGGAAAATATATCGTAGACGGAGGGCAGACTTTACGTTTCTCTCCTCGTCATCCGCACAATATTTTGCAGATGAGTACGATGGACTTTGCGCTCCGTGAGACTCAAACTCGTTTTTATGCACTTGACTTGAAGAATCTGGCAGATCAGTTTTCTGTGGATGATTCGTTTAATTTGCTTCGTCTAAATCTGAAAGACGCGGATGCGGACGGTTCTCTGAAGTTTATTGTTTCGACATACGATCCTTATGATCAGGTTATTCGTGACGGTTACTATCCTGGCGGGCGTAAGATATTGTCTTTTGTGAATGTTCTTCAACATGAGGTTTTTCCGTTGGCCGATACGCTCGATCAGATACTGCATGTCGGACAGGATGAGATGGGGCGGCCTATCGAGATTGAGTTTGCGGTAAATATAGATCCGCAGAATCCCGGTTTCGCTACATTCTATCTGTTGCAAGTTCGCCCGATCGTGGATAACAAGGAGGTAATGGAAGAAGACCTGACGCTTGTGGAACAAGAGGATACAATACTTACATCGACAAGCGTTTTGGGACATGGCATTGTGACGGATGTGCAGGATATTATATATGTAAAGACCGGTGCTTTCTGTTCCTCCAACAACCAGTCGATAGCCTATGATATCGAGAAGATGAACCGCCAGTTCACTGGAGAAGAAAAGAATTATGTTTTGGTTGGTCCTGGTCGTTGGGGAAGTAGTGACTCCTGGCTGGGCATTCCGGTGAAATGGCCTCATATCAGCAATGCACGTGTTATAGTGGAATGCGGGCTGGAGAATTATCGTGTCGATCCGAGCCAGGGAACGCATTTTTTCCAAAATCTGACTTCGTTTGGTGTCGGTTACTTTACGATCAACCCGTTTAAGGGTGATGGCTGGTTTGATGAGGGATATCTGAATTCCTTACCAGCGGTGGAGGAAACCGAATACCTTCGCCATGTCCGTTTCGATAAACCGGTCGTAATCAAGATGGACGGCAAGAAGAGTTTGGGAGTGGTGTTGAAACCGTTTTAGTCTTTCTTTTTGATGAAATCCGAAGGATAGTTTACCGTGTTGATCACCTCCCCGCCTTTTAGGCGAATCCAGGTTCTGAAATTGGTTGATCCTTCAGTCATCTCGATTACGCGGGCACCGTTGCTCAGGTTGTTGTACACCGTGTCGCCACCGGTGTAACGGCCGTAGGCAAGCAGGATGCCTTTCCAGAAAACAGCATAGTCATCATCATGATCGTGTCCGACAAATACACCTAAGATATCCCCCATTTCCTTCATCGAGGCAAACATGCCGGAGTTCAGTTGCGGAGCGCAGGCTTTTTCTTTTCGGGTTCCGACCAGGATGGCCGTTTCATCTGATGCGGCCTGGTTGTATTCCGGCAGGGCGATGTGGAAGAATGCCAGCGAGGGCAGGGGAGTGCCGCCGTTTTGCTTTGTGTATTTCGCGCTGTTTTCGCGGTACCATCGGATCTGGTCAAACTTGATGTAATCATAGCCGCCTATTCCCTTGATCTGTGAATATGAGTGAGAGTCCATACAATACAGGATGGCTGCGTCTTTCTTTCCATCGGACGATTTCAAGGGAAGAATAAAGTTGGTCACTCCTGTGACTCCTGCCACGGAATCGGTCAGGTTGTAAGGTATTGTCTGTATGATATCGAATAGCTGAGTACGGGTAAGTCCCTGTTCGTCATCGTGATTGCCGAATGTCACTCCGAAGGGTATTTGGCGGTTGGCCGCTAAGTTCAGGATTGTGCGCATCCCTTCCTCTGCCGGTTGACCGTAGATGACATCACCTGTGAATAGCACTAAGTCCGGTTTTTCCGCATCCAGCACTTCGTTGATGCGTTCGAGAGAAACGGCTGACTTGGGATTCCCGTGAATGTAATGTACGTCCGTGAACTGTACGATTTTGAACTTGCCGTCTTTATTGAATTTCAAGACGGGTTTCTGTGTGTAGCCTGGTTGCAGGCATCCGAGCACAAGTGAAAGAATAATAAGAAGTTGTTTCATCTTTAGATGGTTTTTGTTTATGAATGGTTTATTCGATCGTGATGTCGAATTGATCGTATGAATCTGTTCTCCAAGCCTTTTCGGATGTCAGGGGAGAAAGTGCGAACAGGGGGGAGAATGTTTTGATCTTAATCGTCTTTCCATCCGGCATAAACTCCATGATGCGGAGCCAGCAGTCTCCCCCGTTGCCATGCCATTGACCGTCGGCGGTCTGGGCGTTGAACATCATTTGGGCTACATTCTTGCCTGTGCTGTTTTTGTCAGTCCTGAAGCTGACATTGCCCTTGTAGTCTGCTATCTCGCATTCATGTCCGCATATCACCATGCAGATGTTGGAGGAAGGATAGACCAGTTTCTGCCAGATGGCTTCTCCGTAATTGGCGGGTGATATTTTGTAGCTTTCCTTGATGTGACGTTTGGCTTCCGGTGACATATAGGAGTGTGTCAGCAGGATCACTTTATGATTTTTGTATTTGGCTTTACCGGCAACTTTGGCCGCCCATTCGATCGCCTCGTCACGCGGAGCAAATTCGAGTGATATGACCAATAGTTTTCCCCATGTGTCTGTCTCGAACTCATAAGCTGCATTTTCAAGAGTCGGAATACCTTGATAGTTCAGGCCTGTCTCGACCAATGACTTTTTCCAGCAGCTATTCCGCTCGGAAGGGAAATAATCAGGAAGGTGGCAGAGGCGGTTTTCTGCTTTCTCATATCCGTAATCGTGATTCCCGGTACAAACGACATAAGATATTTTGTCGTCGAGCCGTTCAAATGCCCTGGATGCGGCCTGCCATTGTTCTTCGCTTGTCTGATTTCCGTTTATGCCGTCCGGAATCCGTATCTCGTTCTGCTCAACCAAATCACCGGTACACAGAACTCCTTTGATATTCAAAGGTTCGATGCTGTTGGCAATCCAAGCTGTCTGTAGCTCGAATAGCGGTTGGTTAGCATCGAACTTGTTATAACTCTGCGGATCAGGCAGCAGGATCATGGAAAAAGAATGCTTGTCGGATAGTTGAGGCCGGACAGGGTAGATCTGGGCTGTGGAGGATAAGAGACTAATGCCAAGGATAATAATGGATAGATTAAGTTTTTTCTTCATATTTAGGAATGTTTAGCTTGTATCTTTCGTAGCAAAGGTATTGAATTATCATGATTGATTTTAATTCGGTACCTTTTAATTTAATGAACAATCGTTAAATGGCTGATAATCTAAAAACAATTATTGTATAGAACAAACTTTTTTGTGATTCCAGTTCATTAGAAAATTGGACAATAACCTCTGCCTTCCCGTATTTTCTATTTCGATTAAGATATCAGATCGTTTTAGTTTGATATTTTGATACTGCTTTTTTCTGTTTTGCTGATAAACGGAAATGTGATATAGGCAGAAAATGAAAGTATGTTGTTTGGGGAGAGATAGAAAGGGGAGAAACGCTTACATTTGAGAAAAGCTTAACCCCTTGAGAATTGCTTGTGGCAAAAGAGATTGGTGGAGGTTCTGGATATTTGAAAAGAAATTCAGGGCTTTATGGGCATGAGGACGGTCGTCATAGGAACGGAGACCGTCCTCGTTGCCGTGAGGTGCCGAGATCTTTATATATGAAGACGGTCGTCGGGCCAATGAAAACCGTCTTTGTTGGAAAAACTGTGCACCTTGCGGCAGGAAGTTCTTTTAGAAAGATAAAAAGCCGGATTGCGAAGCGATTTACGAAAGAAGCATATCTTTGTTAAATAAACGATATTATACAATAAGTGTTTTCATCCATTTTTCGGCCACCTGCAATGTTTCTGGTTTGCCGACATCTATCAGATGAAGGTCTTCGTCAGCGTAGGCGTGGATGTTGGCCTTGGCGCAGATGGAGAGGTAGAAGTTGATGATCGAAAACTTGCCGGTCCATTCTTCCATCCAGTCGAATATTTTAGGAGACAGTACATGTATCCCGCTGAAGGCATATTCGTTATATTGGTTCGGATCGAAATCGGGGTAGAACGACTTTACTTCGCCCGTCTCGCGGTTGCGCCAACCACATAGCTTATTTTCCTTATTGAAAAGCAGATAGCGGGAGGTGTTGCGTTTGCTGACCAATAATGTCGCCAACGGATTTGTCTCTATATGATGATTGTAAAGCGCACGGAGGTCGATGTCGGACAGGATGTCGACATTGTGTATCAGAAACGGCTCATTGCCTTGTAAAAAGGCGGTGGCGTGTTTGATTCCCCCACCGGTATCGAGCAGATAATCCCGCTCGTCGGAGATATGGATCTGGATACCGAAATTATTGTTGGCTGCCAGGAAGTTGATGATCTGGTCTCCCAAATGATGAACGTTGATGGCTATCTGGTGAAAGCCGGCATCTTTCAATTTGAGGATTACATGTTCGAGCATAGGTTTCCCATTGATAGGAAGTAATGCTTTTGGAGTACTGTCGGTCAGCGGTTTGAGGCGTGTTCCCAAACCGGCAGCGAAAATCATAGCTTTCATAATATTGAGTTAAAGAGTTGTTCAATGTTTTGTTCCCTGTGTACGAGGTCTACCCGGACACCGAACTTAGAATGAATATGTTCCGCCATATGCTGAGCGGAGTAGACCGAACGGTGCTGGCCCCCCGTGCAACCGAAACAGATCATCAGATTGGTAAATCCTCGGTCCATGTAACGTTTGACAGAAGCATCCACAATTTCATAAGCATGATCTAGGAAACGAGTGATCTCTCCGTCTTCTTCGAGGAAACGGATCACCGGTTCGTCCAATCCGGTAAAATGATTGTAACGTTCGTATTTACCAGGGTTATTGATGGCGCGGCAGTCAAAGACAAATCCGCCGCCATTGCCACTCGGATCGTTGGGAATTCCTTTTTTATAGGCAAAACTGACGATCTTGACTTTGAGCGTATGCTTCTGGATGTCGTCATAAAACTGAGACAGGTTTGTCAGCTCCCGTAGTACGGTACATAAATAGGGATACTCCGGATAATCTTCTTTCAAAAGTTGCCGGAGGTTGTCGATAGCGAAGGGGACACTTTGGATAAAATGCGGTTTCTTTTCGAAATATCCCCGGAAACCGTAGGCTCCCAAGACCTGTAAAGTCCTGAAAAGAACGAAATGGCGTAATTGCCGGAAGAAATGCTTTTCGTCTATGTCCATATACCCGCGTAGTGCTTGCAGATAGTCGGCTATCAATTCCTGTCTCAACTCAGCGGGATATTTGGCTTTCGCCTGCCAGAGGAAAGAGGCGACATCATAGTAGATCGGGCCTTTGCGTCCTCCTTGGAAATCAATAAACCAGGGTTCGCCATTTTTTACCATCACGTTGCGCGACTGGAAATCCCGGTACATGAATGTCGGTGTATGGTCTTGCAGAAGGACATCGCTCATTTTCTGGAAATCATCTTCCAAAAGGTTTTCCTGGAATTCCATTCCGGTAGCTTTCAAGAAACAGTATTTGAAATAGTTCAGGTCCCAAAGGATCGAACGCCTATTGAATTCGGGTAGAGGATAGCATTGGCTGAAGTCGAACCCCTCCGCACCTTTAAACTGCAGAGTCGGCAGAAGTGTGATCGTCTTGTGCAGCAAAGACTTTTCCGTCTCGTCGAAGAAACAACTTTTCCGTCCTTTCTCAATTGCTTGAAAGAGCAAGGTGTCGCCTAGGTCTTCCTGGAGATAGAACGATTTATCAACCGACCAGCAATAAACCTGGGGAACGGGCAATCCCTTTTCCCGGAAATGCGCGGCCATATAAATAAAGGCATTGTTTTCCTCTATGGAAGTTCCGCTAACTCCGATCAGGGAAGCGGAACCTGACAATCTGAAATACCGGCGGTTAGAGCCGGAAGAGGATAGTTCGGTTATATCAGTTGCCGGTGAACCGGTATGTGTCTGGTAAAGTTGTTTTAATTCTTCAGTAATCATGTTTTTCTATTTTCGGCACTAAAGTAGCAAACAATTGACAATTGTCAATTGAAAATTGACAATTTTGTTGGGAAATAAGAGAGGCGGACGTACCGTTTTACCGGAACGCCCGCCTTCTTTATGACCACTAATCTCTAATTGTCTCTCTTTTTAATTGCCAATTGATTAAAGAATGCCTTGTGCCATCATCGCTTTGGCTACCTTCATGAAGCCCGCAACATTTGCACCTTTCACGTAGTTTGTGTAGCCGTCGGCTTGTTTGCCGTATTTTACGCATTGTTCGTGGATATTCTGCATGATGCTTTTCAGTTTGGCATCAACCTCTTCACTGCTCCAGCTCAGTTTCTGAGCGTTCTGCGTCATTTCCAGACCGGAAACAGATACACCGCCGGCATTGGCTGCCTTACCCGGAGCGTACAGGATCTTAGCTTCCAGGAATGCGTCGATAGCTTCAGGAGTAGAAGGCATGTTGGCTCCTTCCGATACGGCGATACAACCGTTGGCGAGCAATGTCTTGGCATCTTCTCCGTTCAGTTCGTTCTGAGTCGCACTCGGCATTGCAATGTCGCATTTTTCTCCCCAAGGACGAGCACCTGCCACATACTTGCAACCATATTGTTCTGCATATTCACGGATACGGCCGCGATAGAGGTTCTTCAGTTCCATGATGTAATCCAGCTTAGCACGGTCGATACCGTCCGGATCGTAGATGTAACCGTCCGAGTCGGACATCGTCACGACTTTAGCGCCGAGGCTGATCAGCTTTTCAACGGTATATTGGGCTACGTTACCTGAACCTGAAACGCAAACGGTCTTTCCCTTGATGTCGATTCCCCTTGTATTCAGCATTTCCAGCAGGAAGTAAACATTTCCGTAACCGGTAGCTTCGGGACGGATCAGTGAACCGCCGAATTCGCGTCCTTTACCGGTGAATGTTCCCGTGTTTTCCTGAGCCAGTTTTTTATACATTCCGTACATATAGCCGACTTCGCGTCCGCCAACACCTATATCACCTGCGGGAACATCCGTGTCCGGGCCGATATGACGCCATAATTCCAATACGAAAGCCTGGCAGAAACGCATGATTTCAGCGTTTGACTTACCGCGCGGGCTGAAGTCGGAACCTCCTTTGCCACCACCCATCGGCAGGGTTGTCAGCGAGTTCTTGAAAGTCTGTTCGAAAGCCAGGAACTTAAGGATCGACTGGTTTACAGAAGCGTGAAAACGGATACCACCTTTGTACGGGCCGATCGCATTGTTATGCTGGATACGGTATCCCATGTTGGTTTGGATCTGTCCCTTATCATCCATCCAGGTTACGCGGAAGGAGAAAATACGATCGGGAATACAAAGACGTTCGATCAGGTTGCTCTTTTCGAATTCGGGATGTTCGTTGTAAACCTCTTCGATTGTTCCTAATACTTCTGAAACTGCCTGATGATATTCCGGTTCATTCGGAAATCTTCTCTTTAAGTTGTCTAAAACTTCACTTGCCTTCATAAGACTGATTTTATTTAGAATGTTATATTTATAATGTCAATTTGTTAACCGGTAGCCGTTTTTTTATGACCTCGCAAAGGTAAGCTAAAATTTTACACAAACAAATATTTGAAAGAAAAAATGCATTAAAAATATCATTTCGGTATTTTAATCGGGTAAAAGTAACTAAATGTCACTCGTCTCTTCGCCTTCTGCTCTTATAGATAGGGACGAACACAATGATAGCTGACGCAACCAAGGCAAAAACGATGTCGAAGGTTATCTTTTCGCTGTATGCAAGCATCATGTAGCAAAGGATACCCCACAAAAGAGTGATACATACGGCTTGACTATTTGTAATCTTTCTGCGTGCCATAGTTTACAATTGTTTAGTTGGATGAAACAAGCGAGCCGAAGTAAATGACCAAGGCCAGGAATACGGCTATAAGGATAAAAAGAACGATGATCTGTTTTTCGAGGGGCAGATGTCGGAGGAACGGAACGTGGCGTACCCAACCGGAAACGGCTTGGAGCTGCTCGTCCTCTTCGTCTTCTTTCGGAAATTCGTATCCGTTTGCTTCCAGAATCTCCTTTGCACGGGGAACTTCGCTTTCAAGCAGTTCGATGCGGATGCCGCCCACATTGGCCGGGTATTGGATCCGGCTCGTATATTCGTTTCTCAGGTAACAGTTGACCCCTTCCGATTTCAGGAGGGATTCGATCATCTGTGCTGCTTCCGGTTCATAGAAACGGGCTATTTCGACTATTTTATCTTCCATATTAATGTGTGTTGTATAATGTAAATGATGATTTACCCGTTTATTAATTTATCCGCAATTTCTGTAGCCTGGCGGATACGGTCGGCCATACCGATGCCGCCTTTGATGTTTCCGGCCAGCGTAAGGCCGGGATAGCGCGCTTGCAGTTCGTCGATCGTTTCGAAGCGGGAGCCGCTGCTCTGTTCATATTGCGGAATGGCATGTTCGTGACGGAAGATACGGATCATATCGGGTTCTGTCTCTTCCGGGAATTTCAGCATGGTGTGGAGCTCGTGCCTGATGAGCACTTTCAGCTCCTCTTCCGGCCAGGTCGTCAGGTCGGCATGCTTTACGCCTCCGATAAAGAACGAGAAGAGAGCACCCTCTTCCGGAGCCCGTCCGGTAAAACAAGCGGAGGGGAAAAGAATTCCGAGTACGTCTTTTTTCTCACAGGAAGGAACCAGGCCTCCAAACGCATCGAAGCGTAATGTACCGGTGTCGCGGAACCCGACGCTGGCCTGTACGACTGGTGCATAATGCAGGTTGCTGATCCGCTCCATCTTTTCTTTCGGGACGAAAGGCAACAGGGCGGGCAATGTATAAGCACCGGTGGTTGTGATTATCCGTTCCGCAATAATGGTCTGTTCGCCGTCGGCTGTCGAATAGGTAGCCATCCATTTGTCTGCACAAGGGCGGACCGTGACGTCGGCGGCCGAAAGTGTGATGCGGGCCGGACCGATTGCCTCGGCCATCGCACCGGTCAGTTTGTCCAATCCTCCGGCGGCTGAAAATACTTTCTTGCTGGCGAGACGGTCGCGATCTGTTTTCGGCTGCTTGGCTTTCGCGATGGTTCCGCGGATGAAGCTCCCGTATTGCTGTTCCAGGTTGTAGAGCTTCGGGAGCGCATAACGAGTGACGAGCTTCATCGGATCGCCGGCGTAGACACCGGACAGAAACGGGTCTACCGCATAGTGCAGGAACGATTTACCCAGGCGGCGGGCAGCTAACTCGCCGACAGATTCATCCGGGTTATTGCCTTTTGCCCGAAACGGCTCTCCGAGGATACGGAACTTGTCGCCAAGCGTGAACAGAGGAGTCGTGACCGCACTGAACAGTCCGGACGGGAGAGCCCGGAACCGGTTCCCTTTCCAGATCAGCCGGCGCTTGGATTCTTCGCGGGCAGTCTCCAGTGCACAGGCAGGGGAGAGGGCTTCGAATAGTTCGGCGACTTCGGGATAGGAGACTACACCTGTATTGGGGCCGCTTTCGTAGACAAAATCCTTTTCGCGGAACGTATGGATTTGTCCTCCGACACGATCAGCCTTTTCGAGGATATGAATGTCTTTGCCGGCGCGAGTCAACCAGAAGCCGGTTGTCAATCCGGTCAGTCCGGCGCCGATAATCAAAATATCTGTCTGTTGGGGTTCCATTGCGTTATACCGGTTTAGAAAATGATTTATTTGTTCCGAGCATCAGCTTGTCCAGCGAAGCCGCTACGTTTCGGACGAAAAGCCTGCCTTCAGGTGTCATCCTGATTTGATTTTCGTCAAACTCGACCAATCCGTCCTCTGCAAATTCGCGTAGACAGGCTTCGTCATAGGCGGTTGCCTGCTTGATGGAGCGGGCGGGGACGGAAAGCTGTTCCGACAGTTCGTTCCAGTCGATCCGGTAGTTGCACATCAACATTTCGATTGCCTCCCGTGTGATCTGTTCCTCCCGGCTCAGGAGATATCCTTTGGCGACAGGCAAGATACCGGCTTCGACTTTCTCGATATACTCCATGATGTCTTTTGTGTTCTGGGCGTAAGCCGTTCCGAGCTGGCTGATCCCTGTCACGCCGAAAGCATAGACCTGACCGGTTGTGCGGCGCGTGCAATATCCCTGGAAATTACGATGCAGCTGTCCGTTCAGCAAAGCTGTGTATAACTCGTCGTCTTTGCGGACGAAATGATCCAGCCCGATCGGCTGGTAGTCCGCTTCGCATAAGATTTTGCGGGCCGCTTCGAACATCCGGCTCTTCTCGTCGCCCGAAGGCAGTCCGGTTTTTTCCAATACCTTCTGCCGGGGGAAAGCCCAGGGCACATGCGCATACGAAAAGGTGACGAGCCGGTCCGGTTTCAGGGAAACGGCTTTTTCGATCGTTTCGGCAAAACTCGCTTCCGTCTGGTGGGGCAAGCCGTAGAGGAAATCCATGTTGATGCGTACTCCGCATGAGCGCAGGATCGTTACGATTTCTTCCGGTTGCAGCAGCGGGGCTTGCCTGTGTACGGTTTGCAGGACTTGTTTGTTGAAGTCTTGGATGCCGATGCTAAACCGGTTGAATCCCGCGGTTGCCAGTTTCTCCCAATCCTGCCCTGTCATCCAGCCAGGATGACATTCGATTGCTTTTTCCGGATTTTCAATCAATTCGAACGTATCTGAAACATGTGCGTTCAACTCTTTCAGCTCAAGAGCCGGAAGAAATGTCGGGGTTCCTCCGCCGTAATGGATCTGCGAGACTTTACGTTTCTTGTCGAGTAAAGGCAGTATCAGGTCGATCTCTTTATGTAATGCGGCTACATATCGATCTATGATTTCAGGCTTGGGAGCGGCGTAAGAATTGCATCCGCAATAATGGCAGAGACGTTGGCAGAAAGGAATATGAAAATAGAAGGAAACCGATTCCGGCTGCTGGCGGTTGGATTCACGGATGGCATCCGCATAATCCCGGCTTGTGAACCCGTCATGAAAATAGTTTGCCGGCGGATAGCTGGTGTACCGGGGAACCGGCACATTGTATTTATCTAAAAGTTCTTGTTTCATATCGTATTTTTATCTTTTCTGAAAACCGTTACTATATAAATGAGGGATATCAGGGCGATGCTTGCCTCGAAGAAGAAGAGTCCGTGATAACCCGTATGATCTGCAATTCTTCCACTCAGGATGGCCATCAACATGCCGCTGAGATGCGTGATGACCGTCTGGATCGTGAAATCCGTCCCTTCGCGCCCGGGGCGTACACTGTCCATTGCTGTCGTATAGACCACGATCGTCGCCATCCCGTAGCTGCCCCACAGAAGGAAAATCCCGCCGTAGAGCATGGGCGTCGTCGGATGCACGTAGGAGAGTCCGAGGAAGTAAAGTGTCGCCATCAAGACAAACACCGCGAACAGGATGCGCGCGCGGAAACGGCCGATCCGCCGTACGATCATCCCTCCGGCAAACGAGGAGAGGAACCCGACGAATGTCCCCGCGACTCCGCTCATCACCCCGATCTCCTTCATGTCGTAGCCCAGGTCGACCAGCCAGGGTTTCAGCATGGCGAGCGTACCGATCAGGCCGGAATAGTAAAGAAAGAGGAAACCGATCTGTTTCCAGATGCTCCGGCGGGCGAAGAAATAGATCACGTCTGCCTTTTTGGCCCGTTCGTGCGCTTCCTTCGGCTGGATGCGGATGCCTTTGTTGAAAAAGAGTGGCAGAAGGGCGGCGATGACGAACAGCGCGACGCAAGGCAGCAGACCGTTCCAGCCGATTTGCTTGAAGAGCAGGAGCAAGACACCGCCCCCGATCATCGAACCTCCGAAACTTCCCATCGACTGCATGCTGTTTGCAAGGCTTTTATCTTTCCGGCTGAAAGCGAGTACCGCCAACGCGTCGGTCGCGATATCCTGCGTGGCGGAGGCGACGAAGGATATGATGATCAAGGCGACGATCGTATAGAAGTCCGTATGGAAATCAAGGAAAGCGACGGCGAAGATCAGGCCGGCGTAGATCAGTTCGGAAGAAAAAATCCACCGTTTATAGTCGCCCGTCGTCACGGCATGGCGGTCTACCATCGGCGACCAGAGAAATTTCAGGATCCAGGGCAGCTTGATCAGCTGGAGAAGCCCGATGGCTGAGAGTGAAAAGTCCTCCTGCCGCATCATGACGGGGATGACGGTGGAAAAGAAACTCATCGGGATCGTCTGCGCAATGTAGAGGCAGAAGAAGGTCGCGAGGTTGTATGTTTTGTCTTTCTGTATCATAATATCGTTATATAATCATCCGGCTTCTGGACGAGGCTTTAAGAGTTTTCAAAGTGTCGTCCGAAATTCGGCTGGGACTTTTGGAGTTTTCAAAGTGTCGTCCGAAATTCGGCCGGGACTTTAAGAGTTTTCAAAGTGTTGTCCGAAGTTCGGTCGGGGACTTTAAGAACTTTTAAAGTGTCGCCCGAACTTCTGCCGAGACTTTTAAAAACTCAATTGTATATTCCCGCCGATCGTGAACGGCCTTCCTTTTTGTGCCAGGCCCTTTCCGCCTGTCTCGAAATAGAAAGCCGAATAGTCTGCACCGGTCATATTTTTCACCCAGATCGCAAAGGTAATAAAATCTTTTGTGGCAGATACTTTTGCATTCAACAGTCCGTAATAAGGTTGCGAAACCTTGTTGTCTTCTTTCCACAGGATGCGTCCCGTCCCGGTGTAGTTCGCGCTGACCGTGAAGCGGTCGATGTGACGGCAAGGGTTCGGGATCGTATAATCGGCTCCGACAGCGAAAGTGTGGCGCGGGACCATCGGCAGGAAATTCCCGCTGTAGTCGATGCCTCGCCGTTCGTCCTTGTAATCTTTGAAGGTGGCATGTGTGAAGCCGTAGTTCACCTGCACCATCAGCCCGTTGACCGGATTCCCTTGCAGACTGACCTCGACGCCTTTGCTCTCGCTACGCCCGGCGTTGCGCAGGAATTGCCCGTTCTGGGTGGCGAGCATCTGGTAAATCTGTTGGTTTTTCCAGTCGATCCAGAAAAAGCAGAACTCGGCGTTCAGGCGGTTGTCGAGGAACGGGTGTTTGGCTCCAAACTCGTAGTTCCAACTGGTTTCGGGGCGGAACGTGCGGTCTTCCTCACGGTCGAAAGAGGTGTTGAAGCCGCCTGTCTTATATCCCTTCGTCACGGTGGCATAGAGCATGCCGGTGGAGGGAAACATATATTGCAGGGCGATCTTCGGCGTGACCTGGCTGAACTTGAGCCGGCTGTCGAAGGCGTCCATCTGTTCGCTGCCGCCGTCCGTTTCTTTGTAGAAAAGGAAATCGTTGGAGGTATGCTCATAATCGTAGCGGATACCGAAAGTCAGTGACAGGCCGCGCGTCAGCAGGTCGTCGATTGTGGATTGGTGGTAGAAGGCGACACCATAGGCCGGCGTGTCGTACAGCTTGCGTGTCGCATAGCCTTTGGTGAAATAATCGAGTGTCACGGTGTTGTCGATCCCCTGCCAGAAACCGAAGGCGCCGAACAGCCATTTGTAACGTCCGGGAGTCGTCGATTTGATGTTCAGCTCTTCGGAAAACATTTTCTGCTTCATATCCTGACGCGCAAAATAGATGCTTCGGGGAGAGAAATCCTGGTCGATGCCTTGATGGTCCGAGAGATATTGGAAGGCGGTCCGGCTGTTGATGCTGTAGCCCGTCCCCTGGAAATCTGCCGAGAAGCCGGTCGTCGAAAGCGTCCGTTTGTAGAAACTGTAATCGTTGTAGTCGACTTCGCCCGGTTTATGCGTGACCGAATCGCAGACGGCGTAGGGATAGCCGCCTTGGACTGAACGGTCGAACGAACTCATTAGCCCGAAAGAAAGGTTCTTCTGAGGCTTCCATTCCAGGCGGATGCGGGCGGAGCCGGACTTCATGTCGTCCGCTTTCTTGTCTGTAAACAGGTTGGTGAAGTAGCCGTCGCTGTTCCGGTAATCACCGGAGATGGCATATCCGAACTTTTCTCCAATCTTTTTATAATGAGAGAGGGCATAATCGCGGTAACCGTAGCTACCGTTGGAAAGCCAGACATTTGTCCCCTCGTATTTCAAGGGCGATTTCGTATAGACGTTGATGATGCCGCCCATCGTGTTACGACCGTAGAGCGTCCCTTGCGGACCGCGCAGCACCTCGATCCTGTCCACCTCGTTGAAATCGAAATCGAAAGCCGATTTTTCGAAATAGGGGATACCGTCCACATAAAGCCCGATCGAGGGAGCGTTGATTTTCGATCCGATCCCGCGGATATAGACCGGCGAGGTCAGTTTCGATCCGTAGTCCGGCATAAAGAGGTTCGGGATAAAGGAACTGAACTCTTTGATCCCCGTGATGTTCCGGTTCTGGATCGCCGTCCCCGTCACGGCCGATGCCGACAGGGGTTCCAGCCGGAGGTCGCGCTGTTGCTTGAACGACTGCACGACCACTTCGTTCAGTTCGACATTGCGGATCTTCGCCGTATCTTTTTCTATCTCTTCCCCTCTTGCCGTATAGGCGAGGCAGAGCAGCATCGGGAGGCAGTATAATAGTTTCATGTCTTAAAATGTAACGGTGATTTCGCCACCGATCTGGAACGGTTTGCCTTTCTGGATGAACGACTGGTTGAACGATTCGAAATAGAACGCCTGGTAGTCCGTGTTCGTGATGTTACGGCTCCACAGGTTGAGGTTGACGATTCCTTTGCGGACGCCCACTTTGGCATTGACGAGGCCGTAGAACGGCTGGCTGATGTCGTTCTTCTCCGTCCAGAAAATCTTGCCTGCCCCGGTGAACTGGGCGGATGCGGTAAACTGGTCGACCATTTTCCGGTGGAGTAGTTTCGTGTATTGCAATCCCAGGCTGACGGTGTGGCGCGGCGTGTAAGGAATGAAATTATCCTTGCAGTCCGTTTTCACGATCTGGCTGTTCTCGTCCTTGTCCGTGAAGATGTAATCGCGGAAAGTGGCACGGGTAAAACCGTAGTTGAGGTCTGCGGTGAGTCCGTCCGTGATACGGCTGCGCAGGCTCAGTTCCACACCGTAGCTGTTCGCCTTTCCTCCGTTGGTGATCATGCGCCCGCTGCCGTTCTCGGCAAAGCTGGTGAGTTGGAGGTCGCGGATGTCCATGTAGAAGAAGGTCAGTTCCGCACTCAGCCTGCCCCGGACCAGTTCGCTGCGGATGCCTGCTTCGTAGTTCCAGCTGTGTTCCGGTTTATAGGAAGCGATGTCTTTCACTTCGCCCGGCTGCTCGGCCTTGTCGGGTGCGAACTTCGACATCAGGTCGTATTTGGCTTGTGCCTGGACCAGATCGCCGAACATCTGCACGTTATAACCTCCTGTCTTGTATCCTTTGGCGACCGAGACATACGTGAATGTTTCGGGTGTGCACTGGTAACGGAGCGAAACCTTCGGCAATACTTGCAGGAAATCCTGTGAGATGTTGCCGTCCATAGTCGTCGTGACCGGTAGCGTCATTTTCATCGGGCCCATTTCCACACCGATCTTCATGCTGTCTACTGCCGAATGATAGTCCAGGTTCGCTTTCTCGTAATCCAGGCGGATACCGGCGGTGATGGAAAGCCCTTCGACAAAGAGGTTATTGTAGGTCGATTGGTGGAAAGCCGCGAAGCCGTAGGTCGGCGTGTCGAAGTTTCCGGGGAAATAAATCTGGTTCAGTTCGTCCCCCTGGACAGTAAGCTTCGGTGCTTTTGGGTTATTCGCCAGTATGTCGTCGAACGCTTTCTGCAAAATGCCCGTCAGCCCGTCTTTCTTGAAGATCACAGGGCCGTCCGTGTTCAGGCTGTTATAAAAACCGTAGGCGCCGAAGCTCCATTGGTAATTGCTTTTTGTATTGGATTTGATTGCCAGTTCTTCGCTCCAGGCATATTGTTTCTGCTTTTGGTGAAGGGTGAAAACAGACTGTTCCGTATAGTCCTGGTCCATCTTCATGTCGTCTTTCAGATATTGGTAGGCCGTGGTGGAAGAGAGGATAAAACGGTCTGTTTTCCATTCCAGATACAGGCTGTTGTTCAGCGTGCGGCGCCAGTAGGAACTCGGATCGTTGATGCGGATCGGCTGCACAGCCCCGGTCTGCGGGTCGTACTGCCCGTAGGGGAAGGCTTTTTGCGTTACATAGTCATAGTTGAATGTATATTGCGCCTTCAGATGGTCCGTAATATACCCCTCTAATTTGAATCGGCCGCCTGCCGATTCCTCTTTGTCTGCCTTTGTGCCGTTATATTCGTTGATGAAAAAGCCGTCGTTGCGGTCGTAATACCCGTTTAGCGAGATCCCGATGTTTTCTCCGATCTTGCTGTATTGGGACACTTTGGCTTTTGCCGCCCCGTAATTGCCCATCGACATCGTGACTTTTGTCCCCTGGTAATAGAAGGGGGAGAGGGTGTAGATATTGACGATGCCTCCCATTGCGTTACGTCCGTAGAGGGTTCCCTGCGGTCCCCGTAAAACTTCGATGCGTTGGATATCGTTCAGCTCGAAATCGAAAGCGCTTTTATCCAGGTAGGGGACGTTGTCGACATATAATCCGATGGATTGCCCGCTGCTACGCGCTCCGATTCCGCGTATATAAATGGCCGAAGTCATTTTCGAACCGTAGTCCGGCATATAAAGGTTGGGGACGAAAGCGCTGATATCCTTGAGAGCATCTATCTGCCTGGTTGCTATCGCTTGGGGCGAGAGGATGGAAACGGCTCCCGGAAGCGTGCGGAGATCGTTCGTCTCCTTTGTGGAAGAAGTGACGATCACCTCACCTATATTATAGGTCTTGATCGTGTCGTTCACATTTTCATTCACCCGTTCGGCTTTAATCGGTTGCAAACACGTAAGCGCGCCTGCGACAAGGACATACAGATAGCGTTGATTCATCGTATTAATTGTAAACTATTAGTATTTTACGGTTGCAAAGGAACGGTAAAGATGAATGGGAATCAATCACTACATGTAGTGATTTTAAAGTTCGATGTCGTCGCCTGAAATAATGCCGTTCATGATGGCATAGAAGGTAAGTCCCGATACTGTTTTGATGCCGAGCTTGGTCGTGATGTTCTTGCGGTGGCTGAGGACTGTGTTCAGGCTGATGTTCAGCTTGTCTGCAATTTCTTTGTTGGTGCTGCCTTTGACGATTAATTGGAGGACGTCCGTTTCGCGGGTGGACAGTTCCTTGTTGTTGTCGCTGGAAATACTGTTGTTTTCTCCGGTAAAAAGTTGTTCCAACTGCTCGATGATGACTTCCTGCGAGGCCTTGATCGTGATATGGCTGGTTGCCGATAGTCCCCCTTCGCCTTCGGTGCCGTCGATCAGGACCATCGTCTTGCTCCGGCGGGGAAGGAAAAAGTCTGCATAAAGGACAAATAAAGCGGCATTTGTAAAGTAGTAGTCGAACGTATCGTTGCCGGAAGTCGAAAATGCCTCGAACGTAGGGTAGTGGCTGATCTCTACCGGTGGAAAATAGTCGGTCAGCATGCTTTGCAGGCCGATGCTTTGTAGCGTGTCGGGTAATATGATTGCTATTTGCTTGTTGCGATGCATCCGGCTGTTTGTTAAATACACAACTTTTCCATAGCCGAAACCATCGGTGTCAATATCCGGTAGCGGATGCGGTTGTGTTGTTTGATATCTTTTTCCAAACTGCTGATGGCAAATATGACGGCGTAGCATAAGTTCTCGTTATAGTCGCCGGAAAGATGCTTGACCATGATGCTTTTCAGATCCGCCAACAAGGCCTCTATCGGATCTTCCAATCGCTGTTCCGTTCCGAGGTGCAATGCTTCGACCTGCCCGGAAGATGGATAATCTTTCAGTTTTTCGCTTAATGACAGGCAATAGGGGAACCAGACCCGGTCGTCCTTTTCGATCCGTGAGGTCAGCTCTTCTTTGAAGGAGGAGAAAAACTTCCCGATCAGGTTGAGCGTGTTGTTTCCCGGCGTACTCATCGATATGAATGAACCGAGATGCCTTTCTATATTCGGGATTTGATAGCGTTGGTAATACTGGTTGGTTTTAGTCAGATAATCGATAATCTGTGAAGTATGGAAAGTTTGTAGCTTCTTTTCCGGGAAGTATTCCTCGTTGAGAAACGTGTTGATTACCGTCAAGAGGAAGTCGGTATCCAGCCGGTATTCTTCACAAATCGCCTTTACCGATTTGTCGCCTAAGCCCAGGCGGATTCCAAAACGGTTAATGACAGGAATGAGTGAGGGGTGCTCTTCCACCACCTCACTCATTTGCATATTAGGATATACTAATGGCATATTTTATGCTTCTTCCCATTGTTTTCGTAATAGTTCCACTGCGGCAGGGACCAAAACGTTCCGGTCTCCCTGGCATCCGCATTCGAAACTTACATATTTGTCGTAATCCAACATCTTCAGACCTTTGAAGCCGTTAACGTAGTTATCTGCTTCTCCGTCTTCACCCGGCATGCTGCGGCGTTTACGGCTGGCAACGTGCACGTGTTGCAGATATTCGCCTGCAGAAAGGAAAGCTCCCATGTCGGAAGTCTCTTCCCAAGTCATGTGCCAGAAGTCACCCATACAGCGTACACCCGGATTGTTGATGTCGCGGCAGATGGAAGCTGCATCCGCTACCTGACGAAGATAGAATGCTTCTTTCCTGTTGAGCGGTTCAAAGATAACTGTAGTCCCGTGCTCTTTTGCGAAGTTACCCATTTCATTGAATTGTTCGCATAAGAAATCCCGCGTTTCCTGCGTATGAGGCATAGCCGGTTTTTGACCGTTGAAAGCCGGGACGATGATCACACCCGTAGAACCCAGTTCGCCAGCAGGAGCAATGATCTCTTTCATCGTATCCATGCACTGTTTGCGGATAGCCGGATCTGTCGAGAGGATGAACCCCTGGAAACCAGCACAGATGGCGCTCACTTTGATGTTGCGTCCGTTTAGTGCTTCCTTGATCTCTTTTACACGATCTTTCAGGCCACGTCCGCCCGGTTCGAAACCAACGACACCTAACTTTTCCATCAAGTCAAATTTCTCGTTGAGATTAGCTCCCGGTGCAATCCCTTCCTGAAAGGATATCTTCAACTCGGCTTTGCTGTTTGGACATGATCCCTTTTCTGCCGGACAACCTTCTGTAGAAGCAGCCTTGCCGCCACAGGCAGCAAAAGCTGAACTACCGGCTGCAACAGCCGCGCCTGCCAGAGTTGCTCTTAAAAAGTTTCTTCTGTTCAGTGCCATATTTTATTTTTTCTTTTCATCACGAGGTTTTCCTGGAACCGGAACTGTAAATCCACTCATATCCATCTTGCCTAAGTTCAGGTCTTTCGGAGTATAATCCAGAGGAGAAGCAGTCATTGCATCCCATGTCGTTTCTGCACCGGTGTATGCTGATTCACGTCCCATGATAGCAGCCATGTTGGCAACAGCTGTTTCTGAAGCCTGTTCGATAGGTTTGCCGCCACGGATGCAGTTTACCCAGTTTACATGTTCCAATACATATGGATTTGTCTGTGTATGTGCGTTCTTTTCTGCTTCACCATCGTATTTCCAGATGACGTTACCTGCATTGTCCTTGATTTCCATTTCAGCACTGTTCCAAGAACCTTTTGTTCCTTGGATAAATTCGCTGACGTTAGTGGCACAACCATCAATCTGGCGGCACATACTATGCAAGTGGATGCCGTTTTCCATTGTGAAATCGATGCTGAAGTTATCATACTGGTCGCCCGTGATACGGCGTTGGCGAGAACCGAAACCGACAGCTTTAACCGGTTTCAAGCCGCTGAACCATGTGAATACATCGATGTTGTGCACATGCTGTTCCACGATATGGTCTCCGGATAACCATTTCCAGTTTACCCAGTCCTTGATCATGTATTCGCAATCGTTCCAGTCTTTCTGACGTTCGCGGAACCACAACATGCTCTGATTCCAGTAAACTACACCACCCGTAATTTCACCGATAGCACCTTCCATGATCTTCTTGTAAGATTCGACATAGTTGCGCTGGTGATGACGCTGTGTACCTGTTACGACACATAGATTCTTTGCCTGAGCCTGTTTGGCGGTTGCCATAATCGTACGATAGCCTACCGGGTCGACACAAATCGGTTTTTCCAGGAAACAATGTTTGCCTTTTTCAACCGCATATTGGAAATGTACCGGACGGAATACGGGAGGAGTTGCAATAATGACAACATCGACACCGCTATCGATCAATTGTTTGTATGCATCCAGACCAACGAAACGTTTGTCTTCAGGAATATTACATCCTTTTTCTTTCAGCTTGTCGGCCAAAGCGTCTACACGTTCTTTGAATGTATCGGCAACGGCAACGACTGTCACGCCGTTTGCAGCATCCAAGAAGTTTTCTGCTGCACCGGAACCGCGTCCGCCACAACCGATAACACCGGCTTTCAGTTCTTTTCCGTCAGTAGCCTTATCTGGCAATTCCGGAATATAATAAGTTCCAGGTTCTTTCAGAGGTTTGTTTGCAGCTGCACTTTCGCCGCCGCCTGCACATGAGGTTAATACACTTGCACTACCTGTACCGATTGCACCCAGTGCTCCGGCCATAGCTGTACTTTTTAAAAACGATCTTCTGCTAATACTGTTTTCTTTCTTCATGATATAGTAATTTTTAGGTATCAATTAAACATCTGTTATTTCGCTCCAATTGCCGGGTCCGGTTCGCAAACCACACGGAAACCGATACCGCGGATATCCGAATACCACCAGATACTCTTCGGTTGTTGCGGATCAGTCTTCAACCAGGCATCATGCTTTGTATAATCGCGGGCTGCAGAACGAACGTCTGCCGCATCGGAAGTGTAGTTACCGCCGCGTACAACCCATTCTTCTCCTTCTGTGATTAACGGGTTGGTCACGTTATCGCCCCCTTTGCTGTAAGCCTTCGGATCATATTTGTCGGCACAATATTCCATTACATTACCCAACATATTCTTCAAACCGAACGGGTTCGCTTTCACTTCGCCCGGCTCTTGAGTTCTGTTTTTGCTGTTCTTCGCGTAAATCACGAATGAACTGATGCTGTCTGTTTTTGCATCGAAGAACTTACGCCAGAATCCCTGGTCTGAAAAATCTTTCGGGTTCCCGGTGAAGAAATAAGGAGTTTCCGTTCCTCCACGGGCTGCATATTCCCATTCTGCCTCGGTCGGCAGGCGGTATTTTTTCCCTGTTTGTTTGGACAGCCACTGGCAGAATGTTTCTGCAGCATAGTGTGTCATCGTGATAGCCGGACGGTCACCTGCGCCCCATCCCTGGTCGGGGAATCCGAACGGAGGAGTCGGGCCGGAAATGGCATCGACATCCGGATTGCTGTTATTTGCATATACGGTTTCGGGCGGAGTACGTCCTTCACTCATGGTTTGTCCGTAGAATGCCCAATACTGATCCCACGTCACTTCTACTTCAGCCATAAAGAACGGACTGATCGTAACGTTTCGAACCGGAGCTTCATCTGCCTTATGGAACGGTTCTTTATCGGTGCTACCCATTTTGAATGTACCGCCCGGAATGGCGACCATTTTGAATGCAACGGCCGTACCCGGAATTTGTTCCGTATAATCGGTAAAAGATGTGACAGGTGTCGCCGTCTTGAAATAAAGGCTGGTATCAACAGTAGCCGTGGCGGCTCCGGGAATACCTGTTAATTTGCCGTGTTTATAATCCGGATTATAGTGTCCGGCGTCGAGGTGGCAGCTGATACACTGTAAATCCAGTTTCTTTTCGTTTTCGTCATAATAAAGGTGAGCGGTAATGCCGTCCTGGTTAATCCCTTCCGGGAACAAGTTCTGATGGCATTCCTTGCAGGATTCGTTCGGAATATATTTGACGGCATGTTCCAGTTCCGACTTGGTATTCCAGTCGAAATCCGCACTGTCTTTTGTCATGAAGGACCATACGTCTTTCAATCCCAATTTGGCTTTAGCCGTATAATGATTCCAGGTGTCGCTTTGAGGCGGAAGGTGACAAGCCACGCAATGTGTTTTAACGCCGCTTCCGTTATTTACGTGTTTGGAGAGCTTCCAGCTGTCTTCCGCATGAGGATGAACATGGCACATCATACAGGATTCATCGGAAGAAAAATAAACGGATGTTTTATATACGGCAACCATAATGCCTGCCCCGAGAAGTAATCCGACCAAAAGAATGAAGGTTTTTCCTTTGAAAAATCTCCCTTTTTCGGAAGGATAGCGATTAGAATTGTTGTTAGTAGCCATTTGTTTTTATGGTAAACGATTTTACAATTAGTCCTGAATTAGATTTAAAAATCGGCAATAAAAGTAGTCTTTTTCTACATAAAATAAAAGTTTGCACCCACTATTTAACGAAATATGCATAGTGATTATGCTTTTTTACCAATTTTTGTAAAAATAGGAACTTGTCCCCGCTTCTTGAATGGAAATGCGGGGACAGCTCCCTTCATTTATTGCTGTTTATAAATTAGATTGAATCGGTTTCATGATGAAAGAGAATTCATAATCTCCGTAATGGATACGGTATTGTTCCAGTGGAAGCGCTCCCCAGCTGTTGACGCAACCCAATCCCATTTGTACCTTGTCAATACACATATTGGTGTAGTTTGCCTGAGGTACAAGTTCGGAGTGTCTCTGGTCTTTCTGTACTCCGTCGTCAAGTGATTCGATCGAATAATTCAAGGCTGAAGCCGAGAACGGAGCTTCCGAAATGAACATGAGTCCGTTACCGCCTTTGTTGGTCTGTTTCCACCAACGGATATCCGTTTTGGTCCCTGTTTCCTGCGGGCGGATATAAGAGTAGAATTGTTCGTCTACAGTCTGTCTGTAATTACCCAGGTCGGTGACGTTGTTACGGTCGGAATAGTTCTCGATCGGACCTCTGCCGTAATAGTTGATCTGATCCAAGCATTTAGGCATCTGCATCTGCATGCCGAAGCGGAACATATCGGAAACTTCAGCCGATTTGTCGGCTACCATTTTCTGTGTGACTTTCACTGCGCCTTCGTTGTTGATCGTATAAGTCAGATACAATTTGGCTTTTACTGCATCCATCGTGTATTCGGCATTGACAGTAGCCATGTCGTTTTCGATTTTGTTTGTCAGAGAAACCAGTTTCAATCCCGGTTCTTTCCAGGCGGCATATTTGTTTTGCAGGTTGGCTCCCATATCGTTGTCGGTCGGAGCACGCCAGAAGTTCGGAGTCAGTTTTCCGTCTTCTTTCAGCATCGTCATGCCATTTACATCGTATCTGCACAAGAAACCGTCATGTTTATCGAAGTCCATGCGGAAATTCTCTCCTTCGACGATCAGATAATTGATGTCATTATCTTTAATGGTCGGAATGACAGTCTCAATGTTCACTTGGTGTACATTCTGCAAATCCAGTTTCGGAGCATTGTACGGGCGGATCGTCAACTGGTTTTTGGCTACCGTATAACCGGCAGGCAGCAATGTTTCCGCTTTTTTCAACTTAAAGGCCACATTCAGCAAGAGTTCTTTGCATTTACAAATGCCCTCTGTGCTATAATTCAGTTTTATGGACTTGGTCTGTTGCGGAGCTACTTCCAGGTCTTTGACCATGCCTGTCTGAACCACTTCGCCGTTAGCCAGCAATTCCCATTCTGCATAGTAACCGTCCAGGTTACGGAAGAAGTTTTCGTTGTATACGTTTACGACACCGTTAGCCAAGTCGGATGGAGTCACCCAGATGGACTGGTAGATATGCCCGACTTCGTGCATATGCGGATTCGGTTTGCGGTCCGGGCTTATCAAGCCGTTGTCCATAAAGTTGTTGTCGGAAGCGTCATATTTGTTCCAGTCGCCGCCATAAGCATAAAAAGGAACGCCGTCTTTTGTTTTCCAACGCAAAGACTGATCAACGAAATCCCAGATAAAGCCACCTTGGTATTTCGGATATTTGCGGATCAGATCCCAATATTCTTTGAATCCTCCTTGAGAGTTGCCCATCGCGTGCGCATATTCGCATTGGATAAGCGGTTTGTCGATGTCTCCCTTGCAATATTCTTCACTACCTTTATAGTCGCGGTACATCGGGCAATAGATATCGGTGAATTCGCTTGTCCGTGCCTGTTCGTATTGCACGGCACGTGATTTGTCTTCGTTCTTGATCCAGGTATAACAAGCTTCGAAGTTTGGACCCATGCCGGCCTCGTTGCCTAATGACCAGAAAATGATGGACGGGTGATTATAACCACGCTGGACGTTGCGCTGGTTGCGTTCCATATGTGCTTTGGCGAACAGCGGGTTTTTAGCCAACGTCTTGTCACCGTATCCCATACCGTGCGATTCTACATTTGCTTCAGCAACGACATAAATACCATATTTGTCGCAGAGGTCATACCATAAATTGTTGTCTGGATAATGACAAGTACGTACGGCATTGATATTGTATTCCTTCATGACCTTGATGTCCTGGATCATGCGCTCCGGCGATACGACGTAACCTCCGTCCGGATCCATTTCGTGCCGGTCGGCTCCCTTGAACAAGACTGGTTGTCCGTTTACCAATATCTGGGCGTTTTTCAATTCGATCTTGCGGAAACCGACTTTCACCGGAATAACCTCAGTCGTGTTGCTGCCGTTTTTCAAAGTGGCGATCAGTGTGTAGAGAACCGGAGTTTCGGCAGTCCATTTCTCAGGATTGCTTATTGCCATGTCGGTGGAAACTTTGCCCGAACCTTTGACCGACGAAGTAGCGACTTCTTTGCCGGCCTTATCTAACAGTTTCAGGTCGACTGTCCCGCTGCCTTTCAGGTTCAGGGAAACATTTAAAGTACCGTCTTTATATTGTGCATCCAAATCCGGAGTCACGCGGATGTCCTGAATGTATTTCGGAGTGCGGGCATAGAGGTAGCAGTCGCGGCCTACTCCGGAGAGGCGGAGGAAATCCTGGTCTTCCAGATAAGTCCCGTCGCACCAGCGGAACACCTGGAATGCGATCAGGTTTTTCCCTGGTTTCAGGTATTTGGTCAGATTGAATTCGGCTTCAAGTTTGCTGTCTTCACTGTAGCCGACGAATTGTCCGTTCACCCAAAGATACATGTTTGATGTGACAGAACCGAAATGAGCGAATATCTCTTTCCCTTTCCAGTCTGCCGGAACCATGATCTCTTTACGGTAAGAACCTACGTGGTTGTTTTCCGTAGGAACTTCAGGCGGGTTGTTCTTGAACTGGCTTCTCCAAGGATACCCGACATTCACATAGATCGGGTCGCCATAACCGTTCAGTTCCCACAAGCCGGGTACTTTCAGATTATCCCATCCCTTGTCGTTGAAGTTCACCTGATAAAAATCTGTCGGGCGCATATCTGCATTTTTTACCCAGAAGAATTTCCAGTTACCGTTCAAGGTCATAAAATTCCCGGATGATTCCTTACATCCTTTCAATGCACTGTTTTCGTCTTCGTATGCGAAATAGTTGGTGTGCATGGGAGCTCTGTTGATCTCGTTTACGTTAGGATCTCTCCACTCGTTTTTTTGAGCGAAAGCTGCCGTCCCGAGCAGGGACAGGCAGCAAGCAAGTACGTTTAGTTTCATAAGATGTTATTTATTTACGGTTTTTCAGGATTTCAATCAATCCATTTTTGCCATTTTACATTATCGTTATATCCGGCTTCCACCATTGTTTCAATGAATTGCATACCTCTTACGCCATCGTATACGGTCGGGAAATCCAAGCAGTCTCCACTGGGTGTTTCTCCGTTTTTGATAGCTCTGACGGTAAGTGAGAAATTGCGGTAGATATTGGCAAAAGCTTCGATAAAACCTTCCGGGTGTCCTGCCGGAGTTCGGGTATTCCACAGGGCTTCGGGGGTCAGGTAGCCGTTGTTGCCGATATCCAATATTTCAGTCGGACGATCTCTCCATCTCAATGTCAGCGTGTTCGGCTCCATCTGGCGCCATTCCAGTCCGCCTTTTTCACCATAAATACGGATGCGGATATTATTGGCTTCGCCAGTTCCGATCTGTGTTGCGGTCAAGACGCCTGTCACATCGTTTTCGTAGCGAAGGAATGCCGCCCCGTCGTCATCGATCGGACGTCCGGGAACGAATGCCTTCAGGTCGGCACATAGTTCTTTGACTTTCAGTCCGGTAATATATTCGCTCAAATGCCAGGCATGTGTTCCGATATCCCCTATGCAACCGGCTTTGCCGGAACGTTTCGGGTCTGTGCGCCATCCGGCATTGTTGCCACCTAGCAATTCGATACGTTCGGAAAGCCATCCTTGCGTATATTCTACATAGACGCGGCGCAATTTTCCGAGTTCGCCTTTCGCGATACGGGCTTTCGCCTCTTTTACTGCCGGATAGGCCGAGTATACATGTGTCAGAGCCAGCACGAGTCCGGTTTCTTCCACTTTTTTCTGTAGTTGTTTGGCCTCTTCGAGCGAGAATGTCATCGGTTTATCCACAACCACATGGAAACCTCTTTCAAGGGCCATCATGGCTGGTTCGAAATGCCAACGGTTGGGAGTCACGATCGTGACAAAATCCATCCTTTCTCCTTCCGGTAAGGTCATTTCGTGTTCGAACATTTCTTGGTAAGTGCTGTAAATCCGGTCTTCCGGCAAAAAGTACGATAAACCGGAGCTTTTGGATATCTCAGGGTCTACGCTGAAACATCCGCAAACTAATTCGATCTGATTGTCCATAAAGGCTGCGCGACGGTGGATCGCCCCGATGAAGGCGTCACTACCTCCTCCAACCATTCCCATTCTTAATTTTCTGTTCTTCATGATATTATTAAATTAGCAATTCGGTGAATTGAGATATTGCCCAAAGTTACAAAATGTTGTAATAAGTGCAATGTGTTTTGCAATAAATAATTTGTTATGCGAAGTGTATATATCATATACAAAAAAAACTTGATTCCGAAAATCAATATCACTGTATCACTTTTTATTTTTAACTGACTGTATATTAGTATGATGATATGCAATTGGTGCTTGAAATATCTATCACGCTTATATCACTCATATGTCACCGCTTTTTTATAAGTTAAAAGTCTTTTTAGGACTTGCTTAGCTCAACTACCTGATATATAGTGCCTCTGTTGCTTCTTTTCGAAGGAATGCCGTTTCGCTTCAAAAGACGTCCGAAGTTGGAAATGACGGTTTTTGTGTAGCTGAAATCACGTTGTTTCTGCTTGATCCGCCCTAAAATCTCTATCGACAGAAGAAATTCGCCTACCTCATTCTTTTTCGGGAGTCGGAAATATTGCAGGAACAGTTGTTCTTCGGGCGGTATTTGCTGGAACTGCCGGTTGTTGGCGACTATTTCGGTTTCTTCCTCGTGTGTGAACCAGTAGCGTTCGCCGTTAGCCAATGCTTCCATCGCCTGTGCATACAGCTGCTCGTAGTCGATCGGTTGTATATAATCGATGGTGTCTGTGACTTCGATGCAAATGAAACGTCGGCTACCGGTCGGGTCGGTCAGGATATTGAAGTTGTTGCTTGTCGCGATGAATGTGGCGTAACGTCTTAAATTCCTGTTGGCCGTCTGATAGGGCAGCCGTGTACTGACATTCGCTTTTTGCAGGATATGCTTCAGGTAACTTTGGTGCGTATCCTTGACGGAATCGAACTCGTCTATGTTTACCAGGGCATAGCGGTGCAAAGCTAACTCCGTATCCCGGCGCTTGCTGAAATCGATGCTGTCTGTGTAGAACTGCCGCAGTTCGGGAGGCAGGATGTTCAGGCAATAAGTCGATTTGCCGCATCCCTGGTCGCCGACCAGTAGGGGAGTAGTGCTGTTGCCATGTTCCCGGTCCAACCCTAACCAGTGCGCTACCATACTGAGGAACCATCTGTGGAAGTGGTCTGCCCATCGGATATTGTTGCAAGGTACGCGTTTGGCAAGCTTCCGGATATGATCTTTGCCATCCCATTTGGGCAGATGTCCGAGATATTCTTCTATCGGGAAAAAAGTGGGTATGTTGTCCGAGTAAACATATCGTTCGATGTCTTTATCCCAGACGTTCAACCCTTCTTTGTGCGCTTCCGTACAGATGGAGTTGCGGACTTCGCGGGTGAAAGGGCTGAATGTGAAACGTAGGAGCGATTTGTCCCGGTATTCCACTTCGCCACTCATCTTGTTGTTTCTGATTTCGTAACGGCGCAGCATGAATTCTTCTAATTGCAAAGTCAGCGACATGATTTCAGGCATGAATGTTTTTCCGGCGAGCGCTTCTTTCAGTGTGTAGACGGATCGGAAAGTCATGCGGATTTCCATCTCTTTGGATCTCAGATCGTTGTAAAGTAGTGTGCATTGTACGGCATCCTCTTCCGGGATACCGGCTTTCAGGCAATTATCGGCTAATAGGGTAAAGACCGGCTTGAGATCCCCGTCTTTTATCTGTCCTGATTTTCGGATGGCGTCTACCATCGCTATGCTGAACAGTGTAGCGATCCGATAGTTGCGTGACATACCGGGCATTAGCCTTTGAAGTGGTTCGGATGGTTCTTCCGGGACGATACGGATCTCTTCCGAATCCGCCATCCGCATCGGTTGCTCGATCCGGATGGCGACGGCATCGGGGTTGTATACCGGCTGCGGATCGTAGCTCATGCGGCATCCGTGCTGTAGGACCGGTTCTTTCAGTGTGATGTTACGTCCTAATTGTGGCTGGTAGTATTTAACTGCCGTCAAGTAGGCTTGCGAGTGGAATCGTTTGACCTGTTCGGGTGAGCGTGGAAGCGTCCCGTCTGGCAGTGTGAACGGGATCACTATTTTCACGCTTTTCCCGCTAAAGCCGACGAATGCCAGTAGCGTTTGCGGCATCATGGCGGCTTGTTGCCGGATTTGTACCGCTTCTTGCAAGTCGGAAAGATGGTTTACTTCGAGCAGCACCAATCCCGAATAGTCGCGCATGGGAGGGGCGGGTTCGCCTGTCTTGCGGAAAGTCCCTCCGAAAACGACCACCGGAAGTTTCTGTATGTAGCTGTTTTGCGTGCCGGGCAGTGCAAACATGGCTTTGTCGCGTGTGGTGCTGACCGGTTTGTTGAGATTCTCTGTTCGTAGGGCAGCCTGCAGTTTTTCCATTTCAACGGAACGCATGACGAGCGTCTCCTTTTCATATCGATATAACGTTACCTTCATCTTTGATTGTTTTTTATCATGAATTTCTACTTGCAAATCATTTCCACCTTTCAAACTTGAGTCTTTTCATGAACTTCTTCATTTCCGGATCAGCCTTGATGCATAGCCGTTTAGCTTTCACGCGATGAGGCGTACAGTCTTTCGGGTTTTCATATCCTTCACTTCCGGCCGAGAGGAACAATGTTCCTATGCCGTGAAGGTTTATGGTGTACCCCATATCCAGTTGGAACTGGATTTCGCGTCCGATTTCAATTATGGCCGCCAGTATTTCGCCTCTTGAAAGCGTGCACCGGGTAGAGATACATGTAGCCAGTTGTTCGGTCGATACTTGTCCGGATGTTACCGGGACACCATAATAGCGGATTTTTTCTGTTTCTCCGCTTTTGTCCACTTTGGGACGTACTACATAAGCGTGTGACATAAGCTGTATTTTTGATAAAACCAATGAATAAAACTGAGAGAAGTGCCTAATTAACTTTCTTTACACCCGGATTTACATTTCTGAACACCCGGGTGACGGCGGTCTGTACATGGGGGTGTAGGGGTTGGAAACATCCGGATGTATATGACTTTAAGTCCTTACAAAGATAATAAAAATATAGAGGAAATGCAAGAAAATCAATGGTTTTTTTAAAAATAAATGAGACTTGTTTTAATACACAGTCAACCTATTTCAGGACGAGACAAGTGATGGATGGTGATAGGGAAGTGATACATAAAAAAGGGCATGTATCACTTCTTTATCGGTTGATAATTAATATGATATCATGAAAAAGTGATAGAGTGATATTACAAAATATACACAAGAAAAAATAGGGAGGAAGTTTTTTACTTCCTCCCTAGTCTGATTGTTTAGGAGTAGATATTATTCGTAATACGGGTTCTGTATGATTGCCGGATTACGTAATGTTTCTTCTAACTTGATTGGTGCGAAATACATCTTGTTGTCCCATTTTCGTTTCTCAATATAGTTCAGATTGAGAACTGTCCAGGTGTAATTATAGACTTCTTCGTCATGAACATACGGTAAAGATGCTGTCTTGCCCGGTTTTAAACGGCCGACAATTGATACACCGGTTAATTTCTTGTTTCCGATTTCCGGTGCAATCATCCAGCGACGTATGTCATAATAACGTGAATGTTCATAAGTTAATTCGACACGACGTTCATGGCGCAGGAATTCACGCAGATCACTTTGGTTGAATGTTTGTCCGCGAACAGCCAATGTGGCTTTGGTATCTGGACGACCGATACGTCCACGGATAGCGTCTATATAAATGACTGCTTCATCCAATTTGTTTAATTCGATACAGGCTTCGGCTGCAATCAAATACATTTCGGCTAAGCGGATGTAAGGCATCGGACAAGTTTGGAAGTTGTGTTCGTTGGCTGCTACAGAACCGTCGATCAATTTCTTTTCCAAATAGCCGGTGTAAGTACCATTCCAGTTTTCGATCTGTCCCATACGGGTATCAACGCCGACCATACCATTGAATTTTTCCTGCTTGATGGGATTGTTATCGTCATCAACTGAATATATGGCATTGACGTTATTGCCGCCTTCACTTAATTCATAATAACCGAATTGCAGGTTACCCAGTGGAGTCGCATCGAACACGGCTCCATCGGAAGCTCTGGGGCGTCCCCACTCTGCACCATCATAACCGATTGTAGCATAAAAACGTGGTTCACGGTTCATATACGGATTTTCGGTGGTTGATTCACCCGGCTTCAATAGCGTATTCAGGATTTTGCCTTCTTCTGTTTCGAAAGCCATCACCAAGTCATGTGTCGGAGCTGTTCCGGCCCAGTTGTGATAACCGTTCGGCCCATGCAATAGGGCTACACGGTTACGAACCCAGTTGTCGGCATTCAAATCTTTGTTTACATACTGTTTCGACCAGATAGTCTCTTCGTTGTTCGTGATAATGATGTTATGGAATTTTTCTGCAATTTCCTTGATAGTACCGGCATTACAGTCAATCAAAGAGTAATTGCTGTCATTGATAACATCTTTAGCGGCATCTAATGCTTGTTGATATAATGCTTGACGGTCACCTGTATATTGGTTACACTCTAATTTATTGACGGTACGATCAGCAAACAATGGGCTGGCTACATGCAGTAACAGACGTGCTTTTAATGCTTTAGCTGCTCCTTTGGTCGCACGACCTAAATTGACACCGGTTTGTTGTTCAGGTAATAGGCTGGTAGCTTGTTCGATGTCTTTCAGAATAAAATCCATTACATCCGCAACATTGGCACGTGGTAAATTTAAGGCCGAAGCTTCTTCAATGCTATACACTTTGTCTACGATGGGTACGCCACCGAAACCACGGAGCAACTCAGTGTAGATATATGCCCGAAGGAAATAAGTTTCTCCTTTCAATATATTCAAGTCTACACCGGTCTTTTCAGGAACGTTGTCGATATTTGCCAAAACCAGATTGGCACGATAGATTCCTTTGTATTGCTTGCTCCATTTGAATGGGCAGTCGTCACGGTCGTAAGCGCCCAAGTTGCTCGGTGAGACGGTTGCCTCGTTGATATCACGGCATCCGTATACGTGCGTAAAGAAAGCATCATCTGTCCAGGCGTCTGGATTTACTTCTTGTGCTATGTCGCATACGTACGAATAGACATCGTTGACAACCGTTTTTGCTAAATCTGCATCCGACCAGACTGTCGCTTCGTCATACTGGTCTTCAGGTGTGAGGTCCATGAAGTCGGAACAAGAACTAAGTGAAAGTGTCAGTCCCGCTGCTGCCGAAAGGCAGATATATTTCAATTTTGTTTTCATAATAATTATCTTTTAAAATGTTGCTTGAACTCCGAAGTTGATGATTTTTCTCAAAGGATAGCCTCCTAAACTGGCGTCACGCTGTTCTGGGTCTGCATCTTTAACACCGTCGATGGTAATCAAGTTGGTCCCGTTGGTGTAAAGACGCAAATTGGAAATGCCCGCTTTTTTCAATCCTTCGAAATTGAATGTATAACCCAATTCAATATTTTTCAGACGTAGGTAGTTGGCATTTCTCATGAAATAGGTATTGTCGTTGTTGATCCAATACTGGTTTTCACGGTCCCATGTACGCGGTCCTTCCGAATACGGATTTTCCGGTGTCCAACGTTTGTCGTAGTCGCTCTTCAAGAAGTTACCAACCAAGCCTGACCATGTTTCGATATACACTTCGGCCCCGGTTGCTCCCTGCCATAACATCATCAAATCGAAGCCTTTCCACTTGGCTGTCAGGGTCAGACCGGCAACAAAACGAGGTTCCTGGTTCTTCTCTGGACGGATACGATCCAAACCATCTATTTTACCGTCACCATTCATATCTTTAAAACGAATGTCACCCGGAACGGTGTTGTCTGAATATAATAACCCTTTTGCGCGTGCTTCATCAATTTCTGCTTGTGTATGGAAAATACCGTCTGCAACGTAGAGTAACATATTGCGGCTACCTACCGGTCTGCCGGTCGAGAATTGGTATTCGGGCACATTTTGTACTTCATCCCAAAAAGTGATTTCGTTGCGTGCATACGTCATGTTCAGAGATGCTCCGTATTCGACTTCTCCGATCTTATCCTGCCAGCTGACCAATGATTCGAAGCCTCTATTCTTCATTTCTCCCAGGTTTTCACGAGGTAATGTGATACCGGTGATTTCAGGCAGAGAAGCATTACGGGAGATCAGCATGTTGGTTCGTTTGTGATAGAAAACGTCTGTTTCCCAACTCAGGCGATTCTGCAAGAATTTGAAGTCCAAGCCGACATTGTAAGTTGTACCTACTTCCCAAGTGATATTCGGGTTGGGAGTACGGCTCGGATAGAGACGTTTGTTTTCCTGGCCACCGAATACAGTACCGGCATTGTTGAATGCGTAAGTAGTCAGATATTGGATGGAGTGGTCATAGTTGCCATCTCCATCTACCAATGCATCGTTACCTGTCTGAGAAACCGAACCACGCAGTTTGAAGTAATCGATAAAGCGGATATTATCTTTCCACCAATTTTCTTCAGAAGCACGCCAAGCTAAAGAAACGCCGGGGAAGAATCCATAGCGGCTCTCTTTCGGGAAACGGTAAGAACCATCTACACGCCAAACAAATTCGAATAAGTAGCGTTCCAAGTAGTTATAAGAAGCACGTCCGAAATAGTTCAATCGGGTTTCTTTCCAAGAATAACCTCTTGCAGACTGTCCTTCTTCACCCCCTAAACTCAATTCCGGTTTGGAATCGGAGATGAAACCTTGACGGAATGCCCATGTTTCTTCATATTGCTTTTTCTGTCCTTCCATACCGAAAGTAACACCTATAGTGTGTTGTCCGAATGTACGATTGTAGTCGATTAATCCGTTTAGCATCCAACCGATTTGCTCACTGTGTTTACGTTCCAATTGTGGAGTGTCCAACCATTGTTTGGATGCACTCAATCCTTCGCTCCCTTCAGTTGTTCCATCCCATGTGTACAAGTACACCGGTTTTTTCATCAAACGGCGGTTTTGGAAGTGGATGTCGTAAGAACCGTTTCCGCGTAAAGTTAGACCTTCGATCCAAGGTACTTTTATATTGACTGACAAATTGTTTTGGATGTACTGGTTCTTATAGTGGTCAAAACCTGCCAAGTCAGTGCTGGTTACAGCCGGGTTGTCACCGCGTTCAACTGCAGGTCCCGGTTCGCCTGAAGGCCACCATGCTACCTGGTCGGGACGAGAACGACGGGCTGCACCAAAAATATCACCTGCTCCTTTAGCCGGATATTTAGTGTCCTCCAAGCGGGCTGTTACACCTAATTGGAAATCAACATACTTACTGGTCTTGACATCCAAGTTCGTACGCAGACTGTACTGATCGTATCGATTGGCGGAATTTCTGTACAAACCGTCTTCACCATTAGCTCCGAAGTTTGCGTAATATTTTACTTTTTCTGTACCACCAGATACGCCGATGTCTGCACGATATAGCGGAGAGGCGCCTTTTACGATTTCATCAAACCAGTCGGTGTCTGGATATTTCCACGGATTGGCGTGTGTGCGGAAACCTTCGAGTTGTTCGTCAGAGAAAGAGCCCGGAAGAACTTCGTTCAACATGGTTGCATATTCGTATGAATTAGTCATTTTGGGTAAACGGGTTGGTTGTGAGAAACCTGCACTTGCGTTAAATGAAACAACTGGTTTACCTTCTTTTCCGCGTTTTGTTGTAATTAAAATTACACCGTTCGCTGCACGTGCACCATAGATGGCGGCAGATGCGTCTTTCAATACGGAGATTGATTCAATTTCAGTCGGGTTCAATCGGTTCATACCACCATCACGGTCGGGCACACCATCGATTACAACCAATGGGTCATTACTGCCTAAAGAATTTGTACCACGTATACGAATTGTGGTACCGCCACCACCCGGTTCATCAGCTGTCTGAAAACCGATAACACCTGGCATACGGCCTACCATGCCGTTGGTAAGGTTGGTTGTCGGTGAGGCTTTCAGTTCTTCGCCGGATACACTGGCAACAGAACCGGTTACAGTCACTTTCTTTTGTGTGCCGTAGCCGACTACTACGACTTCTTCCAGTTTTTGAGTGTCTTCTTTTAAAGTTACATTGATCGTTGATTGGTTACTTACTGCAACCTCTTGAGTTTGATAGCCGATGTAAGAAAAGACGATAGTTGATTTGGAGGGAACTTCCAATGTGTAATTGCCGTCAATATCGGTGATTATACCGATTGTTGTCCCTTTTACTGATACGTTGACACCGATTAAGGGCTCACCGGTCGCATCCACAACAGTTCCTTTTATAGTCTTTTGTTGTGCGAATGCCGTTGCTGTAAACATGATGCAAAGCATAAAACAGCCGAGCATCCTGAATAAATGGTTTAAAGAATATCTTTCCATGTGTTTGGATATTAAATGAATATAAGGTTAAAAAACTAATATGGATATTGCTATCTAGCTAAAAAAACGGAATTTAGAGATGATAGATCATAGGCAACATGTATTAGGTGGAACATATATTTTAGATAAAAATTTACACATTTGATTATATCTTTATAGGTTAACAACTCTCTTGATTGATTTAAGAATGAGTTTTGTAAACACAATCCTCGTTAATAGTTTTAAATTGTATCAGCAGCAAAGATATTGCAAAATGTTATATATGCAAAAATAATCGCAATAAAATATTACGATGTATGCTTATTTTCTTCTTAGACAATTGTTAATTTGAAAGTATGAACAGTATATTGGAGAATATAGATACAATTCGAAGAAATAGAGGCTATTCGCAGGAATATCTTGCTATGCAGATTGGTATGAAGCAGGCTGGATTTAGCTTGATCATGTCGGGTGAACGCGAATTGAAATATAATACGCTATTGCAAATTGCAAATGCTTTGCAGATGTCTGTAATAGATGTTATTACATTTCCCGATAAATATGTTATGGCGAAAGGGAATGGAACATCGACCGAAGCTGTTCTGCAAATAAAATTGGACAGCGATAAAAAAGATCAGATATTGAATATTGTGTTTGGGGAACAGATTGCGGAATTGTTGAAATCGAAATGATTTCCTTTTGGCACGGAAGGAGAGGCTCGAACTCCCGACACCTGGTTTTGGAGACCAGTGCTCTACCAACTGAGCTACTTCCGTGTTTGCGAGTGCAAAGGTAAGAGAATATTCTATAATTCCAACTATATGTACGAAAAATAGTTGATGAAACCACTTATTTTCTCGATTCTTTGGTGATTCCCGGAATTTCTTTCCTATCTTTGGTGTAATAGAGTTGTTAATCGGGTATATAATTATACAAACAATCGACAAAGACATGAAAGACGAATTAGACATGAATGCCAACCTTTTGGTTGAGTTCCTTCAGAAGCCATCTGCTGAATTTACAAAGGCGGATATCGTATCGTACATTAAGGAGAAGAATATCCGGATGGTGAACTTTATGTATCCTGCCGGTGACGGGCGCTTGAAAACATTGAATTTTGTTATTAACAATGCGGCATATCTGGATGCAATCCTGACCTGCGGGGAGCGTGTGGACGGTTCTAGCCTGTTTTCGTTTATCGAGGCGGGTAGCAGCGACTTGTATGTGATTCCGCGTTTCCGTACGGCGTTTATCGATCCTTTTTCCGAATTGCCGACGTTGAGCATGCTGTGCTCGTTCTTTAATAAGGATGGCGAACCGCTGGAAAGCTCGCTTGAATATACGCTGCACAAGGCAAGCAAGGCGTTTTCGGATGTTACAGGTATGCAGTTCGAGGCGATGGGAGAGCTGGAGTATTATGTGATCGCGGATGAGGAAGATTTGTTCCCGGCAACTGATCAACGCGGATATCATGAATCGGGGCCTTATGCGAAGTTCAACCAGTTCCGTACGCAATGTATGCAATATATCGCACAAGCGGGAGGACAGATAAAATACGGGCATTCGGAAGTTGGTAATTTTACCTTGAATGGTAAAATATATGAACAGAATGAGATTGAATTCCTGCCTACGCGGGTGGAAGATGCCGCCGACCAGTTGATGATCGCCAAATGGGTGATCCGTAATCTGGCATACGAGTACGGGTTGAACATTACGTTTGCTCCGAAGATCACGGCTGGAAAAGCGGGTTCCGGTCTGCATATACATATGCGTATTATGAAGGATGGCAAGAATCAGATGTTGCAGGATGGCGTTTTGTCGGAAACGGCTCGTAAGGCAATTGCCGGCATGATGAAGTTAGCTCCGTCCATTACGGCTTTCGGCAATACGAATCCGACTTCTTATTTCCGTCTGGTTCCTCACCAGGAGGCTCCGACGAATATTTGCTGGGGCGACCGTAACCGCTCTGTTTTAGTGCGTGTTCCGTTGGGGTGGGCTGCCAAGAAGGATATGTGTTCGCTGGCAAACCCGTTGGAGGCAGATAGTCATTATGACACGACGCAGAAGCAGACGGTCGAAATGCGTTCGCCGGACGGATCGGCCGATTTATATCAGTTGTTGGCGGGATTGGCGGTCGCTTGCCGTTACGGGTTTGAAATCCCGGATGCGTTGGATATTGCAGAAAAGACTTATGTGAACGTGAATATTCATCAGGAAGAAAACAAGGCTCGTTTGGAAACATTGGACCAACTGCCGGATAGCTGTGCCGCCTCTGCCAAACGTCTGCAACAGCAGAGGGGGATATTCGAACAGCATAATGTCTTTAGTCCGAGCATGATCGACGGTATCATAAAGAAATTGGTAAGTTATAACGACACGACATTACGTGAAGACTTGAAAAATGATCCCGAAGGAATGCTTGAACTGGTGAACCGGTATTTTCATTGCGGATGATGTTACTTTGGAATTAAGCCGAAAGTGACTGATTTATATCATCTTTAAATCTTCAAACATCTGTTTATATACTGCGGCCTTTTCCTCTAACGGCTTGGGGTAAGCCCGGGAGGAAGAAGGCATGCGGTAGAGATGGAAAATGCGGCTCGACAGGGTGAAACGGGAGTAGGAGCCGACTTTGGGTTCTTCAACCGGAGGCAGCGTGGCGATAAGCGTGTCCATTGCCTTTTGACCTGTTACGACGATTGCTTCGCATTCTGGTATTTTGGCCAGAACCTCAACCGGGTTCAACGGTGTGACCACTTGCAGGAAGTTGTCGGAAGCATTATTCTTTAAACGGATGATTTCCATAGCCGTATCACCGATTCCGATCCCTTTTTCCCGGCAGAAGGCTTTTGCTTTCTCTTCACTGAAAGCTTTTTTGGTTTCTAAGAAATATTCTTTATCGTTATAGAAAACCAGTCCGAGTATCCGCCACATGTCGTTTTGGATATTCGGATAGTAGAAATTCATCGACCAGCGTGCACGCGGAGGTGGGAAACTGCCCAGCATCAATAATTTCGTGTTTTCCGGGAGGAAGAACCCTAACGGATGTTGCTCTATCGGCTGAGTGGCTGGCGTTTTCATTATTTTACCAGGTTGTTCCATTCGTCCGCTTTGAAACCGACCAAAACTTGATCTTCACTGATCAGCAAAGGGCGCTTGATCAATTTGCCGTCCGAAGCCAGCAAAGCGATCTGTTCCGCTTCGCTCATCGCAGGCAGCTTGTCCTTCAATTTCATCTCCTTATAAACCAGTCCGCTGATGTTGAAAAAGTTTTTCAAAGGAAGCTTGCTGCGTTTGATCCATTCTGTCAGTTCTTCGACAGAAGGATTGCGATCGATGATATGACGATCCTCGTACGTTATTTTATGCTCATCCAGCCATTTTTTTGCATTTCGGCAGGTGTTGCATTTCGGGTATTCTAAGAACAGGTAGCTCATATAGTCATGATGTTATTTGTCTTCTTTCTTCTGTCTTTTGGCATCTTCTTTGGCCATCAGCACGACATTGTACACGAAGTCGGTCATCCATTCTTCCGAATAGCCGAGCGTTTCTTTGTATTTCCGTATTCTCCAGGCAACTTTCTGAACGCTGACATCTTTCCATTCCGAACGGGTTACAATCTCATGGATGGTCTTCTGTGTCTGCGAATATAACAGTTTCTTCACTAGCATGGAGAAGCGGAATTTCCATTGCATCAGGTTGTCGAGCAGGGAGAACAGGTCGTTGTTGAATCCCTGATACATGATGAAATAGGATTTGATGTCGTTCTGCGTCTTGCAGTTCTTTTTGATGGAGGCATCGATTTCCTTGAAGAAGTTTTCGTTCAGCCCGTATTCTTGCATTAGGATTTTGCGGGAACGGGATTTCTCGGCTATGCCCAACTTGTTGTTCTGAGTTGGGATCTTAAGCATCCGTTTGAACAACGCCATATCGTTCAATATATTGAGGTTGGTGATACCTAACTGCACAGCCATTACCGCCTGGTAATACACGCGGATCAGTGTAACGAACTCCTCTACGGAGCCTTTCGATACGACTTCTGTTTCTTCTTCTTTCTTCTTGAATAGTTTGGAAATGAAATTCATTGTGTATATTTATATTTATTGCCGACAAATATAATAAGAATCTTTTTATATGCCTAATAGTACATTTTGTAGGATGTAAACAGCGGCTCCCGACAGATAGCCGGCCAGTGCGAGCAACGAGATTCTTTTTAGATACCAGATGAAATTAATCCCTTCCAGTCCCATAACGACAACTCCGGCAGCAGAACCGATGATCAGCATGCTGCCACCCACGCCGGCACAATAGGCTAGGAATTGCCAGAACACGCCGTCTTGTACGAAATTGGCTATATAAGCCGGATCAGCAGCCGTAGCGACCATCGCATCCGAGGCAACGGGGTACATTCCGATAGCACCGGCGACGAGCGGAACGTTATCGACGATGGCGGAGAGCGTTCCGATAATCAGGTTGACGGCATATACATTGCCGATCGTATCGTCCAACCAGAGGGAAAAACTGCCCAAAACACCACTGCAACGCAGTGCGTCCACAGCCAGTAAGATACCGAGGAAGAACATCAGAGTAGCTCCGTCTATACGGCTCACTACTTTCGATAAACGGAGTTTCAGGTCTTCGTTGATCGGAGTTTTCCGGTACATCAATTCAGTGAATATCCACAGGATACCGACTCCCATCAAAATCCCCATGAAAGGGGGCAGGTGCGTGATCGTTTTAAACACCGGGACGAACAGCAGACAGAACACGCCGATGCAGAGGATCGCCAGTTTTTCGTTCGCTTTCAATACTTTTAATAGAAGGTTGTCACGGTTTTCCTCAAAAGCGTTGGGAGGCGTAACTTTGCCGTGCAAATAGCGGGATATGATCAATACCGGGACTAATGCCGATACGAGGCTCGGTAAAAAGAGATGCGGGATCGTTGCCGAAGTCGAGATATTTCCCCTTACCCACAGCATGATCGTTGTCACGTCGCCGATGGGCGACCAGGCCCCGCCGCTGTTGGCGGCAATCACGATGATGCTGCCGAAAATCCAGCGCTCCTTATAATTGCCGATCAATTTTCGGATCAGCATGACCATGACGATGGAAGTAGTCAGGTTATCTAGGACTGCCGACATGAAAAAGGTGATCGTAGCAATGACGAACAATAACTTCCGCTTGCTGTTGGTGGTGATGCGGTTGGTGATGAACATAAACCCTCCGTGAGAATCGACGAGTTCTACGGTGATCATCGCCCCGATCAGGAAGATCAAAGTCTCTGCGGTCTCACCGATACTATCCAGTATCTGATGGTCGATGACGAAACGGATGCACTGGTCTGCATAGGGCAGATCCTTTATGAATGGGAATGCGTCTAAAAAAAGTTTAAATTCTTCGGCTGAAGCGGTCGGAATAAATTGAGGGGCCCCCAATGTATATAAAACCCAAAGGATTGTTCCAGTCAGGAGTGCTGTTCCCGCTTTATTGATTTTTAGCGGATGTTCCAGAGCGATAAGTAAATATCCTATCAGGAACACGATGATCATTGTTGTCAACATAGTGTATCTGTTAAAATTTATCTAAAGCGGCAAAAATAATAATTTATTATAAAAGGGAACATATTTGTTAAGAGGATTGTTTAAAACAGCTTGGCATATATTGTTGAATCGTCTGCCGGATAATCTGGTTTTCCCTTCTGATAATTGGATTTTTCCGCCGTAGTTGTTGTTTGCCGACAATTGTCAGCAGGCAACTGTTTCGGCATGAATATACGAAATAATCCCATCCATCGTGCTTGATCTTTTTGTATCTTTGTCCTGCATTTAAAGCAGATATGAATATATGATAAGTTATTTACAAATAGATAAGTTGACTAAAAGCTTCGGCGATTTGGTTTTATTCGAAGATATCACTTTCGGAATCGCGCAAGGGCAGAAGGTCGGGCTGATAGCTAAGAATGGTACGGGGAAAACGACTTTGCTAAATATTATAGCCGGAAAGGAGGATTATGACAGCGGGGCGGTTGTGTTCCGAAATGATCTGCGGGTTGGCTACCTGGAACAGATGCCGCATTATCCGGACGGCCTGACTGTTTTGCAAGCGTGTTTCTACTCTCCGAACGAGACGGTGCGTTTGATCGCCGAATATGAGCAGGCGATGGCAAGCGGCGATCATTCCAATCTCGAAGATATCCTGCTTAGGATGGATAACTTGAAAGCCTGGGATTATGAACAGCGTACCAAGCAGATTTTGGGACAGCTGAAAATCCATAACTTCGACCAGAAGATGGAAACGCTTTCCGGCGGGCAGTTGAAAAGGGTGGCTTTGGCAAACGTGTTGATCACCGATCCCGAATTGATCATCCTTGACGAGCCAACCAACCACCTGGACTTGGAAATGACCGAATGGCTGGAAGGATATCTTTCTCGCGCGAACATTAGTATTTTGATGGTGACGCACGACCGTTATTTTCTGGATCGTGTCTGTAGTGAGATTATCGAGATAGACCGGAAACAGATTTATCAGTATAAAGGAAATTACAGCTATTATCTGGAAAAACGACAAGAACGAATGGACGCGTTGAATGCCGAGGTGGACCGGGCCAGTAACTTGCTTCGCAAGGAGCTCGACTGGATGCGCCGTCAGCCGCAGGCGCGTGGGACAAAGGCGAAGTACCGGATCGATGCTTTCTACGAGCTTGAAAAGAAAGCCAAACAGCAGCATGAGGCCGGTAATGTCAACTTGGATGTGAAGGCGTCGTATATCGGATCGAAGATTTTTGAGGCGGAACATGTTTCGAAACGTTTCGGCGATCTGAAGATCGTGGAAGATTTCAACTATATATTCGCCCGTTATGAAAAGATGGGGATTGTCGGGAATAACGGAACGGGAAAATCTACTTTTATCAAGATGCTGATGGGGGAAGTGGAGCCTGACAGCGGTTGTTTTGACGTAGGAGAAACGGTCCGGTTCGGTTATTACAGCCAAGACGGCCTCCAGTTCGACGAGCAGATGAAGGTGATCGATGTGGTCCAGAATATCGCGGAATATGTTGACCTCGGTGACGGGAAGAAGATGGGTGTTTCACAGTTCCTGAACTATTTCCTTTTCGCTCCGGAAAAACAGCATAATTACGTTTACAAGCTGAGTGGGGGAGAAAAACGCCGTTTATATCTCTGCACGGTCTTGATGCGTAGCCCGAACTTTCTTGTGCTCGACGAACCGACGAACGACCTGGATATCGTCACGCTGAATGTATTGGAGGAATATCTGCGGAACTTCAAAGGATGTGCGATCGTCGTGTCGCACGACCGCTATTTTATGGATAAGGTGGTCGATCATCTGTTGGTGTTTCGGGGAAATGCCGATATAAAGGATTTTCCGGGCAACTACACGCAATATCGCGAGTGGAAAGAGGTGCAGGATCAGTTGGAAAAAGAGACTGAAGCTGCACGACAGGCAAGAATGGCCCCCACTGTGGAGAAAACGTCGCGTCTTGAAAAGGTGCAGAAAAAGAAACTGACTTTCAAGGAACGCAAGGAGTTTGAAGCGCTCGAGGTCGAGATTCCTCTGCTTGAAGCCGAAAAAGCAGAGTTGGAAACGGCCATGAGCAGCGGTACGTTGAGCAATGACGAACTGTTGGCTAAATCCGAACGAATCGCAAAAGTGATAGAAGAAATAGATGAAAAAACAATGTGCTGGCTGGAATTGAGTGAACTGGCGTGAATAAAATGAAAGATTGTAAACCCATATTATGGAATCGGAATTTTGTGCAATGTTGCATTTCTTATTTCCTGATGAACTTCTCTTTCTATATGCTGATGCCGACGATACCGGTCTATCTGGTGGAAGTTTTGGGGATCAGTACGGCAAATGTGGGGATCGCGTTGTCTAGTTATACAATCGGTCTGCTCTGTGTCCGGCCTTTTTCGGGTTTTTTGGTGGATTGCTTTTCGCGTAAGCCTTTATATCTTTTCGCCTTCTTCGTTTTTGCTTTCATGTTCGGCGGGTATCTGATTGCCACGACCATGTTGACTATTATGGCTGTCCGTTTCGTTCAGGGTGGTTTTATGGGGTTGACTTCGGTTGCCGGCAATACGATTGCGATTGATGTGATCCCTTCCTCCCGGCGTGGTGAAGGAATGGGGTTTTACGGTCTGACAATCAATTTGGCGATGTCGTTGGCTCCGTTGGCAGCTGTTGCCATCTATGGGAAAGGTGGGTTTAATCCGGTTGTCTTTATTGGTTGGATGGCTGCTTTTATCGGGGTCGGTTCTGTCTGCCTGATCCGCTATCCGAAGCGAGAAAAGGTTCCGCGGCCGCATTTTTCCCTCGACCGTTTTATCCTGGTGAAGGCATTGCCGGCTGCGCTCGCTTATATCCTGGTTGCAATTCCTTATGGGATGATTACTTCTTTTGTCGTTTTGTACGGAAAGGAAATAGAAGTGGCCAATCCTGGCTATTTCTTTATTTATATGGCGGTAGGAGTGGGGACGTCGCGGCTGGTCTCCGGTAGGCTGGTCGATCATGGGAAGATTCATTGGGTATCGGTCTGTTCTGCGGTCTGCTTGTTGGTGACGTTTACCGTGTTTGCAACTGTCCACCAGTCTTGGGTTTTCTTTGTCTGCGCCTTGATGATCGGTATCGGGTATGGAGTAGGGGTTCCGGCTTTCCAATGCCTCTTTGTCAATGTCGCTCCACATAATATGCGTGGAACGGCGACTTCTACTTATCTGACCTCTTTTGATTTGGGTGTCGGTATCGGGATGCTTTCGGCCGGTTTTATCGCTTCCTGTGCCGGATTGGCTGTGGCCTATGGAGTGGGAGCCGGTTGTTGTCTGGCTTCGCTTGGTGTTTATCTGCGTTGGGTGAGGTCATCGTATGAGAAGCATAAATTATTAGTATAAGTTTATTATGAAGAAAGAGAAAAATATTATCAAAGTACAGCGTTACGAATCGCCCTGCGGCCTGTTGCTACTCGGTTCGTTTGGTGACAAACTTTGTTTATGTGACTGGCAGGTAGAAAAACATCGTGATCATGTAGACCGGAGATTGAAACGGATGCTGTGTTCCGAATTTGAGGTAGGTACATCGGAAGTAATTGAGAAAGCAGCAAGGCAACTCGACGAGTTTTTTGCCGGAAAGCGTAAAGAGTTTGATGTGCCGCTTCTCTTTGTTGGTACGGACTTTCAAAAAACAGTATGGAACGAACTGCTGGAAATACCTTTTGGAAAGACAGTTTCTTATGGTGAAATGGCCCAGCGTATCGGTATGTCCAAAGCAATCCGTGCGGTTGCCAATGCCAATGGTGCAAACTCCATATCGATATTCGCTCCTTGCCACCGGGTGATCGGTAGTGACCGTTCGTTGACAGGTTACGGCGGTGGGCTTCCGGCTAAAAAGTTCTTGCTTGAATTGGAATCCCAACCCAGACTGGCTTTGTAAATCAAAGGTCGTCCGATTTGTAAGTAGTCATGACGAAATTTCTGATGTTAATATCTGTGTACTATCGATTCGGTTGTTTGATAGGGAGTATGGTGTCTTATTTGTAGTAAATGTTTCATTTGAGCTTCAAAAAGATTTCTTAATTGTTAAATAGTATCCAATTTGCTAATCGTTAACAATATTTGAACATGTTCAAGAACAATATTATAAAACACATTGTTATATTTGCAGTAACGAAAAGATAAAAGGTAAAAAGAAAAGGGGCAAATGGCCCCTGTGTTTAGGTTTAACAATTTAATGTTTAGGTATTATGAGACGTTTAGGTATGGCTGTTGCAGCCGTTTTATTATGTGCAACAATGGGTTTTGCACGCGAGAACCGTAACAATGTGAGTAAAGAACCGTTTGCTATTAACTTTGAAAAATTGAGCAACTATTTGCAGTTGTCCTCTTATCAGGCCAATGAAGTAGCAAATATCAATGAGTATTTTCTGGATATGCAAGGAGAAAGTCTCCGGGCAAGTGAAAAAATGCGTGACAAAAAGATGCGTCAGGCTGTTTATGGAAATTTGAAGTTGATGAAGAAGGTTCTTACACCTGAACAGTATCGCAAATATGTGGTTCTGTTGAATGTGACAAATAATAATAACCGCACTTTGAATTTCTGATAATTCAATCTGGGCTAGGTTATTTTTGATAGCAGGAGAGATTGTCTGTTTTATGTGTACAATCTCTTCTTTTTTATGTATCTTTGCGCTGTTTTAACAAATAATGAACAATACAAAAAATCGAACAACAACGCAAACATGGAACAACCGTTTAATCTGGTTTCTAATACCACGCTGAAAAAAAATGTAGCAGACTACACTTTGATCGTTATCGGTGCTTTTTTGCAGGCACTTAGTTACAGCTTATTTCTTGCACCTTATAAAATCGTACCGGGAGGGGTGTATGGTATATCGATTGTTTTGCACCACGTGACGCAGGGGCTTTTCTCTTTTATGCCCGAAGGATTGCCGATGGGTGCGACTGCTCTTTGTTTTAATGTGCCTTTGTTGCTTTTGGCCATGAAAAAACTCGGTTTGGCGTCAGGGCCGAAAACAATTGTGACTTTTGTCTTGATATCCATTTTTACAGATAGTTTTTCATATCTGTTTGCTAATCAGCCATTAGTTGAGAATGACAGTTTTATTGCTTGCTTTTACGGTGGTGCAATTTTGGGACTTGGAGTGACTTGTGTGTTCCGTGCGCAAAGTACGAGCGCCGGTACGGATGTGTTGGCCCGTGTGATCGCCCTAAATTCAAATTTGAAGGTAAGCAATATGATTATTGTCATAGATTCGACCGTGGTGATGTTGGGGTTACTTGTATTCCAAGATTGGGCGGTGCCTCTGTACTCTTGGTTTGCTATCTTCGTATTCGGAAAGGTGGTGGAAATGTTCCAGACCGAGAATCCTAACCGGGCGGTGTTTATCGTATCGCAGAAAACGCAGGAGGTAAAAGAACTGATTGTAGGAAAGATGGGGATGCGAGGTACTTTCTTGCATGGTCGCGGTATGTATGAAGGAAAGGAAAAAGAGATCATCTTTACCATTGCCGAGCGTAAAGACCTGCCCCGTTTGAAAGATGAAGTGAAGGAAATCGATCCGAATGCCTTTATCTCGACTATGCATGCAAGTAAGGATTCGCCGCGTCCGGGAATGTAAAGAGTTGAAAGTTGAAAGTTATTTTCGCTCTCAACTTTCAACTCTCAACTTTCAACTTTCAACTAAAATGTATACCTTTGTCTCATTCTAAAAACAAACCGTAATAGTAATGCCTAATATTTCACAACGAGGAGTCGATATGCCGGCTTCCCCAATTCGTAAACTTGCCCCGTTGGCTGATGCTGCCAAACAGAGAGGTGTTCATGTCTATCACTTGAATATCGGTCAGCCTGACCTGCCTACCCCGCAAGCGGCATTGGATGCGATCCGGACGATCGATCGATCGGTGTTGGAATACAGCCCTAGTCAGGGATATCGTAGTTATCGTGAAAAATTAGTAGGATATTATAAGAAGTATGATATAAATCTCGTGGCGGATGATATTATCATTACAACAGGTGGTTCGGAAGCCGTATTGTTCGCTTTCCTGAGTTGTCTGAATCCTGGTGATGAGATTATCGTGCCAGAGCCTGCATATGCCAACTATATGGCTTTTGCCATTTCGGCGGGGGCGGTGATCCGTACGGTGACGACAACGATCGAGGAAGGTTTTTCCCTACCAAAAGTGGAGAAGTTCGAAGAACTGATCAATGAGCGTACTAAAGCGATCCTGATCTGTAACCCTAATAATCCGACCGGGTATTTATATTCCCGCCGTGAAATGAACCAGATACGAGATATTGTAAAGAAATATGATCTTTATCTTTTCTCGGATGAGGTGTACCGTGAGTTCATTTATACTGGTTCGCCTTATATCTCGGCTTGTCATTTGGAAGGAATTGAGCAAAATGTTGTACTGATCGATTCAGTTTCCAAGCGCTATTCGGAGTGTGGTATCCGTATTGGTGCGTTGATCACAAAGAATGCAGAGGTCCGCAATGCCGTTATGAAGTTTTGCCAGGCTCGTCTGAGTCCGCCTCTGATCGGCCAGATTGCAGCTGAGGCTTCTCTGGATGCTTCTGAAGAATATGCCCGTGAGACGTATGATGAATATGTCGAACGGCGTAAATGTTTGATCGACGGCTTAAATCGTATTCCGGGGGTATATTCCCCGATTCCGATGGGAGCTTTCTATACGGTAGCAAAGTTGCCGGTGGATGATGCTGATAAGTTCTGTGCTTGGTGCTTGAGTGATTTCGAATATGAAGGGCAAACGGTCATGATGGCTCCGGCTTCTGGTTTCTATACGACTCCGGGGTTGGGGAAGAATGAAGTCCGTATGGCTTATGTTCTGAAAAAAGAAGATCTGGCGAAGGCACTCGTGGTGCTTCAGAAGGCGCTGGAGGCATATCCGGGAAAAACAGTATAAATGAATTACAATGAACAATTGACAATTAAAACTAGTCAATCCAAAATCCTCAATTCTCAATAGCTTTGAGCCTAGAATATTTTATAGCAAAACGCATCTATTTCAGCAAAGAGGGGGACCGGCAGGCTACTCCTCCTGTTGTTCGTATTGCTATGATAGGAATAGCCTTAGGACTGGCTGTTATGATCCTTTCGGTGGCTATAGTCATTGGTTTTAAGAAGGAAATTCGGAATAAAGTGATCGGTTTCGGCTCACATATCCAAATCACGAACTTTGATAATAATGCTTCCTACGAATCGACTCCAATTGCAGTGAGCGATACGCTCCTGGAGCATCTGAAAACCTTTCCCGGCATTACGCATGTGGAAGGTTTTGCCACGAAGCCGGGAATCTTGAAAACCGACAGTGATTTCCAGGGGATCGTGCTGAAAGGTGTAGGCCGGGACTATGATTGGACTTTCTTCCGTAATAATCTGAAAGAGGGTGAGCTGTTTATCCTTCCTACCGATAAGGTGTCTACGGATGTGTTGCTCTCCCGTTATCTGGCTAATCTGTTGGGGCTGAAAGTTGGAGATTCCTTTTTGACTTATTTTGTGCAGGACGAAGTGCGTGCTCGTAAATTCCGTATAACGGGTATTTATGAGACGGGTTTTGTTGATTATGACAAGTTGTTTGTGATAGCTGATATCCGCCAGATACGCCGCCTGAATGGTTGGGCGCCTGACGAGGTGAGCGGTTTGGAATTGCAAGTGGATGATTATGACCACCTGGACAGGGTTGCTGAAGATTTGTATTTTGATATTGCTGAGAAGCAAGACCGGAATGGTAACACATACTATACCCGCTCCATCAAAGAACTGAATCCGATGATATTCGACTGGCTGGAGGTGCAGGATATTAATGTGGTGGTGATCCTGATACTGATCCTTGCTGTTGCTGGCTTCACCATGATTTCGGGACTGTTGATTATTATCTTGGAGCGGACGAACATGATCGGTATTTTGAAGGCCTTGGGTGAAAATAACACCAGTATCCGCAAGATATTCCTCTATATATCCTTTTTCTTGATTGGCAAAGGGATGATATGGGGCAATGTAATCGGGATCGTACTTTGTCTTGTTCAATCTTATTTCCGTGTCGTAAAGCTTGATCCGTCCGTTTATTATTTGGATGCGGTTCCTATCGACCTGACCGTCTTTTCCATTGTTTTGCTGAACATCGGTACATTGGCCGCTGCTATGTTAATGATGCTTGGGCCTTCCTACCTGATAACCAAAATCCATCCGGCAAAAAGTATTCGATTTGAATAATAATATGCCAATTAGCACATTGGCATATTATTTCATGCCACATTATTTGTAAAATCTTTTTTCCCGTTGAACATCCTGTAAATGTGGATATATATGTCATAGACCGGTTGAGCGATTTCCAACAAAGGAAGCCTGGCGGTTAATGGCTTTTGTTGCAGGAGTAAGGCGGATTTTTTATAAACGAGTGCTTTGACTGTGAAGCGGAGGAATAAGAGTAATCCGGCCAATATCGAGAGCAGCCAGTTTCCTGAAAGCCCGACGATGAAAGTGGCGATTCCCGCAATCCAGAAGAACAGATAACCGATGGTTTCCATTCGGTAAAAAGTTAAGGAACCTCTTTTGTAAAAACGTTTGGTGGCGGCGCGGGAGGTTTTTATCTCTCTCCAGGTTTCGGAATCTCCTACTTTGTTCATCTTAATGATGGAATCGGACGAGAGTTGTACCTGTGTATTGGCGGGATTCGAGACTTCATTGATGAACAGATCGTCTGCTCCGGCGTGAATGTTGAGGGATCTGGAGTAACCTTTGTGGGCAAAGAACAGTTTCTTACGATAGGATAGGTTCCGGCCGTTTCCCGTGAAAGGATGGTGGGAGAGGGCTGAAGATATCATTTGTAACCCATTTGTCAGGTTGTCATAGGCAATGAGCTTGTGCAGGAACCCTTTTGTATGCCGATACGCACAGAAACCTAAAATAATGTCCGTTTCGGGATTGTAGGAACCGGCCATTGCTTTGATCCATTTCGGACCGATCGGGCGGCAGTCCGCTTCGGTGAAAAGGAGGATGTCATGCCGGGCAGCCTTGATTCCCATAGTGAGCGCAAGTTTTTTATGGCTCAGGTATTGAGTGTCTACAGGCACATATGTGTAATAGAGGTTTTTGTATTCATTTGAAAAAAGTTTCAGAACGTCTTCGCTATTGGCATCGGAACCGTCGTTGACAACAATAATCTCATAATCCGGATAATCCTGGTTCAGCAATATCGGCAGATTATTGCGTAAATCTTCCGGTTCGCCGTGGGCATAGACAATGACGGAGACAGGTTGGGCATCCTTGTCTGCCGTGACACGTTCCGTGCTTTTGGCTGTTGCAGCACGTAAAGGGCGTGAATATGTGATCAGATAATAGAGTATTTGTATGATAAACAACACGCCAGTAATCCCGATTAGGAGTAATTCCAGGTCGGAGAATGTAAGTAAATTTTCGCTCATCGATATTAAATTGTCTTTGCTGATACAAATGTACGGAGGATTTTTGGATATTTATAACAAATACATCACCCGGACTACGGATACCACTTCGAAAGACGGTTTGATAAAATAATGGTCCATGCAAAAGCTTGTATGGAAAAGATTTTTGCATGGACCATTCTATAATGTTGAAATAGGGTTTACATCGTATCCGAGTAATGAGCTGTCGGTAATTTCCGACAGTTATATTGTGAGGCCATTACCTCGCCGTAAGCACCTGCAGAGCGGAGGGCGATCAGGTCGCCACGGTGGGCGCGGTTCAGTTCGACATCTTTACCGAACACGTCGGACGATTCACAGATCGGACCGACAACGTCATAAACTTCAACTTCTTCGTCGCTGGTGATATTCTCCATGCGGTGGTATGCATCGTACATGGCCGGGCGGATCAGTTCGGTGAAGCCGGCATCTAAAATACAGAATTTCTTTGTCTCGCCGACTTTTACATATAGTACTTTAGAAATCAGCGAACCGCATTGTGCGACGATGGAACGTCCCGGCTCGAAATGAACCTGCTGTCCCGGACGAAGTTGCAATAGCTTGTTGAACACGGCAAAATAGTTGTCGAATGCCGGGATAGGCAAATGATTCGGGTGATAATAATCGATACCGAGACCGCCACCGAAGTTCAGATTCTCAACTTTTATTCCACGCGCCTCCAGCTCTTCCTGAATTTCATTGACACGGATTACCAGGCCACGGAAAGCAGCCATATCTGTAATTTGTGAGCCGATATGGCAATGGATGCCGATCAATTTGATATGTTCCAGGCGGCAGACTAAATCTAACACCTGTCCGAGCTGGCTCAAATTGATACCGAATTTGTTTTCCTTCATGCCAGTCGTGATCTTGGCATGTGTATGAGCGTCTACTTCCGGGTTGATACGAAGGGCGATCGAGGCCACTTTGTTTTTGGCGGCAGCCAATTCTTCCAAGATTTCCAGTTCGGCAGCCGATTCTACGTTGAAGCAGAAAATATCGTTGTCCAGTCCTAAATTGATCTCCCAGTCTGCTTTGCCGACACCGGCATAAACGATTTTTCTGGCAGGGAAACCTGCATCGAGTGCCGCCTGTATTTCACCACCACTCACACAGTCGGCTCCCAAGCCATATTCTGCAATAATAGACAAGATGCGGGGATTGGCGTTTGCCTTGACTGCATAGTGGACATGATAGCCATACTTTCCGGCTTCCGTTTTTACCGTATTAAGTGTTTCTTTCAACAACGTTATATCGTAAAAATAGAACGGAGTTGCCAGTGATTTGAACTTTTCTGTAGGAAATGTGCCTTTTAATATCATTTTTTTCAAATTTCTTTTGGTAATTAAAAAAGTATATCTATATTTGTAGCACGTAAATTTTTTCATAGTTAAGGTTTTGGTTGGAAAGGGTCATCTGTGAAGACGGCCCTTTCTTTTTTATTTTTCTTATGAAAAAGGATGGCGTATTGATTGATTCGATACGCCATCCTTTTTGTTTATGCTTTATTGTTGAATAAATGATCGCTTAATGCTTGCAATGCCCTTGTTTTGTCGGAGGCTTTAATAAGGAGCGAGACGTTGTAGTTGCTGCCTCCGTACGAGATCATTCGTACCGGGACGTCCTTCATCGCTTGGACAATCCGGGCTTCGAAACCGACATTATCCCATTCCAAGTCACCTACCACACAAACGATAACCATATCTTCGTCTACCGTGACCGTTCCATACTTTTTCAGGTCGTCCACGATCTCTTCCAGATGCTTGCGGTTGTCGATCGTAACGGAAACACCTACTTCGGAAGTCGTTACCATGTCGATAGGCGTCTGGTAGTTTTCGAATATTTCGAATACTTTTCGTAGGAATCCTGTAGCCAACAGCATACGGCCACTCTTGATCTTGATGGAAGTGATATTGTCTTTTGCGGCGACAGCTTTGATTTTCCCTTTTTCCGTCATGTTGGAGATCATGGTGCCCGGAGCTTCCGGCTGCATCGTGTTTAACAAACGAACAGGAATATTGTTCAGCTTGGCCGGCAGGATGCAGGTCGGATGCAGGATCTTGGCACCGAAATAAGCTAGTTCGGCTGCTTCTTCAAAATGCAGATGGCGGACTGGCGATGTCTTTTCAACAATACGCGGATCGTTGTTGTGCATGCCGTCTATGTCTGTCCATATCTGGATTTCTTCTGCACCGATAGCCGCACCGATCAGAGAGGCGCTGTAGTCGCTGCCACCACGTTGCAAGTTGTCGATCTCGCCGTAAGCATTTCGGCAAATATAGCCTTGTGTTATGAAGAGGTCTGCATCCTTGTGTCCGTCTAATAGCTTGATAAGCTTTTCTTTAATGTACACAGGATCCGGTTCCGCGTTCTTGTCTGTACGCATATAATCCAGTGCCGGAATCAGAACGGAGTTTATGCCGCATTCGTTCAGATAGAGGTTCATCATACCGGTAGAGATCAGTTCGCCTTGGGCCAGGACAACTTTTTCTTCGAACAACGTGAAAAGATCCTTTGTAAACGTGCGGATATGGTCGAAATGATGTTTTATCAGTTCTTTGGCTTTCTGCTTATATTCGTCAGTGCTGTAGAGTTCTTCGATATGGCCATAATATTTCTGAGCCAGTTTATTGATGACCTCGTTTGCTCCGTCAGGGTTTTTCTTGTACAAGTAATCCGAGATTTCAACCAATGAGTTGGTCGTACCGGACATGGCAGACAAGACTACAATGTTACGTTCTCCCGTAATCAGTTTTGCTACATCTTTCATTCTCTGTGCAGATCCCACAGAAGTACCGCCAAACTTTAAAACTTTCATTTTCTTTTACTATATTAATTTGTTCTTCTTCACTTTAAATGCGTGTGCAAAGTTACATAAAAAATTATTCTCCAACATCACTTAGGCAGGCATTCTCACATTTTACTATACGCGCGGGATAGTTATGTACCAGTGTGTAGTTGTGAGTCGTCATGATGACAGCCGTTCCCTTGCGGCAAATGTCGTGTAGCAGCTGTACGATTTGTCCGCTTGTCTCCGGGTCCAGGTTTCCGGTAGGTTCGTCTGCAAGGATCAAAACCGGATCGTTCAGTAATGCGCGGGCGATCACGATACGCTGTTGCTCGCCACCCGAAAGCTCGTGCGGCATCTTATAGCCTTTATCTTGCATCCCGACTTGAAAAAGCACGTTGTTGATGCGCTCGTTTATCTCGCTTTTCTTTTTCCATCCGGTCGCTTTTAGGACGAATTCGAGATTTTTGTGTACCGAACGATCGGTAAGAAGCTGGAAATCTTGAAAGACGATCCCTAATTTCCTGCGCAGGTAAGGAATGTCTTTCCGTCTCATCTTGCAGAGATTATAGTCCAACAACCATGCGTCCCCTTGATTGATGGGAATTTCGCAATACAAGGATTTCAACAGGCTGCTCTTGCCAGAACCGACTTTTCCGATCACATACACGAATTCTCCATTGTGGAGTGTAAAGGATGCCCTGTGAAGGATCACATTCTCTTCACGGCAGATATCTACTTTATCCAGTTTGAGCAGGGTTGTCTCTTCCATTGTTATTATCCTTTATGTCTGCTTTTTAATTCGCGTGCGAGGTCTTCGATGCGAAGTCCTTTGCTTGTCAATAATACGATCAGGTGGTAGATCATGTCGGCTGCTTCGTAAACGAGACGGTCGTCTGTCCCGTTAGTGGCTTCGATAACTGTTTCGACGGCTTCTTCGCCTACCTTCTGTGCCATACGGTTGATGCCTTTCTGAAACAGGGTAGTGGTGTAGGAACCTTCCGGCATTTCCTGGCGGCGCTGTTCGATGAAGTTCTGCAAATATTTAAGGAACATGATGTCTTCCACATTCTTTTCGCCGAAACAAGTATCAGCGCCAGTGTGGCATACGGGACCGGCGGGAATAGCCTTGATCAACAGTGTGTCGTTGTCGCAATCGGCAGCAATGGTGACTACCTGCAGAGTGTTTCCGCTGGTTTCACCTTTCATCCAGATACGGTTTTTCGTACGGCTGAAAAATGTCACTTTACCGGTAGCTTTTGTTTCTTCGTAAGCTTCTTCGTTCATAAAGCCCAACATCAATACCTTGTTTGTGTTGTAGTCCTGAACGATGGCGGGAATCAGGCCGCCCATTTTTTCAAAATCTAATTTCATTTTTTATCTGACTATTATATTGTTCTTAATTCATCCGTATGCAACTTTTTGTTCTTCGGCATTCGTTTCTGGTTTTATAGGCATGGAACTACAGTTTCACTTGCCTGGAACGAGAGTTTCTTTCTATAGGGAACGGTTACTCTCTGCCGTGGCCATCAGAGGCGGACGTTGATCCCTTCTTCGTGGAGATACTGCTTCAGAGCTCCAATGCCGATTTCCCCGAAATGGAATACGCTTGCCGCTAACGCCGCATCCGCCTTCCCTTGGGCGAATGTGTCGCGGAAGTGTTCCATTTTTCCGGCTCCTCCCGATGCGATGACTGGAATGTGCAGGTTGTCGGCCAGCATAGCTAACGCCTCATTGGCGTAACCGTCTTTCACACCGTCGTGTGTCATGCTGGTAAACAGGATTTCTCCGGCTCCCAGGCTTTCAGCTTCTGCCGCCCACTGGAAGAGATGTTTTTCCGTCGGAATACGTCCGCCGTTCAAGTAGCATATCCAGTCGCCCATTTTGAAATTGGCGTCGATGGCGACCACACATACCTGGCTGCCGAAGTTCTTGGCAATCTCTTCGATCAGTTTCGGATTGCGTAGGGCTGCCGAGTTGATGGAAACCTTATCGGCTCCGGCACTCAACAGGCGGTCCACATCTTTCAGCTCGTTGATGCCGCCGCCAACTGTGAAAGGGATGCTGATATTGGCCGCAACCTTCTTTACCAGTTCCGTAAATGTCTTACGCCCTTCGTGCGAAGCAGTTATATCCAGATATACCAATTCGTCTGCTCCCTCCCGGCTGTATTGTGCACCCAGTTCGACCGGGTCGCCGGCATCGCGGAAGTTTACGAAATTGATTCCCTTAACGGTTTTTCCATCTTTTATGTCCAAACAGGGTACTATTCTCTTGGCAAGCATATATAATCTTTATTTTTATCAGGTGAAACGGATCAAGTCTTTCAGCTGTATCTTTCCCTCGTAAATCGCTTTACCGAAGATGACAGCCGGAATACCCGCTTCAGCCAGTTTTTCAATATCTTGTATAGAACTGATACCTCCACTGGCTATCAGATAAAGTAGAGGTATTTGTTCCTGTATCTCTTTATATAATTCGATGGCAGGTCCTTGCAGCATACCGTCGCGATTGATGTCCGTACAGATTGTCTTCGTGATACCATTGTCGTAATAATCATGGATGAAAGGGATCAGTTCTTTGTCTGTCGTCTCTTCCCATCCGCTTATCGCGATTTTTTTATCTTTGACATCTGCTCCGAGGATGATTTTTTCCGGACCGAACTTGGTGATCCAGGAAGTGAATATTTCCGGATTCTTCACAGCGATGCTTCCGCCCGTAACCATCTGCGCACCACTTTCGAAAGCAATTTCCAGGTCTCCTTCCTGTTTCAGTCCGCCTCCAAAATCAATTATCAGCGAAGTACGTGTCGCCAACCGTTCCAACATACGATAGTTGATGATCCGCCCTTGTCGCGCTCCGTCTAGGTCTACCACATGCAGACGTCTGATGCCATGATCTTCAAACATCTTGGCTACTTCCAGAGGATCTTCGTTGTACACTTTCTTGGTGTTGTAATCACCCTGGGTGAGGCGTACGCATTTCCCGTCGATCATATCTATTGCCGGAATCAACTCTATCATATTACATTATAGTTTTAAAAAGTTACTTAATATAACCTCGCCGACCGAACCGCTTTTTTCTGGGTGGAACTGGGTCGCATAGAAATTGTCTTTATGCAGGGAAGCACTGAACGGAAGGATATATTCGGTTGTCGCGGCGGTGTATTCGTTTACGGGTACATAATAACTATGTACGAAATAAACAAACTTGTTCTCTAATTGTTTGTTGAACAGCCCGCCTTTAACGTTCGTAATCGTGTTCCATCCCATGTGCGGAACTTTATCCATGTGTTGCTGCGGGATGAAACGTTTTACTTCTGTATCGAAAATGCCTAAACAATTCGCATCTCCTTCTTCCGAATGGCGGCACATCAACTGCATGCCGAGGCAAATTCCTAAAACAGGCTGCTTCAATCCTTTTATAATTGTATCTAAGTTATGCTCTTTCAAGTGCTCCATTGTGGTATGTGCTTCACCGACACCTGGAAAGATTACTTTGTCTGCTTTACATAACAGTTCCGGGTCTGCTGTGATTGTAGCTTCGACTCCCAGTCTTTTCAGTGCGTAACTCACAGAATAAATATTTCCGGCATTGTATTTGATAATGGCGACATCCATTGTTGTTGCTTCCTTTTTTATGTTGAGCTGCAAAACTAACAAATTATCATGACATATAGATGTCTGCTTTATGAAAAGTTGCAGAATAGATGTTATTTGTGATAAACTGGCTGGTTTATTGTATGGTTTTCTCAAATCCCCGTTGGCCCAGAAATAGTAACTTTGTCTTGTAAGGATACTGCAAAATATGGTCTTCATCGGCCAGCTTTGTTCTTTTATATATTTTGAAAAACAACTGTCATACTATCACTAATTTCCTTTTATCAATTGAATATCAATAGACACAAGCAATGATAGTAGGTATGATGGATGCCTATTCCATCTATCATACTATCACTAACCACCTGTCCGATATTTTTTTTCACATTACTTATTTTCAATAACATAATAAGATAAATCCATTGACACCCGGGTCTCGATATCATTCACACTCGGGTGTCAAGACCGTTCACATCCGGGTGTAAAAAGCCTGTAAACGGGAATCTTCGGCACTTTTTCTGCCTGTTTGAAGCAAAATAAGTCACGTGTTTCAACAAAAAAGACGGCATCTCCTACAGAAAAACATCCTCAAAACAACTTTCACAACCGACAAATGCAAAATTTAAACAGGCTCTTAGAGTATGAACAAAAAAAGTTTCGATGTAAGACGTTTATTATCAGGGATGATTGAAAAATAGTAAAAAATATATATGTGTAACTCTTGCGTAATTCAAATAAACTACCTACTTTTGCATCGCAATTCAGAGGAATAGCAGTTAAGTAAAATAATGGTTCGGTAGTTCAGCTGGTTAGAATACATGCCTGTCACGCATGGGGTCGCGGGTTCGAGTCCCGTCCGGACCGCACATATAATATTTTGGTGCGTTAGTTCAGCTGGTTAGAATACATGCCTGTCACGCATGGGGTCACGGGTTCGAGTCCCGTACGCACCGCGAAAGCAAATAATAAATTAAAGAAAAATCCCGAAATTCAAAAGTTTCGGGATTTTTTTTGTATTAACGAATGTGATGTTCAATGTATTTGCCTATAAGTTTTTAGACAACCTTTCTTGTATATTCATCTTTAATAAATATCTTTGAAGATCATAAATTATGAAAGATGGAAGATCTTGTAAATAGACGCTGTGGATGGGCTGGTACGGACGATTTATATGTGAAATATCACGATGAGGAATGGGGTAAATTGGTTACCGATGATAAAACCTTATTCGAATTTCTTGTTCTGGAAAGTGCCCAGGCTGGATTGGCTTGGATTACTATTCTTCGTAAGCGTGAAGGGTATAAAAAAGCATTTTATAATTTTGATGTTGAGAAAGTAGCTGCGATGACCTCGGATGATATTGACCGGCTGATGCTTTTCGATGGGATTGTCAGGAATCGGCTGAAGATTGCATCCACGATCACGAATGCCAGATGTTTCATCGCGATTCAAAAGGAATTTGGCAGTTTCTATAATTATACGTTATCGTTTTTCCCTGAACAGAAACCGATTGTAAATAATTTCAAATCGTTGAAGGAGATTCCGGTTACAACCCCAGAATCTGATGCGATGAGCAAAGATATGAAGAAACGAGGGTTTAAGTTTTTTGGCTCTACGATCTGTTATGCTCATATGCAGGCTACAGGGTTTGTAAATGATCATTTGGTAGGGTGTCTTTGTCGGAAAAAGACTCTTGCTGATTGTCCGGTTTAGGAGTTTTTGAGATGATAACAACCTCTGTGAAACGGAGCTCTGATCCGGGTAGAAATTATGTTTTGACAGTCTTAACAAGAAAAACGAGAATTTATAGCTTGTAATAGTTGTTGGTTCGATTAATAGTGTTATCTTTGGGTCAGAGTTTGAGTTACGTATTATTAGCGTATAGTTCTTCTTTATTATTAAGTAGGCCTCTCCATTAATTTTCCTCCTCATACCCTAATTAGTATTTATTAAAAATAAAATTTTAAATGAACATTTACATTACAGGCTTAAATTATAGCATTAATGATGCTGATTTGAATGATTTATTTGCAGAGTATGGAGAAATTACATCTGCAAAAGTTATCATGGATAGAGAAACAGGAAGATCCAGAGGATTTGGTTTTTTTATATCCTGCATTTCCATATACCGGAAATATCTTGGCATTCTACTCTGAATTCTTACAAAATAGATTGATTATTAATATAAATAAATATAGATAAATGGCAAAATCCGTAACATACAATAAACGAGAAAACGAAAAAAAGAAACAAGCCCGAAGGGCCGAAAAACAAAAAAAGAAAGAAGACAGAAAATTGCTTGGCAAAGCGAATAGTTTTGATGATATGATCGCTTATGTGGATGAAAACGGCGTGATTACATCGACTCCTCCCGAATTGAATCCTAATAAAGAAGAAATTAAGCAAGAAGATATTCTTATCTCTACCCCAAAAAAAGAAGATATAGAGACACCTACCGTGCTGAAAGGGAGGGTTGATTATTTTAATGAATCAAAAGGATATGGTTTTATCAAAGACCTTGGTAGCGACGAGAAGTATTTTTTTCATGTTAGTAACAATACACTGACCGATATTTCGGAAACCGACATCGTTACTTTTGAACTTGAACGCGGTCTGAGGGGAATGAATGCAATTAATATTCGTATTGAAAGCGAGGTTTGATAGTATGGAAGAAATCCTGGAAAGCATTTTTCGAGTCATGATTTTATTGTTCAGGAAACTCACGATATAGCCTGTGATGCAGGCTGCTATCAGAGAGCCTTCTCTGACTCCTTCGATCCGTTGAGTGAAGATCAGTGATAAAATGATGGCGACCGTTACTAAAGTGAAATCGAAAATGACCTTGAATTTTCCGAACTCTTTATTGTAACGGCGGGCGGCGTAGTTGACGAATCCTTCTGCACTCATCATCGCAACCTGGGGTTTGATTTCTAATACGACACCAATAGACTGGATGAGACAACCCAACAGTAACAGCGCAATCGACGTTATATAATTGGATGGATGCAGGTCTTCAGCGAGTGACATATTGAAATCTATGAATGTTGAAAATATGAACGAAAATGGAATTTGCAACAGGATAGATATTTGGTCTTGACGGCTTTTCGTCCCTCGGATTAACCAGAACTGTCCTAGTATCAGCAATACGTTTACGATAAAGGTACAGGTCCCTAAAGAAAGAGGGCTGTTGAGGCTTAACACATAATTTACACTTGAAATAGGAGTCGTTCCTAAAGCGGAATGTATAATCAGGACAATTCCTGCAGCTAAAAAATATAATCCAAAGACAAATACCAAATACTTTTTTAAAATCGTTTTTATATCCATATCTCCCGACAACATTTAATTACTTTCTTGCTTGGAGCAATATAAGTGTATGCAAAGGTCGCTATTTTTTCGTGAAGAGATTCTGATTTAGTATGAAAAAACGTTGTCTATCGAAGCGATTGTTACTATTTGTCAGTCGACTCTTGGAAAAGATTTTGTATCTTTAGAGCAATTAAAAGGGTATCTTATGTTTGAAAGTTTTGATTTTCAGCAAATGATCAGTGCATTCATTGTGTTATTTGCTGTGATTGATATTATTGGTTCCATTCCAATTATTATCAATTTGAAAGAAAAGGGTAAGGACGTGAATGCTATGAAGGCAACGGTTATCTCTTTTTTGTTGATGATTGGGTTCTTCTACGCAGGCGATGTCCTGCTACGGCTTTTCCATGTGGATATCGAATCGTTTGCAGTGGCAGGTTCGTTTGTTATTTTCCTGTTATCACTGGAAATGATACTCGATATAGAAATCTTTAAAAATCAGGGACCGATAAAGGAGGCGACACTGGTTCCGTTGGTCTTTCCTTTACTGGCGGGTGCCGGTTCGTTTACCACATTATTATCTTTGAGGGCGGAGTATGCTAGTGTCAATATTGTGATAGCCTTAATACTGAATATGATATGGGTCTATTTTGTCGTTCGCATGACAGCCCGTATCGAACGCTTTTTCGGAAAAGGCGGAATCTATATTATCCGGAAGTTCTTCGGTATTATTTTGTTAGCGATATCAGTCCGTTTGTTTACCGTTAATATCAATCTTCTGATAGAAGCTTTGCAGGGGCATTGAAAAAGGGGGTTACAGAGTTTCCTTTTTGCTTTCTATCTGTTCCTTGTTTTTACAGGAGGCAGGTGAGTAACTGTAGTCGCCTGCGAACTGATGAGGCATTAGTTCGACGGGCTTCACTGCAATTTTGCCACCTTTTTGGGTGAATACCAGGCATTGATTGTTAAGTTTCCGTTTTTGCAGGTCGAATACCAGATTCGGATTGAAGTGTTGCCCGTTTACCCGTACTTCAAAATGAAGGTGTTCCGTCGTAGCTCTTCCTGTGCGTCCGGTCAGTGCAATCGGTTGTCCGGCTTTTACATAGTCTCCCGGCTTGACCAGATTTTTGGAGTTATGGCTATAGACTGTTTCCAATCCGTTGTAATGGCGTACAACAATTACGTTTCCGTATGCATAATAAGGCTTAGCTAGACGGACGATTCCGTCGAATGCTGATATGATCGTATCATTGGCGCAAGTTTTCAAATCTACACCCGAATGGTGTTTTCTACGTCCGGCATATGGAGAGATTACTTTTGCGCCGGGTAAAGGGAAAGCATAGTCTTCTTTCTGTATCAGGCTTAAATCGATAAGCATCGAATTCTCATCTGCCATCAGGAGCGGATCCGTTACGGCAATATCATTTTTTTCTCTGTTGGAGAAGTTTATTGTTATATTTTTGCGGGGAGATGTTTGTTCGTACAGTTTCGGTTCTTCCGGAAACAGAAAAGCAAAATCTGTGTTTGGAAGAGGAATATCCGTTGTCGGCAGGACCAGGATTGATTCCTGCTGCGGGGCAGGCTGCGTTTGAGCCGTCCACAAAGAATGGCATGCGCTTAACACTAGTAATAATATGACTGACAATATGCTGTAGTGTGTTTTAGACATTTTGTAAAATTATTGACACTACAAAAATAGGAAAAAAAGTGAAACGGGAGAGAGGTAAAATGAAAAAGGCGTCCGAAAAAGAATCAGACGCCTTTCAATGCCAAACTATTTGTGATTACTCGTCACTCATTATTTGAATAAAGAACAGGCAATACCCAGTTCTAAACCACGTAATTCAGCCAAACTACGCAAACGACCGATACAGGAATAACCTGGATTAGTCTTCTTGTGTAAGTCATCGATCATCTGATGCCCGTGATCCGGACGCATTGCGATTGAGCAACCGCGTTCCTGCTCGATTTCAAGAAGGGCTTTCATTACTTCATAAACGTTTACGTCTCCTTCCAGCAGGTTTGCTTCGAAGAAGTTTCCGGCTTCATCGCGTTTGGTACTACGTATATGGACGAAGTCGATACGGTCACCGAACCGTTTCATCATACCGGCTAGGTCATTATCCCCACGAACACCGAATGAGCCGGTACAGAGGCATAAACCGTTGCTTTTGTTTGGTACGGCTTCGATCAACTTGCGGAAATCCTCTTCAGTGCTCAAAATACGGGGCAAGCCTAAGATCGAGTAGGGAGGATCATCCGGATGGATAACCATACGTGCGCCTACTTCGTCGGCAACCGGAGTAATCTCTTTCAGGAAATAAATCAAGTTGGCGCGGAGTCTTTCCGCATCGATGTCTTTGTAACGATCCAGTTCGGCCCGGAATTGATCCAATGTGAAACTTTCCTCGGAGCCGGGCAGGCCAGCGATCATATTGCGTACTAGTAGTGCTTTGTCATCTTCGCTCATCTCGTCGAAACGGGCTTTTGCGATTGCTTTTTCTTCGTCTGTATATTCCTGTTCTGCAGCAGGGCGTTTCAGGATGTAGAGATCGAAAGCCATAAAAGCTGCACGTTCGAAACGTAATGCTTTAGAGCCGTCAGGCATGGTGTAAGCCAAGTTTGTACGGGTCCAGTCCAAAACCGGCATAAAATTGTAAGTAATCACACGGATGTCACATGCAGCCAAGTTACGGATACTTTCTTTATAGTTGTCGATATATTTCTGGAAGTCTCCACTTTGTGTTTTGATATGTTCGTGTACGGGAACACTTTCCACTACGCTCCAGCGTAAGCCGGCTGCTTCGATCATATCCTTGCGTTTCTGTATTTCTTCGACAGTCCATACTTCTCCGTTCGGGATATGATGCAAGGCATTTACAATTCCGGTAGCGCCGGCTTGGCGGATATCGGAAAGACTAACAGGATCGTTCGGTCCGTACCAGCGCCATGTTTGTTCACATAAATACATAATGTCTTGTTTTTAATTGTGAGATTAAATAGAGAATGCATCAAAACCACCGTCTACGATAGCGATTGTTCCGGTTACGAATTTGGAAGCGTCGCTGATCAAGTATTGGATTGTACCAAATAATTCATCCGGTGTACCCAGACGTCTGAACGGAGTATGTGCAATGACAGATTCAGCACGTGGAGTGTAAGATCCGTCCGGATTTGTCATCAAAGTACGGTTCTGCTCCGTCAGGAAGAATCCCGGAGCAATTGCATTTACACGCAAACCTTCTCCGAATTTGATCGCCAGTTCACCGGCCAGGTATTTAGTCAGGTTGGAAATGGCGGCTTTGGCAGCACCATAACCCACGACGCGGGTAAGCGGGCGCAAGGCGGATTCGGAAGAGAAGTTAACGATAGCACCTTCTCTTTGGTTAGCCATTACATCGGCAAATACCATTGTCGGGAGAACTGTTCCGAACAGATTCAGGTCTACCACCTTACGGAAAGCGTCGATGTTTAGGTCGAAAATCGTGCTGTCCGGTCCGATGGTCGCGCCAGCCATATTACCGCCGGCTGCATTCAGCAATGCATCGATGCGACCATATTTGGCCAGGATATCTTTTTTGTTCTGTTCCAGAATTTCTTTGTTTAATACGTCGGTCAGGAAGAAGCTTGCTTCTCCTCCTTTAGCTTTGATGTCGGCTACAATTTGTTCACCAACTTCGGCTGCACGGTCAAGGATAACGATTTTAGCACCTTCTTCAGCAAGATGACCAGCAATACCTCTGCCTAAGATCCCGGCTCCACCGGTAATAATGACAACTTTGTCTTTAACGCAAAATAAATTAGCCATATTTTTATTGTTTATGATTGTGATAATTTCATTGTTACTATCTTATTGTGCTCGCGCACACATTGGGCACAAAAGTATAGTATTTATTTATCAAACAAAAAGAAAACGGATAAAAAATACCTTTTTATGTTTTCAAATATAATTGTTATAGTATTTGATATTCTCTTTCATCAGGATATCAATCGGCATATAATTGATCTGTTCCACTTTTTCTTTGAGGACTAAATGGCGGAACAGTGCCCGTATGCAATTGAATCCCTGCACTTCCGGCCGTTGGGCGATCAGGTGCGTGATGGAACCGTCATTTAGGCAAGTGATATTCGGGTCTATCACATCATAGCCGATCAATCTGAAATTCTCTCCTTTATCACGGAAGTATTTTCCCAGTAAGTGGGCACGGGAATTGAATATGATACCTGCGTTCACCTCCTTATGCTCTTCTAAGAAAGTATTCAGTATGCTTATGTTCTTTTCCGGTTCGTCGGCATGTAATTGTACAGAATAGATACGTCCGTTATAGTTCTTTTCTGCCAGATAAGTCCTGAAGCCTTCCTCGCGTTTCATGACCTGGGTTACCTGCATTTCTCCTTTGCGGATAAAGCGGAAGATTGCGATATTTTCGGTCGGGTTGATTTGTTCGTATAGCAAACGGCCGGCAATGTATCCGGAATCATACGAGTTGGTCCCGTAATAGGCCACGCAATTGGTGTTTTCAATGAATGCGTCTATCAGTATGTAAGGTATTTGTAACTGATCCAGCCGGGATGCCAACTTGACGACACTGTCATGGAACTGTGTTGCAATCACGACTCCCTGACAGTCGGCTTTTTCGATCCGGGGAATGAGCTCGTCGAAACTGCTTTTGTCGTATTGATTGAAGCACATACGTTCGACTTCTACGTTGTAGCTGAAAAGTTCCTGCTCTGCTTTATCTATTCCTTCGCAAAGTTTATCCCAATATTCACCTTTTGTAAAAGAAGGAGTCAGTGTGATAAAATGGTAGTTCTTTTTTAGTGCAAGGGAACGGGCTATCAGGTTCGGGTGATAGTCTATTTCTTTTAAAACTTTTTCTACTTTTTTCTGTGCCTCTTCGGATACTTTGCCTCGGTTGTGCAATATGCGGTCGACGGTTCCGGTCGAAACTCCGGACATCTCTGCAATGTCTTTGATTCTATATGTCTTACCCATAGATCGGAAAGCTATACAGCCCGCAGAATGTTTATTTTTGCGGGCTGTTGTCTATTTATGATTTGATATTATAGTTGTTGTACTTCTTCTTCTGTTGAAATCGTATTTAATTTTCTGAATGTGTAGCACTGCATCATATAGATAAGAGGAACGGCGACAAAGAGTCCGACGAAGAACAAGATGCAACCGACGATCGCAGTGCCGATCATGGCCAACAGTAATAAAAACAACGGCATCCCCTGTCCTTTAGTCAAGTCCCAGCTTTTTTGCAGTGATTCTATAATTCCGCAGTCTTCCTCTACGATATAGGCAGAATAAAATTGCAGGCGGATAGCCAGATAGATACCCGGAACAATCAGTAAGAATATTCCGATAGCCACTGCGATCCCCATAATGATACTGGCAATAAGATAAGTGAAGATTTTACGGGATTGCTGCCCGTATGCGGAAAACTGTGGTTCTTCTCCATCCATTGTCTGGAACAGATTTTTTATGTAGCCCAACATGAAAGCACTGGATATGACGGCACTGATCAGATTCACGATGATCTTACCGACCATCGAACCTTGCGCTGGCATACCGAACAGACTAATGATTGATGACAGGATAAAATATCCGATAAACAGCCCTACCAGTACCCAGATCTGAGATTTAGTGTACTTCCATGAAGTGCCGAACACTTCCGATATCATAAACTTTGGTTCCATATGAATTGATTATTTAGGTTATATAAGCCGTAAAATTAGGATAAATTATTGAATAAACAAATTCTGTGTTAAAATTATGTATCAATTTAAACGAATATATTTTCGATTGGTCAAATTCTCAATATATCTCTGATACAGAAATATAAAATAAGCAATTTTTTAGTATAAAAGATTGTATAAACGGAAAAAGTACAACAAAAAGATTCTACATTTGTACGCTTTTTATGAGGAATAGGCTATGAACCCATAAGTTTAGGACAGCATCGTTGTGGAATTTTTTTTACTATGGATGCAGCGGATCTCACCCGTTGCGATGGCTTTTTGATGGCCTTCTAATGACTAAAACAAGAATAGTATAGAAGATATATAATAATGAATATGGATAAACAAATTTTGAGAACTACTATTACCCAATTAAGGCAAATTGCATTGTTTGCAGTAGGGGTATCTTTATTAACCGCTTGCGGGAACAATCAAAGCGGTATGAAGTTAGGGGATAATGAATTTGCTGTCCTTGCTGTCAATTCGACAACGAGCGACCAGACAACATCCTATCCGGCGACGATCAGAGGAACGCAGGATATTGAGGTACGCCCCCAGGTTTCGGGTTTTATCGTTAAGTTATGTGTGGATGAAGGAGCAACAGTTCGTAAAGGGCAGGCTTTGTTCCAGATCGATCCGACCCAGTATGCTGCTGCGGTCGGACAGGCAAAAGCGGCTGTCGAGATGGCTAAAGCCAATGTCGCTACTTTGACCCTGACCGAAAAGAATAAAAAGGCTTTGTTCGATCAGAAGATTATCAGTGATTTTGAGTATCAGACAGCGGTCAACCAGCTTATGTCTGCCAAGGCAAGCCTGGCTCAGGCAGAAGCATCTTTGGTAAGCGCAAATCAGAATTTATCTTTCTGTACGGTGACAAGCCCGTCGAATGGCGTTGTCGGTACATTTCCGTACCGTATCGGAAGTCTGGTCAGCCCTTCTGTTTCGCAGCCGTTGACAACCGTATCCGAAATCAACGACGTGTATGTTTATTTTTCTATGACGGAGAAAGAGCTGCTGCGTCTGACAAGAGCCGGGGGTACTTTGAAAGAACAGCTGGAAAAGATGCCGGCTGTCCGCTTGCAGCTGTCTGACGGCACAACTTATCAGTCTGACGGCAAGATCGATGCCGTTAGCGGTGTAATCGACCAGTCAACCGGGTCTGTCAGCATGCGTGCTGTTTTCCCGAATGATAAAAATATATTGAGAAGCGGCGGTACCGGCAACATCATATTCCCATACACGATGGATGGGATTATTATTATCCCTCAGTCCGCTACTGTCGAAATCCAGGACAAAAAGTTTGTTTTCGTCTTGCAGGCGGACAATTCCGTGAAGAATACGGAGATTCAGATCTCTAATCTGGATGACGGGAAGAATTACCTGGTGACAAATGGTTTGAAATCCGGTGACAAAATCGTGATTGAAGGCGTACAGAACCTCCATGACGGCCAGGCTATCCAGCCGATCACGCCGGAACAGCAGAAAGCGAAATATGATCAGGCCTTGAAAGATCAGAACGAAGGTAATCTGAAGACCGCTTTTAATTAATAACTTCCATTTGTTCGTTAAAAACAGAAGATATGAAATTAGATAGATTTATAAACCGCCCGGTGCTCTCAACGGTGATCTCCATCTTGATTGTCATACTGGGTATATTAGGCTTGCTGTCCTTGCCTATTACCCAATATCCGGATATTGCCCCTCCAACCGTTTCGGTGAAAGCTACTTATACGGGGGCAAACGCACAGACGGTATTGAATAGTGTGATTGCGCCGCTGGAAGATCAGATCAATGGTGTGGAGAACATGATGTACATGACTTCGTCGGCTTCGAATAACGGATCGGCCGAAATCTCCATTTATTTTAAACAGGGTACCGATCCTGACATGGCTGCCGTCAATGTGCAGAATCGTGTTTCGATGGCACAAGGTTTGCTGCCGGCCGAAGTAACCCAGATCGGTGTGACGACTCAGAAACGTCAGAACTCCATGTTGATCGTGTTCTCTGTTTATGATGCCGAGGACCGTTACGACCAGCGATTTATCGAGAACTATGCCAAGATCAACCTGATTCCGGAAGTACAGCGTGTACCAGGTGTGGGGGATGCGAATGTGTTAGGAACCGACTACTCCATGCGTATTTGGTTGAAGCCGGATGTGATGGCACAGTATAAACTGGTTCCGAATGACGTTGCAGGTGTCTTGGCTGAGCAGAACGTGGAAGCCGCTCCTGGTTCGTTTGGTGAACGGGGTAACCAGAGTTTCCAGTATACGATCCGTTATAAGGGACGTTTGCAGGAAGTAAGCGAATTTGAGAACATGGTCGTGAAAGCTTTGCCGGATGGTGAAGTGCTCCGTATGAAAGATATCGCCAATATCGAATTGGGACGTCTGACTTATAACTTTGTCAATAAAGTAAACGGTCATAGTGCCGTAACTTGTATCGTTTATCAGATGGCAGGAACCAATGCGACGGAAACCATCAATAATATCCAGAACCTGCTGGAAGAAACAGAAAAGATATTGCCTCCGGGCTTGAAGATCGACGTCGGTATGAATGCCAACGACTTCTTGTACGCTTCTATTCACGAGGTGCTCAAGACATTGATTGAAGCTTTCATCCTGGTATTCATCGTTGTGTATATCTTCTTGCAGGATTTACGTTCGACTTTGATTCCGGCTATCGCGATCCCGGTAGCATTGATCGGTACGTTCTTCATGCTATCGCTGATCGGCTTTAGCTTGAACTTGCTGACTCTTTGTGCTATGGTGCTCGCCATTGCGATCGTGGTCGATGATGCGATCGTGGTCGTCGAGGGTGTCCATGCCAAGCTGGATCAGGGATACAAATCAGCGAAACTGGCTTCTATCGATGCCATGAACGAGTTGGGCGGTGCTATCGTCTCCATTACGTTGGTCATGATGTCCGTGTTTATTCCGGTAAGTTTCATGAGCGGTACGGCCGGTACATTCTATCGCCAGTTCGGTTTGACGATGGCTATCTCGATCGGTTTGTCTGCATTGAACGCCTTGACGCTGAGTCCGGCTCTGTGTGCGATGTTCTTGAAGCCGCACGAAGAAGGGCATGAGAAGAAATCGACTTTCGTCTCCCGTTTCCACTCTTCTTTCAATGCCGCATACGACTCTTTGCTGAACAGCTATAAAAAACGTGTTGTATTCTTTATCCAAAAGAAATGGCTTTCGTTCGGTATCGTTGCCGGATGTATCGTCCTGCTTGTTGTTTTGATGAATGTGACCCCGACAGGTATGGTTCCGAATGAAGATACCGGTACGATCATGGGAGCGGTGACGCTGCCTCCGGGAACTTCCCAGGAACGTACGATAGAGGTGATGAACAAGGTGGATAGCCTGATCGCTGCCGACCCGGCAGTCAAATCGCGTACGGCCATTATTGGTTTCAGCTTTATCGGTGGCCAGGGGCCTTCATACGGTTCGTTCATTATCAAGTTGAAAGATTGGGAAGAACGTTCCATGATGCAGAGTTCGGATATTGTGTATGGCAGTTTGTTCATGCGTGCGCAAAAGATTGTGAAGGATGCACAGGTGCTGTTCTTTACTCCGCCTATGATCCCAGGGTATTCCGCATCCAGTGATATCGAGTTGAACATGCAGGATAAGACTGGTGGTGATCTGGAAAAATTCTTCGATGTGACGAAGCAATATATGGCTGCTTTGACAGCGCGTCCTGAAATCAAGTCGGCACAGAGTACCTTCAACCCTAACTTCCCGCAGTATATGATCGATATCGATGCGGCTGCCTGTAAGAAAGTAGGGATCAGTCCGAGTGATATTCTGGCAACCATGCAGGGATATTACGGTGGTTTGTATGCCTCCAACTTCAACCGTTTCGGTAAGATGTACCGTGTGATGGTCCAGGCTGATCCGGCTTTGCGTACCAATTTGGAATCGTTGAAGAATATCAAAGTCCGCAATGGAAACGAAATGGCTCCAATCTCGCAGTTCGTGTCTATCAAGAAAGTGTATGGACCGGATATTATCAGCCGTTTCAATATGTATACATCTATTAAAGTGATGGTTGCGCCGGCGGATGGATACACCAGTGGCCAGGCATTGAAAGCAATCGAGGAGGTTGCCGGTACGACACTTCCGACCGGTTTCGGATACGAGTTGGGTGGTATGGCGCGTGAAGAGGCTGAAACCAGCGGCAGCACGACCGGTTTGATCTTCCTGCTCTGTTTCGTCTTCGTTTATTTGCTGCTGAGCGCCCAGTATGAAAGTTATATTCTGCCGTTGGCAGTATTGCTTTCCATTCCGTTCGGTTTGATGGGTAGCTTCCTGTTCGTACAGGGATGGGCTGCTTTGGGTAATATCCCGGCTTTGAAGATGATCTTAGGTACGATGTCCAACAATATCTATATGCAGATCGCCTTGATCATGTTGGTCGGTTTGTTGGCGAAGAACGCCATCCTGATCGTAGAGTTTGCCCTCGACCGTCGCCGTATGGGTATGAGTATCACGTGGGCTGCCGTTTTAGGTGCTGCCGCTCGTCTACGTCCTATCCTGATGACATCGTTGGCTATGGTAGTCGGTCTGTTGCCTATGATGTTCGCGTTCGGTGTAGGTGCTCACGGTAACCGTACTTTGGGTACTGCCGCCATCGGAGGTATGTTCATCGGTATGATCTTCCAGATTTTTATTGTTCCGGTTTTGTTTGTGGTATTCCAGTACTTGCAGGAGAAATTCAAACCTATCGAATGGGAAGATTTGGATAACAGCGATATGAATACGGAAATAGAACAGTACGCAAAAACAAAATAAGAGATGACAATGAAGAAACAGATTATATATATGGTATGTGCAACCGCTCTTTTGAGCAGTTGCCATATCTATAAAGCATATGACCGTCCGGATACGATCGAAACTTCCGGTATCTACCGTGATCCGGTCTCTGCCACCGACACGTTGGCAGCAACAGATACGGCCAATATGGGAAACCTGCCCTGGAAGGAAGTTTTTCGTGATCCTAAATTGCAGGCCTTGATCGAAGAGGGATTGGCAAACAATGTGGATATGCAAGCCGCTATTCTGAGGGTAGAGGAGGCCAAATTGTTGCTGACTTCCGCTCGCCTGTCTTTCCTCCCTTCTTTGAATCTGGCTCCGCAAGGAACTATAACCAAAATGGAAAATACAGGGTATGTGAAAGCCTATACCTTGCCGGCGGCAGCCAGCTGGGAAGTCGATTTGTTTGGTAAACTGTTGAATGCGAGCCGCGGGCAGAAAGCCGCTTACTTGCAGAGCCAGTACACGCAGCAAGCGATACGCTCGCAGCTGATCGGCGGAATCGCCAATGCCTACTTCACTCTGTTGATGTTGGACCGCCAGGTGGAGATTACTTCCAAGACGGTAGATATCTACAAAGAAAATGTGCGGGCTATGGAGGCGATGAAGGTTGCCGGCATGACAACAGAAGCCGCAGTCGTCCAGATGCGTGCCGTGTACCATCAGGTATCCGGTTCGTTGATCGAACTGAAGCGTCAGGTGCGTGAAGTGGAGAACTCCTTATCTGTATTGCTAGCGAAAGCACCGCAGCCTATCGACCGCAGTACGCTTGAAGACCAGGTGATGCCAGAAGAGCTGATGGCTGGTGTTCCTTTGCAGTTGTTGGAAAACCGTCCGGATGTGAAGGTGGCCGAGATGACATTGGCTAGCGCTTATTATACGACTAATAAGGCCCGTGCCGCTTTTTATCCGGGAATCAATATTACGGCGACAGCCGGTTGGACGAATGGTTCGGGTGTTACGGTTTCCAATCCGGGACAGTTTATGTTTCAGGCGTTGGCTTCGTTGGCACAGCCTATCTTTAACAATGGTAAGCTGGTGGCCAACCTGAAAATCTCAAAAGCGGAAGAACAGATTGCCAAGATGAACTACCAGCAGACGATTCTGGAAGCGGGAAAGGAAGTGAGTGACGCTTTGCATCTTTATGATGCTACCAATAGAAAACTTATCCAGGACAAGGCTCAGATAGAAGAGTTGGAAAAGGCGGTAACCTATACTAATGCTTTGTTCCAATCCGGACAGTCCACTTATCTGGAAATTCTTTCTGCCCAGCAGAGTCTGCTCAGTGCGCAGTTGACGGAAGTCTCCGACAATGTCCAGCGTATGCAGGCTGTTATCAATTTATATAGTGCCGTCGGTGGCGGAAGAGAGTAAAAAGCAATTGACAATTTAAAAGGTGATTATTATGATTAGTCCGTTAGCTTATGTAGATGCAAGCGCGAAGTTAGGAGCGAACGTAACCGTCCATCCGTTTGCATACATCGATAAGAATGTAGAAATCGGTGATGACTGCGAGATCATGCCTCATGTCAGTATCATGAGTGGAACCCGTATGGGAAAGAGGAACCGCATCTTCAATGGTGCTGTCATTGCTGCCGAACCGCAGGATTTTAACTATAAGGGAGATGATACGATCGTCGAAATCGGAGATGACAATGTGATCCGTGAAAACGTAGTGATCAACCGTGCGACCAATTCTGACGGGAAGACGGTTATCGGTAATGGCAATTTCCTGCATGAAGGCGTGCATGTTTCCCACGACACGCATATCGGCAATCACAGTGTGTTCGGATACGGGAGCAAGATTTCCGGCAACTGCATGATTGAAGATTATGTGATTTTCGGAGGTAACGTGCTGGTGAGCCAGGGATGTCGTGTCGGAACCTGGTCGATGACGCAGACCGGTTGCCGCTTCCGCAAGGATGTGCCTCCTTATATCGTGGCTGCATTGGAGCCGACGACCTATTACGGGGTAAACTCCGTAATCCTGATGCACGAAGGCATGAGCGAAAAGATCGTAAAACATATCAGTCATGCTTACCGTATCATCTATCAAGGTAACACCAGTATATTCGATGCCTTGCTGATGATTAAGGACCAGGTGCCGATGAGCGACGAAATCCAGCATATCATCGACTTCATCAGTGCTTCGAAATTGGGCATCATCAAATAAAATAGGATTATCCGACAGAAAAGAAAGAGTTGTTCTTTATGGAGCAGCTCTTTTTTTATTTATCTTTGTTGAGTTTTATATTCTCAATGTCTAATCTAAAAATGAAATGTAACATGAAAAACTTATTTAAATCGTTTGTGGTTCTTTTAGCAGTTATGGCTGCTGTCCCTTCTTTTGCGCAAAAAGCGAATAACACGTTGACTGAAAAAGAAAAGAAACAAGGTTGGACTTTGCTGTTCAACGGGAAAGATTTTACCGGTTGGAGACAATGTAACAGTACCGGTATGGCATCGAACTGGGTAATCGAAGACGAGGCGATGAAAGTCTTTACCGCTCCGGGCAAAAAACCTGGACACGGTGCAGGTGGCGATATCCTGTATAAGGAAAAGAAGTTCAAGAACTTTGAGCTGTCTGTAGATTGGAAAACCAGTAAAATGGGAAATTCAGGTATCTTCTATTATGTACGCGAAGTTCCGGGCAAACCGATCTATTATGCAGCTCCCGAAGTACAGGTTCTGGATAATGTGGATGCAACCGACAACAAGCTGGCAAACCACCTTGCCGGTTCTTTGTATGATATGCTCCCTGCCGATCCGAAAACGGTAAAACCTGCCGGCGAATGGAACACGATTGTGATCAAGGTGAAGGATGGCAAAGTGACGCATACCCAGAATGGAAAGAAGGTCGTTCAGTATACTTTGTGGAGCAAAGAATGGGATGATATGGTTGCCAATAGCAAATTCAAAGATTTCCAAGGCTTCCAGGAAGGCATTTCCCATGAAGGGTATATCGGCTTGCAGGATCATGGTTATCCGATCTGGTTCCGCAATATCAAGATTCGGGAATTGAAGTAAGTTATGGTTTAAATCTGCTAATTTAAGTGACAATTGGCATGCTTCTATTGTCAAACAGCCTGCTCATAGACCTTTTGCCTTTAGTCGAAAACCTTTTCGCCCTTGGTCAAAAGCCCTTTCGACACAGGTCAAAAACCTTTTCGACTAAGGGCGAAAAGGTAAGGAGTGGTAGAAATAGCTGTTAATACCTGTGTATTTGTTGATTAATTGATATTGTAGTATCCTTGTTTTTCATTTAATATATATAGGTGGACGTGAAGATGGGGGCATGGCCAACCCGAATCTGGGCGAGACAGGGTGAAGGCAAATTTTTGAGGTGAAGGCAGTCCGGTTATCTGCCTTCACCCTTGTATGACATGATAATCGAAAAGTGTCAAAGGGTGGGTGAAGTTGAAATGATTCATATCTGCCTAAAAATGAACTTATATCATTTAATATGAACTATAAGATGGAGAAGGTGTATAGACAAAAAGAGGATAACCCCGAAGGACTATCCTCTTTTCTATATTATCAAACCTTTTTTCCGATTATTAAAGAGCGCCGACTTCTTTCAACGCTTCGTTTGTTTTGTGAACGGCTGCTGCACTCTTGGCGAAGAGTTCTTTTTCTTCAGCTGTCAATTCCAGTTCAACGATCTTTTCGATACCGTTCTTACCCAGGATAACAGGAACGCCGATGCAAAGATCGGATTCTCCGTATTCACCTTCCAAGTAAACGGAACAAGGAATCATCTTCTTCTGGTTGTGGATGATAGACTCGACAACATAAGCTCCTGCTGCACCCGGTGCATACCATGCGGAAGTACCTAACAGCTTAGTCAGTGTAGCACCGCCGACCATAGTGGAAGCGACAACTTCCTGCAGTTTTTCAGCGCTCAACAACTTACTTACGGGAATACCTTTGTAAGTAGCCAGACGAGCCAACGGGATCATAGTCGTGTCACCGTGACCGCCGATTACCATACCTTCGACTTCGTTAGCATTGCAACCTAAAGCCTGAGACAAGAAATATTTGAAACGGGAGCTATCCAGAGCACCGCCCATACCGATGATGCGGTTTTTCGGCAGACCCAGAGACTTCAATGACAGGTAAGTCATTGTATCCATCGGGTTGGAGATCACTACCAGGATTGCGTTCGGAGAATATTTCAGGATGTTCTGAGCAACACTCTTAACGATACCAGCGTTAACACCGATCAGTTCTTCGCGAGTCATACCTGGTTTACGAGGAATACCTGAAGTGATGACAACAACGTCAGAGTTAGCTGTTTTTTCGTAGTCGTTTGTGCAACCTGTAACTGTAGTATCGAAACCCAGCAGTTGAGCAGTCTGCATCATATCCATTGCTTTACCTTCGGAAACACCTTCCTTAACGTCAAGCATTACAACTTCGTCTGCCACTTCATTGAAGGCAAGAACATTTGCGCAAGTAGCACCTACATTACCGGCGCCAACAACTGTTACTTTAGACATAATAATAAGTTTTTATGTTTTACTTATATAATAATACTTCTATCTCTCTTAAAAGCGAGACAAAGGTACAACCTATTACGAAATAAAGAAATATTTCCGTATATATTTTATGCCTTCCTCAGTTAAATTTATGAATTATGATTTATCATTTATCATCGATGCATAAGTCATAAATCATAATTCATACCTCTTCTCACTCTACATAAAGTACCAGCCCTTTCAGATATTCCCCTTCCGGATGGTAAATGTTGACCGGATGGTCGGCGGGTTGTGTCAGTTGGTGCAGGATACGGACACTACGCCCGGACTGGGCGGCAGCACTGAATACGGCCAGACGGAAATTTTCTTTGCTTACCACCTGCGAGCAGGAGAAGGTGAACAGGATACCTCCTGGCTTGATCTTTTCGAAAGCGATGGCGTTCAGTTTGCGGTAACCTTGCAAGGCATTGCGCAATACGTTTTTATGTTTGGCGAAAGCTGGTGGATCCAGGATGATGAGATCGTAGTTGCTTCCCATCTTTTCGAGATATTTGAAAGCGTCTTCCGCATAAGCTTCGTGGCGCGGATCGCCTGGAAAGTTCAATTCCACGTTCCTGTTGGTCAGCGAGATCGCTTTGGCAGAGCTGTCGACCGAGTGAACGACCTTGGCTCCTCCCCGCATGGCGTAGAACGAGAAGCCGCCAGTGTAGCAGAACATGTTCAGTACGGAGCGTCCTTTGGCATAGCGTTCCAGCAACGACCGGTTTTCGCGCTGATCGACAAAGAAACCTGTCTTTTGCCCCTTTTGCCAGTCGACACAGAATTTCAGGCCGTTCTCAAGAGCGATGTCCTCCACTTCACCACCGTACAGGTAGCCGTCTTCGCTGTCTAAGTTGGCCTTGTAAGGCAAAGTCGCTTCCGATTTGTAATATATGTTCTGTAAAGAATCTCCCAACACGGCTTTCAGGGCTTCGGCAATCTGATGGCGTGCATAGTGCATGCCGACAGAATGCGCCTGCATGACGGCGGTGTGGGCATACATGTCGATGACTAGTCCCGGAAGATTATCTCCTTCTCCATGCACCAATCGATATGTATTGTTGTTCTCCACTCCGGCAAGTTCCAGTGTCTGGCGCAGTGTGTAAGCGATACGGATGCGTTCTTCCCAGAAAGCGGCATCTATCGTGACCGGCTTGAAAGATAAGATGCGTACGGCGATACTGCCTATCTGATAATGTCCGATACCTAAAAAGCGTCCGTTCGTACCATAAACTTCTACCAAGTCGCCTTCTTCCGGTTCACCTTCGATTGTTTGGATAGCACCGGAGAATACCCACGGGTGGAAACGTAGCAACGATTCCTCTTTTTTCGGTTTGAGAAATACTTTACACTCCTTCATTTATATCTGTTTCAATTGATTGTATATTTTCAGGCAGGCCCATGCGTCAAGGGCTGCATATTTTTTCTGTGCGTCGCTGAGGACGTCGGCTTCCCAGTTGCTCAGACGCTGTCCTTTCGAGATTTTCTTGTTGAAGAGGATGGCGTATATCTTTTGCAGGCTGGCGTCTTCGATGCCGAACTGCCCGACATAATTCTGCAAGTCCAGGAAGTTGGCGGGTTGTATGTCCGTGCGTTTCCGCATCGCCCCGAAATCGTCGCGCAGTGAAAGGCCTATCTTCAGCACCTTTTCATTCGCCAGAAATTCTTCCAATGCTTCCGGAATACCGATCCGGTTCAGGCGGAACAGAAAACAGGCTTCGTCGGTCGATATTTGCATAAGCGATATTTTGTAACGTTGTCCTTTCTTGAAGCTCGGACGGGTTTCCGTGTCGAACCCGACGGACTGGAATTCGGAGAGGTAGCCGACTGCTTTCTCAACATCCCTCAATGTGTCGATCACAATGATCCTTCCGGTAAATTCTTCTAAGGGAAGCTCGGATATTGCCTCTTTTGTTATCGAATGTGTGTATTGTTGTGTCATTCTTCTTTGTCGGTTTCTAAAAGTTCTTCATCGCTGTATCGCACGGCGTGGAGTGCTTTTAATGCGTTTAATAATTGTTGTCCCCAGAATTCGCAGAAGTTTTTACGACACAATACGATTGCCTCGAGCATCACTTCTTCATTGCCTTGACGGAACAGAGAGATGAAATTACCCGTATCTTGGTAAACATCGGCCAGATTCTCCGAGATAAAGGCGGCGATCGGCGTGTCGCTGTATTGCATATCCGGATGGAACGTTTCGAGATAGGAGTCTTTTTCTCCGAGCAGTCCGGCGATCCGGTTGCGGACCGATTCGTACATATCTTCCGTGACGGTCAATTCCGGTTCCGCATCTTCGTCTTCTTCTGCTTCGGGTAGAAGGGTGGCTTTCAGATACAGCAAGGGCAAGATCTTGACTGCCTTATCCAGAAAGTCGAAAAGACCGGTATTGCCGGCGTTCTCGACAAACGTACAAAATTCCAGTGCAACTGTTACGAATTCCAGCGTATTGCGTTCGTATATCGGGTTGTTCTCTTTTTCCATGCTAATTATCTTAGTAGATACCTTGCGTTTATAATCTGCAAAAGTAGCAATTTTTTCTTTGTAAAGCTAATATAGGATACCGCACCCAAATGTTTTGCCGGAATTTTGAGATTGGAGCCTAAGGGAAATGCGAATGTCGTAGGGAACTTGAAATTTTCTATGTACATTTGCGTGTTGTAAATTTAATTGTGTAATGGCTAAAAAGACGACTGCAAAACAAAATACGAATAACGGGGAAAGTAAATTTAAAGGGATTCGGAACTTTTTTACCAGCGAGCGGACCCGTTTTATTACCGGATTGGTTATTTCCATTGTTACCATATATATAGGTCTGGCATTGATTTCGTTTTTCTTTACGGGGGGGGCGGATCAGAGCAAGATCGAGAATATCCCGTTGTCGGACCTGGTGATCAATCGTGGATCAGTAGAGAACTGGACGGGGGTGCGCGGGGCTTTTCTTGCCGATTTGCTGATGAACCGGTGGTTTGGGATTTCTTCTTTCCTGATCCTGTTTTTCCTCGGTTCAGTCGGAGCGAAGCTAATGAACCTGAGCCGGGTATCGTTGTTGAAACGTTTCCTGTTCAGTGCGGCCATGCTGATATGGGGATCGTTGTTCTTTGCTTTTATCTTTATCCGCGGATATGAAGATACGTTTATTTATTTGGGGGGACAGCACGGATATTATTTGTCGGAGGTGATGATGAATAATATCGGGATACCGGGAACGGTCCTGCTGCTGGTCGGCTTGTTCCTGATTGTTGCGATCTTCACCAGTAAACGGACGATCCCGTTCCTGCAAAATGTCTTCTCTTTCGGATGGCTAAAGAACCGTTTGAAACGGGATAAGAGTGAAACGACGGAAGTGCCGGAAGAGGAAGAAGATGTGGAAGGGGAAGCAGAGGTTTATGCCCCTGTTGAAAAAACAGTGGCTGCACCTCAGCCTGTTGCATATCGTGAGACAGTAGAAGAAAACATCGGGCCGGACGAGTATGTTTTCGATACGGAAACCGAGATGCGGAAAGCCGAAGTGGAAACGGAAGTCCCGCAAAAGGATGATTTTGAATTTGAAGTAGCCCGTGGGGATGATCCGGTTGTCGAGGCCGGCAATGGCAATAACACGATTTTCGAAGTGGAAGTGCCCGAAGAAGAGGAGGAATTCGATCAGTCTCAATTGGGTAAATATGATCCACGCCTGGACTTGTCCCGTTATATGTTCCCGACGCTCGACCTGTTGAAATTTTATGATTCGGGCAATGTCGAGGTAAACCGCGAAGAATTGGAAGAGAACCAGCAGATGATCAAGCGGACGTTGGAGGACTTCGGTATCAATATCGCTTCTATCAAGGCGACGGTCGGACCGACGGTTACGCTCTATGAGATCATCCCGGAAGCAGGTGTGCGTATTTCCAAGATTAAGAATCTGGAAGATGACATTGCTTTGAGCCTTTCAGCCTTGCAGATCCGTATTATCGCACCGATGCCGGGTAAAGGAACGATCGGAATCGAGGTTCCGAACAATAAGCCGCAGACTGTTTCGATGCAGTCGGTGGTCGCTTCGCGTAAATTCCAGGAATGTACGTATGATTTGCCGGTGGCGATCGGAAGGACGATTGTCAACGAAGTGTTTATGTTCGACTTGTGCAAGACTCCCCACCTGTTGGTGGCTGGTGCGACCGGACAAGGTAAATCGGTCGGCTTGAATGCGATTATCACCTCTTTGCTGTATAAGAAGCATCCGGCCGAATTGAAGTTCGTGATGGTCGATCCCAAGCAGGTGGAATTTAGCATTTATTCGAAGATCGAACGCCATTATCTGGCGAAATTGCCGAATGCCGACAAACCGATCGTGACGGAGCCGGGGGATGCGGTGGCGACTTTGAACTCTTTGGTGATCGAGATGGAAAATCGTTATAAATTATTGGTGGAGGCTTCGGCGCGTAATATAAAGGAATATAATGAAAAATTCATTTCCCGCCGTCTGAATCCAGAGAAAGGACATCGTTTTCTACCTTATATCGTTGCAATCGTCGATGAGTTTGCCGACTTGATTGCGACTTCTGGCAAAGAGATCGAGTTGCCGATCTCGCGTATAGCGGCTAAGGCTCGTGCGGTTGGTATCCATATGATCCTGGCAACCCAGCGCCCGGATACGAAAGTGATTACAGGGACGATCAAGAGTAACTTCCCGAGCCGTATTGCGTTTAAGGTGATGTCTCAGATTGACTCCCGTACGATTTTGGATACCCCGGGGGCCAACCGTTTGATCGGTAAGGGAGATATGCTGGTTCTGATTACCGGAAGCAGCGAGCCGACGCGTGTTCAGTGTGCGTTTGTCGATACGCCGGAAGTGGAAGATATCGTGAATTATGTCGGTGCGCAGGTGGCTTATCCGACTGCTTATTTGTTGCCTGAATATATAGGTGAAGGCGGTGAATCTTCTTCGGCCGGGACGGTGGATCTGTCGGATCGAGACCCGTTGTTCGATGAAGCAGCCCGTCTGATCGTGATCCAGCAGCAGGGTTCGACTTCGCTTATCCAGCGAAAGTTTGCAATCGGTTACAACCGTGCAGGTCGCTTGATGGATCAATTGGAGGCGGCGGGTATTGTCGGTCCTTTCGAGGGTAGTAAAGCCCGTCAGGTCTTGATTCAGGACGAATACAGCCTGGAGCAGTTGTTGAATTCGTTGAAATGATTTATGAGTTATGGGGATGGGCTGTTGGTTTATCTATATTGACATGTTTTGAGTGCTATAAGCCCTTTTTGAGATCTGCTAATGATTGGGAGTTTAAATCATAAATAAAAAACGACATGAAAAGAGATAATAAAATAAAAGTTTGCCGCATTTTGGCTGTTGTTTTCCTGTGTTTTTGGACTATATCCGGTGTGAGGGTATTGGCACAGAACGCTACGTCCATTTTGGATAAGGCTGCTTCTGCTTATGAAGATTCTAACGGCTTGACTGCTTACTTTACGATGCAGACACGTTCGGATGTGCAGAAAGTGTCGGAAAGCTTTGATGGTACGGTCGATATTAAAGGTGATAAATTCGTACTGAAGACTCCTGATATGATCACTTGGTTTGATGGAACGACACAATGGTCGTTTGTCGAGCGTAATGAGGAAGTCAATGTTTCCACCCCGACCGGCGAGGAGTTGCAGGCTACGAATCCGACCCTGTTGCTCCGTTCCTATGAAAAAGGATTTACCGCTAAATATAAGGGCGAGAGCACGTCTCCGAGCGGCAAAGCTGCTCATGATATCGAGCTGGTTCCTAAAAAGAAAAGCGATATCGTACGGGTGGAGCTCCAGATAGAGAAGTTTTCCGGTCTTCCGGCTTCGATCGCCGTTTTTTCAAAGAATGGGATCAGCAGTACGATCCGTATCAGCAAAATGAAAACGGGAGTAAACCAACCGGATAGCTATTTTGTTTTTAACGAAAAAGACTATCCTGATGCTGAAATAATAGATTTGAGGTGATTTATGAATTATGATTTTATTATCGACGCATAAATCATAATCCATAAATTATCAATCATAACTCATAAATCATAAAACGATGAATACAACTCAGAATGAAAAAGTTCGTTGCCTGATTATCGGTTCAGGCCCTGCCGGTTATACTGCGGCTATCTATGCTTCACGTGCAAATCTGTCCCCTGTCCTCTACGAAGGCATTCAGCCGGGCGGACAGCTTACGACTACTACCGAAGTAGAGAATTTTCCCGGTTATCCCGAAGGCGTTACCGGTACGGAACTGATGGAAGACTTGCGGAAGCAGGCTGCCCGTTTCGGTGCTGATATCCGCGTTGGCATTGCGACTGAGACAGATTTGTCTGCTGCTCCCTATAAAGTGACGATTGACGGTGAAAAAGTGATTGAGACGGAAACGCTGATCATCTCGACCGGTGCGACTGCCAAATATTTAGGATTGCCGGATGAGCAGAAATATGCCGGAATGGGTGTTTCGGCTTGTGCGACTTGCGACGGTTTTTTCTATCGTAAGAAAGTGGTGGCTGTTGTAGGTGGTGGTGATACGGCTTGTGAAGAAGCACTTTATCTGTCCAGCTTGGCAAAACAAGTGTATCTGATTGTCCGCAAACCGTATTTGCGTGCATCCAAAGTCATGCAAGAACGTGTCCTGAACACTCCGAATATCACGGTCTTGTTCGAGCATAACACGATCGGTCTTTTCGGTGAAGACGGTGTCGAAGGTGCACATCTGGTAAAACGGATGGGTGAACCGGACGAAGAAAAGGTGGATATAGCAATTGACGGTTTCTTCTTGGCTATCGGTCATACTCCGAATTCCAAGATATTCAAACCCTGGGTCGAAACAGACGAGGTTGGCTATATTAAGACGGTTCCGGGTACGCCGAAGACAAGAGTGCCGGGGGTATTTGCTGCCGGAGACGTGGCTGATCCACATTATCGCCAAGCCATTACGGCTGCAGGTAGCGGTTGTGCGGCTGCAATCGAGGCGGAGCGCTATTTGTCGGAGATTGGAAAATAATTTCATTGAACTTATTCTCTCGTTATGAAACACTTGAAACTCTCTCTTCTTTTTCTTTTGTGTGTACTGATGGCGGTTCCCGTGTCGGCTAAAAGAAAGACAAAGGTGATCGCTCATCGCGGTTATTGGAAAACGGAAGGGTCCGCCCAAAACTCTATTCGTTCGTTGGAGCGGGCGAATGAGATCAAAGTATACGGTTCCGAGTTTGACGTACACCTGACAGCTGATAATGTCCCGGTTGTGTACCATGACCGTAAAATAGAAGGAAAGGATATCCAGACGGCCTCCTATGCGGAGCTGAAAGACCTGAAACTTTCGAACGGCGAAACGCTTCCGACGTTGGAACAGTATTTGGACAGGGCGAAGAAGCTGAAAAAGACCAAGCTGATTTTCGAATTGAAATCCCATGCGACTCCCCTGCGGGATCGGGAAGCGGCAAAGATTGTAGTCGACATGGTGAACGGTAAGAAATTGACGAAACGCACCGAATATATCGCTTTCAGTTTGGAAGCCGCAAAGGAGCTTCACCGTCTGTCCCCGAAGACTCCGGTCTACTACCTGAACGGCGACTTGTCTCCGAAACAGTTGAAAGAACTCGGTTTTGCCGGTCTCGACTATAATTATAAGGTGATGCAGAAACATCCGGAATGGTTTGCCGAAGCAAAAGATCTGAAACTGAAAATCAATGTCTGGACGGTCAATGATCCTCAGGTGATGGAAGAGATGATCGAGAAGCGTGTGGACTTTCTGACTACCGACTATCCCGAAGAAGCGCAAAAAGCAGTACATTTGTACCGCTGAATAAATGTGTGAAATGAGAAAATATTGCCTGTCGTTATTGCTCTTGTTACTGACATTGGTTTCGAATGCAGTCGAACCTCCCAAGCGTGAGATTCGGGGAGTGTGGCTGACAACTGTTTATGGTCTGGACTGGCCACGTAAGCCGGCAACGACGGAGACGGGGCGAAAGGCGCAACAACGCGATGTCTGTGACATTCTGGACCGTTTGCAGGATGCGAATTTCAATACTGTTTTTTTGCAGGTCCGTATGCGTGGCGATGTCATCTGGCGTTCGGCTATTGAACCGGCAAGCAAAATTTTCTCTGGAAAATATGGAATGATGCCGGGATATGATCCGCTGGCTTTCGTGGTCGACGAATGCCACAAACGGGGGATGGAATGCCATGCTTGGTTTGTAACTTTCCCGCTAGGCACGGACAAGAGTGTGATAGAACAGGGAAAGCTCTCGGTTGTCAGGCGTCAGCCGAAACTCTGCAAGCGTCATAACGGCGAATGGTATTTAGACCCCGGCGTTCCTGGAACTTCCGACTATGTGTTGTCTTTAGTGAAGGAGTTGGTGAACGGATACGATATCGACGGCATCCATTTCGATTATATCCGCTATCCGGAACAGGCAAAATCTTTCCCGGATAAAAACTTGTATAATAAATATGGTAAGAAACGCCCGCTGGCAGAATGGCGCCGGGAGAATATCAATAAGATGGTTTACCGCATTTATGACTGGGTGAAATCGGTAAAGCCTTGGATACAGGTCAGCAGTTCGCCGCTCGGCAAGTATAACCGCATCGAACGTGTTCCGAACGCCGGATGGACGGCTTATGAAAGTGTCTTCCAGGATCCGAAAATGTGGATGCAGAACGGGAAGCAGGATATGATCGTCCCGATGATGTATTACCTGCATGATAACTTTTTCCCGTTTGTTGACAATTGGGTAGATAACCGCAACGGACGCCTTGTGGTTCCCGGATTGGGCGCGTACCGGATGTTGAAAGAAGAGGCAGACTGGACCGTCAACGATATAACGGATCAGATCGACTACAGCCGTTATTACGGAGGGGCCGGCTGTACATTCTTCCGTTGTGCGAATATCCTCGACAATACGAAAGGGATATACGATGAGTTGAAGGATAAATATTATAAATATCCGGCACAACTTCCTCCTTTGTCCTGGTTGGACGATACGGTTCCTGCAGCCCCGGAAGAGATACGGGTGGAAAAGGAAGAGGATGAGTTGAAGCTCTCCTGGCAGAAACCGGATTCGGTAAAGGACGTGTTGACTTATACCGTCTATTATTCGCTGACGGATTCGATCAATCCGACATCCGCCCGGAATATCCTGATGACAGGAATCCGGGATACTTCCATCTATCTGCCTGTCGATACGACTTCGGAGCGGGGATATATATTTTCCGTTTCATCTTCCACTCGCTATCATATAGAAAGCGTGCTATCGAAAGAAACCTATTATTATCTTTCTAAATATCCTAAATAATATTAACGGTTTGGAAGGAAACCCTGGAATACTCCGGTGGACAATGGAGCTGGTTGCCCTTGCTAAAAAAGTAAGGGGCAAGTATATTTTGACATATCGCTTTATAGCATATTTAGGTATGGGTTACATAATTTGTGAAATCTGTGTCTAAAAATTGATACCGATTCCGATTATTTGCCAGAATACAGTATCTTTGTGCGTTTTCAAGAAAAATAATTTATCCGGAATGCAGCGTTTCGGATAATTTGAACATCATAATAAATGTATGGTCCTGGAAAGGGCATGAAGGCACACACTAAATGACGGAGAAACAACTGATAGAGGGTTGTAGGAATGGGGAAAGGCTGGCTCAGAAGGAGCTATACGAAACGTATTCCCGTAAAATGATGGGAGTTTGTCTGCGTTATGTTAGCGACAGGGAAACTGCCCGTGATTTGCTACAGGATGGTTTTGTGAAAGTCTTCACCAGTATGGATTCTTATTCGGGACTTGGGTCGTTTGAGGGGTGGATGCGAAAGATCTTTGTCAATTGTGCGTTGGAGTATTTGCGCAAATCGGATGTTTTGCGTGAAGCAGTCGATCTGGATAATACGGTGGAGTTGGTTCATCCAGATAGTTCTGCTATATCCGATATGTCGGCAGTCGAGTTGATGAAACTTGTGCAGGAGCTTCCTGCTGGTTTTCGTACAGTGTTTAATCTGTTTGCAATAGAAGGTTATTCACATAAGGAGATTAGCGAGATGATGAATATAACGGAGAGTACATCCCGGTCGCAGTTCACGCGTGCCAAACAATTATTGCAACGCAGGATTCATGAATTGTATTGAGTAATAAAGAAATGAAGGATAAGGAAAGAGATATATTTGACGATTTGTTCCGTTCGAAGTTGCAAGACTTTGAAGCGGATACGATGCCGGGTGATTGGGAGGCAATAGCTGACCGTTTGCCGGTTAAAAAATCTGTCCCTTTCCGGCGGACTTTACGCTATTGGGGGGCTGCTGCTGTTATTTCTTTATTGGTTGTAACAGGAGGAGTCTATGTTTTTAACCGCGACCGGGAACATCTGCCTATAGCCGAAACGATACGGAAAGAAACCGAGGCTGTTGAAAACAGGCTGACTGAACGATCCGAATCGGTGACACCAGCAGTCGTCGCTTCCAAGCCGGTTGACCGGATGGCAAAACGTGCTGTTGCGCAAGTTACGGCCGTAACTACGTCCCGGTCGGATATAACGGCAGACGAAGTTGTCCTTTCGCCAGAAGAAGATTGTGATACCGTTGTAGTGATTTCTTCTAAAATATCCGAAGCGTCCGAAGCGATAGCGGTGACCGAGACGGCAACGCTGACCGGAACACACTTTTTATTTGCGGATGCAGCGCCTGTGAAAACAGAAGAAAAGAAAGTACGGGCGAAAAGATGGAGTTTCGGAATGGGAGGTGGTAGCGTGAGTGCTGGAACATCTAATTCATTAAATGCCTATGCTTTGAAGAATACGTTGATGACGGATCAGGAACTGTTGCAATTGAATTCCCCGTATTTCAATAGTCAATCTCCGAAAACGAATATTCGCCATAAGACACCAGTTTCGATCGGATTAGGTGTCAGTTATTCTCTAAATGACCGTTTTTCCCTCCAGTCTGGTTTAAATTATACATTCCTTTCTTCCGAATGGGAGACCGGAGCTATATATCATGGTGAAACGAAACAGAAGTTACATTTTATTGGAATTCCTCTTTCTTTGTCCTATAAAATAGCAGAATGGAAGCGTATTCAATTTTATGCAGCGGCGGGGGCCATGACCGAGATTAATGTTGCTGGTAAGTTGAATGCCAAAATATTTGTGGAAAACAATGAAATCCGTCACGAGAAGAAGCATATCCGTATGAAAGAATGGATGTGGTCTGTGAATGCCCGGGCCGGTGCCAGCTATCCGTTGCTCCGTTTCTTAAGTGTTTATGCGGAGGTGGGAGCCGGTTATTATTTCGATAACGGAAGCGATATTGAGACGATCCGTTCCGAGAAACCGTTTAATGTGAATTTGCAGGCGGGTTTCCGTTTCGGTTTTTGAGTAAGAACTAATAAATAATAAACAATATAAAATTAAAGAACAGTAAAAATGAAGAAACTTAAAGTTTTAGGGTTAGCAGCAATCGCTGCGGGTATGTTTTCGTTAACCTCTTGTTTGGACGGCGGCGGTAATACACAGCAGCTTTCAAGTTATGCTATAGTCGATTATTCTTCTACGATGAGAACTCTGATTTATCCATTGGGCTATTATCCGTTGTATGTTGCTACAATTGCAAATGATCCGACTTATAGTGCTGGAGATTGTGTGTTGGCTAATTTTACGGTCGATTTTGATTCGGCGGATAATGCGAATGCCAGTACAAATGGTTTTTATGTGGCGACAGGAGCTGCTTCTTCTCCATTAGCAAAATATGATTTGAGTTATTCTCCATTGGACTCAATGGCATTAGATAATGAATTGCTTTTGTCTGGTTCCGAAAGTGCATTGTTATTTTCTAATAATTATAAGAGAATCGTTGTTATTCCTACTTTTACATCTGTGTTGACGGATCAGAAGAACACATATATAATGTCGATGGATTCTAATCAAGAACCTGAAACTGTTGATGGAACGGACCGTGTTTATACGTTGTGCTTACGTGCTCAAAAGCGGGAAGAAGGGAAAGCACCAACCATTAGCAATGCTATGGACCCGATCGCTGTTGAAGGAGGTACATTATATTCTATGTTGAAAGGAAAAGAATCAGCAGCAGGGAAGAAGATTGTAAGTTATCGTGTGAAGTATCCTTTGACATTCAACGCAGATTCGACAAAGATAGCGACTTGGGGGTATTCTAAAATTTCTCAATTCTCGATTGAGGAAGCTACAAATTAATATTCCATATCTTGCGCTTGACGCAGGATCACATTAAAATCGGCCGTATAAACATTAGATCGATAAGGCTAGTTTTTTGTGATCTTGAGTCAAGCATGGAAACAAGGGGATTTAATGCACCTCCATAGTTTTTGGCAATACTTTTATCATAATAATATCCCAATATTTAATGAGTTTCCCGATGCAGTATACATAGCTGCCTGAATGATAGATTATTGCAATTTAATCGGTAGAAAAGTTGTTTTTGAGACCTCTGAAACTTGTTTTTGAGGCTGTATTACACTCTTTTCCCAATGAATCAGAACTATGAGGCAGTATTGCATGCTCAATGAAGTTCACCTGTCTTCTATCCGGCTACAAAGGTACAAAATTCCATGATGTTTTCGCCGATAATGTCAGCTAAATGCAAGATATTCTCACGGATATTGTTTGCTGACCAAAAGAGAAAAATTTAGTTGAAGCCTTTTTCTTTTCTTCCCCTCTGTTTGACTTGACTTTATTGCCCGTGTATATAATAACGGTCATTAAAGTCAAGTTGAGAGGTAGAGCCAAGTCTTTTTCTTTTGGCAAACAAAATAGTTCTTTGATATGTGATGAGTGTATGAGGAACAATTTGTATCATTTGTAACGAATAACATATTGTTCGTTGATAGGCGCATGTAGTGCTTACAGACAACATTATAGCATTTAGTTTTTTGAGTTTCTTCTCAAAATGGGTTATGTGTATGGTTAATTATGTAATGATGTGCATTTTTCTATGTGCAATGCATTATTAAATAAATAAAAAGTATTACTTTTGCATATTATATGATAGGTTGATTATTGCAAAGTCATCAACATAGTTGCTTTGCACCTTAAATTTATGTAGTAATGGCAAAGAATACAATGGGAACCAAGCTTCCCCGAAAATTGGAGCAGAAGATGCAGATTGTGGGCGAGCAGATTAAGTTGGCTCGATTGCGCAGGAATCTTAGTGTGGCTCAAGTGGCAGAACGGGCTACCTGTTCACCGCTTACTGTGTCTCGAATTGAAAAAGGTATTCCAACTGTTGCTATAGGAATTTATATGCGTGTGCTGTATGCTTTGCAACTGGATGATGATATTCTCTGGTTGGCCAAAGAAGATAAATTGGGAAAGTCTTTACAAGATTTGAGTTTGAAAACAAGAGAACGTGCTTCTAAAAAGGAATAAGCGATGAGAAAGTTGTATGTATATGCCGATTTCGATTGGCTCAAAGAAGTGGAACTCATAGGTGAATTGGGCTATGAGTCACTTCGTGGTGCGGACAGCTATAGTTTTACTTTTAGCAAGGAATGGCTGGTGCAGCACGGAGATCTGTTTTTGAGTGAAGACCTAAATAATTATCCCGGTCAGCAATACACACAACCTGAGAAAGACATATTTGGATGCTTTTCTGATGCCTTGCCGGATCGTTGGGGACGAACTTTGTTGCTGCGCCGTGAACAAATTGCAGCGGCGGAGGAAAAACGACCCGTAAGGAGATTGTCTTCTTTCGATTTTTTGATTGGTATCGATGATTTCTCTCGAATGGGTGGATTCCGTTTTAAGGAAGACCTCGATGGCGAATTTATCAATGTGAGTGAATCGTTGAAAATCCCACCTTTGACAGATATTCGGGAGTTGATTGCTGCCAGTGCAGAGATTGAGAAAAGCGAAGAAAACAATATGCTCCCTGACAGGAAATGGATTGCACAACTTGTGCAACCTGGGACATCATTAGGAGGTGCACGACCTAAAGCCAATGTAGTGGATATGGATAAAACCCTTTATGTCGCCAAGTTCCCGTCTCGGAAGGATGACTATGATGTTGGGCTTTGGGAGCATTTTAGTCACTTACTTGCAACAAAAGCTGGTGTAAACGCTGCAAAAACCAAAGTGCTGGCAACTGGAGAAAAATATCATACATTGCTGTCACAACGCTTTGATAGAACAAACGATAGCAAACGTATTCATTTTGTATCCGCAATGGCCTTGTTGGGATTAAGTGATGGAGATAATGCAACTACTGGACATGGCTATTTGGATATAGTTGACTTCATTATTCAGAACTGTACGGATGTAGAGCGAAACCTACAGGAACTATATCGTCGTGTGGCTTTCAATATTTGTATCGGTAATACTGATGATCATTTCCGAAATCATGGTTTTATTTTGACTACAAAAGGGTGGACATTGTCTCCGGCTTACGATATGAATCCTACTTTGAATGGATATCAAAGTCTGCTTATCTCATCAACTTCCAACAAAGCGGATTTAAGTATCTTGTTTGATGCCTGCGAAGATTATATGCTCAATAGGAAAACAGCAGAAAAGATTATTTCAGAGGTGGTTGAAGCCGTAAAAGAGTGGCGAGGACTTGCTGTTCGGCAAGGCATTACCAAAAGAGAAATCGATATGTTCTCAGGAGTGATGGATAAACGATACAATAGTATTTAATTTCACAATTCAACCAACAAAGATATTATTTATGAATCCAAATACCGAATACGAACGTTTTACTCAAGAAATATATCAACAATTAGTTGATTCGGATGTTGTGAAGGCAACAACTGTACAGCATAATGTTAAATTGACAGGTCGATCGGGACAGAAACATCAGATTGATGTTTACTGGGAGTATGAAATTGCAGGCAATAAGCATAAAGTAGCTATTGAATGTAAGAATTATAATCAGTCTGTTCCTCTTTCTGTTGTTCGAGGATTTAAAGGCGTATTGGATGATTTGAATGGAGTTAATGGCATTATTGTCACAAAGAAAGGTTTTCAGAGTGGTGCAAAACAATATGCAAAAGAATGGGGTATATCTCTCAAAGAATTGAGAACTCCAGTTCGTGGAGAATCCATTATTGGAGAGATCGAGTTAAATACTCATTGTGAAATTAGGCATACGCTTTATAAAGTTGATGAAGAATGGGCTTTACAACGCGGGATGGATTTTTCAAGGTATAAGCGTACACTTGACTTGATGAGCATCAGTAATGACTACAAGTGGAGCAATGCGACACATATCCCCTTGCATATAGTTGATTACTTTCTGCGTGATTCTGACGGAAAGGAAATTACATCTCTTGAGAATTTGGAAAAAGAAATTCCGGATTATCCCACGGAAGATTTTCCTTATATTTTCTATTTTGATGATGCTTATATAAAAATACAGGGAGACTCTATTGTGAAGGTGTTAGAAGTCAAATATGATTATGAAATTATTGACCAAAAGCACATTTCAAAATTAGATGCAGAAGGTTTTGTTAGAGCAATACTGAAAGACGCTCAAACGGGAGAAACGACTTTCTTGTAGGCTACGTTTGTTATGATAACCGGCAGATATAATGTACATTAAATGGAAACGAGAAATTAAACTTGACTATATTAAGTAAATTTTGTGGAACTGTTTCTGAAGTGGTTAGAATTATGGATGGGATAAAACGTGACCGTTTATATACCTAGCCTTGTTGAATGTTTAATTATTGACTTGTAAAGAATACGTGGTATCGATACTTTCCTTATTCTGTCTAAACGTTATAATAATTCTGTTTAAATCTTTGAGCTTATTAAATGGTGAAGAAATAATGCACTTGCATAAGCACAATGTTCATGTTAATCACTACCGTTGATAATGACAATTGATAAAAGAAATTAAATTTATATAGAAAGACATTATGTTTGTGCGACATAATATGCCGCATTTATACCCTCAAATGGTTCAATTATAACGATTCAGTTGCTTTGTCTCAAACAGAATTTCATTTTGCTCTAAAAATGGGGTAAGTTGAACACATTCCTATCAAGACAAAGGATAAAATATATTAAATAATATTTTTATAGAGAAATGCGGAATGATATTTTTATCATATTATTTTGATTGTTATTCATTTATGTTTAATTTTGTACTTGAATAAATAATACGAAGCAATATGGCGAAAATAGAATGCTCAAACCGATTGCGTGTAGTTCTAGCAGAAAAGGAAATAACCAATCGTTGGTTAGCAGAACAGATGGGTGTCACCGATATGACAGTGTCACGATGGAAGACTAATAAAATACAACCATCAATGGCTCAGTTTGTGGAAATAGCCCAACTGCTTAAAGTGGATATTAAAGACCTTATAGAGGCCGATTTTAATTATGATATTGAATAATGAAGGAGTATAATATAATAGACTTATTTTGTGGCTGTGGTGGTCTTTCAAAAGGGTTTGAAGAGGTGGGATATAAAGTTCTTGTCGGAGTCGATGTTGAACAAAGTGCATTGAATACATTCGAAAAGAATCACAATGGAGCTATCGGAATAAACTTAGATCTTTCTGAGCCGGAATCATTTGATATTATAAAGAAGGCAATAAATGGCAAAAAAGTCGATGTTATAATTGGGGGGCCACCTTGTCAAGGTTTTAGCCTGACAGGTCCAAGAAATTTTGACGATAAGCGTAATAAACTTTATCTTGCAATGATAGAAACCGTTAGACGTTTTAGGCCTCAAGCATTCCTGATTGAAAATGTTCCAGGTATGGCAAATCTTTATAAAGGAGAAGTTAAAAACGAGATTATTCGTCGTTTTACAGCTATGGGGTATAAAGTGTCATGTAAGATTATATGTGCAGCGGACTATGGAGTACCGCAAATTCGTAAACGCCTTATATTTGTAGGATTAAAAAATTCGGATAAACCATTTGAATTTCCGGAGCCTATCTTGGAAGAGAAAGACTATATTACTTGTGAGCAAGCTATAAGTGATTTACCACCTCTGACAGACGAGTTGGGTGAAGAGATTTCTTCGTATATTCAACATCCTTTGACTGACTTCCAAAAGAAAATGCGTGGAGACAGCGATGTGCTTTATAATCATGTTGCGGTAAATCACAAGGATTTTGTTAAGGAAGTGATAGCTCAAGTTCCTGATGGTGGTAATTACAAAGACTTACCCAAAGGAGTAGGTGAAAGCAGAAACTTTCATATGGCATGGACACGCTATGCAAGCAACAAACCTTCAAGAACGATAGATACTGGTCATCGTAACAATTTCCACTATAAATGGAATCGATGTCCTACTGTTCGAGAAAGTGCACGCTTACAATCATTTCCTGATAATTTTATTTTTACAGGTAATAAAACTCAACAAAATAGACAGGTCGGTAATGCCGTTCCGGTTCTTTTGGCATATGCTTTAGCAAAGCAAATAGAAAAATATCTTAAGTGATGGGTGTAAAAAAAGTAAATACCATAGAATTGTTTGCTGGTTGTGGAGGCCTTATGGACGGTTTTCTACAACAGGGGGCATATGATACATTAGCTTGCGTCGAATGGGAAAAATATCCATGTCAAACTATTGTAAAACGTTTGAAAGATAAATGGGGACACCAAAATGCAGACGAAGAAGTCGTTCGTTTTGATATTCAACGTTCGGAAGAACTTCTCAATGGTATTGATGACCCTGAATACGGTAAACATAAAGGCCTTGATAGACTTATTGATGGCAGGACTATTGATGTTGTCGTTGGTGGTCCTCCATGTCAGGCATACTCTCTCGCAGGTCGCATTAGAGATGCGAAAGGTATGAGGGAAGATTATCGAAACTATCTTTTTGAAAGTTATATAAAGATAGTCAAACATTTTAAGCCCAAATTTTTTGTGTTTGAAAATGTGGTAGGATTATTAAGTGCGGCTCCGGATGGCTATCCAATCGTCAAACGTATATATAATTCTTTTATGAATGCAGGATATAAGGTAATTGGAGATTTTAAGAAGGCTTTATTTGAAGTTGCTGATTATGGCGTTCCCCAACACCGTCGTCGTGTCATCATATTAGGTGTCCGCATGGATATATTCGATAAAGGCGATAAAAAGCTTACAGACGAAATGTTGTCGGATTTTTACGATAATATTATGCCTTCACTTCGCAAACAAACTAGGACTGTATATGATGCAATAGGTAATCTTCCAAAAATTTATCCTTTGCAAGAGCCTATGAAAACGTCAAAAGGTAAATTCTCTCATAGTCCATTTTCTTCAGATGAAGTCATGAATCATGTACCTCGTTTCCATAGCAAAAGAGATATTGGTGTTTTTCGACTTTTAGCAGAAGATATAAAGTCTGGTCGAAAAGAATATGTTTCTATTGAGAAATTAAAAGAACTTTATACTCAGGTTACAGGTAAGAAGAGTAATATTCATAAATATTATGTGCTAAGATATGACGAACCTAGTAATACAATTCCTGCGCATCTATACAAAGATGGCATGAGACATATACACCCAGATCCGGAGCAAGCAAGGTCTATTACTGTTCGTGAGGCTGCTCGTTTGCAGACATTTCCGGATGATTTTGAATTCTTAGGTCCCAATATGGCACAATATAAAATGATAGGGAATGCAGTCCCAGTTGATTTTGCAAAAATTGTTGCTCAAGGTTTATATAAAATAATCGAAAAATATAATTGATATGTCAGATGCTTCACCAATTTGCAGAGGTAAAAACCTCACAATGGAGACTGTGTTGGCGTTTGTGAATGCAATACCAACGGAGTCTTTACCTAAGGAACAGTTTCATAAATATGGAGAACAACGTCTAAAAGGTTGGAAACAGACGCATTCTCAAATAGCTCGTCAAATGGCATTGTATTATGAAGATAACAATGGAGTTTGTCATCCCCGTTTTACAAATAGAGCTGACATTGCTCTGATTCTTACATACGTTTGGAATTGGGCACATCTATATTTTGTGCCTAATCTATATACTCTAAGTTTGCAAAAAGCCGAATACAAACCTACCAATATCTATGCTTTTATTAAAAATGAGATTCTAGAAGGAAACACGTCGTTCAGTGATGCATGTGATAAGATGTTTGGTATTTCCTTGAATAATACCGATAAGGTGCGAGTATATCTGAGTAATTTTTCAGATATTATCATTAATGACGATGAAATGTTTCTTAATGAGAATCTTGCGGATTCAAAAGAATATGCAGTTAGTCCGAATATCAATATACAAACAACAGAAGAGTATTTTTCATATTTCTCATTACCACAAGAAGCTATTCATGAGGAAACCGATCATTTACTTCGTCAGACTCTCCAACAGATATGCTATGGGGCCCCTGGTACAGGTAAATCTCACAGTGTGAAATGTGAAACTAAAGCATGGGAAAAGAAAGGCCGTGTGGTAAGAACCACATTCCACCCGGATAGCGATTACTCCACTTTTGTTGGTACTTACAAGCCAACAACGGAAAGTGTACAAAGGTATGACATCTACAACAAGCCTATGACAAGAGATGGAGCACCTGTAATGGAACAGGTTATAACATATGAGTTTGTTGAACAGGCTTTTCTGCAGGCCTATATAGATGCCTGGAAAAACAGAGAGGAACCGGAGTTCTTGATTATTGAGGAAATCAATCGAGGTAATTGCGCACAGATATTTGGTGATTTATTCCAACTATTGGATAGAGGAGATGACGGTTATTCAGAGTATTCCATAAGGGCAGACAAGGATTTGCAGAAGCATTTAAGTAAAGCCTTTAAAGACATTGAGATAGAAGATTATCCAAATGTGAAGGTTGGAAAGGAGTTGCTTTTACCGAGTAACCTCTATATCCGTGCAACGATGAACACGAGCGATCAATCATTGTTCCCGATAGACAGTGCCTTCAAACGCCGTTGGGATTGGAAGTATGTACCTATTGCCAAGGGTAGTGACAATGGAACGGAACTGAATTGGTTAATTGATGTTGATGGCAATCAATACGATTGGTGGGGGTTCGTAAAAACCATTAATAAGCATGTTTTTGACACTACCAATTCGGAAGATAAACAACTTGGCTTTTTCTTCTGCAAAGCAAATAATAATATCATCACTGCTGAGACATTTGTATGCAAAGTGGTATTCTACCTATGGAACGATGTATTTAAGGATTTTGGATTTGACAATAAGATTTTTGAAGACAAAGAAGATAGCGTGAACCCTAAACTTTCGTTTGATAAATTCTATATGGCAAATGGTAAGGTAGATGTGGCGAAAATAAAAATGTTCTTTGCAAATCTAGGAATAAAATCTTTGATCGAATATGATGAGAATATAACAAAGGGAGACAATGACATCATTGATTCCAAAATTGAAATAAAGGTAAATGGGGAAAAGGCAACATATATTAATTCCATACCATATATGGCAGTGCAAGAATATGTTAGACTCAACCCAAATAAGACTGCACAAGAAATTATTGATGTCTGGAGTCCTTTTAAGAACTGTTCTATGAGATCTTGGGTCGTTTGTAATAAACAAGAACATGATACAATGGCTTCTACGTATGCAAATTACTCTTATGAGATAACATGTGCTGACGGAGAATCATTATGGGTGAATAAGGACGGTTGGATGCATAATCCAAATAAACAGAGAGATACGATAGCAGAATTTATCAAAGCTGTAAATGAAGCAAACTTAGGAATAACGATTACAGAAACAGCTATCTAATCATGCGCATCCTGATTGAAGAATACCAATACGAAGTGTCTGCCATAAAGGATGTACTTCATGGCATTGATCCTTTGACGAATATCGAAGGTAAAGTGTCAATACACTATGTAGGCTATTACTATAATAGTCTACTGAAAGACTGCGTATTTATTCTTCCCAAAGTATTACTGCAAGGAGGAGAAAATCCTGCGGATGGACCAGAACTTGTGTTCGGGAAATACAAGCCTGAGGAGATTGCGAACCTTGATGAGAAGAATCCTCTCTCACAAAGAGAAAAGGATTTTATTTATAAGTTTGCGGTGTGGATTTATCGGGCAATTGTGGTTTACAAGAACGACAAGCAAAACGATAGTTCCATTATCTATCATGCACAAATAGCCCAAGTGGGTAAGGGACAACGTAGACTAAGCAATACATATCTTGATATCCTATTATCTTTGATACAGTTCAATCGGGATAATCAGAACTTTTTCTTTTTCATATTGAAAAATCTCCATTCCGGTTTTAATAAAATAAATTGGACTCGTACTATCAGTACAACTACTGCTATTGTACAGAGAAATCGACCCGTATATTTGAATCAGGTAAACAAGAAGAGAAAGATAAATTTCGATGAGGAGTTGTTGGTAATCTTCTTCTCCATATTGAATTATATTGGTGATACGTATGGGTTTTCGAAGGAAATAAATTGCCAGTTTGATCTTATAAAGGGAAAGTATTTTGAAACTTACCTGAAAGGATATGGAAAGACAAGGCTTCTGCAAATCAAATACAAGTATTTCTCGGATAAGGCTTTAGAACTTTGGCGTCTCTGCTTCGTATTTTTTGATGAGGTACGACAGGTTTTCATCAATACAGAGCAGAAAGAATACTTACTTGTAAAAAATTTCTATGTTGTTTTTGAAGCCATTATTGATGAACTGATTGGAGACAAACCATTACCGGACGGTATGGATAAGAAGCAGGAAGATGGAAAGATTGTCGACCACTTGTTCTCTGCGCCAAGCCTTATTGATGGCGAGGCAAAACAGACATACTATATCGGAGACAGCAAGTATTATAAGATAGGTCATGAACTGACTTCTGAATCCATTTACAAGCAATATACGTATGCCCGTAATGTAATTCAATGGAATCTGGACATTTTCAATGTGGGTAGAAAAACGGAGTCTGGAGTGCGTTTGCGTGATGATATAACTGAAGGTTACAATATCATTCCGAACTTCTTTGTCAGTGCGAAGATGGACATGGTATTTGATTATTCCAATGATGGAATCGAGAAAACCGACCGTAAGAAGAACAAACATAAGCAAGAACAGTTCAAAAACCGCCTATTCGACCGTGATACTCTCTTGTTGTTTCACTATGATGTGAATTTTCTTTTCGTATTGTCATTGTATGCGCGTGATAATATCTCGCAGAAAGCCCAATGGAAGCAGTATATTCGGGATAAGTTCCGCAAGGAAATACAAGAATGGTTGCAAAAGGATTATGACTTCTATGCTATGTGTGCACGTCCAGGAGTAAATGGGGAAGAATACATCAAACATAACTTCAAGAAAATTGTAGGTAAGATTTATACTCCATTCGAAGATGAGAAGACATATTCACTAGCATTGGATAAGAGTGACCCAGAAGGTAACAATGAAGCTATCAAGGCAGAATTGTCAGAGTTCTTTTATGTGAAACCTTGTCGTTTAGGACAAAATCCAGAAGGTGTGTTGCCTGATGTTTCTGATGTTGTTGCGGTAAGTCATACAAATAATGATATGGCGGTGTGTGTAACTAAAGAAGGCGTACATTTCGACAATGCCGTAGAAAAAATGAAACAAACTGGTAAATTGGGTATCGCATTGAACATGAATGGTGCGACATTACAGTTGGTTGAAGGCTTTACTACTGCAAAATACCTTATTATCCATAACAAGAGCAACAGATTTGCTGCTTTCTTTGTTGATGGGAAAGGACCAAGGCTTGTTTCCGCAAATGAGATGACAGATATGGTGACGACAAAGAAAGACGCAGATATCTATCTTGTATATAATGCAGAGTTGAATGTTATTCCTGCATTTGGTGAATTGGATTTTACTCCTATTTCTAAAAGTGGTGACAGCTATTCGCCACATTTGTTATCAATAAAGAATTTGATAAAAGAGAACAGTGGCGAATAGTATGAGGGCCTAATTTATTGAATATAATCTTTACAATATAGAGATGGACAAACTGACCAAGGAACAACGTCATCGTTGCATGTCTGCTATAAAGGGCAAGAACACAAAACCAGAATTATTGGTGAGAAAGTTCTTGTTCAGCCGTGGTTTTCGGTATAGGCTGCATCACCCACGGCTTCCCGGACATCCCGACTTGGTTTTACGCAAATACAGAACTGTTATTTTCGTAAACGGCTGTTTCTGGCATGGCCACGAAGGCTGTAAATACTATGTCCTTCCCAAGACAAATGTCGATTTTTGGCAGAATAAAATTGAGAGCAATCGGAGTAGAGATATAGAGGAACGGCAACAGTTAACTTCAATGGGTTGGCATTGCATTACCATTTGGGAATGTCAGCTGAAACCAAAAATCCGCCAACAGACTTTAGATGCTTTGGAATATATGCTTTGCCACATCTATCTTGAGGATAGAAGAATCAAATCATATGAGACAACAGAGGAAGAATATAGCATGGTGGCAGAACCCGTTGAAAGTTATGGCAAATCGAAATGATTAATCGAGGAAATGAGAATTTAAAGTATAAATAGTATGAATAGAGGTTCTGAATGGAGAATATGGGATTTACATGTCCACACTCCGCTATCTATTGAAAACAATTACGGTTGTGCTAATGACGAAGAGGGTTGGAATAAATATATTACAGCCCTAGAACAATTGCCGTCAGACATCAAGGTACTTGGTATAAATGACTATCTATTTATTGATGGTTATAAGAAAGTTAAAGAATATAAAGATTCTGGACGCTTATCAAATATAGAATTGCTTCTGCCTGTAGTCGAATTTAGATTAGCCAAATTCTGTGGACATAAACAATTCAAACGTATCAATTTTCATGTAATTTTTTCAGACGAGGTTCCTGCAGATGTAATTCAACACCAATTTCTAAATGCTTTAAGTTCACATTATGCTCTTAGCCCTGATTGTACTCAACAATGGGGAGGGGTTGTTACAAGGGAAAATCTAGAGGATTTAGGCCGTCGTATTATAAATTCTGTTCCTGATGAACAAAAACATAATTATGGCAGTCCTTTAAAAGAAGGGTTCAATAATTTGAATCTTGAATTAACTCAAATCATTACAATACTGAATAATGCTCCACAATACTTTAAAGGTAAGTATCTTACTGCAATTGGAAAAACTGAATGGGATGAATTTAAGTGGGATGACACTTCTATCGCAGAAAAGAAGACAATTATAAATCAAGCTGATATTGTTTTTACTGCAGCAGAAAATATTGAAAAGTTCAACAATGCTAAAGTAAAATTGCAGGAACAGAATGTTAATAGTTTATTGTTAGATTGCAGTGATGCGCACTCTTTTGCTAATGCCTCCACAAAAGATTGTCTTGGTAATTGTAAGACTTGGATCAAAGCAGACCCGACTTTTGAAGGTCTTAAACAGATTCTATTTGAGCCAGAAGACAGAGTCTGTATATGTGATTCAAAACCTGAATACAAATATGATTATGATGTTATTGATAGGGTGGAATTAAACTCTGCAAATACATGGCATCAAACAATATATCTAAATCAGAATCTCAACTCTATTATTGGTGGTAGGTCTACTGGGAAATCTACTCTTTTAGCATCACTAGCTGCCTCTTTCAATTGTGCAGATGATGTGGACAATAAAGAGTATATCAATCAACTTCGTGATTCCGTACATGTATATTGGAGAGATGGACAAGAAAATGGAGACAAGTATATTGAATACTTCCCTCAAAATAAAATTTCTAAAGTTGCCGAGCCTCAAGAAACAGATAAACTATTAATGGACATCTTGCTTGGAAAGGAAGATGTTAAAGTTGAATACGATAAGCATAAATCATTACTAGCTTCTAGATTTTCTACAATACAGGCTAACGTTGCATTGTATTTCGAGAAAAGAAGGCTTTATATTGAAAAGAAACAATACATAAAAGGTATTGGCGACGATAAAGGCATAAAAATAGAAATAGCAAAACTTGAAAAGCAGCGAAATGAATATCAATCTAAATTGACAGACAAAAGTAAAGTCTTAAATATCTATATAAAGGATGCTGAAGAAATAAGAAAAAAGCAGATGACGAAATCTTTGTTACTCAAAGAATCCGAAATGCTAAAACAACATCAACAGGATTGTTTTGTTGTGATAAATAACTCTATAAATATATCTGATTTGACATCAGAACATTCTTCGGAGCTGTCTCAAATAATTAAGTCTGCTATAGAGAAGGCTAATACAGAAGTGCAAGGAGCCATTACACAAATACTTGCAAAAAATGCTCAATCTATTTTAAAAATAGATGGCCAAATTGCAGAAATACAGTCAAAAGATGTATACAAAGAGGGAAAACAGATATTTGAAGCAAACAAATCATTAACAGATATTATAAAACAGCTAGATGAACTTAATAAAAAACTTGCTTTAATTACTCGAGAAACAGAAACGTCCCAAAAGCTCCATGAAGAATTTAAAGAAATAGGGAATGATCTACTTTCTATGCATATTTCGTATTTGGATGCAATGAATGATATTGCGTTCAAAATGAGGTTGCAATATGAAGATGTTCTATTGACTTCTGCTATTGTTTTAAAACCAACACTAAATCAAGCTTTATCGGAATGTATTTCTCTTAGATCGGCAGCGATGAATGACTTGATTGACAATGTTGTGAAAGGATTCAATAAACGAACTAAAGCAGACATTGAAGAATGTTTAAGAAATATTTTGAATAAAGCCTTGCGTAATGAGATTCCATTTAAAGCTGGTTATGATGCTCAATCTTTCATGTCTAGAATTTTATCTGAAAATTGGTTTGGTCTTAGTCTAAATGTCGAATATGATGGAGATAACTTAAAAGATATGTCTCCAGGCAAGCGTTCTTTTGTTGTATTAAAACTTTTGCTCGACTTCAGTGATAAGAGGAGCCCTATACTTATTGATCAACCAGAAGACAATCTTGACAACCGCGCAATATATACTGATCTCGTCAAATACATTCGCAAAAAGAAAAAGGAAAGACAGATAATTCTTGTTACCCATAACCCAAACATTGTTGTTGGTGCGGATTCCGAAGAAGTCATAATTGCAAACCAAAATGCTAAGAATTCACCTAATGATAATGGAATTAAGTTTCAGTATTTGTGCGGAAGTCTTGAAAATAGCAAAGACAGAATAAATGATGAAACAATGCCGATATTAGATAGGTGTGGGGTACGAGAGCATGTGTGTGATATTTTGGAAGGAGGTAAAAATGCATTCATGGATAGAGAGCATAAGTATGGATTTTACAAAATATAAGTATATTTTGAGGGTGGATAGTCTTAATTCAGTTGTTCGGAAATTCTGAATAACTGTTTGAGTATAGAACAGGTAAGCACATAGGGTTAGAATATGTCAAAGAATATAGAAATACGAAATAGTACAGCAGAGTTTCTTATCTTCATGCTTGAAGGTAAAGGGGATGGAATTCAGGTGATGTATAAGAATGAAACCATTTGGGCAACGCAAAAGGCGATGGCGCAGCTTTTTGATTGCTCAACTGACAATATTGGACTGCACTTAAAAAATATATTCGCATCAGGTGAACTTGTCAAAGATTCAGTTACCGAGAAAAACTCGGCAACTGCCGCAGACGGGAAGAATTATCAAACAATGTTCTATAATCTTGATGCCATTATCAGTGTTGGATATAGAGTTAATTCTGTTCGTGCCACTCAGTTCCGGCAGTGGTGTACTTTCGTACTCCGCCAGTTTGCCATCCGTGGATATGTGGTTGATCAGAAACGAATGGAAAACGGGGCTTTCTTGGGTGTGGATTACTTTGAACATTTGCTGGCCGAAATAAGGGAGATAAGGCTGAGTGAGCGTCGTTTTTATCAGAAGCTCACGGATATCTATGCTACGGCAATAGACTATAATAAGGATGCTCCGACAACCCGTCTTTTCTTCAAGAAGGTACAGAACAAAATGCACTATGCTGTGCATGGACATACCGCTGCGGAACTGATTGTAGAACGGGCCAATTCAGATAAAGAACACATGGGATTGACCACATGGGAGAATGCTCCGAATGGAAAAATTGTCAAAACTGACGTGTCTGTAGCAAAGAACTATTTGCGAGAAAAAGAATTGGAAGAAATGGGCAGGATAGTCAATGCTTCGCTTGATATGGCAGAAAGTATGGCTATGCGTCATATACCTATGACAATGGAAGATTGGGCAAAGCGAATAGATAAATTCATTAATTTATTTGATGGCCCGATATTGCAGGATAGCGGAAAAGTTTCTGCCGAATATGCCAAAGAGTTTGCTGAATCTGAGTTTGAAAAGTACAGGATTATTCAAGACCGTCTTTTCCAATCTGACTTTGATAGATTTGAAGATAATAGTCTTCCTGCATCGAATATTGAATAATTATAATGTCATTTTGAGGTTGGCAAAATCGCCTTTGGGATATGGCAGATTCATGTCGTTAAATTGGTAAGCGTTCGGACAATAGTTCTGTGTTCATCATCTAGTATCTGCATTTATGGTGGCCGACGTTACTCCAGGATACCACTTAAAAGCAAGAAAAGAGTTCGCATAAGAGTTCATAAAAGAACCAGTAGGGTTCATAAAAGAGTTCGTAAAAGCACTACTGAAATACGCTTGTCTGTGGTAATTGCCAAACAGAGGCTACAAGGGTATTACAATCCCATCCAAAACATGATTGCGTGGAGAGTTAAGGTATTCTATAATCGCAATAAAGTCATATCCTGCTTTGCCTAGGATTGGCAACTTCTCACGAGCGATTTATCGCTTGGAGTATTGAGTTAGGGTAACTCAATAGAGGTCGTATAATGGGGAAGCCCAGGGCGCAATCAAGTGTGCAAATTTCGCTTTTTGTCGAGAAAGACGAGGAAGAGGTTGGCGAAAAGAAAAAGTGCTTAAATAACGCTATTTTTCATCCAATCAGCTTGCTGGAAAATTGGCATTCTCAAACGACCTATTGGTCGCTTGGGGTATTAGGCTCCCCATACAAGATAATGTCTGTACAACGGGCAAGCCCATGGCTTAAAAAAGACGTGCTTTGAAGTAAAATGTTTGATATTTATGGCTTTGATTGACTGTCAAAGACGATTAAGAGAGAATAATTGTCGTATAAATGTGTATTTATATGGCAACTTAAATGGCATTAATGTCACATTTGGTGTTACAGTAGTGCCGATTCAGAACTTCAAATTGTATCTGAACATTCTGCCAACAGAGAAAGTGAACAAAGGATTGAAATCACTTTGGCATTTTGAATGCCATTTGCCGATGCTTGGATAAGGATTGTTCCAGCAGATTTGCCGAAATATAACAGGTGCTAATATTGAAAAACAGCGAAAGTAGAAATTATTTAGCTAGTAATGTGTTATTTGATATGCCAATATGAAGATTGTTGTTTTGTCATAACCCCAATAGTACAGGCATAAATATCCGCAAATGGCAAAAGATGTACAATTATTCCAAACGGATTGCCACAACCAATCCAAAGAGAATTAGCCACAATACCATTGGCAATTAAAACGGCAACGACCGATTTCGTGATTTATCATGAAACCAGTCGTTGCACTTAGACTTTGACTTATATGCGAATGGACACTTTTAGAATAAAGTCAAGTGGAGAGTCAATAATGGTAATCCGGCATGAACCGATAAATGCCACGGCTTTCCTGAATCACCATCCGTTTGTTCGTGAGAAACTTAATTATCTTCACAATCTTGTTGTGATTAAATTTCGTTCCTGCCAGTTCGTAGGCTGTGGTCAGTTCTTCTTCCAAAGCCTTATATCCCGAAATAGTTTCTCTTCCCTCAAAAGCCAGTTCGAGAGCCTTGCGATGGATTGTTTCGTGGATGTCCCTATAAGGGGAGAAGGGTTCCTGTTTGGGACGACCTGCGCTTTTCTTGGTCGGCACATAGCCCGGCAGAAGTTCGGGAAGTGATTGGTCATTGATGCAGAAGGCGAATGGCAGAAAGTCTTTGGAACGGGTATGCACACTTTCCACTTTGCTGATGTTGTTGTCGTCCTTGTCTTTTTCGATTTGGATGACAGTCTCAGCCTTGTTGTTGATTTCCGTGCCAATGTGTCCACGGGCATTTTCATCGCTTTTGTTCTGATGAAGGATGGTGTGAAGATGAATCTGGTATTCGTCAGTCCACTGCATGAGTTTGGAGATTACGCACGTGGCTTCGCTCGGAGAATTAATGTCATAGACCAAGTCGCGGATTCCGTCAATCACCACGAAACCGAGACCCTCAATCTGACTGATTGCATCATCTATGATAGCCAAACGCTCCTTGGGGTTGAACTTGCGTAGTGCGAGAAAATAGAAACGGTCGCAATCCTCATTAGTCGGCAACTCTGCCAGTTTCATGATACGATGCATCACAATCATACAATGGTTTTGACTTTGTTCTGTGTCGATGTAAAGAATGCGGTTCTTTCCTTCAGGGAAGTCCGTTGTGTAGTTAAGAACTTCCTTCCCTGACAAAGCTGCTGCCACCATAGCCGACACATTGAAAGTCTTTTTGCTTTTAGCCTTGCCTATAGATGCACTGAAATTTCCCAATGTCCCGATAGCCACTTCGCCTATTTTCAGAACTTCCGGCTCCTGTTCGTATTCCCTTTCCAAGCTGAGCATTGTATCTTGCCATCTTGTAGCGACCTGAGCAAGATCTTCAATGGGTGCTACCGTTTCCATACTCACCAGCTTTTAGGATTGGCTTTGCGACGTGTAGTTGCAAGCATTCGGGCGTGTTCTTCCTCTATGCTTATAGGCGATTCTCCTTTTCTGCCGCTTTCCAACCATTTGTCCAATTCATCACGATAGACAAACAGGTGCTTGCCTTGTTTAATGATTGGAATACTTCCATGTTTGGCTTTGTAATAAAAGGATGATTTTGAGATACCCAGATACTCGCAGACTTCATCGACGGTCATAGGCACATGAGTGTCCTTTTTTACCTCGTTATGCTGCTGATGAAGTTTTTCTGTCAGCAGGTTTTCCATACTTGAGATTCTCTCGCATAGTTCGCCTACCACTTTCGGTAGGTCATTGAAGGTTAATTTGTTTCTTTGCATGATATAACATTGTTTTGTTTAACATGCTGCAAACCAACACAATGATGTAACGCTGACAAACCTCAGAAAGCAATAATATTTCTATCTGCGTTGAATAATCCTAATTGGTTGAATCTAAGTCCGATTCAGGGTCATTCTTCATACATTTGAAGTGATAATCTCCGGTTTTAGGAATATCAAGGGCTATTTTGCAAATTCCTTTTGTCCGAAGATTTTTAGCCAGATATTTAATCGAAGCATCTTTTAGTTCATGTGGGAATATCGTATGTATGAATGTTGCTCTGTCTATAAGAGAAATGCTCAATCTCTCCCCGATATTCCATACGAAATGCATTAGGTCGATAGAACGGAGGGAATTATCTACTTTTGAACGGATTGGCTTGTATAAATCAGACTGTCCGTGCGCAAAATACTCTATGTTTTCATGCATAATTTCAAGATCTTCTTTTGAGAGAAATTCCGTCATTACAAATGTGGTATATTCATGAATGACACGCTTAATGTCCGCCTGCCTTTCGGCTTTTTTACGTTCAATTTCAGCCACACGTACTTCATAATTATCCATATAATCTTGTGTTACAACACTTTCTGCAACTAAATTTTCCGGATTTATGTCCTTGTCGTTTGGACACTCCGGTTCAATCTCCTTAATTTGTTCAGTTAGTTCAACAGGAAGAGGTTTTACTTGCTTGCCAAAAGACAAACTCAATTCATTCTTTGTAATGAATCGGAAGAAGAAATGCTTAAGTACTCCACAGGCGAGTATCATTGCCGTAATATATAGAATAACTGGAGTGGAATATTCCATCAGGTTGATATGGCAACTAAGATATAAATAGGAGTCTGTTGCCCAGTAAAGGATGACACTTACTGAAAGTATGAAACTGGTTCTTTGAGGAGAGATTTTAATACTATTCGTCATAAACTGATACTGTTTGAGTTTTACAATAAGACAAATTTATATGCAGATTTCCAAATAGTTGCAGTTTGCGATGGATAATCGTTCAGAATTTAAGAAAAAAATATGCTCAGAGTATGATTTTATGCAAAATATCATACTCTGAGCGATAAAAACGAGATTATTTGTACCTTAATTCTTACTTGCGGATTAAAGAGATTCTGTTGCTGGCTTCACGCTTGTTGCTGTCCACAACTTTCATGTATCGTTGTGTCGTGGTAATACTTTTATGTGCCATGTTACTTTGAATGGTACGTATGTCTGTGCCGGCTGCTCCTTGAAGTGTTGCGTATGTTCTTCGGTAGGAGTGGAAAGTGATATTCTTGGTAATACCGGCTTCGCGAATCCACTCTTTCATGGGTTGCTGTGTCCAACTTCGTTTCAATCCTTTAAATACTAATCCGGTTTTTTCCGGAGAATAGCCGATTAATTGCAGGGCTTCGTCACTGATAGGAATGATGTCTTCCGTCTTGGTCTTTTGGGTAATTGTGTGGACACATTTTCCTCCGGCTGCAAAGTCAACGATTTCATGCCATTGTAACGATTGTATATCGCTGATTCTGAGACTGGTCAAACATGAGAACAATGCTGCTGTCTTCAGAATTGGCTTTTTGCAAGGTGTTTCTGCCAATTTGTATAGTTCTTCCACACTTAGATACTCTTTTGGAGTATCTTCTGTTTCGATTTTATCCAAAAAGTCATTGATATTGGTCTTGATTAGCCGATTGCGATAAAGGATTTTCAAAAGTCCCCTGAATGTTGACCAATAGCCGGAAGCAGAGTTCTTTGAAATGCGACCGTCACGCCTGAGTTGCTTGGCATTTAGCAGATACTCACGAAACTTATTACAAAGGTCAATATCAATTTCTTCAAAAGTACATTTGCCATGAACGAAGTTGTAGAAATGGTGGTACACAAATTCCCACTTTTGGTCATGCTTGCGAAGCTGCTTGCGGTAGTATTCCAGAAAATCCGCTTTGAGTTTGTGCCTGTCAAAGAAATCATACCTGTCATTAACGATAGATTCAAAGCGTCGGCATCGGATGGCTTCCGCCTTTTCCGACATAGTTGCATTGAAGTTGCGTTCACGTTCATTCTTAGGATTGGCATAAATATAAATGTTCAATCCTTCGTGACGGATGGTTTTCATTGTTTCCTGGTCACGATACCCCGGATAATAATCCAGATAGAAAGACAGCATCCCATGTTTCAAAGGACGTGTTCTCAATGTTACTGTTTTACATTCTAACATAGTTACAATTATTATTAGTTTATACTTGATTTGCTGCAAATATCCGTAATGGCGCGACACAGACAATGCTCATTTTTAGAATCATTTTCTGGTCTGCCTAAATTCAGACTTAGGCTTATTTTCTGACACCCATTACATGGTCAAATTCCACTTTCAGGAATCTCACGAAACGACCTTTCTTCTCACGTTTGATTTCGTGGAACTGCAGAATGCCATAGACAGAATCCCGTGTGAGATTGTATCTCTTCATGGCTTCCTGCACGGTGTAGTATTCCGAAGCATTATCTTCGGCAGTCTGCTTGGATAGGTCAAAATGTAGCTTTGAGTAGAATATCTGACCGTGTTCTTTCTTGGACGGGATGTTGTTGCGATAGACATGGGAGCGGATGGCAACCCGACTCATCCCATACTTTTGTTCTATCTCTTCGGGAGTGTACCATTCGGTCAGATCATTATCTGTCTTGTATTTGGCAAAAGCAGCATCAATATGCTTTTTGCTGTAATAGTTGAACTGACGGATTTTTACTTTTGGTACATTATGCTCCCGTGTATAAGTCCATACCCATTTGGTGTTGACCTTGTATTTTTGGGCAATTTCTTCAGCAGTGTAATATTCAGCAATATCAAATTCGACTTTTGACATCACACGTTCATAAGGTTTAGATTTAAGCAAAAGTTCTATATCAGCTCTTCGAATAAAAGACATTCGTGAACTAATCCGACTTGCTCTCAACTTATCCTCTTTGACTAATTTGTAGATGTACTGACGAGAAACTCCCATCAATTTAGCTGCTTGTGAAAAGGTAAAGTACTCTTGATTTTCCAGCATCTTCTTTACCTCCAACAATTCTTGACTCTGAATGAGCTCCATTCTTCGCTCTTTCATTCGATGTTTGTAGCCTCGTTTAGAACATTGAGGACTACAATAATTGGTGGTGGTTTTCTGAGCTATAAAAGGTTTACCACACCATTGACAAATTCTTTTTACTTCCATGTTGTTTTCTCCATATTTTTAGTGAAACCATAAAGATTTAATTTCCCTTTTTGTCTCTCTACGTAAACCATTGTTCACCCATGTCGCCAAATGCGTCACTGTGACATCGGGGACAAACCCCAATTTGTTTCGCGGTAGAAATACGGTAGAAAAATATGGTGAACAACACTATCCAATCGCTATGAACTGGATTTTGGGTAAATAAAAAAGCCGCTGAATTTCAGCGACTTCATTATAGTTGATTCTAATTCGTTGCGGTTAATTGCGATATATCATTTTCCGATGCAAAACCTCTCAAATATATTCCCCAATACCTGGTCTGTAGTGACTTCTCCGACGATATCTGAGAGGTGGAAGATACATTCTCTTAAGTCTTGGGAGATGAAATCTCCGGAAAGATTGGCGGATAAACCTTCTTGGACATGGTGGATGGATTCGAGGGCGTGGGTTAGGGCTTCGTAATGACGGATATTAGTGACGATGACGTCGTTTGAGGACAAAGAGGGAATATGAGCAGCTTGGATCAGAAGATCCTGCAACTTGTCGATATGCTCTCTTTTCTTAGCTGAGATGAAGATCGATTGCACGTTTTCGGGAAGGTCGGTCGGCTTAAACTGGCGATCGGTGAGCAGGTCGGCTTTGTTGAAAACGAGGATCAGCTGTTTACCTTCCGAGCGAGGTAGTATCTTTTCGGATAATTGGGCGATCTGCAAAGAAGCATCGGCTGCATCTATCATCCAAAGGACAATGTCTGCTTGGTCAAGCTTCTGGAAAGTCCGTTCGATACCGATACTTTCGATCGCATCGTGCGTTTCGCGGATGCCGGCGGTGTCGATGAAACGGAAAGTGATCCCTCCGATGTTGATCGTGTCTTCGATGACGTCACGGGTTGTACCGTGGATGTCGCTGACAATCGCTTTGTCTTCATTCAGCAGGACGTTCAGTAGAGTCGATTTTCCGGCATTTGTCTCACCTATGATCGCTACAGGAATGCCATTCTTGATCGCGTTTCCTACACTGAAAGAGTTGGCCAGACGCGATATGACTGTTTCGATATGGGCCGCCAATGTGCTGAGTTCGCTACGGTCGGCGAACTCCAACTCCTCGTGGTCGCTGAAATCCAGTTCCAGTTCCATCAAAGAAGTGATATGCAAAAGTTGTTCGCGCAAGTTCTTTAATTCATGGCTGAAACCACCGCGCATCTGGTTTAATGCCAAGCGGTGCTGACCGGCTGAGGTCGAGGCGATCAAGTCGGCGACCGCCTCGGCTTGGCTCAGGTCCATTTTGCCGTTCATGAAAGCACGTTGCGTATATTCGCCGGGGAGGGCGGAGCGGCAACCTCTTTCAATCAAAAGTTGCATGATCTGCTGCTGGATGTAGACGGAACCGTGGCAGGTAATTTCTACCGTGTCTTCGCCGGTAAAAGAATGAGGTGCGCGGAAAAGGGCGATCAGCACCTCGTCTATGAGCTCTTCACCACGCCTGATACTACCGTAACGCAGTGTATAGGCTTTCTGTGACAGCAGGCCTTTTCCTGCTATACGCGGTACGAATATCGTGTTGCAGATTGCGATTGCTTCCGGTCCGGAGATGCGGATGACGGCAATCCCCCCGGCTCCAGGGGCAGTTGATACGGCGCAGATAGTATCTTCCATTAGTCTATACAGTTATTAATTCATATTTCTGTGTTCCAAGACCAATCTTTTCAGCATGTTCCAGTCCTGCTTGCCAGTTCGTGTCGGGGGGCATGAGGTGGAATTTGTCGCAACCTTCTAGATGTTCGTGATGCGGAGCGTCTGAAAGGCGGTTACCAGTCTCCAGGATCGGGGCCTTGATCACCATATCGGCACAAGCCTTGTCTAATGCGACCGGATCAAAAGAAGCGGCGATGCCCAGATCTGGCACAATCGCTGCATCATTGTGGTTCCAACAATCACATTCAGGTGAGACATTCATGATAAAGCTGATGTGGAAATTCGGCTTGCCGGACAAGACAGCTTTGGTATATTCGGCGATCTTGTAGTTTAAACGTTCAGACGTGTCGCCTTCACCCATGACGGCTCCGTCGTATTGGCAAAGAGCTACGCACTGGCCACAACCGACACATTTTCCGTAGTCGATTTCTGCTTTATGGGAAGCGTTCAAATGAATGGCATCGTGGCGGCAATGCTTGACGCATATATTGCAACCCTTGCAACTTTCGATGTCGATTCTGGGTTGTGATGCCGAGTGAAGTTCAAGTTTTCCACCTACGCTGGCGCATCCCATGCCGAGGTTCTTCAAAGCGCCGCCGAATCCGGTCTGCTCGTGTCCTTTGAAGTGGTTCATAGAAATAATGATATCTGCATCGGCAATAGCGGAACCGATTTTGGGAGCTTTACAATATTCACCGTCGATTTCGATTTCACGGTATTCGGTCCCTTTCAGGCCGTCGGCGATAATCACGTCGCATTTGGCGGAAATGGGGTTGAAACCGTTTTCCATTGCACTTTCCAGATGGTCTACTGCATTGGCGCGACGGCCTGAGTACAAGGTGTTGCAATCTGTCAGGAAAGGCTTCGCCCCTAAGTTGCGAAGCAACGTGGCCATCCGGGCTGCATAGTTTGGCCGGATAAAGGCCAGGTTACCAGGTTCGCCGAAGTGGATCTTGATCGCTACAAACTGATTCTGGAAATCAATGTTTGCTATGCCCGCACGTTTTACGAGACGTTCCATCTTGTCCAACAAGTTACTGGACGGGGTCGTACGGAGATTGGTAAAGTAAACTTTAGACGTTTCCATTTGTTTATTGGTTTTTATAGGGACAAAGGTACGAAAAAAACTATTCTTCCTGTAAGTTGTTGGTTTTGTAGATTGGCTTTTATATATTATTTTTGTGTCAAATCAGTTATACTATGGACATGTTTTGGTTAAACCATGAGCAGTTACTTAAAGGCGTAAATCTGGGTTTCCAGCGTTACTTATCCCGACAGGTCAAGTGGGACAGGAGGCTGATCGGTATCTTTGGAGCGAAAGGGGTGGGAAAAACAACGCTTTTGTTGCAGCGTATCAAATTGGCTTATGGCGATTCTCATGAAGCCCTGTATTTGCCTCTCGATAATATATGGTTTCAGGAACGGTGTATGTTGTCCGAAACGGTCAGGCAATTTTATGAAGAGGGGGGCAGGCATCTTTTTCTAGATAATGTCCATCGATATGGTAGCTGGGTACAGGCGATAGAGTGTTTACACGACGATTATCCTGATATGCAGATAGTGTTTGCTGCACCTTTGCTGGTTGAAGGAGAGAAGACGGAGATGCCTTTTGACGGGAAAGGCGATTGGTATACGTTGCATACCATGTCGTTCCGTGAATATTTGTCCTATGAAGGTGCGCTAGATCTCAAACCGGTCCCATTGGACGAACTTTTGCTTAACCATGCGGAAGTGACGCAACAGGTGATGGATGAAGTAAACATAGTCCCCATTTTCCGGAATTATCTGGAACATGGTTGCTATCCTTTTTATTGGGAAGATCCGGATGCCTTCAACTTCCGTTTGCAGGATTTGGTGCGAGATTCGATCGATGTGGACCTTCCCACCATTCGACAGATGAATAATGCCATGTTCCGGAAGATGAAACAATTGCTGATTCAACTTGCCCAAGAAGCTCCGGAATTTCCCCGCATGCAGGCTTTGACATCCAAATATGAGGCGGATAATACACATATACACCGGTTATTGGGTTATATAAAAGAGATAGGGGTGCTCCGCATTCTACAAGTCAGAAAAGAAGACGGCACACTGGCCCGTTCGTATCGCTCTTTCCTGGCGAACACGAATCTGATGGCAAGTCTTTTCCGGGAGATGGAGCGGGTTTACGTGGGTGAGACGTTTTTCGTCGATCAGATGTCTAATTGCGGGACTGTGGAGCTTTTGCATAATGGAGATTATCGTGTGAATGAAAAGTACACGTTCATGATCGGTGATCCGTTGATGGATTATGAGCGTATCAAGAATGTGGAAAATGCGTTTGCCGCTATACACGGACAGCCTAAGAGTGTAGGAAACAAAATACCTGTCTGGGCACTCGGTCTTTGTTATTGATTGATTTTGTCATCAACTAAATATGTAAGCTATGTTGGAAAATATGAAAAACAGACGGACGATCCGTAAATATACGACTCAGGACATTCCGGATGCTTTGTTGAATGAATTGCTGGAGGTTGCTGCCCGTGCATCCAATACGGGGAATATGCAACTGTATAGTGTGGTCATTACCCGCGATAAGGCAAATAAGGAAAAGTTGGCTCCTGCCCATTTTAATCAGCCGATGATTACGGCGGCTCCGGTCGTGCTCACCTTCTGTGCCGATGCCAACCGTTTTGTAAAATGGGCGGAGTTGCGCGATGCAGTGGCCGGTTTCGATAATTTCCAGACTTTTATCGCTTCGACTATCGATGCGATGCTGTTTGCCCAAAGTTTCTGTACGGCAGCAGAGGAAAAAGGATTGGGAATCTGCTATTTGGGAACGACGGCTTATAACGCAGATAAGATTATCGATGCCTTGTCGCTTCCACACCTGGTTGTCCCTATCGTGACAGTCACGGTCGGCTATCCCGACGGAATGCCTGAACAGGTGGAACGCTTGCCACTCGGAGCGGTGGTTCACCAGGAGGTTTATACGGATTATACGCCTGCTTCTATCGATGCCTTATATCACGATAAGGAAGAGTTGGAAGTAAATAAACAATTTGTACGGGAGAATGATAAGAAAACATTGGCCCAGGTATTTACGGATGTACGTTATACGAAGGCCAACAATGAATATTTCTCCGACGTATTATTGAAAGTCTTGAAAGGGCAAGGCTTTTTGTAACCCTATGCGTTGTGGTTGCTAACCCTATGCTTTAACCTGCGTAACCCATAGGGTTAGCAACTGTAATGCATAGCTTTCTTTTAGATCCGGTCCAATACCGTTTCGATCAGGCCGGTCATGGAACCTTTGTATTCGGTATTCATGTCTTGGGCTACCCGACCGGCAATGATGCAGCACACGGTCATGGCACGATGTCCCATCAAGGCGGACAGTCCGGCGAGGGACGAACTTTCCATTTCGAAGTTGGTAATCCGGCTATCGTTGAACTCGAAAGCTTCTATTTTACGGTTTAGTTCCGGATCGGCGATCGGCAAGCGGAGCTTGCGGCCTTGCGGACCGTAGAAGCCGTTGGCTGCAATCGTTACTCCCCGGATAATATCGTCTTGTGTGATCTGCTTGACCAGGGATGGATCGGCGGAAACGACATAGGGCTGGATGCCGCTTAGCTTCCATTTCAATTGTCTCATCAGTTCTGATTCGAAAGCCTTGTCGCGCACTTTCTCGGAGTCGGCATAAAAATACAGAACTCCGTCGAACCCGATTGATTTTCCTGCTGCCACATAGGTCCCGACAGGAACAAACGGTTGCAATCCTCCTGAAGTGCCGACACGTACCATTGTCAGTTGCCGAAATATCGGTTTGATGGTACGAGAAGCAAAGTCGATGTTTGCCAAAGCGTCCAGTTCATTCAGGACGATGTCGATATTGTCGGTTCCGATGCCGTGTGAAAGTGTTGTGATGCGCTTCCCTTTGTAAGTGCCGGTGATGGTATGGAATTCACGGCTCGACACTTCACATTCTTTCGTATCGAAGTAGGAGGCGACGGTGTTTACGCGATCGGGGTCGCCGACCATGATGATCTTGTCGGCGAGCTGTTCCGGTTTCAGATGCAGGTGAAAGCAACTGCCATCGGGATTAATGATAAGTTCGGAAGGTGCGATCATTTGATTTTAGGTTTATGATTTCAGGTTTATGATTTCAGATTTATGATTTATCATCAACACATAAATCATAAATCTGAAATCATAAATCCTTGTTAGTCTTTTAATGGTTTCGAAGGTGCATTTGACGGTTTGGCGATTGCCTCACGCATGCTGGTATCTGCTTCGATATTCTTCATCTTATAATAGTCCATGATACCCAAATTGCCATTACGGAAAGCTTCAGCCATGGCCTTGGGAACTTCGGCTTCGGCTTCGATAACCTTCGCACGGGCTTCCTGTGCTTTGGCTTTCATCTCCTGTTCGACGGCAACGGCCATGGCACGGCGCTCTTCAGCTTTTGCCTGGGCGATATTCTTGTCGGCTTGAGCCTGGTCCATTTGCAGATAAGCTCCGATGTTCTTGCCTATGTCGATATCAGCGATGTCGATGGACAAGATTTCAAATGCAGTCCCTGCATCCAGACCTTTGCGGAGAACCAGCTTGGAGATGGAATCCGGATTTTCCAGTACGCTTTTATGATTTTCAGACGAACCGATAGAAGATACGATACCTTCGCCGACACGGGCCAGAATCGTTTCTTCGCCGGCACCTCCGACTAATTGCTTGATGTTGGCACGAACCGTCACACGTGCTTTGGCGATCAGCTGGATACCGTCTTTGGCAACGGCTGTAACGGGAGGTGTGTCGATGACTTTCGGGTTGACCGACATTTGCACGGCTTCAAATACATCACGTCCTGCCAGGTCGATAGCGGTTGCCATCTGGAAAGGGAGGTCAATATTCGCTTTCGATGCGGAAACGAGGGCATGGACAACCTTTTCGACATGTCCGCCTGCCAGGTAGTGTGCTTCCAATTCGTCACGGGTCAGCGTTTTCAGACCTGCTTTGTGGGCTTCGATCATGGCGCGGGTGATGACATAAGGCGGCACGTTACGGATACGCATCAGGAAGAGCTGTATCAGCGAGATGTTGACACCTGAAACTTTTGCCGAGATCCACAGAAGGAACGGCACATAATAAAAGAAAATTACCAGCAGCAATATCGCTGCTCCCAAAAGGGCGAGAGGTACAAAGGTCATTTCCATGTGAGTAGAATTATGATTTATGAATTATGATTTATTTTTCAATTTTTAATTTTCACGATTACATTGTAGCCATCGACGCGTATTACCTCGACCGGCGTGTTTTCATCAATCAGCTCGTCCATCGATTTGGCTTCTACGGTGATCCCGTTAATGCGGGCCTTCCCGATTGGGGCGAGGCGTGAAAGTGTCAACCCTTCGTCGCCCGGCACGATTCCCAAGTCGCGGCTGGATACCAGCTTGGAATCGATGTCGGTTTTCAAAGCCACCCGGTTGAAGGATTTGGAACGCAACAACCAGATGAAAGAGGCCGCGAACACAAGCGATGATACCGCCAATGTTACATTGCCGATCGGCGTACTGACCGAATAGGCATAGAACAGGCCGCCGGCAGCAAAAAGGAATCCTCCGACACCGGCAACTGTGATACCCGGTAACATAAATATTTCCAGCAGGATAAGCACAATGGCTACAACCATTAGGAAGGCGATAATAAGCATTTCGAATATCATAGAGCCTTGTTTTATCGTTTGTTTTTCAGATAATTGATTTCGGCATTACGAGCTTTCTTCTCCAACTCGCCGGGCTGTTCCAACAAGGCGTTCAGTTGCTCTTCTGCTTGCAGGATGGTTGGCTTCAGTTGCTCTTTGCGGGCCTTGTTGCCTTCGGCGTAAGAGACGCGCAGGCCGTCGAGTTTTTCATTCAGCTCTTTGATCTGTTTGTTCAAGGCAACCACCTTTTCGTAGTAGCCCTTAGCTTCGGGGCTATTGATGTCATCCAGTTTGTAATAGACAATATTATTACCGATGATAAATTCAAAATCCTTTTCGATCTTTTTCTCTCCATAAGGTATTTCTGTGTGCGACAGACGAATCAGGTCGGCATAGTCGGAACTTTCTTTCCAGGAATCTCGGATAGCAGTGATCGCTGCACGGGCGCGTTTCACTTCTATGTCTTCGCTCTCCACCCGTTTATGCTCTGGATTCGGGATGAAGAGATAGACACAGGCTTTTCCTTCCGGCTGGAAACGATCGGATACAAACCATCCCAATCCTTTCACTTCATCGAAGACCATCATATAATCATTGTAGGGCGAATTGAACGGCATGCCCAACTGCTCTGGAGCCAGATAAGTGTCGGAATTGATGTTGTAGCGGGTGACGAAGAGGTCATAACCGCCAATCGAACCGTTCCCTTTGGAAGAATAATAGATCGTGGCGCCATCGGAAAGGACGAACGGGTAGTTGTCATCGTCATTGCTGTTGATGTTCATCGGTAATTGTTTCTCGTCCCCCCATTCGTCCATAAGCATGGACTGGGTAAAAAGGCAATAACGGTCGCCGTCTGTCGAATGAGCATAGTAAATCTTGTCGCCTTTCTGGTTCTTGTAGACGGTCGAGCTCACTGGCTCGTTTGTCTGGAAAAAATCTTTGTAGGAATCAAGTGTGCCGCTTTCTTCGCTTAGGATATAGGCGGAAAGGAAATCGTCTTTGTCCACGACCAAGCTATCTATGATCTGAACATCTTCCACCTTTTCCATCATGCGTTGTGCATTGTTTGCCAAGTCGAGCTTGGTTTCGAACGATTGCGGATCCTGCTTTTTCTTTGCCAGCAGGTTGATATATTCTTCCAGCATTTCTCCGGCTTCGTCGAAACGATAGGTCTTGTAGTAGACTTCGGACATATAACGGTATGCTTCTTGTACTTTGCGTTTGACAGCTACTTTCAAATGCTTTTCCGCACCGGTCAGATCACCGGTCTCGTAGCAGCAGACACCATACCAATGATTATAGGAGGAATTGCTTGGCGCTTGTTTGACCAGCTTTTCAAAGGCAGGTTTGGCTTCCGCGTACTTACCTTCATTGTATAATTTTTTTGCTTCAGCCAGACTTTGTGCGTGCAGCCCGCCGCAGAGTAACGTGATTCCTATTGTGTAAAACAGTTTATTAGATAACCAATTCATTGATTTATGATTTATGATTTTGATTTTAGATTTATAATCCATAAATCTAAAATCATTACTTTTGTGTCCGATTACAAAAATAGGAATTAAAATCAAGAATCAAAACCCTTATTTTTTTATTCTTAATTTTTAATTCTTAATTAATAAAGTATGGCAAAGTTGACAGAAGAGGAACTCCTGTTTCGTAAAGTAGAAGAGAAAGTCAAGAAGGCGATATTCGAATATGGTCTGATTGTGGATGGTGACCGTATATTGATCGGATTGTCGGGGGGAAAAGATTCGTTGGCGTTGGTGGACTTGCTCGGACGCCGTTCCAAGATATTCCGGCCTCGGTTCGAGGTGATCGTGACGCATATCGTGATGTCAAATATCCCTTATCGTTCGGATATTGACTACCTGAAAAGCCGGGCAGATGAGCACGGCCTTTCCTTTTTCGTGCATGAGACGAGCTTCGACGCTTCGACCGATACCCGCAAGTCTCCTTGTTTCCTTTGTTCTTGGACGCGGCGGAAAGCCTTGTTCGATATTGCAAAGAGGCATGGTTGCAACAAGATTGCCCTCGGGCATCATCAGGACGATATTCTCGAAACCCTTCTGATGAACATGATCCACCAGGGAGCGATCGGAACGATGCCACCGCGCCTAAAGATGGATAAGTTCGATATGGAGATTATCCGCCCCATGTGTCTGGTGGAGGAGAAAGATTTGACCCGGATTGCTGTGTGGAGAGGATATCGGAAACAGATCAAGAATTGCCCGTACGAATCCGGCTCCAGCCGTTCGGATATGAAGGAGGTACTGTCGCGTCTAGAGGCGATCAACCCTGAGGCGCGCTATAGCCTTTGGAGCAGTATGTCGAATATTCAGGAGGACTATCTTCCTAAAATCATAAATCATAAATCATAAATCATCTCATGCAAGGATTTTATACTATTCTGTTATTGGTCGCATCCAATATCTTTATGACGTGTGCTTGGTACGGACATTTGAAGATGAAGCAGCAGTTCAGTTGGTTCGAGCATCTGCCGTTGATCGGTGTTGTCTTGTTCAGCTGGTTTTTAGCGTTTTTTGAATATTGTTTTCAAGTCCCGGCAAACCGGATGGGTTTCCGTGATAATGGCGGGCCTTTTAACCTGATCCAATTGAAGGTGATCCAGGAGGTGATTACGCTGGTTGTCTTTGTCGGTTTTAGTTCGATTGCCTTCAAAGGCGAATCGTTTAAGTGGAACCATGCGCTGGCTTTCCTGTTTCTGGTGGCGGCAGTTTATCTTGTGTTTAAGAAATAAGATTTTAGTATCACTTCAAATCAGGACGAGACAGTGATAGAGAAGTTTGGGATTAGTGATAGGGTAAAAAACGTCCTGTGTCACAAGCGGGTGTTGAGGGTGGCGTCTAAATAGCACAGTATCGCCTCCTTTTCATCCGGATGGAACCATCGGATGTCGGTATCCCGTTTGAACCAGGTCATTTGTTTGCGAGCGTAAACACGAGAGTTGCGTTTTATCTTTTCAATGGCGAAATCTAATGTCCATTCGCCATCCAGGTATTTGAACAGCTCTTTGTAGCCGACAGTGTTGAGGGAGTTCAATTTGCGGAAAGGATAAACGCGGCGTGCTTCTTCCAGCATGCCGTCGGCCATCATTTGGTCTACGCGGCGGTTGATGCGATCGTAAAGTTCTTCACGGTCGCGGGTAAGTCCTATCTGGATGATCCGGAACGGCCGTTCTTTTCGGGTGTTGGTACGGAAGGAGGAATAGGGTTTGCCGGTCATGCGGCAGATTTCAACGGCATGGATTACGCGTTTGTAGTTGTTTCTATCTACTTCATTATAATGTATAGGGTCTGTTTCCTTTAACTCGGCAAGGATAGGGGAGAGACCCTCTTCTTCAAATTGCTTGTAGATGGCGGTTCGGATTTCGGGGGTGACGGTGGGGATATCGTCGATCCCTTTTGTGACGGCATCGATATACATCATGCTACCACCTGTCATAACGACAGTCGGATGTGTCTGGTGGAGTTCCCTGAGCAGAGACATCACATCTTCCTCGAAACTGCTTGCGCTGTAATAATCGGTGAGTGACAATGTGCCGACCATATAATGGCGTACACGTGCCATCTGTTCAACCGTAGGGGCGGCTGTGCCTATCGGAAGGTCTTTGTAAAGCTGACGGGAGTCGGAAGAAATGATCGGAGAACCGAAATGCTCTGCTACACGCAGACTCAGTTCTGTCTTGCCGACTCCTGTCGGCCCCAATAATATGACAAGAGAGTTCATTAATCAAAAGCGCTCGTCGTCGTATGGGTTATCCATCGGTCCGTCGCCGAGCCCGTCGAAACCTTCTTTATCGAGTTCGTCGATATCGTATTCGGAATCGCCGTAGAAATCTTCACCTATTTCGGTGTTACCTGTTTTGGCGTCCATTTCGTCGAACGACATGATCTGAACAGGTGCTTCGCCGATAGATTTGCTGCATACGGCTTTGTCCAGATCTTTGCCTGGGATGATTTCACGGAGTTCCATGAAGAAAGCGCGTTCAGTCATATAATCGAAGACAAAAAGCAACTTCTGGTGTTCGTCTTCCAGAAGCTCTTCCAGACGTGTATCTTCCATTATATAATTGTCTACTTCGGAAGAAGTATCCATTTCAACCAATGTGATTTCCGTATTCTTGCTCCAGTCATCATCACAGATGAAGAAAGAACACATCTGGTCTTTTGTATACCCTACAGAATCCATAATGGCATTGTACAAATCCAGAAATGTTGCTTCTGAGTCGATCTTGATCTCACGTTTGAAGTCGTCAACTTCATCTGATAGAATTAAAAATCTAAATACCATAGTCGTTATTAGTTTTTTGTTGGTTCAAAAGTAGTAAAAAAAACAATGTGGCAATAAAATAATGTGCCAATATACCCCATAAAATTCATTCTTTCATTGGTACATTGGCACATTTTCAAATTGGCATATTATTTATTCATCGATCGAACCTCTGACGATACCGCGCTGGGATGATTTGATGAAGTTCAGAATCAGATCCCGTTCTTCACTAGGTTCGTATTCGGTTTCGATGGCTTTCAGGGCTTCCGTATTGTTGAGGCCGCGTGTATAAAGCGTACGGTAGATATCTTGGATCAAGAATACTTGGCTGTTGGTAAATCCGCGACGGCGTAATCCTACGATATTGATACCACAGTACACGATCGGATCACGTCCGATCAGGGTATAAGGAGGAATATCTTTGCCGATCCGGGAACCGCCTTGTATCATGACGTGCTTGGATATACGGGAGAACTGGTGAACCAGGCTACCACCGCTAACGATGGCGAAGTCGTCGATCTCTACTTCTCCGGCTATCTGTGAAGCATTGCCGATAATGATATTATCTTTCAGCAAGCAATCATGGGCAATATGGGAATAGGCCATAATCAGGCAATTGTTGCCGACAACGGTTTTGCCTTTGGAGGCTGTTCCGCGATTGACGGTCACGCATTCGCGGAGAATGGTGTTGTTTCCGATTTCGGCAGTTGTAATTTCTCCTTTAAATTTCAGGTCTTGAGGGATACCGGCAATAACGGCTCCGGGAAATACCTGGCAATTATTGCCGATCCGGGCACCGTCTAAAATAGTCGCGTGCGAATAGATACGACAGTTGTCACCGATCACGACATCTTTTTCGATTACGGCGAAAGGGTCGACTGTTGTATTCTGACCGATTTTAGCTTCGGGATGAACGACTGCTAAAGGGGATATGTTCATAATGATTTATGATTTATTATTTATGATTTCGGATGTATGGTTTATCGTATCATGTCGTTACCATAAGTCATACATCTGAAATCATAAATCATTGATTTATTTATTCTTTACGATTTGTGCCATAAATTCGGCTTCGCTAACGAGCTTATCGCCTACGAATACATATCCTTTCATGGTTGAAATACCACGACGGATGGGAGCCAGCAACTCCAAACGGAGGATCAGCGTATCGCCCGGAACGACTTTTTGGCGGAACTTAACGCCGTCGATCTTCATGAAATAAGTGGAATAGCGTTCCGGTTCGTCTACCGAATTCAGAACGAGCAATCCACCGGTCTGGGCCATCGCTTCAACTTGCAGTACACCCGGCATAACCGGTTCCTGGGGAAAATGACCTGTAAAGAAAGGTTCGTTGCTCGTGATGTTTTTCACACCCACGATATAGTTGCCGCCGATTTCGATGATCTTGTCAACCAACAGGAACGGATAACGATGCGGGAGCAGTTCGCGGATACGGTTGATATCCATAACCGGAGTGCTGTTCGGATCATAGACGGGAGCCTGAACTTCGTTCTGTTTGATGTCCTTGCGGATCATGCGTGCCAACTGGTTGTTGATCTTATGTCCCGGACGGGTAGCGATTACGCGACCCCGGATCGGTTTGCCGATCAATGCCAGGTCACCGATCACATCGATCAGCTTGTGGCGTGCCGGCTCGTTGTCGAATACCAGCGGTTTATTGTTGATGTAGCCCAGGTCTTGTACGTCCTTATGCGGGATAGACAGCTTGTCGGCAAGATTGTCGAGCACCTCCTGCGATACTTTCTGGTCATAGATGACGATCGCATTGTCGAGGTCACCACCTTTGATCAGGTTATTCTGCAACAGCATCTCTACTTCGCGAACAAACACGAATGTGCGGGAAGCAGCCAATTCTGTCGGGAATTCACTCAGGTCGTTCAGCGTGGCGAACTGGTTGGAAAGCACAGACGAATTGAAGGAAATCAAAACATTGACGCTAAACTTGTCGTCCGGCAGGATAATGAGGGAAGAACCAGTTTCTTCATCCTTGACTTCGATCTTATGCTTTACGATATAGTAATCTTTCGGTGCGTTTTGTTCCACGACACCGGCTTTCTGAATCTCTTCACTGAAAAAACGGGAACTGCCGTCGAGAATCGGAAATTCGGGTGCATTCACCTCTATCAGGCAGTTATCTATTTCGTAGGCATATAAAGCTGCCATCGCATGTTCAATGGTGCTTACTTGGATTCCGTTTTTGGAAAGTACGGTTCCTCTCTGGGTCCCGGCTACGTTTTCAGCAACGGCATCGATTACAGGTTCTCCTTCCAGGTCAACACGTTTGATTTTGTATCCATGATTTTCGGGTGCAGGGTGGAAAGTAATCTGGATATCCAAGCCTGTATGCAACCCTTTTCCTTGCATAGAGAAACTCGTGGCAAGCGTCTTCTGTTTCTGCATACGATCTATATGATTTATGATTTATAATTTATGATTTGTTCATTGGCCATTGCGCGCATTGTCAATAGCCAATTTAAGTCGTTCTATCTCACGTTGCATCTGTCCCATCTGGCGGTACATATCCGGCAGGCGGTTGAAGATTGCGCTGGAACGCATAAACGCCTTTGCGTTGATAGCCGGAGCACCTAACAGGGTTGCCGGTTCTTTTACATCGCTGATCACGCCGCATTGTGCACCGAATACCACATGGTCCGCCACATGGATATGTCCGGATAACCCGGCTTGGCCTCCGAACATGCAATGGCTGCCGATCTTTACGGAACCCGCAATGCCCACCTGGGCTGCCATGACCGTGTTTTCGCCGACTTCCACGTTGTGAGCAATTTGTACCAGATTGTCCAGTTTGACACCCCGACGGATGATGGTCGAGTCCATAACGGCACGGTCTATCGTGGTATTGGCCCCGATTTCGACATCGTCTTCCAGTACGACATTACCCAACTGGGGGATCTTCTTGTAGTTATCGCCTTCTGGAGCGAAACCGAAACCATCCGACCCGATCACGCTCCCGGCATGCAGAATGCAGTTGTTGCCGATTACGCAGCCGTTGTAGATGGTCGCGTGCGGATAGACCGTACAGTTATCGCCAATGGTCACATGGTCGCCGATATAAGCGTGCGGATAAATGCGGCTGTTCTTGCCGATCTTCACGTCTTCGCCGATGTAGGCGAAGTTGCCGACATAACATCCTTCGCCGACCGTTGCCGAACCGGCGATGAACGCCGTAGCGTCTATACCCGCTTTTTTGACATTGGCCTGTTCCGCCATATTCAACAGTATGGCGAGCGAAGCATAAGCATTGGCAACCTTGACCAATGTGGCTTTTACCGGTTCGGCGGGAGTGAAATCATTGTTTACTAAAACAATGCTTGCTTCAGTTTGGTAGATAAAATGTTCATATTTTGGGTTTGCCAGAAAGGTCAATGTTCCCGGTTTACCTTCTTCTATCTTTGAGAAGTTGTTGACTTTCACTTCAGGATCGCCTTCGACGGTTCCACCTAAAACGCTCGCTATTTGTTGGGCTGAAAACTCCATTACTTAATCTTATTATATGTATTTCAAATGCAACTGCCCGGACTTGCTTCAAGGCAGTTTGCAAAAATGGTGAAAATTATTGGGATAGCCTATGCTTTACAGGGAATAATTCCTTTATCATGCAGATATCCTGCCATTTCGCGTTGTACGGCTTGGGCTGCTTCACGCGCTGCGGCGGCAAAATTCTCCGTTTTGTCTGCATATATGATAGCACGGGAAGAGTTTACCAATAATCCGCACTGGTCGTTCATGCCGTACTGAGCCACTTCGGCGAGGCTTCCGCCCTGTGCGCCTACGCCCGGAACCAGCAGGAAGTGGTTGGGAGCGTGTTTGCGGATATCCAGGAACATTTTTCCCTGGGTAGCGCCTACCACATACATCATCTGTTCGTCTGTAGCCCAATCCTGCGACTTTTTCAATACCTTTTCGAACAGCCGTTCGCCGTTGGCATCTTCCGTCAACTGGAAATCGTGCGAGCCTTTGTTGGAGGTCAGTGCCAGCAGGATCACCCAGGCTTCCTGATAGATCAGGAACGGTTTCACGCTGTCTTCACCCATATACGGAGCGACCGTTACGGCATCCACCTTGATATGGTCAAAGAAAGAACGTGCATACATTTCGGAAGTGTTTCCGATGTCCCCGCGCTTTGCATCTGCAATGATAAACTGGTCGGGATAGTTTTCACGCAAGTAAGCGACAGTCTTTTCGAACGACAGCATCCCTTTTACACCTAAACTTTCATAGAAGGCCAGGTTCGGTTTATAAGCCACGCAGTAATCGGCTGTCGCGTCGATAATCGCTTTGTTGAATGCGAAGATCGGATCTTCTTCTGACAATAGATGCTGCGGGATCTTCTTTATATCTGTATCGAGCCCCACGCAAAGGAAGGACTGCTTCTTCTTGATGTTTTCGAATAATTGCTGCTTGTTCATGTTGTTACGTGTAAAAAATTAGTCTAAAAATGATGTTATAGTTCAGACTCTTTCAGTCGTTCAGCGTTCTCGGCCACGATCAGCTGATCGAGGCATCCTTGTATATCCCCATCCATAAAGGCTGAAAGATTATAAATCGTGTAGTTGATGCGATGGTCGGTGATGCGTCCCTGCGGATAATTGTAGGTACGGATCTTCGCCGAGCGGTCGCCGGTGGAAACCATCGTCTTACGTTTGTTAGCAATGTCATCCAGATATTTCTGGTGTTCCTTGTCATATATAAACGAACGCAGGCGCGTGAGGGCGCGTTCCTTGTTCTTCGGCTGGTCGCGTGTTTCGGTACATTCGATCAGGATTTCTTCGCTTACGCCTGTATTCGGGTTCTTCCAGACATAGCGCAGGCGGACGCCTGACTCGACCTTGTTTACGTTCTGCCCTCCGGCTCCACCCGAACGGAACGTGTCCCATTTGATTTCGCCTTCGTTGATTTCCACGTCAAATTCGTCTGCTTCGGGGAGGACGGCGACGGTTGCTGCCGATGTATGCACGCGTCCTTGTGTTTCGGTTGCCGGCACGCGTTGTACGCGATGTACCCCCGATTCGTATTTAAGGGTCCCGTACACCTTTTCTCCGCTCACGGTAAAGATGATTTCCTTGAAACCGCCGGCCGCTCCCTCGCTACAACTGGACAAGGCCACTTTCCAACCCTTCATCTCGCAATACTTCACGTACATGCGATACAGGTCTCCGGCAAAGAGTGCGGCTTCGTCACCGCCCGTTCCGCCACGTATTTCGACAATGGCGTTTTTGTCGTCCTGCGGGTCGGCCGGTACGAGGAGCAGCTTGATCTCCTCTTCCAGTTCCGGAATGCGCGCTTCACAGGCAGTCGCTTCTTCGCGGGCTATTTCTCTCATCTCCGGATCGGTTTCGGCCATCATTAGGCGGGCCTCTTCCAAGCCGTTGAGACATTGCATATATTCCTTGCGGGCTTTTATGATTTCGTTCAGCTCCTTATATTCTTTCGTGAGCTTGACGTATCTTTTCTGGTCAGCGATGACGTTCGGGTCCGTGATGAGCGTCGATACCTCTTCGAAGCGCGATACCAATCCGTCCAGTTTCTCTAATAGCGTGTTATTCTCAGCCATATATGAACTCACCGAACTCGCTTTTAATAATCAGTTCCTTCTTGTCGCTTTCTTCTACACGGCCGACAACTTGTGCGTCGATATTGAATGATTTGCTGATGGCAATCACTTCTTCCGCATGCTCAGGAGAAAGGTAGACTTCCAGGCGATGTCCCATATTGAACACTTTGTACATCTCGTCCCAGGCCGTACAGCTCTGTTCCTTGATCGTCTTGAACAGTGGGGGAACGGGGAACATATTGTCCTTGACCACACGGCAATTGTTTCCGATGAAGTGCATTACCTTGGTCTGTGCGCCGCCTGAGCAGTGTACCATACCATGGATATTTGGGCGCAAGGCATCCAATAGTTTTTTGACTACCGGCGCATAGGTCCGCGTGGGAGAAAGCACCAGCTTGCCTGCGTTCAGCGGCGATCCCTCTACAGGGTCGGTCAGCTTCAAGCCACCGCTGTAAACCAGTTCGTCGGGGACAGCCTTGTCGAAGCTTTCCGGGTATTTTTCTGCCAGGTATTTGGCAAAAACGTCGTGGCGCGCACTGGTCAGCCCGTTGCTTCCCATGCCTCCGTTATATTCTTTCTCGTAAGTGGCCTGTCCGAAAGAAGCCAGCCCGACGATCACGTCGCCCGGACGGATGTTCGCATTGTCGATCACGTCGGCACGTTTCATGCGGCAGGTAACCGTGCTGTCGACGATGATGGTACGGACCAGATCGCCTACATCGGCCGTCTCGCCGCCTGTAGCATAGCATCCGACTCCCATTTCGCGAAGTTCGGCCAGCAATTCGTCTGTTCCGTTGATGATGGCGGAGATCACTTCACCCGGAATCAGCAGCTTGTTGCGTCCGATGGTGGAGGAAACCAATATGTTGTCTACGGCGCCCACGCACAGCAGGTCGTCGATATTCATTATCAAAGCATCTTGCGCGATACCTTTCCATACGGACAAGTCTCCGGTTTCTTTCCAGTACATATAAGCCAAAGATGACTTGGTTCCGGCTCCGTCGGCATGCATGATGTTGCAATATTCAGGATCGCCTCCCAGAATGTCGGGAATGATCTTACAGAATGCTTGGGGAAAGATTCCCTTGTCGATGTTCTTTATTGCGTTGTGAACATCTTCTTTCGAAGCGGATACACCGCGTAGATTATAACGTTGGTCACTCATTGTTTTTGTGAATTTGTCTGCAAAGATACTATTTTTTGTCTTACTTATCTAAGTTTTAGCACATCTCCTTCTTCGGGAATATAATCTTTGTGCTTTTTATTCATCTTATATAAGCTCTTGATCTGTATTCCGTATTTCTGTGCGATGCTGTGCATGGATTCGCCTACCTGTACGACATGGTCATAATTCGGCTTGTCTGCTTTCTTCTTTTTCTTTTCCAGGTAAACGATGTCATTTTTCTGTAACGGAAAATCTTCCGGCACCTCGTTGTATTTCTTCAGGTCTTTTACCCGGAAGCCGAGACTGGCGGCTATGTCGTCGAAGCTGTCTTTGCCGTTGGAATAGACATACAGCAGGCCGTTTGTGCGGTAGACCGTATAGCGGGAAATGTGTGCCGGTCGCTTGCTTGGCTTTTTACCGCCTTTTGCCGTGTCATACCGATACAGGTCATAATCTTCGATCAGCTTGATCAGTCGGTTGGCGTAGGCTCGGTCTGTTGCGTATCCGCATTTTTGCAAACCTCTTGCCCAACCTTTATAGTCGGTTATTTTAAGTTTGAACAGAGAGGCATAACGGGGACGGTCGACCAGAAAACGGGCGTGGTCTTCGTAAGACTGTTCCGGATTCTTATATTTGCGGAAACATTCTCCGCGCAGGTCATCGTCGTGATAGACCCGGCCGCCCCTCCAGTCGGAATGACATTTGATGCCGAAGTGGTTGTTCGATTTGCGTGCCAGCTCGCTTCGCCCGGCTCCCGACTCCAATAACCCTTGTGCAAGCGTGATACTTGCAGGGATACGGTACTTTTTTTGGTGCTGGATCGCTAAACTGCTGTATTGTTTGATATACTTTTCGTATGCCGGCACTTTCCGTTGGCTGGCTCCGAGTGCCGTTCCGGTAACGGACAGCACCAACAACAGGGAAAGGATTCGTAATGTTAATCGCATGACTGATTCGTTGTATGTAATTATATTTAACGGCAAAGATAATTAATTTGTTTTACATCATTGTCATAGTCTTGTGGCGGGGGTGGGGTGGGCGGCCGCATTATAATTGGGCAGATATGGATCATAAATGATGATTGGTCACCATGCTATTTATAAATAAGGATTATGCGGATTTCCGATTCGGCTTCACCTGTCTTTGAAATCTTTTGATTGTTATGGGGTACAAGGGTGAAGGTAAACATCCGGACTGCCTTCACCTCAGGATTTTGCCTTCACCATTATCTCGTCCTGATTTAGGTTGACCATGTCGCTCTGATTCGTTTCCACTACTATATATTTAAATGAAAGATAGGAGTTTACAGCTATTACTACCGCTCTTTAACCTTTCGCCCTTGGTCGAAAAGGCTTTTGACATTGGTCGAAAGTGTTTTTGACCAAGGGCGAAAGCCTTTTCGACTAAAGGCAAAAGGTTAATGAATGGGCTGTTTGACAATAGAAACATGGCTATTGTTTATCACGAATGTATTTGGGCTTTCTCTATATTTTCTTTATTTTTGCTTGTATCATTTAGAGTGTTATTTCATGAAAGAAATCAAGTTGGAGACAAAAATCCGGATTTATTCTCTTGCCGAACTACCGGAAGAAGAGTCGCGGTTAATGGAGGCGGCCATAAAAGCGACGGGACAATCGTATGCCCCTTATTCGAAGTTTCATGTCGGAGCGGCAGCTTTGCTGGAGGACGGCACGATCATAACCGGCAGTAATCAGGAGAATGCCGCTTACCCTTCCGGTCTGTGTGCGGAGCGGGTGGCGTTGTTTCATGCCGGTCATCAATATCCGGATATGCCTGTTGTCGCTCTTGCCATTGCAGCCGCCACGAATGGCCGGCAGGTCGAGAGCATTTCCCCTTGCGGTGCATGCCGCCAGGTTTTGTTGGAGGCGGAACAACGCTATGGCAAGCCGATGAAGGTCTTGTTGTGCGGAACGAAAGAGGTTGTGGTGGCAGAGAGTGCCGAATCACTGTTGCCGCTTTGTTTTGGGGCGAAAGATCTGAAATAAAAAAGAAGAGCGCTATCGTAAACAACGGGCGCTCTTCCTTTTTTATATTCGGTTATTGTTTGTCCGGGATCAGATTCCTAACGAAGCCTTTATCGCTTCGATCTTTTCTGCTCCTGCTTTTTCGGCAGCCGGCAGTTCGTCGAGGCTCTTTACTTTGGAATGGACTTCGCAATAGAACTTGATCTTCGGCTCCGTGCCGGAAGGACGGATAGATACTTTCGTTCCGTCTTCTGTGAAATATTGGAGGACGTTGGAGGTTGTCGGCATATCCAATGTCAGTGTTTCGTTTTCAACATAGTCTTTACCTTTCAGGGAAGCGTAGTCGTAGAATAACGTAACTTTGGAACCGGCGATTTCCTGCAACGGGTTTTCACGGAAGTGTTTCATCATCGCTTCAATCTCTTCAGCGCCGCTCTTGCCTTTCTTTACAACGGAGATTCCTTTTTCTTTAGAGAAACCATACTGAACGTAGATGTTCTGTAATAACTGGTACATCGTGATACCCTGGTCTTTCGCCCAGGCTGCGATTTCAGCCAGAATGGCACAAGCAGAAACGGCATCTTTGTCGCGAACGAAATCTTCGCATAGGAAGCCGTAGCTTTCTTCACCGCCACCGATATAGTTCTTCTTTCCTTCGTTCTTCTTCATGACATCGGCGATCCATTTGAAGCCGGTGTAAACGTCATACACTTCGACACCGTTCTTCTCGGCGATCGTACGGATCAGTTCGGTCGTAACGATTGTCTTGACAATATATTCCTTGCCGTTGATCTTACCGAGTTCTTTCCAGCGGGTGATGAGATAGTAGACGAACATCAAAGCGGTCTGGTTACCGTTCAGCAATACCCATTCGCCTTCGTTGTTCTTAACGGCTGCACCTACTCGGTCTGCATCCGGGTCGGAAGCCAATACCAGCTCGGCGTCTGTTTCCTTGGCCTTTTCAACTGCCAGAGCCAAAGCCGCCGGTTCTTCCGGGTTGGGAGAAACAACGGTAGGGAAGTCGCCGCTTACTACGTCCTGTTCGGGTACATGGATGATATTCGTGAAACCGAATGCTTTCAATGTCGGCGGGATAACCGTCACGCCTGTTCCGTGGATCGGCGTGTAGACGATCTTCATGTCATGGTGACGTGCGATGGATTCCGGTGACAAAGAAATCTTTGTCAGGTCGTTGATATATTGTTCATCGATTTCCTTGCCGATGATTTCGATCAGTTCCTTGTTGCCTTTGAACTTGATTTCGCTGGCATTACGGATTTTGTTGACTTCGGCAATCGTATTCTTGTCATGCGGAGCGATCATCTGGGCACCATCGTCCCAATACGCCTTGTACCCGTTATATTCTTTCGGGTTGTGCGAAGCTGTCAGGATAATACCGCTCTGGCATCCCAACTTGCGGATGGTATATGACATTTCAGGGGTCGGGCGAAGGTCTTCGAACAGATACACCTTGATGCCGTTTGCTGAGAAAATGTCGGCAGAGATTTCAGCAAATTTGCGGCTGTTGTTACGGCAGTCATGGCCGATGACAACTTTGATCTGGTCCAGATCGGCAAATTCCTTTTTCAGATAGTTGGATAAGCCTTGTGTGGCTGCTCCTACCGTGTAGATGTTCATACGGTTCGAACCTACTCCCATGATGCCTCTCAAACCTCCTGTGCCGAATTCCAGATCTTTGTAGAAAGATTCGATCAGTTCCGTCGGATCTTCGTTGTCTAACAGAGCCTGCACCTGTGCACGTGTTTCAGCGTCATAACTTTTAGTAAGCCAGCTTTGCGCCTTGCTTCTTACCATTTCTAACAGTTCCTTGTTTTCCATGACCTATATGTCTTGCTTTTAATTTAAAGAAATCCTGATTTTGAAATTAACAAAGGTACAAATAAATTGATAATTTCCAAGATTCAGTCTTTTTATTTACCAGACAAAAGAATACTTGTATTCCGACCGGTTTCCGGCTGCATCCGTAACGGTTAGTTTGAGGGTGTGTTTCCCTTTTTCGAGCCGTTCTTTATCGAACTTGTAGGTAATGACCGATTTGCTGTTCATTTCGAACAGGACGTACTGCCCGTCTATTTCTCCCCGGTAGGTTTGTACGCCGCTCAGGTTATCGGACAGGCGGAAAACGAATGCCTGCTTGCTGATCCATGTGTTGGCGCCCAACGGGGTGATCGTCGGTGCTTTGAGATCTTGCCCGACCGTATAATTGCCAAGTTCTTTGATCGTGCCGTCGATCCAGCCGTTCCGGTAAGTGCCGCCGATCCAGGATCGACGTCCTTTCTGAGTGCGGATGATACCATATTGCTGCTTGTTTTCCAGCGTGTCGACTCGTAAACGCAAGGACAGCCGGGCCGAGCTGTGAAGCGGAACGGGGCGGTTATGCAGGATGTGCGTGTCTGCCAATGCCGTGCTGTCTTCTTTTACCGAATAACGGAAATAAAGATCGTCGTACAGGTTTCCTTTCGGGATCGTCATCCGGATACCTTTTGCTCCGAACCGGTTGTCGGCCATCCAATGAAACAGCTCTGTACCTTCGGTCTCGATCTCCGGAATCTCCTGTTCTTTCCCTTCTATCCAAACGGAGAGGCGAGTTGTGTTGCCGAATGCATCGGCGAGCGTATACGTGAGATGATACGTTTTCTCTTCTTCTATATGGATGATTCCCCGGTTGATGCTTTCGTTAAAACGGAGGCGGTTACCTGGTTCTACAAAGCTGCGCATATAAAAGGAGCGACGCTCTTTCCATTCCTCATAATCGACATAGCTGTTCAAGTAGCGGGTCTCGTCGAAAGCAAAGCGGTCTAGGTTGCTATGGTAGATGATCTGGCTGTCTTGGCGGAGGGTAATATCCTTCACTCCGTAGATATTTGTCGTATTATCCATATAATCGTAGGCTTTGACCGCCAGCCCGATTTCTCCCCAAGCTTCGATCTTGCCGGTGATGGTTTGTTTGCCGTTTTTGGCCGTGACCGGTTTTAGCTCCAGTTTACGGCTGCTGCCGTTGACCACTCCTTTGCCTGGTTGCGGGCAGACCAGGATTCCCTGTATTTTCGGTGCGCGGGTGTCGGTTATCTTCTCTTTGAAATATTCGATAGGATCGAGTACCTCTTCACTTTCCGTGTCGCGTACTTCGAAGTGGAGATGCGGGCCTCCCGAACTTCCGGTGTTTCCGCTATAAGCGACAATTTCTCCTTTTTTGACTGGGAGTTGGTCCGGGTCGAGGAACAAGTTCACGTTGAAGCTTTCCTGTTCGTATTGCTGTGTCTTGATATATCGGGCGATGGAAGGGGCGAATCGTTGCAAATGACCGTAGACGGTTGTCGTTCCGTCCGGATGTGTCAGGTATAAACCGTTTCCGTATCCCCACGGACTGACGGATATACGTGATACGTATCCGTCCTGTACGGCGTGGATGGGCTTCCCTTCAACTCCTTGTGTCTTAAAATCTATTCCGGAATGGAAATGATTGTTGCGCAACTCCCCGAAGTTTCCGCTCAACAAGATCGGGAAATCGAATGGCTGGCGGAGTTGTTGGGCGCTTATTGTCTGTATGAAAAAAAACAGTATGGCGATATATCGTTTGTACATATTCTATCTGTATTTAGAAAAGCAAAAGTAATCATTTATTTCAATAGTAGAAAGTCGACGATCAAAGGGAGATGGTCGCTGTAGCCACCTTCGTATTTGAAGCCATAGTAGGTGCGGAAAGGGCGTTCGCCACGCCAGGTTTTATCTTTTATGAGCAGGAATGACGGTGAAAAGATGCGGGCGCTTCCTGGGATGAGCTGCATCTGGGAGGTGGTGTCGGTGAGAGAGGACGACAGGATGATTTGATCTAACTGGCTCCATTCCCCTTGATATTTATGACTTCCAGGAGGAACTGACCGGTTCTTGGCAAACAGGTTGTATAGAAGGAGAGATGGATAAGCATTCGTCCGAGGTTTCATAGGCATGGAACCTGAACCGGACAGGCATGGATTTGGAATCGGATGGGCATCCAGTATTTCCCGGATGCTCGTGTCGTCCGGCGTATCATTAAAATCTCCCATAATCAGGATGTGTGGGGCAGGACGGAGGTTGTGGATCGAGTCGCATAATGTACGCAGGGTACGTGCGGCATCCAAACGGTCCGGTTCGCTTTCTTTTTCTCCTCCGTAACGGGAGGGAAAATGGCAGACAAAGACATCGATCCGGTCTCCGGTAATCACATCTCCCCATACATGCAGGATATTACGGGTATGTTTATGCTGCTTGCGGGTAAAACGGACTGGATGTTCCGTGTGTCCCTGATAGCGGAACTTGTCCCGCTGGTAAAGAAATGCTACATTAATCCCTCGCGTGTCTTGTCCATGTGTCATGCAATAGCGGTAATGTTGCCGGCGGAGTGGGGTGAAATCCAGAAGCCGGACAAGTACGGAATCGTTTTCGACTTCACAAAGTCCGATCAAAGCCGGAGTGCTCCATTCTCCTGCTGCCGTGATGACTTTTGCCAGTTGTTGTAATTTATGGTAAAACCGTCCGGACGTCCAGTGGCGGTTGCCGGAGGGGAGGAAATCATTGTCCGCCGTAAGCGGATCGTCTTTCTTGTCGAACAGGTTCTCGACGTTGTAGCTCATCACGCGGAAGTCTGTTTGCCCTTGTGAAGGCAAAGAAAACAATGTCAGGATAAAAAACGTCATAGTTAAGGTTCTGGCCATATCGTTTTATTTTGTTTCATCTTCTTTCGGTACGAATTCGTAGGCTCCGATATCGGGACCGTCGTTTGTCAGGCGGTTTATGCCGTAGCGGTCCACCGGATATTGCTGCGTGACGAAGATATCGGCTTTCCCAACTCCTAAGGTCGTCAGCGAATCCGGACGGAAATCAAAACGGTATTTGTTTTTTTCGCCGCCTTTTAACCTGTAGGACGGACTGGTATTGGTGAACAATACCTCTTTGAAGTGGTCATTGTTGCTGCCATTCGTTTTGATTACGCAATGGTTGAACAGGTATTCGAATGATGCCGCACCATCGACGGATAGATTGAGTTCTCCTTTATATGCTTCTTTGCCAGCATCGAAACTGCCGTCGATGATGCAGTTGTCGAATGTCGCTTTGAGCGGATAAGCCTCTTCATTCGCATTGTTTGCCATCGTGAGGCAAGGCGTGGTCCGTTTTTCCAATGTCATGAAATTGGCAAGCGTACAATGGACGAAACAGTAGTTCCCGCCAATCAGAACCACGACACCTCCTCCGGCATTGGTCAATTCCGTGTTGGTCACTTCAATCTTGCAATTGCGTGCAGAGAATAGGTGCTCTCCCATATTCGTGATTTGGGAATTGCTTAGTTTCAGTTTGGATTCGTCCGGTGACGACTTTTCGAATGTCAGTCCTGTTTTTCCGTTTCGCACGATGACATTGTCCATAATGTTATGGTAGCTTTCCGGACGGAAGAAAATCCCTCCCCATTGTGATGGTGTCCGGTCGTAGGGCAGGATGTCGTTCAGTATGAAATCCAGACGGTCTCCGCGGAAGACAATCGGATTTTCGCGTGTCCCTTTGGCCAGCAATGTCCCGTATGTAATGACTTTCGCTGTGTCGTGCATATAGAAGATAGCGCCCGGATCGATGTTGAGCGTGATGTTGGGAGAAATAACCAGACTGTCATATATAAGGTAGGGCCGTTCGGCTGTAAAATGCGTGTCTTGTGTCAGGATAAGCCCGTTTTTATACAGGTTTACATTTTGCCCGTATGCTTCGAGGCGGACAGACTGTTTGACTCCGTTTGTGGTGAAGATGATGGAATCGTCCACCAGCAGCGGCTGGTTGGATGCGTTCGGATTGACGGTCACTTCCACAAAAACATACAAGCTGTCGTCCGCCTGTATCCTTACATCCTGGAAATGGTCGCCTTTGCGCCCGTCCACATTGATGCGGAAACCGGTTTCTTCGCCGCTTGCCAGCATGATCTCGCTGATCAGCAAAGGTTGGTCATTGCGGTTATAGATCATGAACTCTTTGGTTGCGGAGCCTATTGTGGTGAATACCGTATCGAAAGAAAGTGTGTCAACCGAGAAACTCAGCCGATGGTTGGGGTTATTCGAATAGTTTTCGTCCAGCCCGTCACACGACAACAGGTTGAGCACTATAAAGAATAATATGAGTAACGGAGCGGCTAATTTTTTCATTTCATTAATTATTAATAGTCCAGGTAAACTGTTATTTACCATATAATGTCAATAAGAAAACAAATTTATTATAAATAAGTTTTCGGGCATTAACATAAAAAAAGAGGAAAAACATCTGTTGAATGTTAATCCTCTTTTATAACGAGAAATGTATCGATTTATTTTGCAGGGATGTTCTTTAATAGTTCGAGTAAGTGAGACCACCACAATCCAACGGTATCAATCTGTATGCGTTCGTTGGGGGAATGGACATCCCGAAGCGTCGGTCCGAATGAGATCATATCCAGATTCGGATATTTTTCTAGGAACAAGCCGCATTCCAGTCCTGCATGGATCGCCATTATTTTTGCATCTTTGTTAAACAAACGTTTATAGGTCTCCTGTGCCACTTTCAGGATCTTTGAATCCGGGTTAGGCGCCCAACCCGGATAGCCGTCGCCGTGAGTTACCTGTGCACCGGCTAACTTGAAAACAGATGCGACCTGGTTGGCAATCATGTTCTTGCAAGACTCGATGGAGCTGCGCTGGCTTGTGCCGACAATGATTGTGCTGTCATCTCCCATCTTGACAGAAGCCAGGTTGGTGGAGGTTTCCACCAGCCCTTCGATGTCGTGGCTCATGCCGATCACGCCATGCGGGCAGGCATGTAAAGCCAAAATCAGTTTTTCGGCATCATAGTCGCTGATGTATTTGTCCGGACGGTCGGTCGATGCCATTGTTATCTGTACGTTCGGGTCTACATGTTTCAGTTCGTTTTCGATATCTGCTGTGAAATGGTTCAGCAGAATACGGGCTGCTTCCTTTTCTTCCGGATACAGGCCGATGGTCGCTTGCGCTTCGCGGGCGATAGCGTTGCGGAGGTTACCGCCGTGGATGAAGCAAAGGTTGAAATCGGCTTGATTTTTCAACAGGTACAGGTAGCGCACCAGAATCTTGTTGGCATTGCCCAACCCTTTGTGTATTTCGCCACCGGAATGTCCGCCGTTCAAGCCTTTCACTTCGATTTTGAAGTATTGCATGTTCGGATTGGTGTCACGCGGTTCGTAATGGAACACCGCTTGCGTATCTTTGCCGCCTGCGCATCCCATAAAGATTTCACCTTCGTCTTCGCTGTCGAGGTTCAGCAGGATATCGCCTGTCATGAATCCTTTTTCGAGTGCTTTGGCTCCGGTCAGCCCGGTTTCTTCATCTACGGTGAAAAGGCATTCGATCGGTCCGTGCTCGATATCATCGGACGCGAGGATAGCCAGTTCGGCGGCTACACCGATGCCATTGTCTGCCCCCAGAGTCGTACCGTTGGCGCGAAGCCAGTTCCCGTCGACGATTGTTTCGATCGGATCATGGTCGAAATCATGTGCGGTTCCATTATTCTTTTCGCAGACCATATCCATGTGGGATTGCAAAACGACTGTCGGCAGGTTTTCTTTGCCGGGAGTAGCCGGTTTAGACATCAGGATGTTGCCTACGGCATCTTTTTTGATCGCTATTTTATACTGTTTGGCGAATGATTCAAGAAACTCGATCATTTTTCCCTCCTTCTTTGAAGGACGGGGCACTTGTGTTACCTGGTGGAAGAACTTCCAGACGATTTCAGGCTTTAAATCAGTAATCTTCATAATGTTACAATGTATTATAGATGTTACTCTATAGTTAATAATACCACTGCAAACAGGGGGTTGTATGAAAAAAAGTACAATTAAATATCAAAAACATACTTTCCAATCACTTAAACTCTTATATTTGCGTCCACAAATATAGAGAAAATGCTTACAACGTTATTGATTACTGTCATAATTCTTGTTATTTGTGTTGTGTTGCTCAGTGTAAAAGTGATTTTCAAAAAGGGAGGGAAGTTTCCGAATACACACATTGAAGGTAATGCGGCACTAAGGAAGAAAGGTATATGCTGTGCTAAAACCCAGCATAAGAGAGATAGTTTGCGGAAGAATCTATATGATAAAATAAAAGAAATAGAAGAATAAAATAAAATAAAGATTTAATTTACACTTTATGAAGAACATTAACTACGTTATTAATGGTGTGCTCGCGGTAGCTGTCATAATCCTGTTTGTTATGCAGTTTTCCAGTAAAAAAGAATCCACAGTAGCTCCGGCTTTCACAACGGAGGGAGATTCTACCAATCTGCTCCCTGTAGCATATGTAAATGTAGACTCTCTTTTATCGAATTACAACTATTCGAAAGATTTGAATGAACGTATTCTCAAGATGCAGGAAGACTATCGTTTAGATATGACTCAGCGGTCAAATGCCTTACGGACAGAATTAAATGATTTTCAACGTAAATATGAAGCCAATGCTTTCCTTACTACGGAAAGAGCGCAGCAGGAAGGAAACCGTTTGCAGAAAAAGCAGGAGGAACTTCAGAACTATGCGGCTAAGAAAGAACAAGAGTTGGCTGCCAAGCAGATGGAACTGAACGGACAGCTTCGCGATACGATCGTCGCCCAGTTGACGACTTTCAACCAGACAAAAGGTTATCAGATCATTTTCAGCAATACAATGGGTGACAACATTTTGTTATCTAATCCGGCATACGACATCACTGCCGAATTTCTCGAAGTGCTGAATAAGAACTACTCTTCCGGTAAGTAAGGAATAAAACATATAGATATATACGAAAGGGCTGTCCCGCAGGGGGCAGCCCTTTTTGATTGTGGCCCTAAGGATTCCTTGGGGGGGATAATGCTATGCATTAGACCTTGTAACCCTATGCTTTAGCTATTGCAAAGCTATGCTTTACGGCAAGTGAAGCATGCTTGTTTTTGTTTACCTTTGTTTGGACTTCCGGAGTTTCTTCTTGATCCAGAAATAGTAACCGGTTATGGCAAAGACAGCCCCTAAGAGCGAAACCAGACAGCTTAATATCCGGGTTGTCAATCCTCCCCATGTTCCGGCATGAACGGAATAGATCCATCCTCTTATTTTGGCGGATTTAGGGAGGTCCTTGTATAATTGAATTTCAGTGATCTTGCCGGTAGCCGGGTCAAAGGAATAACGGTCGCTTCCTCTTGTATTTCCATAGGCAGCGGTAGAAACGGTTGCCGATCCGTCTTGGATGGAGATCGATTTATATTCCGGATAACGGCTTTGTAAATCGGCCAAGACTTCGGACCATTGTGTGTAATCGGTTTTGGGATGTTTCTTCGAACCTCTTTCACCTGCTGTTTTTTGGGGGACGGCAGATGTCGGAGCGTGCGTCTGTTTAGATGTTGTGCTGATGCCGAACGCGGTATAGAACGCGTCACGATACCAACCGAACGACCAGGTTAGACCAGTCAATGCCAGGATAAGCAAAAGTAAAGCTGCATAGAAACCTCCGGAGACATGTAGATCGTACAGGAAGCGGAACCAGCCGGCTTTTGTTCTGATTTTGAACCGGTTTTTCAGTGCTTTCCTGTTTCTCGGATACCAGATGACAAGACCACTTATGATAATAATGGCCAGTACCAGGGTTGAATATCCGACAATAGTTTTACCCCAAGCGAAACTTCCATCCCGTTTATATTCGTCCAACAGCCAGCGGTGAAGGCGCATTATCTTCATGAAGAACCCTTTTCCATCGTCTATGCCGGTAATTTCTCCGGTGTAGGGATTGATAAAGCAAGCAGCCTTTTTTCCGGGTAAAATCAGTTGGTAGGTCCGTTTGGGGTCGGAGGAAACCCGTATCCCGTTTATTTTGATGGAGTCGGGAAGTTGCTGGCCGGCGGCGCCCATGAGCACCGCCGGCGAAAGCATTTCGCCTTTTACCTCTTTGACAAAATAACGGGAAGGATAGCAAAGCTCCAGTATCTCTGTTTCGAATACCAGGATGGCTCCTGTCAGACAGACGATCGCGATGATAATACCGAAGGGTATCGATAACCATAAATGTATTTTCGCAAAGAATTTTTTCATTGGGCTGTCAGTTTGCCGATACCGGTTATTTGGGTTGCTTCGACTGTTACACCTTTTGTAGCATTGGCGTTAACCGGGTCGATCTTGTAGATTGCTGGGTTCCCGTCGGTTGTCGTTACAGCGATGTAAGCCTTGCCGTTTTCAACATGTATCGTGTTTCCGAAACCGGAAATTATATCGGTTGAAGGAAGTCCGCTTACGTAAGTCAATTTTTCGGCTCCGGCTTTGAATACGGCCAACTGATTTGCGGTATAGCCTGTTTCACTGAAAGGACGGTCATACATCAGCAACAAGAAATAATCTTCTGTTATATGCCAGCTGCGAAGGAAGGAGTTGCCGTTGCTCTGTGCCTCCAGGTTGCAGTAGTAATCATCGAAATCTTCGCTTCCGTTCGGGATGCGCACCACACCGGCCGGCAAGTTGGTCTGTTGGCGCGGGTCGGTCATCGTTTTAGCATATGATGGTGAGAATACATAGATGTCGCCATTATCGGCGGCCCAGATCATCTGGTAATATTGCGATTTGAAACGGCCGCAAGCGTAACTGATTTTATCAGTCTTGATGATTTTCTTATTTGTAAATGTTTCATCGTCGAAGATGGCGACCCAACAGGAGTTCGGATACTGTGTCCACAATAGCTCGTCTTTTTCGTAAGCGCTACTGTTCGAACCACCGGATTCGGTTTTCACCAAGTCTTCGTTACCCGGCAGAATCCATTTCCCGTTTCCGTCTTTTGTCCCATACTGGCTTAATCCCATCGGTACGGCTACGCTATAGATCTTGCTGTTATGTTCCAAGATACCTGCCAGCGTTACATATTCGCCATTGCCCAGAAAGTTTTCGGACAGGTAGGCTTTGTTCTTCGTGTCGTTGTCCGTTTTTGTCTCGGCTGCGACATCCAAAAGGGAGACCAGGAATGATTGGGGGACGTAGCCGTTCTCGTCCGCCCATTCCGTCGGACCGTCACCCGAAGAAAGAGTCATGATATACTTGTCATAAATGCCGTAAGTCGTAAATCGTTTGACCTTATAGCTTTGTGAGCGGGTTTCAAGTTCTCCGTCCGCATTCAGGATATACGAGCGTGTGTCCCCGGCATTTCCCTGATTGTAAGTCAGGCCGTACAAATACTGGTCTTTATAGAAAACCCATTGTGTGGCTCCGTCATTCACGAGGCCGTTGTTCAATGTCGTGATGGTCCCTTCGTCCACACTTTCGGCTGTAAGCAGTATGTTGGTCGTATTTCCGGATGCCGTTGTAGAAGCAGGGATTACGAATGTGTTTTTGATTTCGCCTTTCCCTCCTTCGTCTGGTGCCGGGATATCGTTGTCACTACAGGAAGTAAACAGTCCACCCGTCAGCATAACTGCGGCAATACCGGTTAATAAATGATTCTTTTTCATCTTGCAATAAATGTATTTATATTTAGTAACTGTGATAATTGAATTAATTTCCGAAATAAACTCTTACTTTACCGTAGAAAGCGCGTCCGGCTTTCTGCAAACTAAAATTATCGTACAAGTTTTCGTTTGTAAAGTTGCGGCACTCTAACGACACGTTGTACCGTCCGTTCTGAAGGCTGTAGGAAAGAGTTAGATTATGGGAGAACTGATTCGGTACGACATAGTCATTGTTTTTCGATCCGATAGCAGACGAATAGTAAGTAAAGCTATGCAGGTATTGATTGTCGTAAGTAACAGTCAGCACATTGCCTTTTTTCCAAAGGTTACGCCAATAGAACGATATGTCGGAATCCGCAAACCGGTAGGGAAGGTTAGGCATCCGTTCTCCATAGGCCAGGTTTTCGGCACTGCTGGTAATGGAGGTTTTCATTTTGTCGCGTACGTCCATTTGGGTAAAGTTACCGCCTACGCTCACCCAGTTTGCGAAGTTGTAGCGGATGGACAGATTAAATCCCTTTGTCTCGACTTTGCCGTAGTTGATATAGGTTGCCGCTTGCTTGCCGCCACTCAAATCTGTGATGTTACGTTGTATGTAATCTTTCGTATTGCGGTAGACCACTCCACCTTCCACATACAAGGTATGTTTTCCGAATGTCTTGTTGTAGCTCAGGTTGAGGTTTATATTGTCGCTATTTTCCGGTCGGATGCTCAGTTCGCCCATTTCCAGGTCTTCGTCACCGAACATCTCTTCGATGGTCGGCAGGCGATAAGCTTTTTCGTAAGACAGCTTGGCTTGCAGGCCTGTCAAGATGAAGTAGGTTCCGGCCGCCCCGTATCCGAATGAGTTGACAGAACGTGTTTTGCGTACGTATTCGTCCTGCGTGCTTGATGTTGCCATCGGGCCTGCTACAAATTGGTTGTAGTATTTTCCGAAAGCGGAAAAGTTCCAGTGTTCGGACGGCATCAACCGGTAGGAAAGGCCTGAAATGTTTTTACGGGTTTCTTTGGCAATGGCGCTTTTCATCTCTTCGGCTGCAAGCAGGGAGGTATTGGAGCGATGGAAAGTGTTCAGCACATGATTGAAGGTAAATGTATGCATTTTACCGACCCGGTAATTGAGTGTCAATGTGCCGTTCCAGTTATTGTTGTCTGCCCGTGAATGCTGTCTTGACTGTTCTCCGGCGGAGTTCATCAGGTGCTTTTCTCCACGCCAGTTGTATTCATAAGAAGAAGTGTCTACGTTGGTTGTCAGGTTTTTATTGTAGTTGGCAGTCAGCACGATGTCCAGCCCTTTTGTGAACAGATCGCGTTTGCCATATTCCAGTGAGGGCATCAGAGAGTGTCCTTTGCGGTGTTTTTGCCCGTAAACGATTTCCTGGCGCACACCGGTCTGTATGTCCTGATACATATTCGAATAGGTGAAACCCAGCAACAGGCGGTCCGCCCATTTCTTGTCTACGATCCCCAGTTTGCCGATGACGGCTTCATTGTGGTAGGTATCGTTGAAACGTTTCACCCGTTCCTTCTTGCTTCTGTCGATGCTTCCGGTCTCGAAGTTTTCCACCGGAGCGTTCACGTAGTAATCATTATCCGAATAGTTTTGGAAGGCATTGATTTCGTAAGTGAATCCGTTTTTGAACGTCTGTCCGAAATTCACGTAAGACTTGTGCGTATTGAAAGAGCCATAGGAATAGGAGGCATCTAAAAACCATCTGTCCCGCTTCTTTTTAGTGATGATGTTGATCACGCCTCCGATTGCATCCGTACCGAAGCCTACTGGGACCACGCCTTTGTAGATTTCGATGCGTTCGGCAAAGTTAACCGGGATGTTGTTCAGCCCGAACGAACTTCCCACACCTTCCTGCGGCACGCCGTCGATAAATATTTTTACGTGCTTGCCACTGAAACCGTCCAGCGTAAGTTGCATGTCCGAACCGACACCCCCGGATTCACGAACCTTCATTCCCGGAGCTTTCGCCAGTGCCTCGCTCAGGCTTTTGTTGGAATTTTGCAGTTCTTTCGTATCGAGTGCTACGGCATTGAATGCCGAACGTTTCAAACGGCTTATTCCGTTTGAGACAACGACCACTTCGTCCAGTTCCGTCGATTGCGGAGTGATGGTGATATTCTGTCTGGTCCTTTCTCCACCGGTAAGTTTCACCGGTTTCTCAACAGTCTTGTAACCGATGGCAGATACGACTAACGTGTAGTCGCCAGCCGGAGCTTTCAGATGGTAAATACCTTGTTCGTTGGTTGTTCCGCCGTATGTGGTACCTTTCAGGTAGACCGTTGCGAAATCAACGGTTTCTTTTTCCGTGGATATGATTTTACCTGAGATCATCGCCCTGTCCTGAGCGGAGGCGGATATTACAGCCAAGAGGAATATGAATAAACCGGAAATTTTTAGAATAGTCGCTTTCAATTTATAAAGAGTTTTGTATCGTTAATAAAACGCTGCAAAGTTCCTTATAAATAGAAAGCGCATCAATCGCGGATTTTAGGTAATTTTATTGTCCCTGTAATTGTAATTTAGACAATACGTCTAACTATATGTAGGTATTTTTCGTTTTTAGTTTTCTTTTTTAGGGGTGACAAATGCCGTGTATAACTGAAGCAGGGCTGAAATAGTCAGGCAAATCATCCATTCTTTCCGTCCGCTGAACATCAGGGCGGAGGCGAATATACACAGCAACCCGGCAAATATGTTGTAGCGGTGCAATCTGCGCCTGCGAAAATCCATATCTTGGGTAGGCATTGTCAGATAACTGACCGCTATACCGGCAGCCCCGACGGCGAACAGGTAAGGAGCTGCAACCGGCAATGCCAGATATAATCCCGCACCGGCGAGCAACAGCAGGGCGGAGATATTGAAAACGATCGTTCTTGTTTTTTCGTTCATTTATTTGTTCTTAATGATATATACATCCTCGTTCGGCTTTTTCATGAAGTATTCTTCACGGGCAAAACGCTCGAGCCCTTCCTTGTCCGTATGCAGATCGTTCAGCTTTTTGCTGTTGATTTCGATCTCCTTCTGGTAATGCTTGATTTCCTTTTCCAGGTTACGAATCTTTTCATCGTATGTATAACGCTTGTACAGACTGCTATCGCCCATTATGAATGTCAGGGCGAAGAACACGATGGTTACCAGCCAGTAGGCATTGATCCTGGATAGATACTTGTTGTAAAAGTCTTTTATGCGTGACATAGGAACTTCGTTTTTGCAAAGGTAAATGAATTATTTTGTTTATCTTTGTCTTGTTAATAAAAAAGCAGAGAATGGATAATTATATTGTATCGGCAAGGAAATACCGTCCTTCTACTTTTCGTAGTGTGGTAGGACAGAAGTCCTTGACAACTACACTTAAGAATGCAATACAGAGTAACAAGCTGGCTCATGCCTACCTCTTTTGCGGTCCCCGTGGAGTGGGCAAGACTTCTTGTGCCCGTATCTTTGCCAAGACGATCAATTGTCTGAATCCGACTGCCGACGGGGAAGCCTGTAACGAATGCGAATCCTGCAAGGCCTTCAACGAGCAGCGTTCTTATAATATCCATGAACTCGATGCCGCCTCCAACAACTCGGTCGATGACATCCGTGCCCTGATCGACCAGGTGCGCATTCCGCCTCCAATCGGAAAATACAAGGTCTTTATTATCGATGAGGTGCATATGTTGAGTTCGGCGGCTTTCAATGCATTTCTGAAAACATTGGAGGAACCGCCCCATCATGCTTTGTTCATTCTGGCTACGACGGAGAAGCATAAGGTGTTGCCGACCATCCTGTCCCGTTGCCAGATATACGACTTTTCGCGTATCTCGATTGCCGATATGGTGGAGCATCTGGAATACGTATCTTCCTGCGAAGGAGTGACGGCTGAACCGGAAGCCCTGAATGTGATTGCCCAGAAAGCGGATGGCGGTATGCGCGACGCGTTGTCCATCTTCGACCAGGTAGTCAGTTTTACAAATGGGAATATTACCTATCAGGCTGTTATCGATAACCTGAACGTCCTGGATTATGAATATTATTTCCGGTTGACGGATGCGATGCTTTCCGGGAACGTCCGGTCTGCCATCCTGATCTTGAACGATATATTGAGCAAAGGATTTGACGGGCAGAATATCATAACTGGCCTGGCATCGCATTTCCGTGATTTGCTGGTCTGCAAGGATGAGGCTACTTTGATCCTGTTCGAGGTCGGCGCTTCTATCCGTGAACGTTATAAGGAGATGGCGAAGCGCTGTTCCGACGGGTTGTTGTTCAAGGCGATCGAGCTGGCAAATACATGTGACCTGAATTACCGGGCCAGCCGGAATAAACGCCTGTTGTTGGAACTTACGCTTATCCAGCTTTGTCAGTTAAGCAGTGCCGGACAACCGGCCGATGATAAAAAAAAAGGGCTGATTGAGCCGATAGCATCCAACGGGCCGGGCCAGGCCCCTGCTCAATCAGGACAGGTTGTAACGGCTCAGCAGACGTATACCGTACAATCTGCCCCTCCTTTGCAACGTCCGGTACAATCTCCGCAGGAAATGACCGGAGCGACTTCCCGCCAGCAGGTCGTTTCCACTCATGTGCCGCCTTCTCCGACTCTTATTCCGCAGGCCCCTCCGGCATCGGCTCCCAAGAGAGTGGCGCGTCCGCCCCAGTTCGGTACATCCATTAAGGAGATTGGCGTAGAGCATCCGAAAGCGCAGGCTGCGACACAGACTGCTACCGTGGTACAGGAAATGCAAAGTCCTTTCAGCCAGGAAGCATTGGTTCATTATTGGGATGCGTATGCTTCCGCTATCGACAAGAAGGTATATCTGAAAAATACGATGATCAATTGCAAGCCGGTCTTGCAGGATAATTATTATTTTGAAGTCTGTGTGCATAACCCCGGCCAACAGGATGAGTTGACGAATAATTGTATCGATATATTGAGTTATCTGCGGATGCAGTTGAAGAATACCCGTATTCAGATGCGTGTCCGTATAGATGAAACGAACCAAAAACATTTGGCCTATACATCAGCAGAGAAGTATGAACACCTACTAAACATAAATCCGGTTTTGGCTAAGTTGAAAGACGAGTTTAATCTGACACTTGACTAAATAGTTGAAAGGTGAAAGTTGAAAGTTAAAAGTTTGATTTATATTTCTTTTTAACTTTCACCTTTCACCTTTCACCTGAATTTACATTTCTCTGATCCAAATATTACGGAAGCTGATCGGTTCGCTGGGGTCACCATGAGACTGCAAACGGATCGGGCCTGCTCCGTGTTTTACGACTTTCGGGAAACCGATATATTCCGTTGTACCCAGGATAGTCGTGTTATTCTGCAATACGATGCCATTCTGGATAACCGTAACACGCGGCGGAACACGATAAGTGCCGTCTTCCTTGAAGATAGGAGCGGAATAGATAATATCGTAAACATTCCATTCTCCCGGTTTGCGCATGGCATTTGCCAAAGGAGGCGTTTGTTTGTAAACGCTGCCGGTCTGTCCGTTCACGTATGTCTCGTTGTTATAGCAATCCAGCACCTGGATTTCATACATGTCTTGCAGGAAGATGCCGCTGTTGCCGCGTCCTTGGCTTGTACCGGTGATGTTTTCCGGTACGCACCATTCGATATGCAACTGGAAGTTCTCGAATTTCTGTTTTGTCAGGATGTCGCCTTTCTTCTTGTCTACAGTGAAAACGCCGTCTTTTACGATCCATTCGGCGGGGCCGCCCTTAGCGTTTTGCCAAGCGGAAAGGTCTTTTCCGTCAAACAGGACGATGGCATCGGAAGGGGCGCTGTTTGTCTTGATGTCACCCGGAGTGACTACTTTCGGTTGCGGAGTCCAGTATTCAGACATTCCCGGTTTCATTTTTTCCTGTTCGGGGTACTGTTTTTGCGCGCTTGCACTGACACAAGCTGTACAAGCCAATGCTGCCAAAGCAGTCTTCATTGTAATGCTTTTGTTCATGGTCTAAATTGTTTTATATATAGGTTTAGAATTTATTGCTTGCAAAGGTAATGGATTAATTAAGACTATAAAATCGAAAACAGGAAATTAAGAAATAAAAAATAGATGTAAGTGTATTCGGTTCCCGGCGTTGTCGAGGATAAAATACGCTTACATCTAATTGGCTGGTTAATGGAAAAGCTGTGCGTGCTTTTTTATTTCGCATGATGGTTGAAAAGCCGTTGTTCTGCCAGCTTCTCATATTTAGTGCCCGGCCGGCCGTAATTGCAATACGGGTAAATGCTGATTCCGCCGCGCGGAGTGAAGATACCGGTTACTTCGATGTATTTGGGGTTCATCAGGCGGATAAGGTCTTTCATGATGATATTGACACAATCCTCATGGAAAGCCCCGTGGTTGCGGAAACTGAACAGATATAATTTCAAGCTCTTGCTTTCCACCATTTTTACATCGGGAATATAATCGATGTAGATGGTTGCAAAGTCCGGCTGGCCGGTGATCGGACAGAGGCTTGTAAATTCCGGACAGTTGAAGCGTACCCAGTAATCATTGTCCGGATGCTTGTTTGTAAACGCTTCCAGTACTTCCGGGGCATAATCCTGTTTGTATACGGTTGAACCGCCTAACAGATGTAGTTCGTTTTCATCTTTTCTTGTATCCATGATGTCTTTTTGTTATTCTTGTAAACGATGGTTTATCGGCGTCTTTTTAAATATTTCTCCAAACCTTCGCGGCGTAGTTTGCAGGCGGGGCAATGGCCGCAGCCTTCTGCCATGATGCCGTTGTAGCAGGTGAGGGTCTGGGTCCGTACAAGGTCGAAGACTCCTAATTCGTCCGCAAGTTCCCACACTTCGCTTTTGTCCCGGTCCATCAGGGGCGTGTGGATCACGAACCGTTCGTCCATCGCCAGGTTCAGGGTGACGTTGAGGGAGCGGACGAATGTATCGTGGCAATCGGGATAACCGCTGAAATCGGCTTCCGACACTCCGGTTACCAAGTTGAAGATTCCTTTGCTGCGTGCCAGGATCGCTGCGAAGGTCAGGAATACCATGTTACGTCCCGGAACGAAGGTGTTCGGGTAGCTGTCTGCCGGTTTTTCCTGATCCATTGAAATGCCGGTGTTTGTCAGCGAACAGTTCGGGTCGAGCTGGCTGATCAACGACACGTCCAACAGTTGGAAGGGGACGTCGGCATCGGCTGCAATTTTTCGTGCAACCTCTATTTCCAGGGAATGTTTTTGCCCGTATGTAAAACATACGGCTTCTACGCGAGAAAAGTGCTTCTTGGCCCAGAACAGGCAGGTCGTGGAGTCTTGTCCACCGGAGAAGCATACCAAAGCGGCTTCTTTTTTATGTTTCATATCTTTCTTGTTTTTAGTACGTGGTTTAGCAAGCACACGGAAAAGGAGACATTCCTTTTCGGGTGCAAAGATACCTTTTTTGTTGACAATTGACAATTGATTGTTGACAATTGGGAAGAATATATATTGCACAATATGTGTGATTTTGTGCGGCACATTTTTATTAAAAGTGTGCAATGTTTGAAAAAAGTATTTATCTTTGCCGCCGTTTTGTAATTAAGAAAAGTAAAACATGAAGAAAAAAGTAGTAGTAGGTGCGGCATTGATGATGATGCCTTTGGTTTCTTTCGCTGGTGGATATTTGACGAATACGAATCAGCATGCAGCCTTTTTAAGGTCACTTTCGCGAGGTGCTGCAATTGATATAGATGGTGCTTTGTCTAACCCGGCGGGTCTTTCTTTCTTGCCGACAGACGGTTTCCGTGTCGGTGTGAGTATCCAAAGTGCTTTCCAGACCCGGGATATCGATGCCTCTTTCGGTACATACAGTGGCTTCGACCCTGTAAATAAAGTGCCGACAGTAAGCGATGTTCCCTATAAAAAATATTACAAAGGAAAGGCGGCCGCTCCTGTGATTCCGAGTGTTTTTGCGGCTTACAAAAAAGGTGATTGGACCATCTCCGGTTTCTTTGCCATTACGGGTGGGGGCGGTAAGGCATCGTTTGACGATGGCCTGCCGATGTTCGAATCGGCAGCTATGGCTGGTATATTTCAGGAAAGTCTGGGGAAGTATATAAAGACGGGCGGTAAAAGTCCCATCGTTACGCCGGATATGTATACTATTAACAGTGCGATGGACGGAAAACAGTATATTTATTCTCTGCAACTTGGCTTGTCATATAAGATCACGGATTGGCTTTCTGCCTTTGCCGGAGGTCGGATGAACTATTTTTCAGGAAACTATGACGGGTATCTGGATGCGAAGCTGAAAAAGGATTTTGGTGGAACAGACTTGATGAATTTGGCTTTGGATTGCGATCAGACAGGTTGGGGGCTGACACCGGTTTTGGGGGTTGATGTTAAATACGGTAAATTCAATTTCGGGGCTAAATATGAGTTTAAGACGAACTTGAACATCGAAAACAATACCAAGAAGTTGGATTATCCTGATAGTGCGGAAGACTTGATCGGCCCTTACAAGCACGGTGTGAATACGCCGAACGATATTCCTTCCATGCTTTCGGTGGCAGCCTCTTATCAGTTTTTACCCATGTTGAAGGCTTCTGTAGAGTATCATTTCTTTGATGACAAGAAAGCGGGCATGGCCGGTGGAAAACAGAAAGAATTGGAAAGAGGTACGAATGAGTATCTATTTGGTATTGAATGGGACGTGATCAAGAGATTGACCATTAGTGGTGGCGCTCAAATTACGGATTATGGTTTGTCTGATAATTTCCAAAGCGATGTTAGTTTCTCCTGTGACTCTTATTCGTTGGGCTTTGGTGCTAAGGTGATGCTGAGCGAAAAGATGGCATTGAATGTGGGGTATATGTGGACAAATTATCATGATTATACAAAGAAATCGGAGAATTATTGCGGTACAAATCTCCCCGGTACGAATGTCTATAGCCGTACCAATAAAGTGTTTGGCTTAAGTTTGGATTACGCTTTCTAAACCTAAAAAAAATCTATATCAGCTTGAATAGGGAAGTTGCCTGTCGTGCGCTTCCCTTTTTTGATTTTCTGTCTTTCAAGCGGACAATATGGGGCTCTATTGGTCGGTGTCCGTAACCCTATTGGTTAGTGCTCGTAACTCATAGGGTTAGCCACTGTAAAGCATAGCTTTAGTATCTGCATAAAAAAAGAGGATGTGTCATGCACACCCTCTTTCTTAATTATTGTTTTGCTTGTCTTGATTACAACTGGATCCAGCGGACGAAAGCGAAGTCCATGCGATGAGGCAATTCTTTGTTCACAGGGTAAACGCGGAAGCCCATCTTGTGAAGGCCTGCTTCGCTTGAAGCTGTTTTCAGTTCGAAGAACAGTTTGGAACCTTCTTCTTTTATCAGCTTGAATTGTTCTGTCGCCAGTAATTCCAACTGATGGTTATCCGGATTTTCTTTTGTGACAACCATTTCTGCTCCCAACATACCTTTCAGTTCATGGCGGTCGATAACCAGATTGAAGTTATATTCTTTGCCGACAACCGGACCGTCGATGGCCAAGTCCTGGCTGCATGTAAACGATTCTACCTGGAAGCTATCCCAATGTTCTGCCACTTCTTCTTTCCAGGCAGCGATTGCTTTGGCTTCGGCAAAGCCGTTTTCGTGCAAGTGAGCGGAACGGGTTGCCAACTTGTTGTAGAAGCGGTCGATATAGTCGTCCAACATACGTTTCATCGTATAGTCGGGAGCGATTTCGGACATCGAATTCTTGATGTACTGGATCCATTCGGGAGAGTAGCCCTTGCTGTTTCTTGCATAGTAAGTCGGGATAATCTCTGTTTCCAGTATGTGGTAGATAGTAGCGGCATCCAGCTGATCCTGATACTGCTGGTTTTCGTAAGTACGCTTGTCGGTCAATGCCCAACCTGCACCCTGTTTATAACCTTCATACCACCATCCGTCCAATACGGAGAAGTTCAGGACACCGTTCATCTCTGCTTTTTCGCCGGATGTACCGGATGCCTCCAGAGGACGGGTCGGAGTGTTCAACCAAACATCGACACCTGCGATCAGGTGACGAGCCAGACGCATATCGTAGTTTTCCAGGAAGATGATCTTTCCTAAGAATTCCGGACGGCGGGAAATCTCGACAATATGTTTGATCAAGCCCTGTCCGCCACCATCGGCCGGGTGGGCTTTACCGGTGAATACGAACTGGATCGGATATTGTTCGTTGTTTACGATCTTGGCCAGACGGTCCAGATCTGTGAACAGCAAGTGGGCACGTTTGTAAGTTGCGAAACGGCGGCCGAAACCGATCAGCAAGGCGTTCGGGTTGATTTTGTCCAGGATAGAGACAACCTTTGCAGGATCTCCTTGGTTTTTCAGCCAGTTTGTCTTGTATTGATTCTTGATATATGTAATCAGTTTGTTCTTCAATGTCTTGCGGATAGACCAAATTTCTTCGTCGGCAACATTCTGGATCGCTTCCCAGTATTTCTTGTTGGACTGGTCTTTGAAGAACTTCTTGTCGAAATGTTCTGCAAAGAAACGTTTCCATTCGGTAGAAGCCCAAGTCGGCATATGTACGCCGTTGGTCACATATCCTACGTGCAGCTCATCGGGGAAGTAGCCTTTCCATACCGGAGCGAACATGCGCTGGGATACTTTTCCATGCAACCAGCTTACGCCGTTTGCTTCTTGGCAAGTGTTCAAAGCGAATACACTCATGGAGAACTTCTCGTTGGAACCTGGATTTTCACGTCCCATGTCGATAAATTCCTGCCAGCTGATACCTAACTTGCCGGGGAATTCACCCATATAACGGCCGAACAGGCCTTCATCGAAGTAGTCGTGACCAGCCGGAACCGGTGTGTGGACGGTGTATAGGGCGGAAGCGCGTACGACTTCCAATGCTTGGTTGAATGACAGACCGTCGTTCTGGATGAAGTCTACCAGACGCTGCGCGTTGATCAGTGCGGCGTGTCCTTCGTTGCAGTGATAAATCTGTTTCTTGATTCCTAATTTGTTCAGCATCAAGATACCACCGATACCCAGCAGATATTCCTGTTTCATACGGTTTTCCCAATCGCCGCCATACAGCTGGTGAGTGATGGAGCGATCCCATTCGCTGTTCTGGGGAATATCTGTATCCATCAAATATAGAGGAACGCGTCCGACGCTTACTTTCCAGATGTGCGCATAAACGGTGCGGCCGGGGTAAGGAACCTCCAATACCATCGGTTCGCCGTTAGCCTGCATCACCTGAGTAAGGGGCAGTGCGTTGAAGTTTTGCGGTTCGTAATTGGCAATCTGTTGTCCGTCCATAGACAGAGACTGGGTAAAGTAACCGTAGCGATACAAGAAACCTACTGCTGTCAGGTCGATGTTGCTGTCGCTGGCTTCTTTCAAATAGTCACCAGCCAGTACACCCAGGCCGCCGGAATAGATTTTCAACACGTTGGTCAAACCATATTCCATGCTGAAATAGGCAACAGATGGTTTTGTCTGATCCGGCTTAACATTTACATAATCCTTGAATATTGAGTAAACAGCTTTGATTTCGGCCATCAGGACATCATCTGCCAGAATTTCCTCAATACGTTTGTAGGATAAACTTTGAAGTAAAAGTACTGGGTTACCTTCAGTTGATGCCCAAAGTTCAGAATCGATCTTACCGAATAATTTGGCTCCTTCATGGTTCCATACCCACCATAGGTTTGTAGCCATTTCGTATAACGGCTGTAATTGTTCGGGAAGCATAGAATGAGAATAAACATCTTTCCAAATCGGGCTGTTTGCGTTATTCGCTTTGATTTTCATTATTGTGAAGTTTAAAATGTTTCAATTTATATTTTAATATTGTATCATCTCTTTTTTGCCTAAAACGTTGCAAAGATAGAGATTATCTGTTTAATTATGAGCGTATTTTAATTATTTCTTTTGCTTGCATGCTCCAAAGCGATTCTGAAAGCCTCTTCATAGTAGACAATGAATTTGCTCCATTCTGCTTTTGCAGCCAGGCAGAAACTGCGTTTCCGGATCTCTGCCGTTTCCTTTTTGTCCTTTCCTGCAAGTGCCAGGATCGAAGACGTGATGGCATCTGCTACTTCGAAATAATTAAAATCGTCACGGTTCACGACGGCTACGCCTTCACTGATGTTGTTGCCTGTCACATGCTTCTTAGCCCATAGACCGAAACCTGCAAGATCGGTGGTAATGGTCGGAATCCCGAATGCGATACTTTCCAGCGGAGTGTATCCCCAGGGTTCGTAGTAGGAGGGATAGACGGTCGCATCCATACCGATCAGCAGATCGTAGTAGGGTTTGTTGAGGATACCGTCGCGTCCGTCCAGGTAGCAAGGAACAAAAATGATCTTCAGCTTGTCGGTCGCTGAATTGGTGAAGCCGGCATGGGAGATATAGTTCAGCACCTTGTCCTGTTCCATCTGATTCAGCCAATGCGTGACGAAGGGCATTTGCATGGGGGAGGTGGTGCGGATATTCTTGTCGATGACTTCTTTCAGGTCTGCACGTGCATCGCGTACCCAAGCCGGAACCATGATGAAGGCGACGACTTCGCGCTGGAGTCTGCCGGAAGTGCGTACCCGGTTCATTGCTTCGATAAAGACGTCGATACCTTTATTGCGGTATTCGTAACGGCCGCTGGTTGAAACCAGGAAAGCATCCGGTGAGATGGGGCATCCGAGCAGTTTCTCTGCTACGTTGAGCAGGTCGCGGCGGGCTGCCATACGCTTTTTGTCGTATTCTTTGTCGGACGGGACGAAGTTGGGCTCGAAGCCGTTCGGCGTGACGATGTCCGGTGCTTTGTCCAGTAATTGTTTACACTCGCGGGCAGTGATGTCGCTCACGGTAGTAAAGCAGTCCACATGCAAGGCTGTCTGTTTTTCCAACGAATGTTTCGCCTCCATATTCAGCTTCCCGGCCATCTGGTCGCCGTTGTAGCCATCCATATAAGCATACAGGGCTTTGTTGTTTCCGGCGATGGAACGGCCGATAGATGTGGCGTGTGTCGTGAAGAGCGTTGCGACGGCGGGGAGTTGTTTTTTGATGTAGAGCGCACCCATTCCCAGCATCCATTCATTGAACAGAGCGGCAACCTTTTTGTTTTCCAGCTTGTAAAAATGATAAAAACTTTCGATGACCTTACCTACCGCGTAAGCGAAGATACAAGACTCGTCGTAGTCACCGTACGCATGGATCGAGTCCACGCGGAAACTTTCCCACATCGAGAAGAAAAAGGAATCTTTTTCTTTGAAGAAAGGTTTGAAATCCACTAAGATTACGGGAGGTGTCCCCGGGACATTCCATCGGCCTACTTTCACTTTCATATTTTCTGTGGTCTTCGTATAAGTTTTCCAGTCAGCAAACAGAACATCATCTTCAATAAAGTCGGGAGCGTTTGTATCGGTCCACACATCGGGTCCTATAAAGATCAGCTTATCTTTAAACGATCGTTGCAACGTATGCGCTTTTGTTGAAAGGACGGTATAGATACCGCCAACTTTATTACATACTTCCCAACTGCTCTCGAAAAGATATTCTGGCGTTGTTGTTGTATTATCCATAAACGATTTTGTTTATAATCAGATATTTTAGGGTGACAAAGATACGAATTTTTGTCTTTTTTTCAACTATAGGGTTTGTTTAATGAATGAATTATGTAGATTTGTAGATATTTTAATGTAAACAACTATGGCTAAAAGAAGAATTTTAAAGAGAGACATCAGCTATGTGGCTGGCGATTTGTTTTCGGAAGCTTTGTTTTGTAAGCTGTATCTTCCGGGTGTCAATTCGGAGAAAGCCGACGTGGTGATGGCGAGAGTACTTGATATGCAAGATGAATTTATTCGCCGTGCCAACCGTCCGGACGGAAAAGAAAACAAGAAACGGGTGAAAGAATATTATTGTAAATTGCGGGCGGACCTGCAAACGGAAATAAATGCAATAGCAACTGAAATCGGAGAGTTGAGCAAATAGAAAGTAAAGAATGAAGAAAGCTATAAGTAAGGCACTTCTTCGCTTGGCCGGCTGGAAACTTGGGCCGGTAGTGGAGGATGTGCCTAAATGTGTGATATGTGTGGCTCCGCATACCAGCAATTGGGATTTTATCGTAGGAAAACTGTTTTATACCTCGATTGGCCGTAACGCCAGTTTCCTGATTAAAAAGGAATGGTTCTTTTTTCCGTTCAACCTGTTGTTTGACTGGTTGGGCGGAGTGCCTGTTGACCGCAGTAAGCGGACTTCGGTGACGGATCAGATGGTTGGCCAGTTCAATCGGCGGAAAGAATTCCAGCTGGCCGTAACTCCTGAAGGTACACGCAAACGGGTGAATGACTGGAAGAAGGGATTTTACTATATCGCACAGAAAGCCAACGTGCCTATCCTGATGGCTTATTTCGATTACAAAAAGAAAGAGGCCGGTTTTAAAGGGGTATTCTATCCTACGGGTGATGCGGATAAAGATATCCGTGATATCCGTGAGCATTACAGAGGAGTGACAGCTTGTCACCCGGAAAACTTTGTTCAAATTTAATATCATGGCAGACAATTTGCGTATCAGTATGGTCCAGTCTCATATTATTTGGGAGGACAGAGATGAAAATCTGGGTTATTATGGAGAACTGCTCCGGCGGGTCAGCGGTAAGACGGACATAGCCGTTTTGCCGGAAACGTTTACAACGGGTTTTTCTATGGATGTGGAAAAGCTGGCCGACACGATGGATGGGCCTACTATTCCTACTATAAAGGGGTGGGCGAAGAAATATAAGCTTGCTGTGGCAGGTAGTTTCATTGCAAAAGAAGGCGGGAAATATTTCAACCGTGCTTTTTTCGTCACGCCCGAAGGTGAAACTTATTTGTATGACAAGCGGCATTTGTTCCGGATGGCGGGCGAAGACCAGCATTTCACAGCCGGGGATAAACGGACGATCGTACGGTATAAGGACTGGAATATCTGTTTGCAAGTTTGTTATGATCTTCGTTTCCCGGTTTGGAGCCGGAACGTGGACAACGAATACGATCTGTTGATCTATGTCGCCAACTGGCCCGAGGCGCGTAAAAAAGTTTGGAAGACGTTGCTCCAGGCACGTGCAATGGAAAATATGGCGTATGTCTGCGGGGTGAACCGGGTAGGAATCGACGGTAAGGGCTTTGTTTACCGGGGCGATTCCATGATCTTCTCTCCGAAAGGGAAAAAGCTGGCGGATGCCGGCAAGCGTGAGGAGGTCACTCGCACATGTACGCTTACCCGTGCAGACCTGGAAGATCTAAGGGGGAAGTTTCCTGCATGGAAGGACGCGGATGCGTTTGAGATCAAGTGATATTTCCCTGATAGGATTTCGGATTTGAACACAAAAAAGCGATTGTCGGAAATAACCGGCAATCGCTTTTTTGTGTTATGTGAAAATATATGTTTATTTCACTTCCTCAAAGTCAACATCCGTTACACCGCCATCCTGCTTGTTGTTGCTGGCGTTGCCACCAGTTTGTTGACCGAAGTTAGGACCCGGTTGTGCGCCACCTTGGGCGTTCTGGGCATTGTACATTTCCTGGCTTGCTGCCTGGAATACGCTGTTCAGTTCTGCCATAGCTGCATCGATACCAGCAATGTCCTGAGCCTTGTGAGCTTCTTTCAGCTTGTTCAGGGCTGTTTCGATAGGAGCCTTCTTGTCAGCCGGAAGTTTGTCGCCTAGATCCTTCAACTGTTTTTCGGTCTGGAAGATCATACTGTCGGCCTGGTTCAGTTTGTCGATGCGTTCTTTTTCCTTCTTGTCTGCTTCGGCATTAGCCTGAGCTTCTTCTTTCATACGTTTTACTTCGTCGTCGCTCAAGCCGCTGGAAGCCTCGATACGGATACTCTGTACTTTGCCGGTTCCTTTGTCTTTAGCCGATACGTTCAGGATACCGTTTGCATCGATATCGAAAGTAACTTCGATCTGAGGAACGCCACGCTGTGCGGCTGGAATTCCGTCGAGGTGGAAACGGCCGATCGATTTGTTGTCTTTAGCTAGTGAACGTTCGCCCTGCAATACGTGGATTTCTACAGAAGGCTGGTTGTCAACGGCAGTCGTGAATGTTTCAGACTTCTTGGTAGGAATAGTCGTATTGGCTTCGATCAGCTTGGTCATTACACCACCCATTGTTTCGATACCCAGTGACAACGGAGTAACATCGAGCAACAGAACGTCTTTTACTTCACCTGTCAATACCCCCCCCTGGATAGCAGCACCTACAGCTACCACTTCGTCCGGGTTAACACCTTTTGACGGAGCCTTACCGAAGAACTTCTCAACGATGGCCTGTACAGCCGGAATACGTGTCGAACCACCTACGAGGATGACTTCGTCGATGTCGGAAGTGCTCAAACCTGCATCTTTCAAAGACTGACGGCATGGTTCGATACAAGCCTGGATCAGACTGTCTGCAAGCTGTTCGAATTTTGCACGTGTCAGTGTCTTGACCAAGTGCTTTGGAACACCGTTTACCGGCATGATATACGGCAGGTTGATCTCCGTGCTTGTCGTGCTTGACAATTCGATCTTAGCTTTTTCGGCCGCTTCTTTCAAACGTTGCAAAGCCATCGGATCCTTACGCAGGTCGACGCCTTCTTCGCGCAGGAACTCTTCAGCCAACCAGTCGATGATCACATGGTCGAAGTCGTCACCACCCAAGTGAGTGTCACCGTTTGTGGATTTTACTTCAAACACACCGTCTCCTAATTCCAAGATAGAAATATCGAATGTACCGCCACCCAAGTCGAATACGGCGATCTTCATGTCTTTGTTCGTTTTGTCCAAACCGTAAGCCAAAGATGCGGCAGTCGGTTCGTTTACGATACGGCGAACGTTCAAGCCTGCAATTTCACCCGCTTCCTTAGTCGCTTGACGTTGTGCGTCGCTAAAGTATGCCGGAACGGTGATAACGGCTTCCGTTACTTCCTGTCCTAAATAGTCTTCAGCTGTTTTCTTCATCTTCTGAAGTACCATTGCAGAAATTTCCTGAGGAGTATAAAGGCGTCCTTCGATATCGACACGTGGTGTGTTGTTGTCACCGCGGACTACTTTATAAGGAACTCGACCAATTTCTTTCTGAACCTGATCATAGGTTTCACCCATGAAACGTTTGATAGAGAATATTGTTTTTTCCGGATTTGTGATAGCCTGACGTTTTGCAGGATCACCAACCTTACGTTCACCACCTTCAACGAATGCAACGATTGAAGGAGTCGTTCTTTTACCTTCGCTGTTTGCAATTACAACCGGTTCGTTACCTTCCAGTACGGCAACACAAGAGTTGGTTGTTCCTAAGTCGATTCCGATAATTTTTCCCATAATTTTCTATTATTTTAATTGTTATTATTTTCCTGTACTTGCTTTTCTCTTTCGAGCTGCATTAACTGTTCTACAAATCGTATGCCAAAGTAACAAGGATCGGTTTGTAAAAGTTCAGGTGGCAGGAAGTGTGACAATACGTCAGTTTAGACATTTGCCGTCATGTGAAAGATATGACGGGTTATGCATGAAATGTTATAGGCCTTTATTATTCTATAGTTCTTAAGGAACTGTGGTATTTGTAGATAAAAAATTAACACTCACTCAAGTTTTTGTTGTTTGTGGCCGCAAACATACACACTTTATTTAGAAAATGCAAACTTAATTTTTTATTTAAACACAAAAAAAACGATTTATCACACCACAGTTCCTTAAGAACTGAAGTAAGAATTAAATGTAATATCATGATGTCTTTGTTTTTATTCTCAAATATTTCCTTTTGGTTTTCTGCAGACAGTTAATGTCTTAGTGGAATTTTTTGTTGTGATTTTTTATGTCTAATATATTACCTAAAATCAAAATGCAAAAGTGTAAATTGAATTTTTTGCTACGATTCGGTTTGATTTCAATTCTGTTAGGGCTGTTTGTTACCCAGTCTTTTGCTCAGAATGTGACGATTACCGGTGTCGTAAAAGACCAGTCGGGTGAACCTCTGATTGGCGTGAACGTGATGGAAAAGGGGACGACCAATGGTTCCATCACGGATGTGGATGGTAAGTACAGTGTTTCTGTAAAAGGGGGCGAAACCATCCTAGTGTTCTCTTACATCGGTTATATCTCCCAAGAGATTCCGGTTGGGAATCAGAAAACGCTCAACGTGACGATGAAAGAAGACACGGAAGAGCTGGAAGAAGTGGTTGTGATCGGTTACGGCACGGCCAAGAAGAAGGACTTGACAGGGGCGATCTCGCGTGTGAAAGCGGAGAAGATGGAGGTTGAAGCGCCTCGTTCAGTTCAAGATTTGTTACGTGCTAGTGCTGCCGGTTTATCAATTTCAATGTCGACTGATGCTGCTGGCACAGCTGATCTGCAAGTTCGTGGTAAGAACTCTTTGAAAGCTGGTTCTTCACCTTTGCTGGTTCTTGACGGTGTGATCTATGATGGTTCGTTGCAGGACATCAACCCGATGGATATTGAAAGTATCGATGTTTTGAAAGATGCCAGTTCGGTTGCTGTTTATGGTGCCAAGGCTGCTAATGGTGTAGTAGCCATTACAACTAAAAAAGGTAAAACGGGTAAGCCGGTTATTTCATTTAATGCTAATGTTGGTATGGTAAGCAATGCTCGTTTACCTAAAACAGTAGATGGTGCCGGTTTTATCAAATTCAGACAGGAATATGGTGAAAGTTTGATGACTGAAGCCGAAATGGTTGCACAGCCGGGAAAGTTTGCTGATCCGAGAAATTTAGCAGCAGCAGGCATAGATCCGTTGGCTTGGTATAATTATGACCAACAGACACCTGTTTCTGCATTGCCTGATGAAAAAACTATGATTAATAAATGGTTGACCCGTTTGAATTTTAAAACGATTGAAATCGAAAACTATTTGAATGGAGTGGAGACTGATTGGGATGATATTGTTTATCAGACTGGTCTACAACAGGATTATACGGTCAGTCTTTCCAATCGTAAAGAAGATTTCAGTTATTATTGGTCAATGGGATATGCTGATAGAGAAGGTGTAAAAGTGGGAGATCGTTATCGTAATTTGCGTACCCGTTTGAACTTGGAATCCAAAGTGACTTCTTTCTTGACAGTGGGTTTGAACGCTCAGTTCGCGACTCGCTTAGGTGGTTATTTGGCTGCTGATGTGGAGCAGCGCGAACATAACTCACCATTTACCACAAATGATATTGATATTCTTGACAGTCCTTATCGTATGTATCCGTCTGGAGATAATAATACAAAGAATCCGTTCTTCGATAACTTGTATCGTGACAGACGTGACATTCACCATGATTTGAATGCCAATCTGTATGCAATCGTAAAACTTCCGTTTGGATTCGAATATCAGATGAACTTTACGCCTCGTTATCACTGGTATGAATATATGAATCATGAGTCAGCAGAACATCCGGAATGGGCTGGAGATGGAGGTCGTTCAGAGCGTAAAAATGAAAAAACATTTAATTGGCAGGTTGATAATATTCTTCGTTGGAAGAAAGAATTCGGTGAAGATCATCGAGTTGAAGCCACTTTTTTGCAGAATGCCGAAAAAGGTCAATGGTGGAAAACCGTAGCCCAGAATAAACTTTATTCTCCGAGTGACATATTAGGCTTTCATAATATTGGTGCCGGTACTGCTCCTTCCGTTTCTAGCGAAGATACATATAAAACCGGAGATGCTTTGATGGGACGTCTGTTTTACTCATTCAAGGACAAGTATATGCTGACTGCTTCTGTGCGTCGTGACGGTTATTCTGCATTCGGGAGTATGAATCCGCATGCTGTATTTCCGGCTGTTGCTTTGGGTTGGGTATTCACGTCCGAAAAATTCATGGAAAAAACTTCTGATTGGTTGAATTATGGTAAACTGCGTTTTTCTTGGGGACAGAACGGTAACCGTGATATTGGCCAATATGAAGCATTGGCACAATTGAATTCCGGTGCTTATACTTATGTTGATCCAAACGGAAATGTATATCTGACATCTCAGGTATATATCAATCGTATGCCGAACAGTTCGTTAAAATGGGAGCGTACGGCTTCTTACAATATAGGTTTGGACTTCTCTTTGTTTGGTGATAAATTGAGTGGTAGTATGGAAACTTATATGGCTGAATCAAACGATTTGCTGGTTAACCGTTCACTACCTTCCATCTTGGGATATGCAAGTGTAATGGCCAATTTAGGAGCTTTGACCAATCGAGGTTTTGAGCTTTCGTTAAACGCCAATTTGATCAATCGTGACAATTTTTCATGGAATTCGACCGGAACGTTCTCTTTTAATCGTCGTAAGATCAAGCATCTTTACGGTGATGTCGAGGAAGTGAAGGATGAAGCGGGTAACGTAATCGGATATAAAGAAGCCGATGATTATGAAAACCAGTGGTTTATAGGCCATGATACAGAGCAGATTTGGGATTACGAACGTGATGGTGTTTGGCAGTTAGGAGAAGAGGAGGAAGCTTCCAAGTACGGAAACAAACCTGGAGACTTTAAATATGTCGACCAAAATGGAGACGGAGTTTTGGATACGAAAGATAAAACTTTTCAAGGTTATAAAACTCCCCGCTATGTGTGGTCTTGGCGTAATGAATTTGTATTCTTCAAGAATTTGAGCCTTTCATTTATGATGTATTCGCATATAGGGCAATATGGTACGTTCAACCGGGCTGCTAATACAGGGGGGATGTATGACCGTTACACGATTGTCGATATTCCACGTTGGACCAAAGACAACCCGACGGATGACTATGCACGTATTGGTTCTACCAATAAAGGAAACAATTATGTGAAGAAAACATTTGTCCGTATGGAGAATATTACGCTTTCATATAGTGTGCCTAATAATCTGCTGAAAAAGTTTTCTGTGCAAAATATGCGTTTCTCTTTGGCCGTCCGCAATCCGTTTGTGATTACCGGTTGGGATTTTGGTGATCCGGAAGGTGGTGATACAACTTTGCGCACTGTGAATTTTGGTGTGAACTTTACTTTGTAATTAAATTGATAAACGTAGAAGAATATGAATAAGAAATAGTGTATGATTTTGGCGCTGGCAGTCCTTCCAATGTTAAATTCATGTAGTGATTGGTTGGATCCGAAGCCCCTTTCTTTCTATTCACCTGAAAATACATATGTGGATGCTGCTGGACTTTATGCAGCTTTGACAGCCTGTGAACGTAATATGCGCCATGAGTTTTTTGGTGATGGTGCTCCGATTTTGACGGAAATGTATTTGACCGATATCGCAGTCCATGGGAAAACAGATGAAAGTGGTTCTTTGGTTGATTTGGATAACGAAATGTTACCTTCCCGTACGAAAAACGACATGAAAGGTAAAAACAAATGGTATTGGGAAGAGGGATTCAAAGGAATCAAATATGCTAATATAGCCATTAGTCGTTTGGATGGTGCCGAGTATAAAGATGAAGCAGAGAGGAATGCTGTGTTGGGAGCCGCCTATTTTCAGAGAGCTTATCGCTACTATAAGTTGACGCATCAATTTGGCGATGTCCCTTATTTGGACAAAGAAATCACCGAGCCGAAGTTGGACTTCTATAGCTACGATCGGTGGAGCATCTTGGAGCAATGTAAGAAAGATTTGGAGTTCGCCTATCAATGGGTTCCAGAGGTTCAACCTCGCGGACGAGCTAATAAGGATGCTTGTGGCGTTTTGCTAATGAAGATATGCATGGCTGTTGGTGATTTTGATAGAGCCATAGCGGTTGGGAAAGAAGTAGTCGGGCGTCATCCGTTGATGACAGGGCGTTTCACGGGCAACCAGACGAAGCCGAACACCAATTTAATGCATGACTTGCACAGTGTGGAGGCAAAAATTGATATGAGTAACACCGAGGGTATCATGTATGTGGTCGCTCATCCTACAACAACACCGCTGGATAAGGATAACCGTATCTATACAATGCGTAATGCATTGCCATATTGGGCGAAGGGGGGAGCGATTAAGACACCGGACGGAAAGACGGGTACAGCTATTGCACCAGATGAAGCTGATAAAAATACAGAAATTGATAATGATACGAAATATGGACGTGGTATCGGTACGTGCCGTCCGACGAACTATTATCAGTATGAAATCTGGGGGGAAAAAGAGAAAAACGATTTGCGCGGTCCTTTCAACCACGATAGCTGGAGACGGATGGAAGATTTGCGTTACAACGACCCTGGATTGAAAAAAACAAACAATCCCTATTACGGTCAAAATTTGATTCGTCCTGTCGATTTGTCTGTTGCCGATTCGATCCGTTGCTGGTATATGTGGCCGCATTACAAAGTGTTTGTTCCGGATCCTACGAAGACGCAGGATCTTCAGGGAGGTGAAACACCGTGGTATGTCTATCGTTCTGCCGAAGTCTATCTGATGATGGCGGAATGTTATTATTGGAAAGGTGATGCGACTAACGAAGCTGCTATGTTAAACGTGGTTCGTGCACGTGCGGGCGCTGAACCGCTGAGTGGAAATATCGGTATTGCCGAAGTGTTGGCCGAACGTGCCCGTGAATTGTATTACGAAGAGAACCGTCATGTTGAACTTGTTCGTATTTCCTACTTGTATGCTAAAACCGGAAAACCCTGTGAAGCATTGGGTGGACGTGTCTATAAGTTGGATAATTTCTCAGGACCGGGTGGTGTCGGAACGAACTGCAAAGATGCCGGCGTAAACTTCTATTTCGACTGGGTGATGGTTCATAACAACTTCTTCAACAAAGGAGTTAAAATTCCGAACGGCGAATATCGCATGAGTGTGCATCACGTCTTGTGGCCGGTTCCCGAAACAGCTATTACCAGCAATACTGGTGGCGTGATCAATCAGAATATAGGTTATCCGGGGGCAGAAGATAATCTGGAACCGCTGAAAGTCGAGCCTGTTGATCCGGCTATTTAAGAATAACGGAAAACGCGCACAATAACAACACCGCGTAAACGAGACGCATTCCCGCGGAGGCCTCAGGGCCTCCCACGGGGTGCGTCTTTCTTGTATTCTTTCGCTGCGTCGAACGAAGGACAGGCCTTTTGGGGGTTCAAGTCGCGGTGTCCTACGGTGAGAGCTGCCGGGAAGTGGTGGCCCAGCTCTTGTAACAACTGCGTGAGGGCAGCCTTCTGGGCAGGCGTGCGAGTGTCTCGCGGGAGGCCTTTGCCGTCCAGTCCCCCTTCGTAGCAGATGCCGATGCTGTGGCGGTTGTGACCGAAGCAGTGCGCCCCCTCCAGGGAGAGCGGCCGGCCGGGATGTACCCGGCCGTCGCGTGTGATGTAGTAATGGTAGCCGATGTCGCGGAAGTGCCGGCCGTCGATATGGTCCCGGCGGCAATCCTCGAACGAGTAAGGCTGCCCGCAGCGCGTGGCGCTGCAATGGATGATGAATAGTGTGATGCGTCTCATGTGCGGCTCTCCCTGTCCTTTATATGCAGGCCGTAACGCCGAAGGCACTACCGATGGCCGTAGCCACGACGATGATTACTTTGAGGATGATCCCCCAGACGGATTTCTTTTCGTTCTTTTCTTCCATGAAATTGTGGATTATGAGATTTATGAATTATGATTTATGAGAAGTTTTTGACACATGACTTTGTTTGTGTCTCTCTTGGCTTCTCTTGTCGATTGCTTAAAGTTCTCCCGGCCGTTCCTCCTCGCCGCCACCGCCGGTATTGCCACCTTCGATGTCGTAAGGTGAAAGCTCCTTGAGCTGCGCTTCGAGTTTCAGCTGGTTGATGGCGAGGGTTCCGGTGGCGCGGCATTTGAGGCGCAGCCCGACCACGTTGGTAGTGACCGACCAGTCTTTCGACGTGTCGGCAGGTTTCCCGCGGATCCCCACGCCGAAGATGGCGAGGTCGTCCAGCTTCACGTTCTTGCCGTCGAGCAGCAACTCCTTGATGCAGGAGGTCATGTCCTTGAGGACCCCGTGGATCGCGCCTTGCGAATACGGCGTGTTGTGCTTGGCCATGTGTTCGGCCAAAGCGCGCGTGTCGAGTGTCTCGTCTGCCACCGCCCTTGCCAGCCACTTGCCGCTGAGCGGGGTGGACTTGGTCTGGTTCTGATACTTCTTGTAACGAATCATGTCTGTTTGATTTTAAAGTTGATAATTAGGATGAAAAACCGATACCGTTCCGGTGAAGCTGCCCTGCCTTTCTTCCCTTTCCGGTACAACAAAGATAACACCCTCATCTTGTGCCGTTGCGCGTAAGGGGGAGTTGCGGGGAGTTCTGCCGGAAAGATGCGTGTTATAGGGGGAAAACGGGGTGTGGAAGGTGCGCATTGTAGGGTAAAATGAGAGGTGAAAAGTTGCGTGTTATATTTTTTAAGACTAATTTATTCCGGCTTATATGGTGTTCTCTTATAGAAAAACTATATTTTTTATCACCTGAAACAGCTTGAAATTCATTGTTTTTTCGTATATTCGTAGAAATAAATCAAACAAGGAAGACATGGAAAAACAGACTGATTTCCGTATCCGCAGCTACGGCCGTACGGAGCTGGCACAACTCTACAACCCCTGCCTGACCCCCAAGGCCGCCTACCGGAAGCTGGTCGGGTGGATCGACCATTATCCCGGCCTCGCCGTCCGCCTTGCCGAGCTTGGCAAGCTGCCCGGTTCGCGTTCCTACACCCCTGCCCAGGTGCGGGAGATCGTCGAGGCGCTCGGCGAACCGTAACTCATAGCTTTAGGGGGGCTAAGGCTATGGGTTAGGGGGGCTAAGGCTATGGGTTAGGGGGGCTAAAGCATAGCTTTTCTGTTACTTTCGGCTTGATCCGAAAGTAACCAAAGGATCAAGGCCGAACCTGCTTCGCTACTCCGTTCCCTTCGTTCGCTGTCTGAGCGCAAGCGAGTTTCGCAGGCGACAGCGTAGTCTTTGCCCGGAGTAGCCCAGCCGGTTAAGCCTTGAACTTTTGGTTACTTTTCTTTCAAGAGAAAAGTAACAGATAAAACTTTATTGCATGAAATAAATAAAAAGAGGGTGTCGAAAAAATGCCATCCTTGATTATCAGTCTTTTATGGTGATAGGTGATAGGTTGAACCCCGTTTCTGTAAAAGTTTAGGAAAAATGAATTAAAAAACGCCGCCTTTAAGGTGACGTTTTTTAATTCAAACTCGGAAAAGTTTTACAAAAAGGGCATTTAACCTATCACCTATCACCCGAGGAAGGAGGAAAATCTGTGTCGTCCGCTTCAGGGAGGATGCTTTTCATCTCGTCTGTTGTGCGTTCGACAACCAGCCAGATATTGCCATGTCTTGTCCGTGTGCAGGTATACCCCAGTTCTTTCAGTGCTATGCCGACCTGCACCGCGTTCAGCCGGATACTACCGCCGAAGCGGGTGACGATCTGGCTGGCGGTGACGTAAGTCCCCTTTTCGTAATCGACGGGGTGGCGGTAGTACATCAGGATCAGTTCGCGTGCGGGGTTGGGCGTTTCGAAACGGCGGTTCGCGAGGTTCAGCTCCTCGATCTCGTGGTCCCTGTACCAGTAGCGGAAATCGTTGTCGAGCAGGTGTTTCGCCTGTGCGTACAGCCCTTCGTAGTCGATATGGGCGGTCCAGGGGTTGTCGATCGCCGTGACCTCGAACGGCAGCCAGCGGCGGTTGCCGGTGTCGTCGGTGAGGAACTGGAGGTTGTTGCCCGTCGCGCAGAACGAGGCTACGTGGGGCAGGTGTACCTTGTTGCGCCCGTAGGCGGGACGTTCGTTGACGTAGAGCGTGGTGGTCATGGCCTTGAGCTGGTTCAGTTCACTGCGCTGCATGGAGTCGATCTCCTCGAAATTGACGAGCAAGTTCTCCGTCATGGTGAAGAGGTCGTCCTTCGTGAGCCGTTGCGAGTTGGTCTTGGAGGCGTAGTAGCGTCTGAGGACGGGTGGCAGGAGATTCTGGAAGAACGACGTCTTGAAGCATCCCTGTCGCCCGATCAGGACGAGGATGACGTGATTCACCACCTTCGGATCGAGCGCGGCGGCGACCATCCCGACGAACCAGCGGCGGAAACAGAGGTCGAAACGATCGGTGTCGCTGTCGGCGGGGTGCACCATTGCAGCCAGGTTGCCGATATGGTCCGTCACGCCATCCCACGGTCCCGCCTTTTCGAGAAACTCCTCCAACGGGTGGTAGCGGGGCGCGAAGTCGGAGAGCAGGAGCGTGCGCAGGTGGAAGAGGTCGGCCTCCAACCCGTCGCGGCGCATGGAGCACCAAAGGGAGTTCTCGACCGTGTCGGTCATGGGAGCCCAGCCGTCGGGTGCGGGGATGCCGTTGGTGACGGGGCGGTGTTCGAGCTGGTGTGTCAGTTGGTTCATCCGCAGTTGCATGGAGCCGCCGATGAAGCGCTCCATCTCTTCGACGGTGGCCTTGCGCTGCCGCCCGTTTCCGTTGCGGGGGGAGACATCGGAGAGCTTCATTGTGGCGTGCTCGGCAGTCAGGGCGTAGCAGCTCTTGGCTGTGGAGCGGACGGAGGCCGTGTCATAGTCGGCGAACAGCTCGACGGCCCACGCCTCGGCTTCGGCCTCCGGCACGCCGAAACGGTTCATCAGGTAGAGGCACCGGCTGATGTAGTCGTTGTGGCTGCCGGCTGCGTAGTGCACGCCCTCTTCTTCCACAAGCCGGCGTACGGTGTTTTCGGCGCGTGCGGCCGATGTCTTCCGCCCTCTGTGTTTCTTTCCTGCGGCGATGTCCTGTTTTTGTCCGACCTTGGCGCCGGGCAGGGAGGCGAACTTCATCCGTTCGGCGTTGGGACGGTAGAGCGCGTCGGGGTCGTGGCAGATCACGGACATGCGCGTGGCGTTCTTGCACTGCCGGTCGATGGCGATGCCGGTGAGCCGGGCGTAGTAGGCGTTTACCGTCTGCCAGGCTGCGGGGAAGTTCTCTTCCGTCACTTCGCCTTCCATCCATGCGATGACACGTATGCCGCGTCCGGACAAGGTCTTGTAGGCAAGGAACGAGTGCGGGTCGGCCCTTACCCGTTCGAGGGTCTCGTCGAAGATCTCTTCGGGGATGCCGTCGATGTCCACCATGATGGAGCCCGGATAGCCTTTGATGTGCTTCGAGGAGCGTCCTCCTTCCAGGTGGACGGAAGGGACGAAGGCGGGTTGGTTCTGCTTGATCTGGCTTTGCTGCCGTTTCGACGTTTCGGCGTCTTGCCCTTCGCCGGCTGCAAGCGCGCGGAACAGGGCGGTGGCGGCGGCATGGCGCTCGCCGGTCAGTTCTTGCATGATTTCTTCCCATGTGCAGGGAGAGGGGGTGGTTGCGCGGAGCGAGAGGAAGCGCGAGGGGCGGAATGTGTTTTCCATGTAAAATGTTTTATTAAATTTGTTCAATGTTCAGATGTGCCGTTCGGGGGACGAAGCGTCCGAAGCATCCTCTGAAACTTTTGACAAGTTTACGCATTTATCCATTCATGTTGTCCCCGCCATGCCGGGCTCATCATGAATGAATATTAATATTTATATTAATAATTAAATATTTATAACATGAAAACGACATTTATGTTCCCTCTGTTGGGGCTTTTCGTCGAAAAGCAGATGAGACGTTTCCGGATAACCGTACGTCTTTACAAAAGCGAACTCTCTGCCGGCAGCCGCAGCTACGGTGCGATTAAAAAAGGGGCGACCTCCGTCTGAGCTATTACGCCCGCCTCGTCGCTCTCCTTTACGATCTCGCCGGCGAAGAAGAGTTTCGCCGCCTGGCACATGAGGCGGTGGAACTGTACATACGGGAGAGGGAAAAGGGGGAAAAAGCTTGATGATAAGATATAGGGCAAACATTCGGGCAGCCAGGAGAAATTTCGGTGGAGGAGCTTGGCAGTCATGTGGACGAAAGTAATCCGGTAGCTGTGATTGTCGAATAAAATCTTCTTGTTTTATAGCGAAGTCATAGAGATGATTTTGTTTTTATATTATCTTTGTGGTCGCAAACAGTCTAATGTAAATGCTTATCAATAATTTAATTATAATAGTATGAAAAACTATCTTGTATTTTCTATGGCGGCCTTGTTGGTCGGAGCTTCTTGCAACACAAAGCAGGAGAAGGCGGCCGAAGGCTTTACCGGCGCACCGGGAGAAGTGAAGTTGGTCACGCTCGATCCCGGACATTTCCATGCCGCATTAGTGCAGAAAGTGTCTTATCCGCAAGTTTCTAAAGATGTTTATGTGTACGCACCCACCGGTTTCGACGTGGACGAGCACTTGAAACGTATACAGGGATTCAACACACGTGCGGAGAATCCGACGGCTTGGAATGAAATCGTTTATACGGGAGATGATTACCTGGAAAAAATGTTGGCCGAGAAGAAGGGAAACGTGATGATCCAGGCAGGAAACAACGGCAAGAAGACCGAATATATCAAGAAGACGCTTGAGGCCGGCATCAATGTGCTTTCCGACAAACCGATGGCGATCAACAGCCAGAGCTTTAAATTGCTGGAGGAATGTTTCGCTATCGCCAAACAGAAAAACATCATGCTGTATGACATCATGACCGAACGGAATGAGATCACTACGATGTTGCAGCGCGAGCTTTCTACTATCCCGGCTGTTTATGGCGAGCAGTTGAAGGGTTCTCCCGAAGAACCGGCTATCGTGAAAGAGAGTGTGCACCATCTGTTTAAGCTGGTCGACAACAAGCCGTTGACGCGTCCGGTATGGTATCTGGATGTAAACCAGCAGGGCGAAGGTATTGTGGATGTGACGACTCACCTGGTCGACCTGGTGCAGTGGGAAGCCTTCCCGGATCAGATCATCGACTATAGGAAAGATATCGAACTGATAGATGCCAACCGCTGGACTACCTCTATCAGCCCGGAAGAGTTCAAACAGGTGACAGGGACGGATGCTTATCCCGATTTCTTGAAGAAAGATGTCGAAAACGATACATTGAAAGTCTATTGCAACGGTGATATCGTTTATAAGATCAAAGGTGTGACAGCCAAGGTTTCGGTGATCTGGAATTATACCTTCCCCAAAGGTGGCGGTGATACCCACTTCTCCGTCATGAAGGGTAGCAAGGCCGACTTGGTCATCCGCCAGGGCAAGGAACAGAACTATCAGCCTGAACTGTTTGTCGAAGCAGTGAAAGGTGTGGATCTGGCCGCTTACGAAAAGGACCTGACCGCTTCTATGGAAAAGGTTTCAGCCGAATATCCTGGTGTGGCATTGAATAAGGTGGGCGATGGCGTATGGCAAGTCGAAATCCCCGCAAAATACCGTGTAGGCCATGAAGCTCATTTCGGCCAGGTAACGGAACATTTCCTTGACTATCTGAAGGACGGCAAACTGCCGGATTGGGAAGTACCTAATATGCTGGCTAAGTATTACACGACGACCTCGGCGCTGGATATGGCGAAAGCGAAGAAATGATATCGGTTTTGAGCCGGAAAAAGAAGGCGGTATGTCAAAGACTGCCTTGTTCCTGTGCTTGATGCGGGGGATAAGTACATTTTGACATACCGCCTTTTTATGGCAGAGAGTTTGTTTCTGTTCCGCCTCTTAAAAGCTGAACTTGATCAACACTCCTTTGTGGTCCGTCGGCCAAATATCTGCCGGAGTTGAGAAAGTATCTTGGCTGTCCTCTTCGACACGTTGGCTGCGGATAATGGAAGACTTGGGACCGACGATGACGGCGTCTTCCACTTCCCAACCGGTTGCCGGTATATAATAGATAAAATCGATGCGGTCGCGTTCATCCGCTTCCGGCGCCCAGGTCAACCGTTCGACTGGCATCGCCGGATTGTCCGAAGGGAAGGTAAAGCCGGGATGGGTGATCGGATTCGGATATTTGACGCGATAGGCATCGCGGAAGCCGGCTTCGTATAATAATTTGGAGCAGACCCAATCGACTACCGCCCCGTTGTGATCCCAAAGCCCTTTCGTCTCTTCCGTCCAATCCAAGTGCGAAGGTTCGTTGAAGTCACCGCCCAAGATTACGAAATCGGCATCTGACTTTGTGGCGTCTTCTATCACGAGCCGAATGGATTCGTCACGCAAAGATTCGTTATTGGCTTTTTCGATTTCAGCCTTGTCCGTTACCGGGGCTTCCAATTTCTTCCATGTCACACCGCTGTATCCACGTGGCAGGTAACAGGCGTAATGCGTATAATCCAAATGCCCTGTATAGGCTACTACCTGTTTGCCGTTCACATCCAAACGGGTCCTTAATACCCGGTCTTTATGCGGAATGTTTTCCGTTTGTTCCAGTATGGGGTATTTGGACAGCAGTGCGACATCCAGCGAACTGCCTTGTCCATAATAGATTTTCCCCCTTTCGCGCAAAGCGTCCAGCATGCGGGGAACGAACAACGCGCCTTCCTTGTTGCTGGCTTCGCTGAACATCACGATATCCGGATCTATCCGGGCCACTTCATCCGCAACGGCCTCGAAGCCGTTTTTGACGACTGTTCCTTCCATCCAGATGTTCAAGTGCAATACACTCAACTCTTGTTTTTCTTTCGTGCAGCTGCCGCAGACCAGTATGAGCAGCCATAGCCAAATATAAAAACGTCTCATTGATATTTTCTTTCATTAAAAAAAGTCCCCGAACTTTTATGAGATCCGGGGACTTTTATGTTATTTGATTTCTTTCTCTTCCATCATGTCCAGTTCGTTCTTGTCGGAGTCGATGAATTTATACTCCAAGAAGCCTAGACTTTGATTCGGAATCACTTTAATACCCATCGAGTATTTCAGTTTCCATTTCCAACTGAGCGGGAATTTTCCGCTCTTGATAAATGCTGCAACATAAGGATGTACGTGCAGGGCGAATTTCTTCACGTTGTGTTTGTTGACCAAGCAGTCGATCTTTCCTTCCAGGCTGTCGGTAAACAGGATAGAGGGTTTGATGGTGCCTGTGCCGAAACAGGTCGGACAGGCTTCGGATGTATCGACATCCATTGCCGGACGGACACGCTGGCGGGTGATCTGCATCAGGCCGAATTTGCTCAGTGGCAGAATATTATGTTTTGCCCGGTCATTAGCCATCGCTTTCGTCATATGTTCGAACAGTTTCTGCCGGTTGGCAGCTTCGGCCATATCGATAAAGTCGACTACGATAATACCACCCATATCGCGCAAGCGTAATTGACGGGCAATTTCGTCTGCTGCTGCCGTGTTCACGTCGATAGCCGTTTTTTCCTGGGCATCGCTGCCTTTGGAGCGGTTCCCGCTGTTTACGTCGATAACGTGCATGGCTTCCGTGTGTTCGATAATCAAATAGGCTCCACTTTTGTACGTGACGGTGCGTCCGAATAGGGACTTGATCTGTTTGGTGATTGCAAAGTTGTCGAAGATGGGGAGTTCGCCGGTATACCGTTGCACGATCTCTTCCCGTCCGGGAGCAATCAGGCTGACATAATCGCGGATGTTGTGATAGATGTCCGCATCGTTCACATAAATGTTCTGAAAAGAGGGGTTGAAAATGTCACGCAACAAAGCCACTGCTCTTGCCGTCTCTTCGTAGATGAGTGCAGGAGCTTTTACTTTGGTGATCTTAGGAATGTTCTCTTCCCAACGTTTCAGTAATGTCTTCAATTCATGATCGAGTTCGGCAACGCGCTTTCCTTCCGAAGATGTGCGTACGATTACGCTGAAGTTCTTCGGCTTGATACTTTGGATGAGTTGGCGTAGACGGGCACGCTCTTCGCTCGATTTGATTTTTGTGGAAACCGATACTTTATCGGCAAACGGTATCAGCACGATGTATCTTCCGGCAAAAGAAAGCTCGGAAGTCAGCCTGGGACCTTTTGTTGAAATCGGCTCTTTGGCGATCTGCACCAGCACTTCCTGTCCGACTTTGAGCACGTTGCTGATGCTTCCGTCTTTTTCGATTTCGGGAAGCAACTGCATTTTAGAGATAGTGGGGATTTTTTTATCTCCTTTTTGTTCTCCTAATGCTTGTTTGAGGAATTTCTGCTGGGTGTTGAAATTAGGACCTAAGTCCAGATAGTGAAGAAATGCATCCTTTTTATAACCTACATCAATGAAAGCAGCGTTCAAACCCGGCATCAGTTTCTTAACCTTGCCCAGATATATATCGCCGACGGCAAAAGAGACATTACGGGCTTCCTTTTGGAGCTCGACAAGGTTCTTATCCTCCAGTACGGCTATAGATACCTCTTTGGGTTGTACATCAACTACTAATTCACTAATCACTATAAAAAGAGGTGTTTAAAATGTGAGACCTTATTAAATACGCAAAGAACAAACTTAAAAGGTCTCTTATTAAGTTTGTTCTTCAGAGTTACTCAAATAGACTTATTTCTTCTTATGTCTATTCTTCTTTAGTCTCTTTTTGCGCTTGTGCGTAGACATCTTATGTCTTTTTCTTTTCTTTCCGCTAGGCATTGTTTTAAAATTTTAAATTAAACTATAATAACTAAATTACTTTACTTCGTTCAAGAAAGTCTTAGCCGGCTTGAATGACGGAATGTTATGCTCCGGGATGATGATCGTAGTATTTTTTGAAATATTACGAGCAGTCTTCTGGGCTCTCTTTTTAATCACGAAACTTCCAAAACCTCTCAGGTATACGTTTTCGCCCTGAGACAATGAACTTTTTACGATATCCATAAAAGATTCTACGCTGTTCAACACTGTCTGTTTGTCAATGCCAGTGCTTTTTGAAATTTCGCTAACAATATCTGCTTTAGTCATGTCTATAAATTAATTAAATAATTGATTTGGACCTATTAATTTTTTGGAATGCAAATATATAGCTTTTTATTTAAGTGGAAAAAGAATTGTCAGCCAAATTTTAAGAAAAAAGTTTCCTTACAATTCGTTAGAACTGTGTATGTTTGCAGTAATCAATTAGTTGCAAGTTTTGAAGAGGCAAAAAAGAACCGTATGTCGCAGATAGAAAACGAATTAGAAACCAGCCGTTTGTTGCGTGACTGGTATCGGATACATAAAAGGGAGCTGCCCTGGAGGGAGTCTTCCGACCCTTATATCATCTGGATATCCGAGATAATCCTTCAACAAACACGGGTGGCACAAGGGATGGACTATTTTCTCCGTTTTACCGAACGGTTCCCGGATGTGGCTTCGCTGGCTTCGGCGGAGGAAGACGAGGTGTTGAAATATTGGCAGGGGCTTGGTTATTATAGTCGCGCCCGTAACCTGCATGTTGCGGCAAAAGATATTATGGAACGTTTCGGTGGGATATTTCCTGAACGCTATGAGGATGTGATCTCTTTGAAAGGGATAGGAGAATATACGGCGGCGGCCATCGTTTCCTTTGTATGGAACCAGCCGTATCCAGTCGTGGACGGGAATGTCTTCCGAGTGCTTTCGCGCCTGTTTGCGGTAGATACTCCGATCGATACGCCCAGAGGGAAAAAAGCCTTTACGGAACTGGCAGGCTTGGTGATGGACCCCCGGTATGCCGGGCAACACAACCAGGCTATAATGGAATTGGGCGCCTTGCAATGCGTGCCGCAAAATCCGGATTGCGAAGCTTGTCCGTTGAAAGGGCACTGCGCTGCTTATGGGGCGGGCGATGTGCAGACCTATCCGGTGAAACAGAAAAAGACCAGGACGCGTGACCGGTATTTTCATTATTTATACATTATATATAAAGGAAAAACCTGGCTGTCCCGCCGGAAAGGGAAAGACATTTGGGAAGGACTCTACGAGTTTCCGCTTATCGAAACGGACAAGGCGATGGATTTTGCAGAGTTGCAGACGACGGATGCTTTTCGTCGGCTGTTTGCAGGAGCGGGCCGGCTGAATGTTTCGGCTGATTTGCAGGGGGTGAAACATGTCCTGTCCCATCAGATATTGTATACGGCTTTCTACCGGATAGAGATAGAGCGGGAGGGCGATGCCCTGAAGTCTTACCTTCCTGTGGCGACGGACGATGTGGAGAAATATGCGGTTCCTCGCCTGATACATATTTATTTGGAGAAATTAGAAGGAAACTTGTCAGAATGACTGAATTTGTGTTTCTTTGTAGACTAATAAAAGAATAGAGCTATGTCATTGAATAAAGTTATATTGATCGGTAACGTCGGACGCGATCCAGAAGTACGTTACTTCGATAGTGGCGCTGCTGTTGCCAACTTCCCGCTTGCAACTTCCGAGAGGGGTTATACGTTGGCCAATGGTACGGTTGTTCCGGAACGTACGGAATGGCACAATGTGGTCGTTCGCCGTGATTTGGTTTCCTTCGTTGAAAAATGGGTGAAGAAAGGTTCCGGACTCTATGTGGAAGGCAAGATCCGTACGCGTAGTTACGACGACCAGTCCGGCGTGAAGCGGTATGTGACGGAAATCCATGCCGACCGTGTCGAATTTTACAGCACAGGTTCCGGTACGGGAAATCGCGACAATGCTTCCGGTACAGGAATGACGGCGGCACAGCCTCAGACCTCCCAGCCGTCCACCGGATACCAGCAGGCGACGGGCTACCAGCAACCCGCATCCGGACAACCGGACACATCTTTAGATTCCAACAGTGCGGACGACCTTCCGTTCTGATATTGTTTAACTAATACTGTTCCCCTTGGACTCAGACTATTATTTATCGGGCTTATTCGACCAGGTTACTATACAGGCGCTCACAGCAGGCCCTGTAATAGCGTTAAGCCTTGCAATTCTTCTGCTGTTGGTTTCCGGCTTCGTGTCGGCTTCCGAAGTGGCATTTTTCTCGTTAACCCCGGGTGATATCAACGACATCCGGGAAGAGAATGCACCTTCAGACCCATTAATCCAGCGTTTGCTGGACCGTTCCGAGTACCTGCTCGCCGCTATCCTGATAGCCAACAACTTTGTGAATGTGGCTGTCGTCATGCTTTGTACCTACGGTATCAACGCGATCGTCAATTTCTCATCCGCCCCGATGTTGGGCTTTATTCTGGAGACGATCGTCCTGACCTTTCTCCTTTTGTTGTTCGGCGAGATCATGCCGAAGATTTACGCACAGAAAAACTCGCTGCGGTTCGTGCGCAGTTCGGCCCCTGTACTGAATGTCGTGGAGCGTGTCTGCCGGCCGCTTTCGAACATATTGGTCACGTCGACCAGCGTCATCAACAAGGCGTTAGTCAAGAAGAAGTACGATCTTTCGGTCGACGAGCTTTCCAAAGCATTGGAACTCACTTCCACCGAAATGCCGGAAGAGAAAGAGATGCTTTCGGAGATCATCAAGTTCTACAACAAGACTGCCGACGAGATCATGACGCCCCGCCTGGATATGGAGGATATCGACATCAAGACGAGTTTCCGCACCGTGGTCGATTTCATCATCCGATCCGGTTATTCCCGTATTCCGGTTTATGCCGATTCGGAGGATAACATCAAGGGAATCCTGTATATCAAAGACCTTTTGCCGTATGTGGAGAAGCCTGACACGTTCCGTTGGCAGAGTTTGATCCGTCCGGCCTATTTCGTGCCTGAGACGAAGAAGATCGACGATCTCCTGGAGGAATTCCGTACCAGCAAGATCCATATGGCGATCGTGGTGGACGAGTTTGGCGGTACTTCCGGTATCGTGACGATGGAGGATATCCTGGAAGAGATTGTCGGAGAGATTTCCGATGAATACGACGAAGATGAAAAGCAGTTCATCCGCCTGGCGGACGGCAGTCTTATTTTTGAAGCCAAGATATTGCTGACCGACTTTTTCCGTGTGATCGATGCCGATCCTACCGAATTCGGCAAACTGACGGAAGAGGTCGAAACCCTTGCCGGCCTTCTGTTGGAGATCAAAGGAGACTTCCCTCGCCGTCGCGAGATCATCGAATATGACGACTATCGTTTCCAGGTTCTGGAGATCGATAACCGCCGTATCCTGAAAGTCAAGTTCAACCGCATTTCGGACCAAGGAAAGGAGCGGCAAGAGGAGTAATGCGTATGTCGACCGGCATAGTGTGTGGGGGGCTGTTGGCCTTGTGTGTTTCCTGTACGGAATATACACCGAAGCCGCGCGGCTATTTCCGTATCGAACCGCCTGCCCCTTCCTACCAGGCACTTCCGGTAAGGGATTTACCTTATACTTTCCGGCTTTCCAGATGGGCAGAGGTGGAGTTGCCTCCGGTCGGGAATCCGGCAGGGTGGATCAATCTCTCTTATCCGCAGTTGAACGTGAAGCTCTATTGCAGCTATTTCCCTATCACTCCGGCTACGCTGGGCAGGGCGGAGGAGGAGTGTCGCGCGTTGGTTGTCCGGCAATCGAAATATCCGGAACGGATCAAGATGCAGGCGTACAGCAATCCGGAGGCTTCGGTTTATGGTTCGCTTTTCATGCTGGATGGCGAATCCGCTTCACCGTTGCAATTTATGTTGACCGACAGTGTCTCGCACTTTTTCCGGGGAGCTTTGTATTATGATTGTATCCCGAATGCAGATTCGCTGGCTCCCGTCACCCGATACCTGAAACAGGATATCGTAGAACTGATCCAATCTTTTGAGTGGAAGAAATAATGCCTCTCCTGATGAAACATACCGGTCCGTTGTGGGGAATCTGGAAGATCGAGGAGTCTTCCGAAGTGCTTCTGTCCCTTTTGCGGAACAGGGAAGAATATCTGCCGCAGTTGGAACTGATCCGTGCGGAGCAGCGTCGCCGGGAATGGCTTGCCTGCCGTGTGCTTTTGCAGGAGCTTACGGGCGGCCCGGCCTGCATAGCCTATCGTCCGAACGGTGCGCCTTACCTGTCCGGCTCGTCTTTGCATATCAGCATCTCCCATACGAAAGGTTATGCCGCCGTTCTGTTGCAGGACCGTCCTGCCGCCGGTATCGACATCGAATACCGTTCCGAAAGGGTGTCGAAGATACGCAGTCGCTTTATGAATCCGGAAGAAGAGGCGGGTATCGACAAAGAGCACGAGACGGAGCACTTGTTGCTTCATTGGTGTGCAAAAGAGACGCTTTTCAAGATGATCGGGCAGGAAGAAGTCGACTTCCTTCACCATCTGCATGTCCGTCCGTTTCCCTATGCGGAAGAAGGGAGTTTCACCGTCTATGAAACCCGTACGGAAGAAGGGGCGGTTTATCGGTTGGACTACCTTGTCACCCCCGATTTCGTATTAACCCGGAGTTGAATTGTTTTTTTCAGTATCGGTATATATATCCTAACCCATAGGGTTATGCCTTCTAATGCTATGGGTTAGGAGTCGTAAAGCTATGCTTTATTTCTGCCAGATTTCCCAAGCCGCGAATGCTTGTAGCAGGAGCATTTCAAGGCCGTTCTTGACGACGGCTCCTTTTTCTTTCCCTTTCTTCATGAAGAGGGTTTCATCCGGATTGTACAAGAGGTCGTACAACAGATGGTCCGGGGTGAGCAGGTCGTAAGGAATGTCGGGACATGCGTTGATATTCGGGTACATGCCTAACGGGGTCGTATTGACGATGACGGTGTACTGCTGCATTGTCTTCGGAGTGATTTCTTCATAGGTGATGCAGTGCTCTTTCGGTTTACGGGAAACCAGCGTGGCGCCGACACCCAATTGTTTTAATCCTTGGAAGACTGCTTTTGACGCACCACCCGTTCCCAGGATCAAGGCTTTGCGATGTGTCTCGTTCAGGAGCGGTTCGATGGAGCGCTTGAAGCCGATGATGTCGGAGTTGTAGCCTTTCAGTTTTTTGCCGAATATGCCTTTCGTAAATTTGATGACGTTGACGGCTCCGATCAGGCGGGCGTCTTCGTCCAGGTCATCCAAGTAGGGAATGACTTGTTCCTTGTAGGGGATGGTGACATTCAGACCGTTCAATTCCGGGTTATCTTTTAATACAGTCTTCAGATCTTTGATGTTCGGGATCTCGAAGTTCAGATAAGTTGCATCAATGTTCTCGGATTCGAACTTCTGGTTGAAGTAGTTCTTTGAAAAAGAGTGTCCGAGGGGATATCCTATTAAACCATATTTTTGCATGACCTGTAAATTTAAGATGATTTATACTGTTGTGGTGGTTTGCGAACCGCCCTTGCTGCCCGTGTATAGCGAACAAATGCCGAAGGTGAAAGTGCGCGAACGGGCTTCGCTGAAACCTACCCGGCTGAGCAGGTCGGTCATGACCTTCCCTTGTGGAACGACTTTGATGGAGGCCGGCAGGTAACTGTAGGCTGTATGCTCTTTTGATAGCAGGCGCCCGACGGTAGGGATCACGACTTTCGAATAGATGTTGTAGAGTTGCTTCATCGGGAAATGTACCGGTGAGGACAGTTCCAGGATCATCAGATGGCCCCCCGGCTTCAGAACCCGGTACATCTCGGTGATACCTTGTTCTATGTTTTCGAAATTCCGTACTCCGAATGCGGCGGTGACGGCGTCGAACGAGTTGTCCGGATAGGTCAGTGCCGTGCAGTCCTGGTATTCGAACGTGATGTGGTCCGACAATCCCGCTTCAGCGACTTTCTGCCGTCCGACTTCCATCATGCCCTCCGAGATGTCGGCCCCGATGATGCGGTCGGCTTTCAGGCGGCGGTGCATGGAGATGGCCAGATCCCCCGTGCCTGTGGCGATATCGAGAATCGAGGCGGGAGAAAAAGGACGCAGGAAAGCGATTCCTTTCCTGCGCCATATTTTGTCGATACCCAGCGAGAGCGTATGGTTCAGCTGATCGTATGTACCGGCGATGGAGTCAAACATGCGCCTGACTTGTGTCGTTTTGTGCTCCTCGTTGTTGTAGGGTAGAATCTGTTCTGAACCGTACTTCGCCATATCCGTTTATCTTATTTGTTGAGATATTCGGTTACGTTCTTTTCGATACGGGAAAGGAGATTGTCCGTATCGCCTTTTTCAAACTTCTCGCCTGTGATGTGTTCATACAGTTCGATGTAGCGTTCGCTGATACCGTCTACGATAGCCGGAGTCATTTCGGGAACTTTCTGGCCAGCCTTGCCTTGGAAATCGTTTTCCATCAGCCATTCGCGGACAAACTCTTTGGAGAGTTGCTTCTGCGGTTCGCCTTTGGCAAAACGTTCTTCGTAGCCTTCGCTGTAGAAATAGCGGGAAGAGTCCGGTGTATGGATTTCGTCCATCAGGTAGATCTTGCCGCCATGTTTGCCGAATTCGTACTTTGTGTCGACAAGGATCAAGCCGCGTTCGGCAGCAATTTCCGTACCGCGTTTGAAGAGGGCGAGCGTGTATTTTTCCAACAGTTCGTATTCTTCGGGAGTGGCCAGACCTTTAGCCAGGATTTCTTCCTTGGAGATGTCGGCATCGTGCTCGCCGATCTCGGCTTTTGTCGTCGGGGTAACGATCGGTTCGGGGAAACGTTCGTTTTCACGCATGCCTTCCGGCAGTTTTACACCGCAGATTTCACGCACGCCGCTCTTATAAGCACGCCATGCACTTCCGCAGAGGTAGCCGCGTACGATCATTTCAACAGGAAATCCCTGGCACATCACGCCTACGGTCACCATCGGATCGGGAGTAGCCAGTTTCCAGTTCGGGCAGATGTCGGTAGTTGCATCCAGGAATTTGGCTGCGATCTGGTTCAGCATCTGTCCTTTGTAAGGGATACCTTCCGGCAGGACTACGTCGAATGCCGAGATACGGTCTGTTGCAACCATCACCAATACATCGTCGTTGATGTTGTACACATCGCGTACTTTACCATGATAGACACTCTTCTGTCCTGGGAAATTGAAGTCTGTTTTTGTTAATGCCTTCTTCATATCTTTGTTTTTATGGGGCGCTTATCGGGCGTCCTGACTGTTATTAATATTGTTCTTTATCTCTTCTTGCTGTTCCTTGGAGACGGTTCTCGAACCGCCTTTGCCATGCTTGCTGTCGAATTTGTCGTAGGCTTCGACGATACGTTGGACGAGTTTATGGCGGACAATGTCCTTTTTCTCGAATTCGACTTTGCCGATTCCCTTTACGCCTTTCAGGATTTGCATGGCCTGTACGAGACCGGAGGTCGCTGTCGGCGGCAGGTCGATCTGTGTCACGTCTCCGGTAATGATCATTTTTGCATTCATTCCGAGGCGGGTGAGGAACATCTTGATCTGGTGGGTCGTCGTGTTCTGCGCTTCGTCGAGGATGATGACCGCATCGTTCAACGTCCGCCCGCGCATGAAAGCGAGTGGGGCGATCTGGATCACGTTGTTCTCCATGTATTCCTTCAGTTTGGCTCCGGGTACCATGTCTTGCAGGGCGTCATACAAGGGTTGGAGGTACGGGTCGAGTTTGTCCTTCATCTCGCCGGGGAGGAATCCTAATTTCTCACCGGCCTCTACTGCCGGACGGCTTAGGATGATCTTGCGGATTTCTTTGTTTTTAAGTGCTTTAACGGCGAGGGCTATGGCGACGAATGTCTTGCCTGTTCCGGCAGGGCCCGTGGCAAAGACGAGGTCGTTTTCTTCGAATGCTTTGACTAGGCGTTGCTGGTTTTCCGTGCGGGCGACGATCGGTTTGCCGTTCATCCCGTGAATGATCAGGTTCTCTTGTTTGGTGATCACCGGGGCTTTGCCTTTGATGATGTCCAGTATGACATCTTCGCTCAGCGAGTTGAATTCCTCACAATATTTTTCTACCTCGCGAATTTTCTTGAGAAAGAGCTCCGATTCGTCTTCGTCTCCTATCACTTTCATCACATTTCCCCTTGCCACAATGCGTAGCTTGGGGAACAATGTCTTGATCAACTGCATGTTGACATTGTTTACTCCGTAGAATATAACCGGGTCTACGCTCTCAAGAATATAAATTCGTTCAATCATTCAATTTGTTTTAGTTTTGCCTTTGTCGCGAGTTTTCTACCACTCTCGTTCAGGCAGACAAAATTAGTAATATTCTTTATGTAAAGATAAATTGTGGGGCATTTTGTTGTCTCTTCACGAAGATTATTTGAACATTTCTTGCAGGTGCCATCCTTCCTGGCGGCAATCCCAAACGGCATGGATTTCGATTAGTTCGTCGGTAACCGTGTAAATCAGCTTGTAATGTTTTTCGACGACAAGGGAACGAAATTCACAATCATATCCTTTCAGTAACGGTTCGATAGGGCCCGCTTGCGGAAAAATGCGTAAAGGTTCGGCAGAATCCAATAGTCTGTTGTATAAACGGATAGCTGCGGTCTGGCTTTTTTCACTGTAGAATCTGTAGATGTTGTCAAGTAAGGTAATGGCTTGAGGTAACCACTTTATTATTATTCGCATAGTGGGTATCGTTTACGTAATTCTTCCGTTGTCATACCTAATCCTTTTTTGGATTCTTCTCTCGATTTCTTCAACACTTCCTTTAATTCGTCCAGCGTCATCTGTGCCGGATAGCGCGTTTCTTTCTTCTCTGTTGCTATGTTGATCAAATTTTTGATCTGTGTCAACAGTTTTACATCGTCGATCGTTTTCAGTTGTTCGATAAGTGACAGTTTTAATTCCAATGCGTCCATACAATTAACTATTTGGGTTTATATTCAGAATTCACAAAAATAGTCATAAATATTTTGAAATCAGTGAATCTTGGTTACTTTTGTTTCCGCTAAAAGAAAAATGATGAAAAAGATAATATGTAGTATCGGGTTGATAGTGGCTGCTTGCTCGGTGGCAGTGATATGTTCGTCTTGTGGAAAAAAGGAAGAACGCGGAGAGTTGAAACGTATCTGGTATAACGGAAGCTATAACCGCGATTTCAAAGACTTGAACGATGTACATCTGGCCGAAGCAAAACGTATCGGCATTCAACCTGCATCGAACCGTGAAGAAGCGGAGAAAGTAAAAAAGGAGATGGAGGAGATCGAAACCAACGAATATTATGAAGTGGAAAAGCTGACGCATTCCATCCCATATCTGATTCCTTCGGCTGCACAGTTGCTGGAAGATATCGGGCATAATTTCCAGGATTCTTTACGCAATCTGAATGCATCGATCTACAAAGTCAAAGTGACCAGTGTCACCCGTACGGTCGATGATGTCAAGAACCTGAAAAAGAGAAATACCAATTCCTCCCAAAACTCGGCCCACCGCTACGGAACGACTTTTGATGTCTCCTGGGCTCGTTATACCAAAGTAGACGAGAGCGATACTCTGAATATCGACAAAGACCGGTTGAAAATGGTATTGGCAATGGTTTTGCGCGATTTGAAACGGGAAGAGCGTTGCTATGTCAAACACGAACGCAAGCAAGGTTGTTTCCATATAACCGTCCGGGAAAAGAAATAGAAAGAGACAACAAACGGCTTACTGATCGAATGGACAAAAAACTACTGAAATACTGGAAAAACTGCCTGCTGGATGCCGAACGAAGGAGCAGGTCGCTAAAGAAAGAAGCGCGGGTTACATTGCGGATAGGTGACAAGGTTCCGGAATTTATACTTCGCAAAGACATTCCCTTGCTTTTCCCGAAAGGGAAGCAAAAGACGGATGACGAGAAACGTAAAATACAGATTGCCCCTTGCGTCTTTCTTCCTGAGTACGAAAACGGGTGGGCTTCCGGACAGAATACTCCGGAGTACCCCTTCCTGATTTCCGCGACATTGTTGCCGGACGGCACTTTTCAGGTCTGCGACAACAAGTCTGAACGTATTCCGGTTTTTGTCCGTAAGTTTTTGTCTCCGAATGCGCGCAATGACAGAACGATTGCATCCCTTTCGAATGTGGACCGGCTCTTGAGCGAGTTCGATACCGAAGAGACGGACTGGAAGATATATTGGAGTGCCTGCGAAAAACTGTTCCAAGATGCGACCGGCTTGACTTTCCGGGAAATGAATTATGCCGACAAGCCTGAAATCATTGTCGTGAAAGCTCCCGGACGAGGAATGGCACAAAAGATCATCAACTTGTATGACAAGCTATTGGAAAGTAAATCTTCCCATCCGTTACTGGAACTTCTGATCCGTAAAAAGCTGGAAACATTGCTGCCTGTGCCGGATAGACAGCAAGTTTATTGCAATAAAGACCATTGGGCACAGATGAGCGGCGAGTTTCCGCTGTCCGTCTCCCAGCGTGAGACGCTTGCCATGTATACGGACCCGGACAGTTCCGATATCTTTGCCGTTAACGGATCTCCGGGAACAGGCAAGACGACCTTTTTACAGACGGTGATTGCCAACCGGATCGTCCATGCCGTACTGGAGCATCCTGATGATCCGGATATCATCGTAGCCAGTTCCGCCAATAACCAGGCGATTACCAATATCCTGAAAGATTTCAAGATCGAACAGCCTTCTGGCGATAAGCCTGCAAACCTGTTGACTCTCCGCTGGCTGCCCGGTTTGGATACGTTGGGATTGTATCTGTCAGGCAAAGACGAACAAAAGGATCAGTACAAAATGATGCTCAATACGAAAGGTGAAGGCTTTCCGAATGATTATGACGATCCTGCCCGGTTGGAAGAATATCGCGGGTTCTATCTGGAACATTTCAATCGTTTCTTTCAGACATCTTGCCGGGATGAAGTTGCATGCCAGCGCTTCCTTCGCAGGCAAATGAGGAAGATGCGGGATGAGATTGGAACCTGCTTGAATGTTGCCAGCCTCAAACAATATGGAAAAGAGATGGCGGATAAAGGTTTTCTGAGTAAACTGTTCCGTAAATTTCAAAAACTTCCAAGCTATGATGATGTGATATGCGGCTGGGAGCAGACGGAAGATTTTAAGGCACGCTATGACAAGTTGGTTGCCAATCCGGAATACAATGCCCTTCCTTATACGGAAGATATGGCGGTGCGGCTGGATATCAGTTACCGCTATCTTTTGTTCTGGTATGCCATCCATGACCGGGAAGCCGAGTTCATCCGCCGCTTGGCCGGATGCGATAAAGAGGGGGAGACACGTGGCCGAGAGGATTACACCGAACGGTTGAAGCGTTTGGCCTGTGTGATGCCCGTCTTTATTTCGACTTTCCATTCTTTGCCGAAATACATGGTTTGTGCGGACAATGGGGAGTGGGATGCGCCGCTCTATGATGCGATTGATTTGCTGATTGTGGATGAATCGGGGCAGGTATCTCCCGAACTGGCTATTCCGTCTTTCAGCCTTGCCAAGCAAGCTATTTTAGTGGGAGACGTGGAACAGATCGAACCGATATGGTCCATCTCGGACGAATATTCCAGTATCAATCTGAAACGTTTTGGCTTAGTATCCTCCGAGTCCGATGATCGGTATGCGTTTCTGCATGAAAACGGTTTCTTGTCCTCGTCCGGAAGCATCATGAAGATGGCGCGGAAGAGTTGCAGTTTCGAAGTCGCCGGCGAAAGAGGCGCTTTCTTGACCGAACATAGGCGTTGTCTCGATCCGATCATTGCTTATTGCAACGACTATGTGTATCATGGTCGTTTGCTGCCGAAAAAAGGAAACAAGGTGAAGTATAAAGACTTGCCGCCTAAAGGGTATGTCCATGTAAACGGAGTCAGTGAAAAAGGGGCGACGGGCAGTGTCTTGAACAGAGCGGAAGCGGCAGCAATCGTCTCTTGGCTGGAAACGGAAAAAGATAAGTTGGAAAGCGCTTACAAGGAGCCGATCCGTAAAATAGTGGCTGTAGTCACCCCATTTAAGGCGCAGGAAGAAATCATCCGTAGTCTTGCGGAACAGTCGCCGGAGGCGGAAGCGTTTGCCGGTATGACGATCGGTACTGTTCACTCTTTGCAGGGGGCGCAGTGTCCGGTCGTGATTTTTTCATCGGTCAATTCTCCCGGTGATGCTTCTTATTTTATGGATCAAGGTGGAAAGTACAATATGCTCAACGTAGCTGTTTCGCGTGCGCAGTATCATTTTCTGGTGTTCGGGAATATGAATATATTCCATCCCGAACGAAATACGCCTGTCGGTAACCTGGCAAAATGGTTGTTTGACGATCCAGCGAACGAAGTGTCCGGCAATTTCATCTATCGGCAAAAGGAACCGCTTTGCCGCTACCAGCCGGCCGAACGTTTATCGACATTGAAGGAACACACCGGTTTGTTGCGGCAAGCCTTTAAAGATGCGACAAAAAGGTTGCTGATCGTATCTCCTTTTATATCGATCCAGGCGATTGAACATGATAATCTTATTCCTCTGATGCGGGAAACGGTGGAGCGGGGTGTGGAAGTCGTGGTGTATTCGGATTTCCGCTTGGATTGTGACAAACAAACCGGTGTGTTGCGGAAGGAGGCCGTTGCCGGGCGGAAGGCTTTAACCGAAAACGGTGTTAAGTTGATTCTGTTGAAAGGCATTCATAATAAATCGCTTGCGATTGATGATTCGGTATTGGTGGAAGGTTCCTTTAACTGGCTTTCTGCACGTAGAAATGGGAGTTATTCCCGTCATGAATGTTCCGTGAAACTGATTTCTCCAGAAGCAGCGAAGCATATTTCAAACTTAAGGAAGGAGTTAGATGCAATAGAACCGGAATCCGTTCTTTTCGAACCTATTCCTGTCTCTGTACCGAAACAGGAACAGGTCGGGAATAAGATTTGTCTGGGTTTCTTTGATGCCGATCCGGTAAACAACTGTACGGATGAAGATCTGGCCGGTTTCAAAGAGCGTATCCGGCAATTGGGTATCAAGAAAACGGATGTATCCGAGTCGATAATGAGAGTTCGTAAACAATATCCCCGTCATTATGAAACATGGTCGGATGAGGAATGCCGGATATTACAGGAGTTCATGCAAAAGACGAATGATCTGAATCTGTTTTGTTCCTGCTTCCAACGGACTCCAGGCTCGATCCGTATAAAAGTAGAAGGCATGAATCAGAATTAGCGCTTGGCTTTCCTGATTCATACCTTCTGTATTCTAATATTTGATAGAGACATTATAAGATGCCTTCGATCACTTTGCGAAGTTCCGGTTTACCCATCGTGCCGAGCATCATTTCTTTGTTCCCGTCCATGCGGCAGAGGAGCAAAGTCGGGATCGTCCGGATCTTGAAAGCAGCTTCCAGTTCTTCTTCGTTGTCTACATTGACTTTATAGATGTAGAGTTTTCCGTCGTATTCTTTTGCAAACTCATCGAGTATCGGCTCCAGACGTTTGCAATAGCCGCACCAGGGAGCATGAAAGTCTACGATACAAGGTTTGTCGCCTACGTATTTCCAATCTTTGGGGCTTTCTTCGAAGTTTCCTACTCGCTGTATAAATTCCGTTTTTGTTAATTCAATCGGTGTCATGTTGTTTCCTTTTATTATTATTAAAACAAAGATAGGGATAATATGGTTGCATTGTAAATGGCAATATTGCTTATATAGTTATCAATATTCCCCTTCTGCCGGCATTAAATGAAAAATATCTGTATTTTTGCTTTTTATAAAACAACAAATTCATGTCAGGAGAGATATATGTTCAGGATTTTGCAGCCTTGGAAACACTGTTCAAGCGTTTCTACAAACCTTTGCGGGCGTATGCTTTCCGTTTTGTGAATGATAAGGATTTGTCGGAAGATATTGTTCAGGATGTTTTTTATGAACTTTGGAAGCGGCGTGAAAGTATCCGTTTTGAGGATGAATCTGTAAAGTCTTATCTTTTCAAAGCCGTATATACGCATGCTCTGAATGCGTTGGATAAGAAACAACAGGATGTATACCCTTTGAAACCTGAGAGAGAGACGGATATATTGGATCAGTACGTTTCCTCTTATATGCAAAATTCCGAGCAGAGCTTGTTATTGAAAGAACTGGAAGAAGAAATCATGTCTTATATAAACACGCTTCCCCCTCAATGCCATAAAATATTTATGTTAAGCCGGAGCTATGGATTGAAGAACCGTGAGATTGCGGAACAACTGAATATTAGTATCAAAGCGGTTGAAAAGCAGATTAGCAAGGCTCTTTCCGGGTTGAAAGAATATCTTATCCAAAGGGACTTATTCCCTTTATTAGTGTTGGCTGTCACTTGTCTTTCTCTTTAGACAGCCAGAGGGTGGAACGAAAGTTTCATGCCGGAGAATAAAAAGAAACGTTAATTCTTTGTAGGATGAAGGTAGGGTAAAACTACCTTTTTTTGTATTACTAATAAATGAATCTGTAATGAAAGAAGAAACACACGATATCAACGAAATCATAATCCGTTATCTGGATGGCTCGGCTGAACTGGAAGAGAAGAGGCTATTGCTTCGATGGCTGAAACAATCGGATGATAATCGGGATGATTTTATTGCAACTCGTGACCTGTGGCTGTCTTGTAATGTCGCTGCCGGAAACGAGCTGGAGATCGATATCGCTTTGGGGAAACTGAAAAACCGTATCTTGCTGGAGCAGGGACGGATGGAGAGGAACTTGCCTGCGAAGAGAAATACATTATCGGTGGTTTTGCGTTGGACGCGGGTTGCTGCCGTCTTGTTGCTTTTGCTGGGAATCGGTTATGGTATCGGCAGTTGGAGGGAGCATTCCGCTCCTGATGTCATCGTGCAAAACCAACTGATTACGGCAAAAGGAAGCAAAGGCCGGTTCACGTTGCCTGACGGATCGGTGGTTTGGCTGAATTCGGAAACTAAACTGACTTATCCGAATCAATTTGCCGATGACAGACGGTTGGTCTCTTTGGAGGGAGAAGCATATTTCGAGGTGGCGAAAGATGCGAAAAAGCCTTTTGTCGTACAGGCGGGAGAGATAGATGTAGAGGTCTTGGGGACCTGCTTCGATCTCGATAGCTATTCTTCCGGTGAATTTGTAAAGACCGCTTTGCTGAGCGGTAGTGTAAAGATATCGGGAAAAGCCTTGAAAGATCCGGTTTACTTGAAACCGGATGAACTGTTCAGATACCGTAAGTCGGATCAGATCGCCTCTGTCGAAGAAGCCAAAGTCGGTTTATATACCGATTGGATCAAAGACCGCCTGGTATTTGACAATGACTGTCTGGCTGATATATTAATCAGTATGGAGGGACGCTATAATATGGATATCGAATGTCCGAGGCAGTTTGCCGCTTCCACTCGTCTTTCTTTCACAATCCGGCAGGAGAGCATCGAAGAGGTGATGGAGGCGATGAGTCTGATTGCTCCGATTAGGTATGAGATAAAGAAAAATAAAGTATATATAACTCCTCGAAAATAAATGTTTAACTTTAAAAACAGATTGCTTATGGGAATAGACAAATGATGTTATTGTGAAAAAAGAGGATAGGTGTATGTGGGTTGCATTCGTCTGTCGAAAAAAATAATTAATCTATCGTCCGGTATTTGGTTTCGGCGATAAAGTTTAACTGAAAATCTATATAGAATATGATTTATTTTAACCGAAAGGGTCTTTTGTATTCTTTTATTCAAAAAGAAACCAGGGTGATGAATTTAGCCCTGTTTATGTTAACTTTCATGTTAAGTGGGCTTTATGCTACAGAGTCTTATTCTCAGACTGTCCGGATTAGCCTCAATATGAAAAACTCAACAGTCAAAGAGGTATTAAAGAAAATTGAAAATTGCAGTGAGTTTACGTTCTTTTATAATGACGAAATAATAGACGTGGACAAACGTGTCACATTGAATGCTGAGGATCTCAGTATATCAGATATACTGACTACAATTCTCCCGAATTGTAGTTATACGATATCGAATAAAAACATTATCATAACTGTCAAGGAGGCTGGCGTTCACCAGCAGGGAAAGATTGTCACCGGAGTTGTCCGCGATGTTAATGGCGAACCGGTTGTCGGAGCGAATGTTTCGGTAAAGGGCACTACCAACGGGACAATAACCGATATGGACGGGAAATTTACGCTGGAAGGCGTTTCTGCCGATTCTAAACTTTCGGTATCCTATATCGGTTACATGGCCCAAGAGATTGTAGTGGGTAATAAAGGGGCTTTCGAAATCGTATTGAAAGATGACACCCAAGCTCTTGAAGAAGTTGTTGTTGTTGGTTATGCTGCTCAGAAGAAGGTGAATTTGACCGGATCTGTAGCCAGCCTAAATTTTACGGATGAGAAGCTGAGCCGTCCGGTTACCACGATCGCCGCATCGTTGTCAGGTATGGCGGCCGGTGTCAATGTGATGAATACTAGTAGCCAGCCGAATGCCGAAGGTTCTTCCATCTTGATCCGTGGTGTGGGTACGATGAACGATGCTGGCCCGCTGATCCTTGTGGACGGAATGGAGATGAGCCTCAATGAAGTGAATCCAAATGATGTGGCTTCGATCTCCATCTTGAAAGATGCCGCATCTTGTGCCATTTACGGTAACAGAGGGGCTAATGGGGTAATCTTGGTTACGACGAAACGTGGTTCGGATGGAAAAATCAATGTGACCTATTCGGGCAAGTTTTCTTACCAGACTCCGGCCAAGCTGATTCGTCAGGTAACGGATTATGCGGATTATATGGAGTTTGTCAACGAAGGTTATCTCAACACGAACCAGGCGGCCAAGTTCTCCCAGTCGACGATCAATGAGTGGCGTGAAGCAGCTAATAACCCGAACGCGACGAATGTTGCTGGCATACCGAATTATGTGACGCATCCGAATACGGATTGGTATGATGTCGTTTATGACCCGAAATGGATGCAGGAACATACTATCAGCTTGACTGGTGCGGAAAAGCGTACTAACTATGCGATTTCGGGTACTTACCTGAATAATCCAGGTTTGGTTATCGAGTCGGGGGTAAAGAAATATTATTTGCGTAGTGACATCGAGTCGAGAGTAACCGATTTCCTGACTGTAGGAATGCGTGCTTGGGGGTATAACGCCGATCAGGATCGCAATAATCTGGGCGATATGTGGGGATTGAACATGCAGAAGGTGACCCCAGGTGTTTATCCTTATTATGACGGCAAATATGGTGGAATCGAAACTAACGAAGAAGACGGGCAGGCAGGAAACCCATTGCTGAATATGAGTAACTCGTATGGTTACTACAAGCAGAACAAATATTTCGTGAACCCGTATATAGAAGTGAAGTTCTTGAAAGACTTCAAGTTTACAGCCAACTTTTATTATGATCAGTTTACAAACCATCACAGATGGCAACCTTCTGATTATAAAGAACAGTACAGTTTCAACCGTACAATGACTTTGAGTACGCCTCCGACTTCTACGGATATGGCTACTTATAAGGTGTATGATTGGGAAAGACGTGAAAAGTACTGGAAAACCAATATGCTGGTGAGTTGGGCGCATACTTATGGAAAGCACGATGTGGGTGCATTGATCGGTTATGAAGAATCGCGTAACTGGGGAGACGAAGTGGATATTTGTAAGGAAGGTATGTCAAGTGTCAATTTGACAGACTTTGATGCCATGACGGATCCTTATTATATTAAGGGTTCTTCATACGAATATTCTTCTCGTTCTTGGTTCGGTCGCATCAATTATGCATTTGACAATCGTTACTTGTTCGAAATGAACATGCGTTATGATGGTTCTTCTCGTTTTTCTCCCGATTCTCGTTGGGGTCTGTTTCCTTCTTTCTCTGCCGGTTGGCGTATATCTGAAGAGGAATTCATGAAAGATATAGATTGGTTGAGTAATTTGAAGCTGCGTGCATCTTGGGGGAAGTTGGGTAATAATTCCATTGGTAATTACGAGTGGCAGGCACTTTACGGTTCAGGTTACAACTATGCGTTCAATAGCAATAAATCCAATGGTTTAGCCATGACTACTTTCTCCAACTACGCTTTGGAATGGGAGGAAACGGCTATTACCAATATAGGTCTTGATTTCGGTGTTTTGAACAACCGTTTGAACGGAACGATCGAAGTATATGACAAAAAAACGGATGGAATCTTATATCGCCCGACGCTTCCGGAATCTCTGAACCAATTTACTTCTCCGCTCCAGAATCTGGCAGGTGTTAACAACAAAGGGCTTGAAATTACTTTGGGTTGGAATGACCGTGTCGGAGACATCTCTTACTCAGTTTCAGGAAACTTTACTTATAATAAGAATAAAGTGACGAAATATAAAGGGGAGTTGGTCCGCGAATGGCGTACGGATGCCAACGGCAATAAAGTGTGGTATCAGAATGTTGGTACGGTAGCAAACGGTTCGTCCAACTTGATCGTGGAAGGCCACGAGATGAATGAATATTATATGATGAATCCATACAAAGGTAACGGTTCTTATTTCAATAGTGATGGGACAGTGAATATTAATGGGGGACCGAAAGACGGAATGATCCGTACTGAGGCTGATATGAAATGGTTGCAGGCGATGTTTGATGCTGGTTATAAGTTTTACCCAAACCAAGCGATCGGCAAAGATAAGATTTGGTATGGGGATATGATTTATGCTGACTATAACGGAGATGGTATTTATGGTAATGATGACGATCGCGATTTTCAAGGTGTTTCTTGGAGACCGAAATACTACTTCGGCTTGCAGGCAAGCATGACATGGAAGGGCTTTGACCTATCGATGAACTGGGCGGGAGCAGCCGGATTCAAGATCGATTATTACAAACAAACGCAAAACAGCGTCAGTGTTACGCACGGATATGGTCTCGGATATGACATTGCTTATGATCACTATTTCTTCGATCCTGAAAATCCGAATGATCCGCGTACGAACATTTATTCCGAAACGCCACGTCTCGTTGGTTATCAGAACAGCGGTCAGGCAAGTGCTACCAGTTCTTGGCATCTGAAGAATGGTAACTACATAAAGCTGAAAAACCTGACGATAGGCTATACCTTTCCGAAAGAATGGATGAAAGTAGCCTTCATTCAGAATGCACGAGTTTATCTGTCTGGCGAAAATTTACTGACAATCACTAAGTTCGAAGGTAGCGATCCGGAACGTATGGCCGGTGACGGTTATATGCCGATCCGCCAGTATACGGTTGGTGTTAATGTGACATTCTAATTAAATTGTGAAAAAAAGTATGGACAAGAATAATTTGGAAATTATAAAAGACATGGCAAAACTTTTTTCAGCAACAATTTTGTCAGGTTTGTTCTTTACAGGTTGTGTAGATATGGATTTGACTCCGAAAAACCAGCCGAGTGAAGGAGAGGTATGGGCAGATGCCACGATGGCTGAACAGACTGTTACCGGCTTATACAATGGATTGAACCATTTGTATAATGATAACTATAATATGTGGTTCGATTGCTTTTCGGCAGTGATGGATCGCGATGCGAACTGGCGTAACTTTGGTATGCTGTTTGGCAACCAGACGACATCAGGAGATGGTCCGAGTTGGATTTGGCATGACAACTATAAGTTTATCATCCGTTGCAATGATGTGATTGCTAATATGCCGGATGTGGTAGGGCTTCCGGAAGCGAAGAAAGCACGTTTGATTGCTGAAGCCAAATTTCTCCGTAGCTATTGGTATTATGAATTGAACTTGCTGTTTGGTGGTGTTCCTTATTATACAGAGCCAATCAAGAACATCGAAGAAGCGAAGGGTAGCCGTCTTTCTATGACGGATCTCTGGAATGAGTTGATTAAGGATTTGACTGATTGCATCAACGAGCCAAATTTGCCGGATAAATACAACAGCGGCGACAATGATTATGGTCACATTACGAAAGGTGCAGCGTATGCGCTCAGAGGCAAGATATACCTGTGGTTGGAGAACTGGGGGGCTGCTGAAGCTGACTTCAAAAAGGTCGGTGATTGTGGTTATCGCCTGTTTACTTCCGGTGCGAATGCCTATAAGATGTTGTTCAAGGAGGTCAATGAGCAGTGTGATGAGATGATCTTCTCTGTCCAGTGCATCGAAGAGGATGGTTATTGGAATTCTAAGAACCGGGGATTTGGTAATCGTTGTACTTATGGTTCCATGTGGAATAACTATTTGGTCAATCCGGATTTCGTTGATACCTATGAGTGTGCGGATGGAAGCAAGTTCGACTGGTCGAAGATCATTCCCGAGTATTATAAGTTGACGGTCAATGAACGCCGTGTCTTTTTCTTGCGTGATAACTTGACGGAATCAGAAATCGCAAATGCGAAAGAGCAGGGGGCCAATATGGATTATTATCTGCCGAGTGGCAATGAAGCTCGTATTCGCAAGGCCTACGAACAGCGTGATCCGCGTTTAGAAATGAGTGTCATTACGCCGTATGCCACCTATTTAGGAGGTGACGGAGGTGCTGATAATTACTTTACAAACCGCTATCCGTTCCGTAGCCAGTGGATAGAAACACAAAATGCGGATGGTACGATTACGCGTGAAGCGAGTGATTTGCGTACTGATACGCAGGCGATGTTTTATTATCTGAACCGTAAATTCGTGACGGAAGGAGTCGGTGAAGGTAGCCAAAAAGGTACTGGTATTGATATGCCGAAAATCCGGTATGCTGATGTTCTGTTGAACCTTGCTGAGGCATTGAACGAACAGGGCAAGATAGACGAAGCGGTTACTGTTGTCAATCAGGTACGTGCTCGTGCCGGTGCCCAATTGCTCAACTCCAATGTCCCAACGACCGTGATGGGCCAAGCTGATATGCGTGAACGTATCCGGAACGAACGGTATTGGGAATTGCTTGGTGAAGACCTGATTTACTTTGACGAACTTCGTTGGAAGACTTGGAAGGACAAAAAGTTTGCCACATATGACGACAACGGCAAACAGGTGGTGAACGGTCTGCGACAGGTTTGGGGACAGGCAACTTATCATTATGCGTGGGGGGGAGACCATTATTGGTTATATCCGATTCCGTATAACGAAACGCAGATGAACCCGAATATGGAACAGAATCCGGGTTGGAAGTAATGATTTTGTAAAGAAGAAGCTGTTGCAAAAGTTTATATTTTTGATATGTACTATTGTAATAGCTTCTTCATAAAAATAGATAGAAAATGAAGAATGTAAAAAAATTTTTCTTGTTGTCTTGTGCTATTTATTGCACTGCTTGTAGTGGAAATGGTAATACTGGAAATTCGGATGGGCAGGATATTCCGAAAGTTGATGATTCACAACTAGCTTATCATAATCCGGTGATACGGATTGCTGCACCTGATCCGACTGCCATGCGAGCAAAAGATGGTTATTTTTATTTATATGCGACTGAAGATATCCGTAACTTGCCGATTTTTCGATCAAGAGATATGGTGAAATGGGAAGAGATAGGAACTGCCTTCACTGATGAGACTCGTCCAGACTTCTTGCCCGACAACAAGGATGTCAAAGAACGTGCTCATCTTTGGGCCCCGGAGATTCGCTATGTGAAAGGCAAATATGTTCTTTTCTATTCTTTGGCGCAATGGGGTAATCATTGGGTTAGCACCGTTGGTTATGCCGTTTCCGATTCTCCCGAAGGTCCGTTCACACCGAAAGGCAAAGTATTTGACAGCCGTGAAGTGAATGTAGAGAACTCCATCGACCAGTATTTCTATGAGGAAGACGGCAAGTATTATATGCTTTGGGGGAGCTTCTTCGGAATTTATATCATGGAACTGGATGTGACAGATGATGTGATGATCACGCCTAAACTTGACACCAAGCGCCAGATCGCTGGCAACGCTTACGAAGGAATCAACCTGTGGAAACGCGACGGGTACTACTACCTCATCGGCTCTATCGGCTCTTGTTGCGAAGGACAGAAAAGCACCTACACCACAGTTGTGGCGCGTTCGAAAGACCTTTTCGGCCCGTATGTCGATAAACAGGGAGGACAAATGTTGGATAACAAGCATGAAGTAATCCTGCATAAGAATGACCGCTTTGTCGGGACCGGCCACAATTCCACCCTTCTCGAAGATGACGAAAAGAACACGTGGATGCTTTACCATGCTTTTGAACTGGAACGTTTGGATGCGCAACGGCAAGTTTTGTTGGACCGCATTTTGTGGGATGAAGACGGCTGGCCTTACGTTGATAAATTGGAGCCTTCTTACGGTGCGTTTCGTCCTGTTATTAAATAATTAAACTGATGATTTTATGAATAAGAAATGGATTACTTTATTGTTTTCGTTCTCCCTTTGTTTTTGCATGAGTTGTTCGGATTCCGAATCCGATAAAAAGGAAGAAGGAAAAGTAGAAGAAGAAAAGCCGGTAACTGTCTTGTCCAAGACGGTCCCTCTGGCTGATCCTTACATCTTGGTACATGACAGCCTCTACTATATTTACGGGACGAATGTCGGAACCGGTTTTGACGTCTATTACTCCAAAGACCTCGAATACTGGGAACGTGCCTCGGCTTTGTCGCTTAGCCATGCGAACTCGTACGGCGAATCGATGTTCTGGGCGCCGGAAGTCTATTATGTTGAAAAAGATAAGAAGTTCTACATGTTCTATTCGACGGAAGAGCATATTTGTGTTGCTACGGCAGATTCTCCTTTGGGTCCGTTCAAGCAGGACGAGCATAAGCCGATCCGCGAGGAAAAGAGCATCGATACTTCCGTCTTTTTTGACGAAGACGGAAAAGCCTATCTATATTTCGTTCGTTTCAACGACGGCAATGTCATCTGGTGCGCAGAGCTGAAAGAGAACCTGAAAGAGATCAAGGAAGAAACATTGACACAATGTTTCAAGGCCGAAGAACCGTGGGAATTGGTTCTTCCCAAAGTAGTGGAAGGTCCTTCCGTCTTTAAACAGAATGGCGTCTATTATCTGATTTATTCGGCAAACGGCTATACAAGCCAGGACTATGCGGTAGGCTTTGCCACATCGGATTCGCCTTTCGGCCCGTGGAAAAAGTACGAAGGCAATCCCGTGTTGCATAAGTGCGATGGGCTAGTTGGCGTCGGTCACGGTGCTCCTTTTGTTGATATGGAAGGTAAGATGCGCTATGTTTTCCATGCGCACAAAAGTGAGTCTGAGATACATCCTCGCAATTCGTTTGTCGTAGATATGTTTGTCAAGGATAGTATTGTTTCGTTAGGAGGAAATATTGTTCGTCCGATGGTGGTAGACAGGCTGCCATCCGGTAAATAAGGTATAGAAAGTAAGGCATCGCTTTACAAGTGCTAACCCTATGAGTTACGATGGCTAATGCATAAGGTTAGCCATCGTAATGCAATTGATACAAAATCCGGGTTATAATTCCCTTCTTATCCTGATCTGGGAAGGGAGTTATTGTATAACATTGTTTCATTAACAACAAAACACATTCGTTTACTATAGGCAATTCTCCGGGAGTTCAGCTTTTCCACAATGTCAGGTTATTCTGTTTTTTGAGCATAAAGGGATTTTGTTTTTCGATTTCCTGCCGTGCTCGTTTTGCTGGTTGCTTATTAATTTGGGTATAAAAGAGAAAAATGTCAGACACGGATTGCTTGGGGTTTCAATCCAAACAGTAAAACGTCCCAATAAGGGTTGTTGTTTGTTTTGCTAACATAGCTTATCCTCTTTTTTATGGCAAGCTTTTGAACCTTTCAAGATTATAACTCTCCGATGTAATAATGGGTATATCGGATATCTTTTCCGTTAAAAAAGGCCGAAATGGATAATATTTAAGTATATTAGCCCTTTGAGCATTGTATGCCTTGAACTAATTTTGGAGTTATGAATAGATTAAAGCTGTTAACGATTTGTATGTTTGTTTCCGGAGCCGTCTTTTCCCAAGAATGGAAGCCGCAAACATGGCCGGTTTTGAAACAATATGACCGGGAACATCTTTACCAGGTGGCATTGCCTTTGGGAGGAATCGGGACTGGAACGGTCTCTTTGGGAGGCCGGGGAGAGTTGCGGGATTGGGAGATTATGAATGTCCCTGGTAAGAAATATAGTACGGTGACGACCGGCAATAATGCACCTTTCTTTGCAATTTATGCAAAACCGCAGACGGGAGAGGCTATGACTACCCTGCTTGCAGGTCCTTTATATCCGCAGGAGTATTTGCATTATGAGGGGCGGCCGGTGAACCATCACGGTATGCCGCGTTTTGCCGATGCTACTTTCGAGGCGGCTTATCCGTTCGGACAAGTGCATCTTTCCGACCGGCAGTTGCCGGTGAAAGTGGCGGTCAAAGGATTCAATCCGTTGGTACCGGGAGACGCAGATGCCAGTGGCATGCCGGTTGCCGTGTTGGCTTATGAGGTGACAAATACGACCGACCGTCCTTTGGAGGTAGCCGTTTGTGGTTCGATGCGCAATTTTATCGGGAAGGACGGCAGTAAGTTCAGGACTGACTGGAAAGGAGATTACATTCCGACAGGCGCGAAAGACAATAAAAACCAGTTTCGTAAAAAGAACGGCTTGCAAGGCCTTTACCTATATTCGGACGGGGTGGATAAGAATGATCCGGCTTATGGAACGGTGGCCTTGACCACTCAGGCAGTAGAAGGGGTCACCTACCGGACTTCTTCGCGGGCGGATAATTGGAATAATGGTATTCTTAACTTTTGGGATGATTTTAGTGCTGATGGCGAACTGACGGAGCGGGACAGACAGGAGGATGAAGACCCGATGGCTTCGCTGGCGGTAAAGAAGACAGTGGGACCTGGCAGTACGGAAACGTTTACTTTCTACCTGACTTGGAATTTCCCGAACCGGAAAGCTTGGTCGGAAACAATTGTCGGGAACTATTACAGCACTCGGTTCCCGGATGCCTGGGAAGCGGCCGAGGCAATCGTACCTCAGATTCCGGAAATGGAAAGGCAGACGCTCTCTTTTGTGCATGCCTTCCTGAAATCGACTTATCCTGATGTTGTCAAAGAGGCTGCTTTGTTTAATCTGGCAACATTGCGTTCGCAAACGGTCTTTCGTTTACCTAGCGGACATTTGATGGGATGGGAAGGCGTGATGGATCGTTTCGGTTCTTGTGCCGGCAGCTGCACGCATGTTTGGAACTACGAGGTGGCGACACCGTTTCTTTTCGGTGAATTGGCAAAGACGATGCGTGATGTGGAATTCAACTATGCGACGAAAGAAAACGGGCTGATGAATTTCCGGGCTTCCTTGCCTTTATCGGAAGCAGCGAAAGGTAATTCGGCTGCGGCGGACGGCCAGATGGGATGTGTCATGAAGATTTACCGGGATTGGCAGTTGTCGGGAGACGATGAGTTCCTGCAAAAGAATTGGGGGCAAGTAAAGAAAGTGCTTGCTTATGCCTGGACCGACAAAGGTTGGGATGGCAATCAGGACGGCATCATGGAAGGTTCGCAGCATAACACGATGGATGTGAACTATTTCGGTCCGAATCCTCAAATGGGCTTCTGGTATATGGGAGCCTTAAAGGCGGCTGAGAAAATGGCTTTAGCCATGAAGGATAAGACGTTTGCCAAGAAATGCAATACTTTGTTCCGGCAGGGAAGCATCTGGATGGATGCCAATCTGTTTAACGGGGAATATTATGAACATAAGATAACCGATCCCGAAACATTTGAATATCTGGATATGCGGAATCCGGACGTGAAGGTTCCGCCGTTTCAATTGGGAAAAGGTTGCCTGGTCGATCAGTTGGTCGGACAGTATATGGCCCATATATGCGGTTTGGGATATCTGGGAGATAAGGAGCATATCCGTACGACATTGGGAAGTATCATGAAATATAATTATGTGAAGGATTTCAGCCGTTACTTTAATAATATGCGTTCGTATGTGATGGGAGATGAGTCCGGTCTGCTGATGGCCTCCTGGCCGAAAGGACGACTGGAAGTCCCTTTCCCTTACTTTGCCGAAGTGATGACCGGTTTCGAATATTGTGCCGCTGTCGGCATGATATACGAAAGTATGGAAAAGGAGGCCTTGACTTGCATCCGTGCGATTCGTGACCGTCATGACGGGGCGAAGCGGAATCCGTTCAGCGAGGCGGAGTGCGGACATCACTATGCCCGTTCGATGGCAAGTTGGGCAGCAGTAATCGCGTTGAGCGATTTCCAATATTCAGGAGTGGATCGACGGATGCATTTCACGGACCGGCCGGGATGTTATTTCTGGAGCAACGGTTATGCCTGGGGTACTTGTACCGTTACAGATGATACTGCTACGATCGAAGTCCTGAAAGGTTCTTTACAGTTGGACAAGTTGGTTATTGGAGATAAAGAGAAGCGGTTGAAGAATTTCAGACTTGCTTCAGGGGAAAATCGTATAATAAAATTATCATGAAAAATTCAAGAAGAACATTTTTCAAGCAAGGGCTTGCAGGTGCGTTGGCTTTAGGTTCGGCATCTCTTCCCGTTTCTGCTGCTGCTATGACGGATGGGGTTGGCAAAGCGAAAGCCAAGCGTGTAGTCCTGATATCTCTCGATGGTATCTGTGTGGAAGGATTTCTGAAAGCAAGAACTCCGAATTTGGATGCCTTGCTGGCTGATGGTTCCCTTTCGCTTGATACGCGGGTGGTTATGCCTTCGGTGACTTTGCCCAATTGGACAAGCCATTTGACGGGAAGTGGTCCGGAACAGCATGGAGTTGTTGACAACAGTTGGGAAATATCCAAATTCAAGCTGCCTGCCATCCATACGGACAGTGATGGTTATTATCCATCGGTATTTAAAATCCTTAAGGATGCAGTTCCGCAGATGAAGACGGCTTTTTATTATAACTGGATAAATCTGTTCTATCCGTATAACAAGAAGTATTTGGATGAAGTCAGCTATTTAGAACAGGATGCTTATGTCCCGAATTATGAAAAGGCATTTTCTTTTCTGAAGGCTAATGAAGGTAATCCCACTTTGGTATTCCTTTATTCCGTGCATACCGATCATGCCGGGCATAAACATAAATGGATGTCTCCGGAATATATCAAGTCTATTGAAGAAGCGGATGTCGAGATCGGAAAATTTCTTGAAAAGATGAAACGGGACGGCTTGTATAAAGACACTCATTTTATGTTCCTGACGGATCACGGAGGTATTGAATACGGACATGGCGGAGTCAGTACGAATGAGATGATTGTTCCCTGGGGGATCACCGGTCCCGGAATACGCAAAGGGTTCAAGATCACGGAACCCAATAATACTGTGAATACGGCAGCTACGATCCTCCGTTTGTTTGATGTGGAGAAACCTTTACCTTGGACAGGGGAGGTATTAAGCTCTATATTCAAGTAAGTTGTATCTGTAAGTAAACCTAAATAAAAAAGAGTATCCGACTTTCCCGGATACTCTTTTTTTATGAATAGTCTGTCTCTTAGTTCTGTTCCTTCAAGATCACGTCATGCGCTCCGCCTTCCACGATACTGGTTGAGGAAACCAATGTGATTTTGGCGTTCTTCTGCAAATCGGGAATGGTGATAGCTCCGCAGCTGCACATCGTGGCGATTATTTTGCCCAATGTGAGGTTGAGGTTGTCTTTCATCTTTCCAGCGTATGGCACATAGCTGTCGACACCTTCTTCGAACTTAAGTGCTTCGCTGCCGCCCATGTCGTAACGCTGCCAGTTCTTGGCGCGGTTCGAACCTTCGCCCCAGTATTCCTTTACGAAATTGTTACCGATTTTCATCTTCTTCGTCGGAGATTCGTCGAAGCGGGCGAAATAACGTCCCATCATCAGGAAGTCCGCACCCATCGCCAAAGCAAGAACCATGTGATAGTCATGCACCAGACCGCCGTCGCTGCAAATGGGCACATAGATACCTGTCTTTTTCATATATTCGTCGCGTGCCTGTGCCACGTCGATCAATGCGGTAGCCTGTCCGCGGCCGATACCTTTCTGTTCACGGGTGATACAGATGGAACCGCCACCGATACCCACCTTGATGAAATCGGCTCCGGCTTCGACCAGGTAGTCGAAACCTTCCTTATCGACAACATTTCCGGCACCGACCAGCACTTTGTCACCATACGTTTTCTTGATCCATTGCAGTGTTGCCTGCTGCCATTCGGAATAGCCGTCGGACGAGTCGATACACAATACGTCGACACCCGCTTCAACCAGCGCAGGAACACGTTCCATATAGTCGCGTGTGTTGATCCCCGCGCCTACGAGCAGTTTCTTATCGCTGCCGGACAACTCTTTCGGATTGTCGCGGTGGCTGTCGTAGTCTTTGCGGAAGACGAAATATTGCAAGTTCTGTTCCTTGTCGATGATCGGCAACGTGTTCAGTTTGTGATCCCAGATGATTTGGTTGGCTTCACTCAATGTCATGCCCAGTTCGCCGACGATCAGTTTGGAGAACGGAGTCATGAATTCTTTCACCTTCTTGTCGGGAGAATCCTTTTCGGCACGATAGTCGCGACTGGTCACCATACCCAGCAATTTACCGTTAGGAGTACCGTCGTCCGTCACACCGATCGTAGAGTGTTCGGTGCGCTGTACCAGAGCGATTACATCTGCCAACGTATTTTCAGGCGTCAGATTGGAGTCGCTGATTACAAAACCGGCTTTGAACTTCTTTACTTTCCGGACCATTTCGGCTTGGCTGTCGATAGGTTGTGAACCGAAGATGAAAGACAGTCCTCCGTTGCGGGCCAGTTCGATGGCCAACTTGGGACCGGACACGGATTGCATGATCGCTGAAACAAAAGGAATGTTTAGTTCGATCGCAGGCTTTTCGCCCACTTTGTGTTTCACAAGCGGAGTTTTCAGCGAAACGTTGGTTGGCACACATTGTTTGGTTGTTAAACCTGGAATAAGCAAGTATTCGCCGAATGTTCTTGATACATCGTTTAAGTAAACTGCCATAGTGTTTATATTTACGGGATGATTTTATTAGGGTACAAAAGTACTCAATTCTCTTGTATCATGTATTGTCGAGACTAAAGAAAATTATGTTTTTGCCTATTTTCTCTCTTTCGTGTATGGGGAAGCCAAGAATATCCGGACATCGGTGCCAGCCCGTATCAGCAACTTTTCCATAATCCGGAGTGTTATATGGATGAAATTAACAAAGGAGGATTATTTATGAAAACAGTAGTGGATAAAGCCAATACTCGCGGGTATGCAAATCATGGATGGCTGAAGACCCATCACACTTTTAGTTTTGCCAATTACTACAACCCGAAGCGAGTACATTTTGGCATGCTTCGGGTCCTGAATGACGACTCTGTCGCTCCGGGGGAAGGGTTCGATACACATCCACACAAGAATATGGAAGTCATCTCTATTCCGTTGAAAGGATATTTGCGTCACGGCGACAGTATCCGGAACAGCGAAGTGATTACTCCGGGCGATATCCAAGTGATGAGTGCAGGTACGGGGATTTTCCATAGCGAGTTCAATGATAGCGGTGAAGAGCAGCTGGATTTCCTCCAGATCTGGGTGTTCCCGCGCGAGGAGAATACAGCACCTCATTATAAAAGCTATGATATCCGCCCCGTTTTGAAGAAGAATGAGTTGGGAGTGATGATTGCGCCGGACGGCTCCGCCCCGGCTTCCATCAACCAGGATGCCTGGTTCTCGATGGGTACGTTGGATGCGGGACTGGTGAAGGAATACAAACTGCATGGCAAGAAGAACGGCGTTTACCTGTTCGTGATCGAAGGCGAAGTGGAGGTTGCCAACACAGTCCTTTCCAAACGTGACGGCGCCGGTTTCTGGGACACCGACAGCATTGCCATAGAGGTATTGAAACATGCGACCGTACTTTTGATGGAAGTTCCGATGGAATGATCTTTGTCAAAATGACAAAACGTCAAACAGGCTCCGGTTTCTATTGGCTGTAGCCGGGATAAGGATCGGACGGCTGTGTTTATCGTATTCTCGCGGAGATAAGGATTTCCGTTCTGCCACCGGAATGGAGTCATATGAATCTTTTTGTCTGCTGAAAGGATGCCGATCAGCTTATGTCTGCCGGCCGTGATAGAAATAGTCGAGGATAGCAGGCAAAATGATTATCCGGAACCGTCCGTCCGACGGATGCTTCCAGACAAAATAGAACGTTTCCGGCAATGTTTTTTCTCAAAATAGGGGACCGGATCTTATAAAAGTGCCGACTTTCTTGCATGAAGGTCGGCACTTTTGTCGTAAAAGGTCCTTATCTTTCTGTCTGTATGTGCCTATGTATGCTCGAATACATGCTTATGAAACCTGGAACATATGCCTATGGAGCAGGGAATACATGCAAATGTAGCTTGATTTACCTTGCGGGAGAGTCTGTAAGGGCGGACTTGCTATATTGAAGTGTCAGCCTAATTGTTTGATCGGTAATAAAATGTCCGGTAAGATAGAGACGGGGTGTTATTTTGATTTATCAGAATACTTGTGCTGGCAGAAGTACAGAAAAGCCTTTTCATCCCTTTATAAAAAATCAATCGGGGAAACTTCTTGTTGGAAAGAAAAGAACTACAGTCTTAATAGAACTACGGTATTTGTTTTCGGATTTTATGATATGGTTTGAATATTAACAGAAGCGGATATAGGTCTTACTTTTCATCCCCTCAAACGAAGTTTTTCAAATAAATAAGTATATCTGCAGTAGTACATTATAAGCAGTTTGAGAACTTTCCAATGTCTCTTCCTTTGAAACTTTTTGGAAATCAATCTTTTTATTTGGATATTTTTGTTTAATTTTACGCCCAACCGAATGGTATTGTTAAAACATATCCGAGGTAAGAGTTTGGTAATGTGTTTTTAATGAATTTTCAATTACAATACACGGTAGGTTTGTAAAAATACCGTAGTTCTATTAAGACTATAGTCATTTTAACTGCCTGTATTAATTAAAAATAGTTTATATGGACAACTTAAATATATAGGCCTATGAGATAGGAATAGAGAAAACTGACAGAAAGACTTTAAGTCTTGTTTAGAGTGTGATAAGCCTCAGGCTTAGATCGATTTATTATTAACCTTTTTATAATAATACAGAAAATGCAACAAAAACAGAATTGTGGCCATCCTCTAAGAAGGAAAGGTTCAATATCTCGAGTATCGAAAGTCACTTGCGGACTGCTCTTTTGTCTGACGACAGGAGTATTTGCGGCTGGTGAGAATGTTGAATTGTTAACCTCGGATCGGATAGAGAATGCAGTGCCTGATCAAGTAGGAAAGACCGTGACAATTATGGTTCAGGATGAAATGGGACCGGTAGCGGGAGCTAATGTTGTTGTGAAAGGAACTACGAACGGAAATATCTCGGATATGGACGGAAAGGTCGTTTTGCAGAATGTTCCCAACAACTCGACTTTAGTGATTTCCTTTATCGGTTATACAACCCAGGAAGTGAAGGTCAGCAACCAGGCAACCATCCATGTGAAGCTGGTTGAAGATGCCAAAGCATTGGAAGAAGTTGTGGTGATCGGCTATGGTTCTTTGGACAAGAAGCAGGTGACCAGCGCCATCACCTCGTTGAAGGCCGATGACCTGATGGTCGGTGTGAGCGGGGCGGATATCTCGGCGTCCTTGCAAGGCAAGATCGGCGGTTTGGTGATGAACAACTTGGGAAGTGCCAATTCCGGTACGACATTCCAGCTTCGCGGTATGACTTCCATCAATTCAGGAAAAGCTCCTCTTATCGTGATCGATGGTTTTCCTGGTGGCGATATCCGTTCGTTGACGCAGGATGATATCAAGTCTATCGATGTGTTGAAAGATGCTTCTGCCGGTGCTATCTACGGAACACGTGCAGCCGCTGGTGTGATCCTGATTACGACCAAGAGCGGCTCGGATACGAACGGGAAAGTGAGACTCACGTACAGCAACGAGTTTACGAAAAAACAAAACTACAATGCTCCCGAAATGTTGTCCGGCCGTGAATATGCCGAACATAATATCGGTACGGATTACGGTTCCGATACAAACTGGTGGGATGAGTTGATTAATAAGGGCAACTTCTCCCAAAAACACCATCTTGCATTGGAAATGGGTACGGAAAAGGCACAGGTTTATACTTCTTTCTTCTATGAAAAGAACCAGGGTATCGCGTTGCAGGACGAACGTCAGGATTATGGCGGACGTGTGAACGCATCTTTCAAGTTGTTCGATGATTGGCTGGAAGTCCGTCCGGCCGTGGATTATCGCCAGGCTGCCCGTAACAACCACTATCCGAATTTCCAGCAAGCCATGCGTAACAACCCTACCCGCTCGCCGTACGATCCGGATAGCGAAACAGGCTATAACGTGTGGATCAACGAATCGTTGGACTATAACGTCGTTGCGGATGCCATGCTGGAAGATTACTACGGATTGGATAAATGGTTCAAGCCGGAAGTAAACCTGAAGTTGAATATCAAGCCTATTCCGGGTTTGAATTACCAGCAGGTTGTCGGGTATGAAAACCGTCAATGGGAATTGCACCAATATTGGCCCAGCACACACCGAAGCGAAATTGACAATTCGCGTAAGGGGCATGCCCACCTGGCTTTCAGCAAGACGGAAAACCTGACTTCGGAAGGATATTTCTCCTATGTAAAAGACTTTAAAGGAGGACATAATCTGAATGCAACGGCCGGTTATTCTTATTTTGAGGTCAACGGGGAAAACTTCGGTATGGACAACTATAATTTCTCGGTCGATGGCATCAAGTACTGGGATATAGGCCAGGGCAGCTACCTGACGGATGGCAAGGCCGGCATGAGCTCCGGCAAATCGGTTACGGAACGTCTGTTCTCTTTCTTTGCCCGTGCCAATTATTCCTACCAGGATAAATATATGCTTTCCGCATCTATCCGGCATGAGGGCTCTTCCAAGTTTGCGGCCGACAACCGTTGGGCGAACTTCTGGTCTGCAACGGCAGGATGGCGTATCTCGAACGAAGAGTTCATGAAAGACTTTGACTGGCTGGACGACTTGAAGATCCGTTTCGGTTACGGTGTGACCGGTAATAATGACTTTAGTGCGACTTATATGGCCAATATGTTAGGCTCGGACACGAACTGGATGATGCCGAACGGAACATGGGCGTACTCATACGGTAAATCGCAAAATGTCAATCCTAATTTGGGATGGGAAGAAAAGAAGGAGTGGAACTTGGGTGTCGATTACTCTTTCTTTGAAGGACGCTTGTATGGCAAGTTCGACTACTATCGGCGTGAGGTGGATAACCTTCTGTTCAGTGTGAAGGTCCCGCAACCACCTTATACGCAGGGCAGCCAGATGCAGAATATCGGTAGTATGGAAAGTAAAGGTTGGGAGTTCGAAGTCGGTGGCGACATTATTCGTACAAAAGACTTCACTTGGTCTTCCAGCATGAACCTGAGCCATAATACCGGAAAGATCCTGACGTTGGAGGGTGACAACTCCTATCATAACGGTAATGGTTTCGTGGCTCCGGGAACTCCGGGCGATGCAGCCCGTATGGAAGCCGGTTCGACAATCGGTTCTTTCTATATGTGGAAGTTCGCAGGGTTCGATGACGAGGGCAGTTTCTTGCTGTATAACAAGGATGGCGAGGTGATCCCGGCTGCACAGAAAACGGAGAACGACAAACAGTATATAGGCAACTATACTCCGAAACTGATTATCGGGTGGAGCCATACCTTGACTTATAAGAACTTCGATTTAGGCATCAACCTGCGTAGCTGGATCGATTTCGACGTGTATAATACGATCAATATGTATTACGGCATCCAGGGACAGGGCAACCTGAATGTTTTGAAAGACGCTTACGGCAAGTTCAACCACATCAAGGGCGAAAAGCAGATTTGCGACTATTTCCTGGAAGACGGTACATTCCTGAAAATCGATGCGATCACGCTGGGTTATACGCTTCCGATGAAGAAGTACACGAACAACCTGATCGACCGGATTCGTATTTATGGTACGGTGGGTAACGTTTGCACGATCACCGGCTATAGCGGCATGAACCCGGAGGTGGATATCACGGGCTGGGATAAAGGAACGGAAAAGTTCTGGAGCGATTTTTATCCGGTCGTCCGTACTTGGACATTAGGTATGCAGTTTAACTTCTAATACAAGATTGTAAGATGAAAAAGAAAAATATATTCCAATTGTTTTTATCCGGAGTGATCTGCCTGCTGTGCACTACTTCCTGTAGTGTCGAACCTGATTTTTATTCGCAGGTGGTTCCGGAGACTTTTTATAGCTCACAAGATGCCGTATGGCAACGTTTCAACCGGCCGTTTACTCACTGGCGCTGGTACATTGCCCATGACAGTCCGCGTTGGTTGTTGCAGGAACTGGGGACGGATGAGTTCTGTCTGCCTACGCGTGGTAGCGACTGGTATGACGGGGCCGTCTATCAGAAATTCCATCATCATGAGTATACGGAAGACATGACGCGTGTCGAGACGGGCTGGACCAACTTTGCGATGGGAGTCGCTTTGGCTTGGGATGCATTGGAAGATTTGGAAAATGTCGATTTCGATGCATTGGGCTTTGAAGAGGGTACGCGCGAATCCATGTTGAACCAGCAACGTACGCTGGCGGCTTCCTTCTATTTGGACGGTTTGGACTTCTTCGGAGGGGTGCCTTTGTACACGACGACCCAGAGCGAAGTGAAAGGACGTTCGACGGATGTCGAGACATTTAACTTCATCGATTCCTTGTTGAAAATAGCCGTTCCGAATCTTCCGATCAAGGAAGAACTGGGCGGGATGGAAACCGGTTCGATCCATCGTGCAGCCGGTGCAGCCTTGCAGGCTCGTTTGTATTTCAATGCCAAGTCTTATATCGGCAAGGAGATGTTTACCGAAGCCGCCCAGATCTGCCAGGACATTATCGACGGTAAGTACGGACAGTATGCATTGGAAACGGATTGGACGAACATATTCGGATTTGACAACGAACGTTGTCCTGAGCTGATCTGGTCCGTACCCAGCCAGAATGCAAAGACCGAGACGGATGCCATGTATTGGGGTATGATGGTTCCTTACAACTATAAGAACTACCTGGGTGGACTGGAAGGTTCCGGTTCGGACAATGCTCTCGGACTGGTGCCGAGTCTCGATCCTACGGGTAAGCGTTATCCATATAAGCTGGGTGGAGCGTACGCGAAGTTCAATGATAAGGATATCCGTAAGCAACCTTATGTATATGAAGGCAATGGCAAATATCGCGGTATGTTTATCGTTGGCGAATTGGTGAATCCGCTGAATCCGGAATGGGTTTGTACGGGTACGCGCGAGTATGCCGGAGAGGTGATCACGGTTGTCGACCAGATCGCTCATTTTGCCAAGGTAGGAAAAGATCCGCTTTATCCGGATGTGGCTTCGTTACCTTCGACGGTTGCGACGGCAGAAGAAAACTCCGGGGTACGTGTGACGAAACGCAGTCCGCGTCCGACTCAGGAAGAGTTCAAGCGGAAAGGCGATCCGGACGTACCTGTGATCCGTTTGGCCGAGATCTATTATATGCTGGCCGAATGCAAGATGCGTGCCGGTGACAAACAGGGGGCTGCCGATCTGATCAATACAGTCCGCAAGCGTTATTTCGAAGACGGAGTGGATCCAGATCCGGTAACGGCTGCTAATCTGGACAAATACCGTATGCTGGACGAATGGCAATTGGAATTCTTGGCCGAAGGACGCCGCCGTACGGACTTGATCCGTTGGGATGCCTATGTGACGGAAGACTGGTGGGATCATAAGGCGACGAACAATCCGAACCTGAATCGTTTCCCGATCCACTACAGTCTGATCGGTGCTAATAACCTGCTGGAACAGAACCCTGGTTACGGCAGTAAGTAGAATGTGAAAGACTACGAAGTATAATTTTACTCTTTAGACCGGGGGAGAGAGGAACAGTCGTCAAAAGGCGACTTCCTCTCTTCTTTTGTTTCATTTCATTTCCTTTTAACGAAAACGATGGGATTATGACTGGGAGGACGCTTGTATTTTGGCTGTTCGTATTTATCGGACTTTGGTTTTTCTTTTGGTCGTTCGGGACTTCCACGTTCCAACGGCAGGAAGAGGTGCAGTTGTTTATTCCCGAATGGGTGGTTATCCGGGATATGCTGTCTGTCCCCGGTGGCTTTTGTACGGTGGTCGGGCAGGCTTTGGTTCAATATTATACTGCTTCCCTGTTTGTCTTGTGTGTTAACAGTATTTTCTTGTGTGTGGCCGGTTTCTTGTGTTATCTGCTTTTGCAGGAAATCGCACCGCGCGGATATAATTTGTTGCTTGCCTTGTTTCCTGTTTTAGGATTGCTGAAGGCCCATACGAGCTCTTTTTACGTGTTGGACGGGACGGTCGGGCTGATCCTGCTTCTGCTATTCTCTTATGTTTTTATCCGTATACGGAGAATGAAGGTGCAGTTGTTTTATGGTGTGGTGAGTGTGTTTCTTATCTATGGTTTGACTGGCCAGTTGGCGGCACTTTACGGTCTGGTCGTGGTTTGTATGAGTCTTTTGTGCCGAAGGAAGAAATGGTCTGGTTCGCTTGCTGTGTTTTTGGCTGGGGTGTTGTTGGCTTATATCGGTATTCGTTTGGCTATCGGTATTCCGTTGACAGACGGGATTTATTCGGAAAGGTATCAGGAGTCCCAGTTGCAGCCGGATTCTTATGTCTATTTTATCTGGATCCGTTTTGTCGTCTTGCTTCTGATTCTGTTTGCAACGGCTTATACGATGAAGGTTCTTCCCAAAGGAAAGCGTTCGGTGAAAGTTTTTGTTGCGGGAAGCTTGTTGGTCGTCCTGTTTTGCTTTTCCGCATTTTGTCTGCCCGGACCGTATGAAGTCCGGAACAACCGGATGAACGAGTTATCCGTTTGGGAGCAAAGGAATGACTGGGACACGATTATCCGTGAACATCCGGAGAAGGAGGAGACGGATTATGTCAGCCTAAACTATTTGAATATGGCATTGGCTCAAAAAGGCCTTTTGGGCGATCGGTTGTTCCGTTATGACCAGAAAGGACCGCAAAGCCTTTTGGCTTCTTGGGACCGGACTTATTATATGAGTTGCCTGTTGAGTGATATCCATTATATGATCGGGGATATCAGCCTTTCGGAAGGATATGCGATGGAAGGATTGACACTTGCCAAGCGAGGAGGAAGTCCCCGCTTGCTTCAACGGTTGGTCAAGATTAGCTTGATACGGAGAGATTTTGCTTTGGCGGATAAGTATCTGGGTATACTCGGCCGGTTGCCGGGATATCGGCGTTGGGCGGAAAAATATACCGGCTATGTTCGTCATCCCGAAAGGATCGGTCGGGATGGAGAGCTTGCCGCAAAGACAATACCAGTCTTTCAGCCGGACAATTTGCTTTGCCTGACCGGCATCGACAGCCTTTGGGTTGGACATCTTTCGGAACCAGGCGTAAACCGGGTTGCATGGGAATATTTAGGTTGTTCCTATCTGCTGGCGAAGGAAATGGAGAAGTTCAAGATATTCCTGTCCCATGCCGGTAGATTTTTGCCGGGACAGTCCCTTCCTGTTCATTTTCAGGAGGCGGCATTGGTTTTGGCGACTGAGGACCTTTCTGTCCTTGACTGGGTTTCCATCCGGCCTGAGATAGTGCAACGCTATAAACAATTCCAGAAAGATATTCTGAAGATCAAGAATAGTAGTGACGGACTTTCTTGGCTTTACCGGCAATATGGAGACACTTTTTGGTTTTATTATTATTGTAAAAATTTGAATGGATAGTCTATGAAGTATCTATATTCTCTGTTGTGGCTTTGTACGGTTTTCTTTTTCTCTTGCAATGGTGGATTGCCCGATGCGGAGGAAACGGAAGGTGAAATAGAAATCTTTCCCGATTATAAAGGGGTCGCGGTCCCTTGTAATATCGCTCCGCTGAACTTCAAACTGAAAGAACCTTGCGAAGCAATCGCCCTATTCTCCGGCAAAGATCAGCAAATACGGGTGGATTCGGATAACGGTTCTTTCCAAATCCCGGAGAAGAAGTGGCGTCGGCTGTTGGACGCATCGGTTGGAGGGAACCTTACGGTCGGGATCTATATATGCAAAGATGACAGATGGTTTCGATATCCTCCTTTTTCCATTCAAGTAATCAAAGATAAAATCGATCCCTATTTGGTCTATCGCCGTATCGCACCAGGCTACCGGATGTGGAACAGGATGGGGATTTACCAGCGTTGCCTGGAGGATTTTACGGAAGAAACCTTTCTCGACAATAAGCAGACGAATAATAATTGCATGAACTGCCATTCTTTCTGTATGCAGAATCCGGACCGGATGCTTTTCCACCAACGTGCGCTACATGCCGGGACCTACATACTGACGGACGGTGGTATCGAGAAGCTGGATACGAAGACCGAACGGACTATTTCCGCTTTGGTCTATCCCGCCTGGCATCCGTCCGGGCGATATGTTGCATTCTCGACGAATGATACGAAACAGGATTTTCACCTTTCGGATGCGAACCGGGTGGAAGTGTTCGACAATCGATCGGATGTCGTGGTCTATGATGTGGAGAAACATGAAATCGTAACAGCTCCCCATTTATCTTCGGAGGAGAATATGGAGACTTTTCCGGCATTCTCTTCGGATGGCAGACGGTTGTATTTCTGTTCCGCACCAGCGTGCCGGATGCCTGAGTCATATCGGGAAATCCGCTACAACCTGCAAAGCATAGCTTTCGATCCGGAAAAACGGAGTTTCGGCCAGACGATAGATACGCTTTACAACGCTAATGAGGAAGGACGGAGCGCGAAGCTGCCGAGAGTATCTCCCGATGGCCGTTTTCTGATGTACACGGTTTCGGATTATGGTAACTTCTCGATCTGGCACAAGGATGCGGATTTGCGACTATTGGACATGTTGACAGGTAAAACAGATTCCCTTCTCCAAGTGAACAGCAACGATGTCGAAAGCTATCATTCCTGGAGCAGCAACAGCCGGTGGTTCGTTTTCAGCAGTCGTCGGGATGACGGGCTGTATACACGGCCTTACATTTGTTATCTGGGTGCAAATGGTGTTCCCGGCAAACCTTTCCTGTTGCCTCAGAAAGAGACGGACTATTATGAACGTTCTCTCTTCTCTTTCAATATTCCCGAATTCATTCGCGGTAAAATCAAGGTCGATACTTATAAATTGATCGATATTAGCAAATATGGGGAAGCGGTACGGTTAAAATAATTATATCTTATAATGAATTTTCCCGTAGCAGACACTTCGTCTCCTCGGTGAAAGATGACAGATAATCAATCATGGCGTTTTTCAACACTCCCGTTCGAAAAGACATTCGACACGAGAAAAGACCACCATAAAGCTATGCTTTGGCATCCGTAACCCATAGCTTTACAGAGGCTAAAGCTATGGGTTACGGTTTGCTGGGCGCCTATAGATTTTATTACTTGTCTGTCAAGAAATCGACCATCTGAAGAATGGCTCGTGAGCAAGCCGGACAGAATGGGGCGTAGTCGCGCATCATACAGTGATCCATCGGGCGATAAATGCCTTTCGACAGGTAACCGCCTCCTTCGAACACGCCGGCTCTGTCCTTATGTCCGGCATCGAGTGGGGTAGGAATAGGAGTGTCTGCGGGCAATAAGTCTTTCCATTTGCTGCCGAAATCGACTAAAGTTGTGATATTCGGTTCCCACGGTTCGTATTTCAGGTTATAGAAATCCTGGTAGGCGACTTCCGAAGAAAAATATTCGTCTGCCAGGCCGGCGAAGCTATGTCCGAACTCATGTGTAAAGACGACAGGTGTCCGTGGGTTGTCGGCTGTCCCGCAGGCATAGAAGTTGTACATGCCGCCACCGCCGTACATATCTGTGTTTATCAGCAGGAATATTGCATCACATGGTACGTTCCAGACGGCATCGCGGATCGATTTCATATCCGGTGTTGTCAGATAACGGTCTACACCGAATGTATAATAACCGGAATTGAGGGCAGTGTTCTTGAAGATACCTTTACCCGAAACATCCGTGCCCGATTCTTCCGATACCAGGCAGACAGCCCATACGTTGAAGTCGTTTCGACGTGTCGTGAAAGGAGGAGTCGCGAACAAGGCTTCTGTAAACCTGTTTGCATCTGCTACGAATTTCTCCTGTTCATCCGCCGTGTATCCTTCAGCAATAAAAACAAGGTCCACTTTTTCTGTCGAGTCGCCGCTTTTCTGTATCTGATGCACTTTATTGGCTTTCAGTTTTCCCCGGTCGATGAAGATACTTTTGGGATCGATCTCTTGTTTCAGCAACGGATGGAATTGCATGTCGGCCTTGTCGCGTGCCGTGATCTCGACATAGATAGGTACTTTCGGGAAAGGAACGGAAGCGCTGTTTGTCCACGATTGTGTTTCTGTCTTAGCCTGTTCTGTCGAGCGCCATTCTTCGAACAACGTATTGAAGCCGCGTGAGTAAATCAGCTTATTCGTAGCTTTGTCATAGACATTAATATAATAACCTCCGTAATTGAACTTATCGATCAGGTTCTTGACCGGACCTCCCCATACCGGTTCTTCACGCAACCCTTGGATAGCAGCCGATTGTGACTTTAGATTACCGCTCAAGGCAAAATCCACCCGGAGACTTTTCTTTTCGAAATATTTGTCGAAGTCACTCTGGGCAAATACGGAGAAGTTGCATAGAATGGCAAGAAGTAAAAGTGAAATCTTTGTTTTCATATTAGTATGCGTTATTATGTGTAATTCTTACTCGCAAATATAAGACTTTTTGTAGATTCACCGGTCGATATCGTTTAAATATGTAGCTTTTTTGTTCCTTCTGTTTTCTGCCTGTAACGTAATTGTAAAAAGAATGAAGTGTTGCTGTTATCCGCACCTTCTACTTTTGCGGCGGAAAAGAAAAACAAATAATGAAGCAATTACTACTCGTTTTATTTTTGACTTTGACTCCGGCTGCTTATCTGACCGCTGCGACAGTTAAAGGTTGGGTTAAGGATGCGCAGACCGGCGAAGAACTGATCGGTGCTGCTGTGTATGTGAAAGAAAATCCGGCGATGGGAACGACAGCCGGGCTGGACGGGACATTCGTCCTGAAAGATGTGCCGGAAGGAAAAAACATCACGTTGGTTTGCAGTTATATCAGCTATGAGACACAGGAACAGAACGTAAACACGCTGTCCGGCCGGGATGTACTGTTTAACATGAAGCCTTCGGCCATGAACCTGGAAGGTGTCACGATCATAGCCGCCAATCCGGGACGTACCGAAGCCGGTGCCCGCGGGATTGAGAAGCAGGCGATGAATGTGGTCAACGTCATGAGTGCGAAAGCGATCGAGCTGTCACCGGATATTACGGTTGCCAATGTGATCCAGCGTATGTCCGGCGTGACGGTCGAGCGTAACAGTAGCGGAGAAGGTCAGTATGCCATTTTACGGGGTATGGACAAACGGTATAACTATACGTTGGTGAACGGTGTGAAGATTCCGAGTCCCGATAATAAGAACCGCTTTGTGCCGCTTGATATCTTCCCCTCCGAGATGCTGGACCGTCTGGAGGTGACCAAATCCTTGACGGCGAATATGGAGGGAGACGGCATTGGTGGCGCTGTCAATCTGATCATGAAAGATGCTCCTTCCGAACGCCAATTTACGGCCAACTTGTCTACCGGTTATAACGCGATGTATTTCGGTCGTGACTTCCAATCGTTCAACCGGGGCGGTATCGTAAAGAAATCTCCTTACGAAGCGTTGGGGAAACCGGAAGATTACAAAGTGACGATGGAAGACTTTACGACTTCGAACCTACGGATGAAATGGAAGAAACCGCTGCCGGACCTGACTGCCGGACTTTCGTATGGCGACCGCTTTTTTGATGATAAATTGGGCGTCATGTTGGCGGGGAGTTTTCTGAGTACCAGCCGGGGAAAGGAAAGTCGGCTCTATTATCAACCGGGAACGAGCCATAACGGGATAGAATACCGTAATTATTCATCGGAACAGACACGTATCGGTGTGCATGCCAAACTGGATTACTCCTTGAACGACAACCATAAGCTGACTTGGTATAACGGTTATATGGATATGAGCGAAGCCGAAGTGCGCGATGGGGAAGATGAAAAGGAACGGGCTGTCCGTATGCGTTGGAACCACCAGTATATCATCAATTCGACCTTAAAAGGCGAACATTTGTTTCTGTCTGGCGGAGCGTTGCGGTTGAACTGGTCGGCTGTCTTGTCCAAAGCATTCAGCGAAACGCCCGATAATGCGGAAATATATCTGTTGGGTTCCCATGTGTCTACTACGGATGCGGCCAAACGTCGTTGGGAACATAACTCGGATAAGGACAAAGCCGGATATGTCGATCTGGCATATAAGTTGAAATTGGATGGCGGGGCGATCCTGGATTTCTCGGCCGGAGGTATGTACCGGGATAAGAAGCGTGACAGTTTCTTTAATGAATATACGTTCAACTCGGCTACCGGTTCCAAGAATCCGCAATATATCAATAAGGACTGGTTTAATTTTGACGAGATACAATTCGTCCCCCGTCCTTATGGCAACATAGGGGACCCTCTGAATTACGATGCAACGGAAAAGATCGGTGCCGGATATGGAATGGTGAAGTATACCTTGAAGGAATGGGAATTGATCGCCGGGGTGCGTGTCGAGCATACGAATCAGGGATATGTACTGAAATTTCCCCGTGATGTTGATCCGGAAGGAAACCAGGACTATACGGATGTATTGCCGAGTTTCCATGCCAAATACGGTATCCATCGAAATGCCAACCTGCGTTTCTCGTATGCGCGTGCCATCAATCGTCCGAGCTTTTTCGAGATCGTGCCTTACAGCATCATTAATGAAGATTATAAGGAAAAGGGAAATCCGGACTTGAAGCATACGGTTGCCGACAATATCGATTTACGTTATGAATTTTTTCCAAAGTCTTCCGAGCAGTTTATGGTCGGCCTGTTCTATAAGAATATCCAGGACCCTATCGAATACGGGTTGTTGAACGAAGGCCAGGATACCTATTATAAACCGATGAACTTCGGTGACGCCAAGAATCTGGGGATGGAAGTCGATGTGATGAAATACTTCAACTGGTTCGGTATTAAGGCAAACTATACCTATACACATTCGAAGGTCACGACAGACAAGCGTATCATGGAAGGATCGGAAGTGAAGTCGGTGCGCCAGTCCCGTCCACTGTTCGGACAGGCGGCCCATGTGGCAAATCTCTCCCTGCTTTTCAAAGAGACCAGACACGGCTGGGAGGGTCAGGTGTCTGCCAGCTATACGGGAAAACGTCTGAGCGACATTTCGAACTGGTATGAAGATGATATATGGGAGGACGGCTACGCCCAGCTGGATGCTTCGATAGAAAAAAGTTTCAAGAACGGCATCAGTATCTTTGGCAAGGCCTCCAACCTGTTGGATATCCCGCTCTTGCGCTACATTCAGAAAGGACCGCATACGGAGAGTGTGGATTCAGACCGGCATAATGGGAATGTGATCGAACGGAAAGAATGGCACGGTCAGTCATTTATGCTCGGCATCCGGTATAAACTTTAACATAGCAATTATATTAATATTTACATTAAGCATTTATTTTATGAAATTCAATGCATTATTAGTGAGTGCAGCCATGATGGTCATGACTTTGGCTGCTTGTGGTGACGATGATCCTGTTAATCCGGATAATAATCAGGGTGGAAATGAAGATACGGAGACTGTGGAGGGGGATGTCGAGGGGATTTGGAAAGCCAATTCCATCATATTGGTATCAGGCCATATCACAGTACCGGCCGGTAAATCCCTGACAATAGAGGAAGGTGTGCAGGTTATCTTTGATGACAAAGGTGTCGGAGCCAACCATGTCCCTGTTGAATTTACGGTAGACGGCAATCTTTACTGTAAGGGAACAGCTGAAAATCCGGTCCTTTTCTCCGTAGCTGAGGAAAATCGCACGAAAGAGAATACGTTTGCCGGCTTATGGGGTGGTATCGTCGCTTCGAACAGTTGCGAGGAAATGTTGATCGACCATACCGTTATCGAATATACGGGTGACCAAGTGGTGGAAGGTTCTCCGGCTGCGGCCAATGGTGTATATACGGCCGGTGACGACGCTTATCCGCAGATCACGACTAACAATATCAAGGGGAAATATGTCATCACTAATTCTGTTCTTCGTAATGGCTGGTCTGACGGTATTTATTTGATGGGCGGACAGGCAATCATAGCTGGCAATACGTTTGCTGCCAACGGATATGACGGGGCGGAAGCTGTCAATGTAAAAGCCGGATGTACGGTGGATGTCGCCGGTAATATCATGTTCAGCCCGAACACTAACGGATTGAAACTGTCCAGTTCAGGCCAAAGCGAAACGCGCGGCCAAGCTAAGGTTCAGGCCTACAATAATACAATCGTCAATGCCGGTTGGCGTCGCGACGGTGAGAAGGGTGGTTGTGTATATGCTGAAAAGAATGTGTTGGCGAATGTTTTCAACAACTTGATGGTAAATTGCAAGTTCCGTGCCATGACCCCGAGCTTCAAGAATCCGAACGACCCGGAAGAGGGTTATAGCGACCAGTCTGTGATCGATTATAATTTTTATGCTTCCGGTAGCCAGAAAAGTGATATTGTATATGAAGAGGAAAGCGGTGTCGCCTATGCATGGGCCGGTTATAACTACGAACATAAGAATTACAACTCCGAAGTAGTGGATGTGCATAGCATTATCGCTACTGAAAATGATTTGAAGGACCCGCTGTTCGAAAACTTTGCCGTTAACGAAGTCGCTTTGACCGAATATGTATATGATGAAGGATGGGATTTCCATGTCAAATCCGGTTCTCCGGTATTGGCAGGCGCTAATAGCGGAACTGATGCCAACTTGGTTCCCTACTTTTCGACAAACGGGCTTTCCGTAAATGGTGTCATTTACCATTCGCCGGCGGTGAAAGCACAATTCGGAGCTTTCGGTTTAAAATAAAAGAACATGATGAATAGAAGAAATTATTTACAGACCTTATCGGCTTTGTTCGCAGTCTCCGCTTTCGGGGGCTGCACTTCTGCCGGTAAGCAGAAAGATGCGTCGAATTCGGAAACGGATATTGCCGGTCCTGCTTTAGCAGGGGAGGCATTCGACGTTCCGGCCGTATCGGAAGAAAGCAAAAATTTTTATCTGGTCAGCGACTTGGGACGGAACGGTTATTATGAACAAAAGACGATTGCCGAGTTGATGGGAAACCTGGCGGAAAAGATAGACATCGAATTTATTGTCGCGGCCGGGGATACTCATCATTTCGAGGGAGTAGCCAGCGTCGACGATCCGTTGTGGATGACAAACTACGAGCTTGTTTACAGCCATCCTGAGCTGATGCTGGAGTGGTTTGCCGTCAACGGGAACCATGAGTATCGCGGTAATACGCAAGCGGTATTGGATTACGGCAAGAAAAGCCGTCGTTGGATCGTCCCTTCCCGTTATTACTCAAAAGTCGTGGAGGCGGGTGAAAATGAGAAAGCCTTGTTGGTATTTATAGATACTTCGCCTCTGATTGACAAATACCGTGAAGATACGGAGAAATATCCCGATGCCGGCAGACAGGATATGGAAGAGCAGCTTCAATGGATCGAAAAAACGCTTGCCTCTTCTGCTGAGAAATGGAAGATCGTAATCGGCCATCATCCTGTCTATGCCGATACGCCGAAAGAGGAAAGTGAACGTGCCGATATGCGTAAACGTTTGGAGCCTCTGTTGGACAGATATGGTGTCGATATGTATTTTTGTGGTCATATTCATAACTTCCAGCACATCCAGCCTGCTGACAGCAAGGTTGACTATCTGGTAAATACATCCGGTTCACTTTCCCGTAAGGTAAAGACTGTCGAGGGTACGAAGTTCTGTAATCCGGAAGCCGGGTTCACTGTAGTCAGCATGGAAGATAGTAAGTTATCCTTTTATCTGATGAATGGAAAAGGGAAAATACTGTACGAGTACAGCCGAACAAGATAATACCATCGAAAAAGAACATATTTATTCCTTGTTAGTCCGGAAATCTCCTTGTATTTCATATGCGAGGCGATTCCGGACATTTCCTTTTGGTCGAAAACATGAATGATTGATTCTTTTAATTTTGTTATTTTATTGTCTGATTATAAGTGATTTATTATACTAATAAAGACGAGTGAAGACCGAACTTATTGTCTTTTTTAAACTAAACGCGTTTTTCCCTGTTTATTAAATAGACACCACATGCCCGGTCCTGGGAATTACTTCTAAACATGACCAAATATAATTTTTAAAATATGACGAAAATAGAAATAAAAGACTTATCGATTCTTTTCGGACCTGAGAAGGCCAAAGCGAAAAAGATGATTAAGCAAGGTAAGAGCAAACAGGAAATTTTAAAAGAAACAGGCTGTACCATAGCTGTCCGTAATGCCAATCTGGAAATAGAGGAAGGAGAGATGTTCGTGATAATGGGGCTCTCCGGTAGTGGTAAGTCGACGTTGGTGCGTTGCATTAACCGGCTGAACGAACCCTCTATGGGAGAGATATGGCTGAGCGGTAGGAACATCACATCTCTGTCGGATAAGGAACTGTTGCAAATACGCCGTAAGGAGATGGCGATGGTATTCCAGCATTTTGGCCTGTTGCCTCACCGGACTGTATTGAGCAATATAGCTTTCGGGCTTGAATTGCAGGGAGTGCCTAAAGAAGAGCGCGAAAAGAAAGCATATGAAAGCATAGCCGTTGTAGGATTGAAAGGATATGAGAACCAGCGTGTGGACGAACTCTCCGGAGGTATGCAGCAGCGCGTCGGACTGGCACGTGCTTTGGCGAACGACCCGGAAGTCCTGTTGATGGACGAGGCTTTTTCTGCCCTTGACCCGCTTATCCGCGAACAGATGCAGGACGAGTTGCTGGACTTGCAGGAGAAGATGAAACGTACCATTGTCTTTATCACACATGATCTGGACGAGGCCATCAAATTAGGCGACCGTATTGCCATTATGAAGGATGGCGAAGTCGTACAGGTCGGGACGCCCGAAGAGATATTGACCGATCCGGCGAACGACTATGTCACCCGTTTTACCGAGAGTGTGGATCGTGGGCGTGTCGTTACGGCCTCTTCCATCATGCTGACTCAACCGATCGTTGTCCGTATCCGCAAAGATGGTCCGGAGGCCATAATCCGCAAGATGAGGGAAAAACGTTTGTATGCGTTGCCCGTGATCGGAACGGACGAGCAGTTCCTTGGTGAAATACGGTTGAAAGATGTGCTGCGGTTGCGTAAGGAAGGGGTGCGGGATATCAGTTCGATTGTTATGAAAGAGGTCCCTTCCGTATTGGAGAGTATGACAGTCGAAGATATGTTGCCCCTCTTGCCGAAAGTCCAGCAGGCTTTGCCGGTGGTCGATGAGAATAACCGTTTGAAAGGTGTCGTATCGACTTCAGCCATCATTATCGAGATGACCGGAAAAGATCAGAAAGAAATAGAAGAAATCATTCAAAACGCAATAGATTTATGATAAATATCGGAAAATATATAGAAATGGCCATTAATTGGCTGACAGAAAACTTTGCTGGCCTTTTTGATGTAATCAACCACATCGTAGGCGGCTTTATCGACGGCTTCCAGGGAATACTGATGTGGGTCCCGTTCTACCTGATGATTGCGGGAATAGCAGCTTTGGCTTGGTGGAAAGCCGGAAAGGGAACTGCTGTCCTGACCTTGCTCGGTTTACTTTTGATTTGGGGGATGGGGTTTTGGGTACAGACCATGCAGACTGTGGCGCTTGTCTTGTCGTCGACGATCATCGCCTTGTTGTTCGGTGTCCCGCTGGGAATCTGGACCGGGCGAAACGATAAGGCGGCTAAGGTGATCCGTCCGGTTTTGGATCTGATGCAGACGATGCCCGCTTTTGTCTATTTGATTCCGGCTGTCCTGTTTTTCGGACTAGGACCTGTTCCGGGCGCTTTTGCCACCGTGATATTTGCCATGCCTCCGGTTGTCCGTCTTACCGACTTGGGAATCCGTCAGGTTCCGGAAGATATTGTAGAGGCGACCCGTTCGTTCGGGGCCACTTCGGGACAGCTTCTTTTTAAAGTACAGCTCCCGTTGGCTTTACCTACCATTATGGCAGGAGTGAACCAGACAATCATGATGGCTCTCTCTATGGTTGTGATTGCGGCCATGATCTCGGCTGGCGGATTAGGTGAGATCGTATTGAAAGGAATCACACAAATGAAAATCGGACTTGGTTTTGAAGGCGGCATAGCCGTCGTGATTCTAGCGATCGTTTTGGATCGTATTACACAGGGCTTTGTCCGTAGAAAGTAAAACAGATAAAAAGAAAAGTATTTATGAGAAGATTGATTATCATTATAAATTTATCCCTTATTGTAGCCTTCATGATGATGTTCGCTGATTGCAGCGATTCCTCGAAAGACAGGAAACAGGTTTCGATCGGTTATGTAAACTGGTCGGAAGGCATAGCCATGAGCTATCTGGCGAAAGTCATGCTTGAGAGCAAGGGGTATGATGTGATGCTGCGAAATGCGGATATTGCACCGGTCTTTGTCTCGATGGCGGCCGGTAAAGTCGATGTTTTTATGGATGCATGGCTTCCGGCTACACATGCCGATTATATAAGGAAATATGGCGATAACTTGGAAGCGTTAGGAGTAGCCTATAAAAATGCCAGGATGGGGCTGGTAGTCCCTTCGTATGTCACGATCCGTTCCATAGAAGAATTGAATGAGCATAAAGAGAAGTTCCGCAACGAGATCATCGGTATCGATGTCGGGGCCGGCTTGATGAATGAGACTGAGCGTGTCATCCGGGAATATCCGGTCGAGCTGACGTTAAAACCTTCGAGCGGTGCGACAATGGTCGCATTTCTTCAGAAATCGATTGAGAACAAAGAGTGGATCGTGGTAACCGGCTGGACTCCCCACTGGATGTTCTCCCGCTACGACCTTAAATTTCTAGATGACCCGCAAAAACAGTACGGCGATGCCGAACAGATTCAGATTATGGCAACCAAAGGCTTTTCTGACAAAGATCCGTATGCAGCCGCTTTTTTCCGGAACTTTTCTCTCGATAATGACCAATTGAGCGAATTGATGGATTTGGTGGAGGCTTATCCGATGCACGAGGAAGAGGGAGCTAAAATTTGGTTATCGGAACATCCGGAAGTGAATGAATTTTTTCCTACATTCGCAGAAAAGTAGAAAAATTGAATTATGAAGGATATCCGGAAAGTTATAGGTTTATTGTTGTGTATGACAATCTGTTGTTATATGACGGGCGAGGAAAAGAAAAATCTGAATATCGTATTTATCGGAAACAGCATAACGCAAGGCGCTTTGTTGGAAAATCCGAGACATGAGGCTCCCCCTGTGAAGGCCGCTTTGTATCTGCGCAGGCAGCCGTCTGTCGGAACTGTCCGCTATTCCAACCAGGGGGTAAGTGGAAGTACGACTTTTGATTTTCTGCCTCAAACCGATTTGCTATTCCCGAAGGTGGTCCGGGTCGCCGACCAGTTCAAAGATGAAACTTGGGCGACTTTGATCTTTTCTATTATGCTTGGGACGAACGACAGCGCTATTACAGGACCGAACGGAGCTCCGGCCTCGCCTGCCAAGTATTATGAGAATATGAAAACGATTATCGATAAGTTGCTGGCACTCTATCCGGAATGCAAGATCGTATTACACCGGCCGGTATGGTACAGCCCGAATACATACAACGGAGCCAAATACCTGGAAGAGGGATTGAATCGTCTGCAAAGTTATTATCCTGAATTACAGGCGTTGGTTCTCGATTATTCCAAACATTTTCCCGGACAGGTCTTTATGGGAGATACGGATGGTTTCGATTATTTCAAGACGCATTATAAAAACGAACTCTTCCCCGAAAAGGGAAATGCAGGAACTTTCTATCTACATCCTAACCGGAAAGGGGCTTCTGCTTTGGGAGAGCTGTGGGGGAAAGCGATACTTGGGGCAATTGACAATTAATAAGAATGTGTCAACTAATTGTCAATTGTCCATTATCAATTGTCCATTGTTTTTATCTTTTGCCCAATCTGTGGTCAAGGATACCAACATGGCATTCGCCATAATTCTTCAACTGTTCTACGATTTCTTTAGCTGTAGATTCTTCTTCAACCTGCTCGCGAACGAACCCAAAGAGGAAGTCTCTTGATGCATGGTCTTTATCTTCTTCTGCGATATCGACCATTTTGTCGATCAGTTCGGAAACGTAGCATTCGTGTTTGTAAACATGTTCGAATAATTCTGTGACGCTGCCCCATGCAGTAGGAACGACATTGATCTGCCCGATTGTGATATCACCACCGCGGTCGATAGTGAAGTCGATCATTTTGTGGGCATGCCCCATTTCTTCTTCTGCTTGCTTTTTCATCCAGTGGGCGAAACCGTTTAATCCCAGTTTCTGGAAGTGCACGGACATGGACAGATACAAGTTGGATGACCACATTTCTGCATTAACTTGTGCGTTAAATGCTTCGGATAATTTCTTGCTTAAAATCATAATTTTATTTCCTTTCTTTCAATTAGATTTATAATACGATACAATGTTTATATAGGCAAAGATATAGATAAAAAGATAATGGTTTGCTTTAACCGGATAATATTTTTCCAATAAAACAAACCATTAGAGCCTTTAGTTTATATGAGACAACAGATTATTTGATTTCGATAATCTTTTCAGCTTTCTTGGCTGCTTCCTCGCTCATTTTCGGGATGATGATGTTCAACACGCCATTCTCGACTTTTGCTTCGATCTTTTCTTTCTCTGCGTTTTCGGGAAGAACCATTGTCTGCTGGAATTTGCTATAGGAGAATTCGCGTCTCAGATAGCGTCCTTCTTTTTTGTCTTCATTCTTTTCTTCTTTTTTCTCCATCGATACGACCAGATTGTCGTTCTCGTCGATGCGGATGTTGAAATCGTCTTTTGTCATACCAGGAGCAGCAACTTCTACCCGATAGTCCTTTTCCGATTCAATCACGTTGATGGCGGGAGCTGTAGAGTTCGCTTTAATCATCCAGTCGTTGTCAAATAAATCATTGAATACATACGGTAACCAATTTTGACTTCTTCTCATCGGTGTCATAATACAGTCCTCCAATTATTTAGTTAAACATTTATATTCTTTTCCGCTCTCGTTTCTTCTAACCCGAAAGCACTATATCAACTTCAAAAGACATGCCAGAACAATATGTCCGGCGTTAATATGAATAAAGGATGATAAACGAAGTTGAAAATCCTTTCCGGAGGCCATGATTTTAGGTAAACAGGCTTACTCGTATGGATATATGTGTTTGAAAATGGGATTGTTAATGGAGAGTGTCTGTAGGAAAATTTGGCAGAAAAGGAACCATTTTGGCATGTAAATAGTGGCAGAAAAGCAATAACGCTTATCTTTATGGCCTAATTATAAATATTGAAGGTATGAAAAAGAAAATAGAGGCTCTTCTCAAACGTTTACAGATAGCAGTGCAGCACAATCCGGCAGAGGTAGTTCTGTCTGTTTTATTTTGCTGTTTCGGTTGCGCGCTGTATGAAACATCTTGGGCAAGACTGGCTGTTGTCGTTTATTACTTCCCGGTCTTATTCCTGATTACCTGTACATTGAATTCGATGACGGAAGGATCGCGCTGGCGTTTTGCCTATTATCTGTCTGTGTTGTTCTTTATTCCGTTTTTCTGGAAGGAGAAAGATCTCTGGTCTGTTTTCTATTGGGTGACGCTCGTAGTAGTGCAACTGCTGTATCTGGTGTGCGACTGGAGACGGGATAACGATAGGTTTGTCAGGAAAGGGCTTTGTTACCTTCGGGCGATGCTTTCTGCCGGATTGCTGGCCGGGATTGCCTGGCTGCTTTCTATCTCCATCTATTATTCGATCCAGTATATTTTTGAGATATGGCAATATGGGGAACGGCGGTTTATGGCCTATTCGTCCAGTATCGCATTTGCAGGGATATTGCCGTTGTTGTTCCTTTTGTTTAACCGGGAGAAAGAGGAGGAGGAAGGCGTGAACAAACTGTTCGATGTATTGCTGAATTACGTCCTTTCGCCGGCCTTGCTGATATATGCGGTTATCTTGTATCTCTATTTTGTCAAAGTGGCCGTTTTGTGGTCCTTGCCCAAAGGTGCGGTTGCTTATATTGTCGTTAGTTTTATTTCGGCTACATTCATTCTGAAAAGTTGCCAGCCGTTCCTGGAGAGAAGATATTATGATTGGTTTTACCGCTATTCCGGTTGGGCTGTACTTCCGGCGTTGGTCATGTATTGGGTGGGAACTTTCTACCGGATCAACCAGTACGGATATACGGAAGCGCGGGTGTATCTGGTGGTGGTAGGCGCTATCCTGACGGGGACTGTCCTGCTGTTCTTTTTCCGACGGACCGCACATTATTTGTATGCGGTTGTGCTTGCCGTCGTTTTGTTGTCCTTTGTCACGTATATACCGTGCATAACAGCGAGGGACATAGAACGGATCTCGCAGGAAAAGCGCGACAATTATCCGATTCCGGCAAATCCGGGCAATTATTATGAATATGTAACCATTACCGATTATTCACCTTTGGATATTACGGGATATGAAACGCTCCAGGCTGTCGGCCGCTATGACGAAGGCCCGATAAACAGCATGATACAGATGGACACCTTCTATTTATGCGATAAAAACTCACTAATTCTTTTCGAAGCAGAAAGAGATTCTTTGCTTTTCCGCCAGATGGAGAAGGTTGGGTTGGCTCCGTCCGATTCGATCCCGGATGATTTATATCCGGATATTCTCCGGCTGGATCTGGATTCGGCTCTGTATGTGTTCGGCGAGATTTCTGTCTACCGCAGTTCGCCGGATTCGGCTTATACGGTCTCTTATATGGGAGGAGGGTATTATCTGAAAAAAAGAGTATCTTTGCCGACTCGTAATAAATAGCAAGCATGAAAAAGAATAATCAGAAAACTTTGTTTTCCGCTCCCGGAGGGAAGTCTTATCTTGTCCCGTTTATATTGATCACCAGCCTGTTCTTGTTGTGGGGTTTTGCTCATGGTCTGTTGGACGTATTGAATAAGCATTTTCAAGGTGTCTTTACGATGACGAAGGCAGAGAGCGGCCTTGTGCAGTTCTCCACTTATATCGCTTATTTCCTGATGGCGCTCCCTGCCGGTATGTTCATGAAGCGGTTCGGGTATAAGAAAGGGATTATTTTAGGGTTATGCCTGTTTGCTGTTGGTGCGTTCGCTTTTATTCCGGCGGCTTATCTGCATTCGGCATCTCCATTCCTGATCGCCCTTTTTGTGATTGCCTGTGGGCTTTGTATTCTGGAAACGGCAGCCAACCCTTATTCCACGATTTTAGGGCCGGAGGAATCGGGGGCGCAACGCCTGAATTTGTCTCAATCGTTTAACGGGTTAGGTTGGATTTTAGGCCCGCTGGTCGGTGGCATGCTGATATTCGGTGGCGAGGAGAGCGATCCGTTTACGCTGACGAAACCATATATCCTGGTTGGCTCGGTTGTTTTACTGGTAGCCATTCTTTTCATCTTTACCAAACTACCCGAAGTACAGGTGGAAGAAGATACGGATGCGGAAGAAAAAGAATATGTACCCGCATCCGGTACTGCCTCCATGTGGAGACATCCGCAGTTTGTCCGGGCTATTATTGCACAGTTTTGCTATTGTGCTGCCCAGACGGGAATTTTCAGTTTCTTCATTAATTATGTGACGGAAGTCGATACTTCGATGACGAATATTGAGGCTTCGCGTATCTTGGCTTTCGGAGGAATGGCTTTGTTTATGATCGGCCGTCTGTCCGGCAGTTTTACGATGAAGTGGATGTCTCCGGCCCGTCTCCTGACATGGTTCGCTTTGGCGGATGCTGTCTGTATGGCGTTGGTCGTCGTGTCTGTCGGTACGGTTTCTTTGTATGCGCTCTATCTTTCTTTTTTCTTCATGTCCATTATGTTCCCGACAATCTTTGCACTCGGCCTGGAAGGTATGGGTTCTTCTACAAAGAAAGCATCATCCTATATCGTTATGGGAGTAGCAGGCGGAGCCTTTGCCCCAATGCTGATGGGATATATCGGGGCCGATAACATGGCGATTGGGTTTGTGATTCCGTTGTTGTCTTTCCTGTATATCCTGTATTTTGCTTTGCGGTGCAAGAAGAAATAACATAAAAACAATCTCTATTTATACTGTCATACTATCATACTTTGCTTTATGCCAATTGAATATTAAGGTGTACAAAAAATGATAGGAGGCATGATGGTTGTTTTTCCACTATCATATTATCATAAAGACAAGCACATTTTTTATCAAAGCATATAGCTTATTTTTAAGTAACTACCTATCTATTCTTTTTGAGACCCGGATCTCGGTTCCTCTGATACCTGGGTCTCGATACCGTGCAGATGGGGGTCGGAATCCTGCTGGAATAAGGGTTTTCACGAGAAAACTTGCTTGCTTTTTGTTAAATTTGTCCGTTACTTTTGAAAGAAACAAAGGTAACGGACAAATCGCGGTAGCTGCCTTCCTATGAGTGCTATTGGTTCAACATTTGATATAACTTATCCAGCTTCGGAGCCATGATGATTTCGGTACGGCGGTTTTTAGCACGGCCGTCGGCTGTCTCATTGTCGGCAACAGGCATGAATTCGCCGCGGCCGCAAGGTTGTATCTGCAAAGGTTTGACACCGTAGTCCTTTGTCAGGATGCGGACGACCGAAGTGGCGCGGATGACACTGAGATCCCAGTTGTCTTTAAACTGGGCGGTGTTGATCGGCTTGCTATCGGTGTGCCCTTCGATATAAACGTCGATGTCGGATTGTTTGTTAAGGACTTCGGCGAGTTTGGCCAAAGCCTCCTTGCCACGCTTGTCGACACGGGCGCTTCCCGATTCGAAAAGAAGTTTGTCTGACATGGCAACGTAGACTTTTCCGTCTTTTTCGCGGACGGTCAGTTCGTCGCTACTGAAACCCAGGAGGGCATCCTTTACACTGTTGAGCAAGTTCTGTACCCGTTCAGTCTGTGCATTGATCATATCCTGTAGTTCGTTGATCGTCCGTTCGCGTTCATCCAGTTCGTTCATCTTCTGGCTCAGGAGTGAATTCAATTTTTCCTGCTCCGTCATGTTGGTGTTGAGCATGCTTTGATAGTTGCGGATGTTCTTGCCCATGCGGGTGGTATCCCGTTCAAGTGAAGCAAGACGTGAAGTGAGGCCGTCGTTGTTGTCACGGCAGTTTACAAGCTGATTCTGCAGGTCGTCTCCCCGGGCAATGGCTTCCAGGCGTCCGTTTTCGGCTAGCAGATACTTTTTTTTCGTTACACAAGAAGTGCAGACAAGCAGTACGGAGACTGCAACTAATAGAACTTTTTTCATTTTGTAGACAATTTTAGCGAATGTAATATTTATTACACATAACTAGTACTGGGTTTAGAATATTTGCAAATAATTAAACTATAATTAAGGTAGTATGAAAGTAGGGGAAATAATGGACACCTCTGAATAATATGCTATATTTGCTTCCTCATAGCAGAATAAGAAGATGGGAAAAGTATTGATTATCGATGATGAGAAGCAAATTTTAAGCCTCCTGTCCCGTATTATCGGGCTGGAAGGTTATGAAGTGTTCCAAGCAACCAACTGCAAAGTAGGTATCAAGCAGCTCGAACAGAACGATCCCGAAGTGGTGCTCTGTGATGTTTGCCTGCCAGACGGGAGCGGTGTGGAGCTTGTCTCTGAACTGAAACGCCTGCGTCCCCTTTCGGAAGTGATCTTGCTTACGGCCCACGGTAATATCCCCGACGGAGTACAAGCTATCAAGAACGGTGCGTTTGACTATATCACCAAAGGTGACGACAACAATAAAATCCTTCCCTTGATTGCAAAGGCGATGGAAAAGGCTACCGTTGCCTACAGCCAGCAGAAGGCTGTAGGCAAACAGTATTCGTTTGCCACTGTCATCGGCCGTTCGCCTGCTATAGAGGAGGCTGTTTCTTTGGCACGCAAGGTTGCCGCCACGGATGTTCCCGTCTTGCTCACCGGAGAGACCGGGACTGGCAAAGAAGTGTTTGCACAGTCCATCCACCAGCACAGTTCCCGCAGTGATAAAGCCTTTGTCGCTATCAACTGCTCCTCTTTCAGTCGCGACCTGTTGGAAAGCGAGATGTTCGGGCATAAGGCGGGAGCTTTCACCGGTGCACTCAAAGAGACGAAAGGACTGTTTGAGGAAGCAGACAACGGCACGATCTTTCTCGACGAGATCGGTGAGATGGCGTTCGATCTTCAGGCCAAGTTACTCCGTATTCTCGAAACCGGTGAATTCCTCAAGATTGGAGACACGAAACCTGTCAAAGTGAATGTGCGTGTGATAGCCGCCACCAACCGTGACTTAGCAAAAGAAATTGCCGACGGCCATTTTCGTGAGGACTTGTTTTACAGGCTTTCTGTTTTCCATATTCACCTGCCGCCGCTCCGCGAACGGGTGGACGATATTCCTCTGCATGTCGAGGCGTTTGTTTCCGCACTGTCTTCCAAGATAGGAAAGACCATCCGCACGATCTCGCCGGACTATGTCCGTATCTTGAAACGGTATCCTTGGAAAGGGAATGTCCGTGAACTGCGCAATGTCGTGGAGCGCAGCCTCATTATCTCCGATGGAGACACCTTGACTGCAGACACCTTGCCGCTCACAATACAGAATCCTCAAAATAATACCGACAGCAGCTATTCCGGCTTCGACCTTGACGGCGTAGAGAAGATGCATATTCAAAAGGTATTGAAGTATACCAACGGCAACAAGACGGAAACCTCCCGCCTGTTAGGTATCGGCTTGACGACCCTCTACAGGAAGATCGAAGAATATGGCCTTTGATTGTGAAATAGAATTGGCGGTAGGGCGAAAAGGCGCTGGTGTGTTGAGAGTGTCGAATGCATTTTGGAATCCCCGGTTGGAAGATGCACATTTAAAGTCTGCATCGGTATGACTGCCGGTGTAGACGAGTCGTACCGGGTGCTGTCGGTTTTCCGATACAGGACATTGCTGGACAGTTTGTTGCAGTTGAATATTGACCAGATAATAATAGCATAAGCGTATGGATAAGTTCTTAAGACTGAAAATAAAAACGAAACTGACCTTCGGGATCGGCCTTTTGTTTACGATGATCGTTCTGCTGGGCGGGTTGGCTGTGCAGAATATTACGGATATGTCTTCCGACACGCAGAATATCTTGGCGGATAATTATAATTCGCTTCTTTATTCTCGCCGGATGCTGGATGCCCTCGAACGGATCAAGAACGATCCGCAGGCACGTGCGGAGTTTGAAAAGAACCTGGATTTGCAGCAGAAGAATATCACGGAGATCGACGAGAATGTGGCGACGGCGCATCTGGTCGCACAATACGAGGCGATGCACCGGGACCTGAACGATACGACTATACAGCGTGTCAGGATGGCACTCAACGATATCATGAGTCTGAATATGGCGACGATCTACCGGAAAAGCAAGGTAGCCGAGCGTACGGCGGACCAAGCATTGTTATGGATTTGCATTATCGCGGTGGCTTGTGTCCTGATTGCTTTTGCTTTCCTGATCCGCTTGCCCCGTTCCATTACGTCGCCGATCCGTAAACTGACCGACGGGATCTTGGAGATTGCCAACCACAATTACGAAAAGAGACTCGACTTGGGCGATAACCAGGAGTTTGCCGAAGTTGCCTCCTCGTTCAACCGGATGGCGGAACGCTTGACGGAATATAGGAAGAGCACGTTGGCTGACATTATCCAGGCCAAAAAATATATTGAAGCGATTGTCAACAGCATCACTGAACCGATAATCGGGCTCGATCGGGACCGTTCCATTCTTTTTGCTAATGATGAGGCGCTCACCATCCTGAATCTGAAACGTGAGAACGTGATGGGAAAGTCTGCTACCGAACTGGCGTTGAAAAACGACTTGCTGCGCCGGCTGGTACGCGAACTGATACAGCACGACAAGAAAAAGGAGCCCTTAAAGATCTATGCAGATGATAAGGAAAGCTATTTTCAGGCCAAATATATCCCGATCCATGTGATGGATGGTGATGGACGTGAGACAGAGTATGCGGGCGATGTGATCCTCCTGAAAAATATTACCGAGTTCAAAGAGTTAGACTCTGCCAAGACGACTTTTATCTCTACTATCTCCCATGAATTGAAAACCCCGATCTCTGCTATTCTTATGAGTCTCAAATTGCTGGAGGATAAACGTATAGGAGATATGAACGATGAGCAGATCGCGCTTGCCGGAAGTATTCGAGAAAGCAGCGACCGCCTGCTCGAAATTACCGGTGAATTGTTGAAAATGACACAGGTGGAGGCAGGCAAGTTGCAACTGAATCCGAAGATCACGAAGCCGATTGAACTGATCGATTATGCAATCAAGGCGAACCGTGTGCAGGCGGAGCGCTTCAATTGCCATATCGAAGTGGAGTATCCTGAAAAAATATCCAAGCTCTTTGTAGACAGTGAGAAGATCGCCTGGGTACTCACGAACCTCCTTTCCAACGCCATCCACTACACGCCGGAGAATGGCCGTATCGTTATCGGTGCGCATCAGGTGGACAAGAAAGTGGAAATATTCGTGCAGGACTTTGGGAAAGGAATTGACCCGCGTTACCATCAGAGTATCTTTGACCGTTATTTCCGCGTTCCCGGCACGAAAGTACAGGGAAGCGGCCTCGGTCTTGCCATCAGTAAAGACTTTGTCGAAGCCCATGGCGGCACGATTCGTGTGGACAGCGAAGTCGGCAAGGGAAGTACTTTTGTCATAACCTTTGATGTTTGATATCGCTTGGAAGTGACAAAAGATCTCTACATTAAAACAACTGGATCATCAACAGTCCCAACGCCACCGACACTCCGGTAGCGACCAGTCCCGGCATCATGAACGAATGGTTTAGGACATATTTGCCGATATGCGTCGTTCCGGTACGGTCGAAGTTGATGGCGGCGACCACGGTCGGATAGTTGGGAATGAAGAAGTAGCCATTGACTGCCGGGAAAAGGGCGATTAGCATATAAGGAGAGATTCCGAGGGCGATTCCTAACGGCAACATGGCACGGATGGTTGCTGCCTGGCTGAACAAAAGTATGGACATCACGAACAGGGCCAGACCGAAAAGCCATGGCATTTCTGTTACGATATGTTCGATCGAGCCTTTCAGTTCCGCCATGTTCCCACCGATAAAGGTATCACCCATCCAGGCGATACCGAAAATCGCGACGACCGCTTGCATACCGGCGGAGAAGACGGAACCTTGTACGGCTTTTATCCCGTCTGTCCGGGTGACGAGCAGGATAAGGGCGGCAGCCGAGAGCATCAGAATCTCGATGATATGCGCCATCTGCATTTGTCGGAGACTGCCATCGGGCAGGCTGAACCAAGGGCGCAGTTCTGTCATCGAGCCGAACAAGACGATACCGATTGTCGCTGCTATGAATATAATCACCGACAGGAGGGCTGCATGATGGTTTTCGACTCCTTTCGCCCTATATTTGTCACTTGTGAATTCCTCGTTTGCGACACGGCGCAGGTATTCGGGGTCTTCCGCCAGTTCCTTTCCGACATGTAGCGAGCAGAATGCTCCTACCAGGACACCGATCAACGTGCAGGGAACGGAGATCATCAGAATGTCCATCAATGATATATTATGTCCCGACAACATACTGAGCAATGCTACGGTTGCCGCCGAGATCGGGCTGGCCGTAATTGCCTGCTGAGACGCGATCACAGCAATCCCCAACGGCCGTTCGGGACGTATCTTTGTTTCCGTTGCCACTTCCGCTATCACGGGAAGGACCGAATAAGCCACATGTCCCGTTCCCGCAATAAATGTGAAGATATAAGTAACCAACGGGCTTAGAAGCGTAATCTTGGAGGGATTCTTGCGCAGCAATTTTTCCGCCCACTTCACCATCAGGTCCAGTCCGCCGGCTGCCTGCATGCAACTGGCAGCGGCGATGACGGCAACGATCATCAGCATTACATCGATGGGAGGGGAAGTCGGTTCCAAGCCGAATACGAAAGTGAGGATGGCCAGTCCTAAGCCACCTAATACTCCTAAACCGATACCGCCGAGACGGGCTCCGATGATAATTGCAATTAAAACGAATAGTAATTGTAACAACATGTCTTGTAAAATGCAGATTTAGTTTGTAAAGGTTGCAAATTTAATTATTTTTGTTGCGCTAAGTACTACAAAAAACAATTAATACGAATGAAAAGAATCTATTTTGCAGCTTTGGTAGGCTTGTTTGGGTGCGTGTCGGCATTGTCGGCACAAGGACGGAGTGAGCTTCTGTTGGAAAAAAACTGGAAGTTCACTCGCGAAGACAACAATGAGTTTATAAAGCCAGCTTTCGATGACAGTAAGTGGCAGTCCGTGACTGTCCCCCATGATTGGGCGATCTACGGCCCTTTCAGTTCCCTGAACGACAAACAGGAGGTCGCTATCTCGCAGGACGGCCAGAAGGAAGCGATGGAGCATGCAGGACGTACTGGCGGGTTGCCGTTTGTCGGTGTGGGTTGGTATCGCACCGAGTTCGACGTTCCGCAGTTTCAGGCAGGCAAGCGGGCAACGATCCTGTTTGACGGGGCGATGAGCCATGCCAATGTCTATATCAATGGACAAAAGGTCGGTTATTGGCCGTATGGTTACAACTCCTTCCACTTCGATATCACGAAATATCTGAAGCCGGGCGAGAAGAACACGTTGGCTGTACGTTTGGAAAACCTGCCGGAATCTTCCCGCTGGTATCCAGGTGCCGGACTCTACCGGAATGTTCATCTGATCATTACCGAAGACGCCTATATTCCGGTTTGGGGTACCTATATCACGACTCCTTCGGTAAATGAGAAGTTTGCTAAAGTGAACGTGCGCACCAAAGTGGTGCTTCCCGAAGGCGCCGATCCCGCCAAATATAGCGTGGAAACCAGCGTGTGGAATCCGAACAAGCAGAAGCTGACGGCTGTCCGCACTTCTCTTGCGCAGATGAAATATAACAACAATCAGGCAGAGCAGGAGTTTGTCATCCAAGCCCCGTCTTTATGGTCTCCTGAAATGCCTGCATTGTATTCTGCGGAAACCCGTCTGTATGAAGGCGACAAGCTGAAGGATATTTATACAACTCCTTTCGGTATCCGCTCGATTGAGATAATCCCGGACAAAGGTTTCTTCCTAAATGGTAAGCGTACTGTCTTTAAGGGCGTTTGCAATCACCACGATCTCGGTCCGTTGGGGGCGGCCGTCAACGATGCTGCTATCCGTCGCCAGATACGGATCCTGAAAGACATGGGGTGTAATGCGATCCGTACTTCCCACAATATGCCTGCTCCTGAATTGATAAGGGCTTGTGACGAAATGGGTATGATGATCATGGCGGAGAGTTTTGACGAATGGAATGTGGCTAAATGCAAGAACGGTTATAATCTGCTCTTCGATGAATGGGCGGAGAAAGACCTTGTGAACCTGCTTCATAATTTCCGCAACAACCCGAGCGTTGTCATGTGGTGTATCGGTAACGAAGTGCCCAACCAGTGGAACGAAGGGGATTGCAAGATTGCCAAATGGTTGCAGGATATCTGCCATCGTGAAGATCCGACACGTCCGGTAACTCAGGGAATGGATGCTCCGGATGCCGTGGTCAACAATAATTTTGCAGCCGTGATGGATGTGGCCGGTTTCAACTATCGTCCTTTCAAGTACAAGATAAACTATAAGAAGTTGCCGCAGCGGATCGTTTTAGGCAGCGAAACAGCCTCGACAGTAAGTTCCCGCGGCGTTTATAAATTCCCGGTCGAACGCAAGGCGATGGCGAAATACGATGACCACCAAGCTTCCTCTTACGACGTGGAACATTGTGGCTGGTCCAATCTCCCGGAAGATGACTTTATCCAGCATGAAGATTTACCGTATTGTATCGGTGAGTTTGTGTGGACTGGCTTCGACTATTTGGGTGAACCGACTCCTTATTATACGGATTGGCCAAGTCATAGTTCCCTGTTCGGCATCATTGACCTTGCGGGTATTCCGAAGGATCGTTTCTATCTGTATCGTAGCCATTGGAACAAAACGGCACGTACGTTGCATATCCTGCCTCATTGGACCTGGCCGGGACGTGAAGGGGAGGTGACGCCTGTATTTGTGTACACGAATTACCCTTCTGCCGAGCTGTTTATCAACGGTAAGAGTCAAGGAAAACGTACGAAAGATCTGAGTGTTGAATTGGACAGCAGCTATACGGAGGCCGCCCAAAAGAGCTTCGAGCGCCAGAAACGTTACCGCCTGATGTGGATGGATACGAAATACGAGCCGGGAACCTTGAAAGTGGTTGCTTATGACAAGGATGGCAATGCTGTTGCCGAAGAGGAAGTTCATACAGCCGGCAAGCCTCATCATATCGAACTGACTGCTGACCGCGACCGCCTGAAAGCCGATGGCAAGGATCTCTCTTTTATCAATGTCCGTGTTGTCGACAAGAACGGTAACCTTTGTCCCGACGCCACCCACAAGGTGAAGTTCAACGTCCGCGGTTCCGGTTCTTATCGTGCGGCCGCTAACGGTGATCCTTCGTCACTCGAATCTTTCCAAGCTCCGCAGATGTCCCTTTTCAAAGGACAGCTGACGGCAGTCGTACAGACAGAAGAAACACCGGGTGTCATTGTCTTCGAAGCCTCTGCTTCGGGTGTGAAAAGTGCAAAAATAGAACTGATCAGCGAATAAGTCGAATTTCGTGATCATCCCGATAAAAGCGAATAGGCATCGGATTGGAAACGGGCAGGTATCCGTTATGAATCCGATGCCTATCTGTTTTTTATTTGTTGGTAACGATATTTCCAAACACATCGAACTCGACCGTTACGGCCTGCCCGTTGTGGATGACATTGAATTTGTGGAATGCACCGTTGGCATCGGTAAACATGTAAATGGATTCCACTTGGTCATTTCCGTATTCGGAAGCCTTGAATGCATCCATGATAACTGTCGGGACTTCCTGCTCTGAAACTTTCCAGGTCGTACTTTTCCATGTATATATCTGGGTTAATTCGACAATCTTTAAAGTCTTCCCGTCGAGGATTGCCAACTGTACACCGAAAGTCGTGTTTTCTATATCCAGCAACTCAGCTCCCTGGAAGGTCAGTTCCATCAGGTCGGCCACTTTTTCGGGGACGGAGATAGGTCGGTCAACATCATCTTTAGCATTATCGACCGCTTTGATCAGGTCGCCGTATATAGTGTAATACAGGTCGGTCTCCTGTTCTGCCTTTTCAACTTCTACTTTATATACGGTTCCCATTCCGGCTCTGCCGATGGTATCGGCTTCCTCGATCTTCCAACCGGCATATTTGCCTTGTTTGATATCGTTCGAGATAGCCGTAGGCAACTGGTTAAGCGGCAAGTCCGTCTTAATCATGGCCCATACTCCGAGATGGTCGAACCAGGCGGTGTTATCGAGCGAGTTGTTTTCAAAGTCAATTACATAATAATCGTCATTGACTGTCCATTCTGTGTCGCGGGCATCCGGATATTTGGCATTGAAAGCGTCCAGGATGGTTTTAGGAGGTTCGATGCCGCCCGGTATGTTTTCGTCGTCTTTGCTACAGCCGGCAAAGAGCAGGGCGAACCCCACGAAGATCGTAAAGACTGAAATTTTAGTGTTCATAATTTATCGTTTTAATTTGTTACGAATAAACAACAACCGGGATGGAAAAGTTTTCTCAAAACCGAACACACTGTCCGATATTGAACACTTGTTTTGAAGTGTATTCCCATATAATCAATGATTTATGTTTTTGGCACGGAGTTTGCCCTGTGAAAGCCGTCAAGGTAGAAATGCCGGGAAAAGAAGAATTAAAGCAATATTAAATATGGACAGAGAGATTTCAAAAGAAGTACAGAGAAAGGAGCAACGTAAACAGTTTATCAGGATAGGGACAGCTGTCGGCGGTTTTATCGTCCTGATCGTAGTCGTGATCTCCATGCTTCAGACCAGCCTTAAACGGAAAGACCTCAATATTTCGACAGTCGATAAGGGAGTGATAGAAGTTTCGGTCAGTGCGTCTGGCAAAGTGATCCCCGCGTTTGAGGAAATTATCAATTCACCGATCAACTCTCGTATTGTGGAGGTGTATAAGCGAGGCGGGGATTCGGTCGATGTCGGCACGCCTATCCTGAAACTGGATTTGCAGAGCGCCGAGACGGAATATAACAAGCAGTTGGACGAGGAACAGATGAAGAGCCTGCAACTGGAACAGCAACGCGTGACGAACCACAACAAACTTTCGGAAATGGAAATGAACCTGAAAGTCTCCCGCATGGAGCTGGATCGTAAAGCGGTCGAACTCCGTAACGAACGCTATTTAGACAGCTTGGGAGCTGGTACGACCGATAAAGTCCGCCAGGTGGAACTCGATTATAATGTGAGTATCCTCAAACTGAAGGAAGACGAGCAGAAATATAAGAACGAACAGGCGCTGGCCGAAGCGGATCTGAAAGTAAAAGAGCTGGAACTGAATATCTTCCGTAAAAGCCTTGCCGAAACTCGGCGTACGTTGGAAGATGCCCAAATCCGTTCACCTCGTAAGGCGATCCTGACCTATGTGAACAACGAGATCGGCTCGCAGATAGGCCAGGGAGCGAAGGTGGCAATCGTTTCCGACTTGTCTCATTTCAAGATCGAAGGTGAGATTGCCGATACCTACGGAGACCGTATTGCTGCCGGCAGTAAGGCGGTTATCAAGATCGGCAGTGAAAAACTGGACGGGACGGTCAGCGATGTTACTCCTTTGTCGAAGAACGGCGTGATCTCTTTCACGGTCCAATTGGAGGAAGACAATCATAAGCGTCTTCGTTCCGGTTTGAAGACCGATGTCTATGTGATGAATGCTGTGAAAGACGATGTGCTCCGCATTGCCAACTCTTCTTATTATGTGGGAAAAGGAGAATACGAACTCTTTGTCGTAAACGGAAACCAGTTGTTGAAACGCAAAGTGCAGTTGGGAGACAGTAATTTCGAATATGTAGAAGTGGTTAGTGGCCTGCAGGAAGGTGACCAGGTCATTGTCTCGGACATGAACGCTTATAAAGACAAGAACAAATTGAAAATAGAAGATTAACGTGTAATAGTAAGTTTTATGATCAAGCAATATATCAAGCAATCCATTCAGATGCTGAAGGAGAATCGTCTTGTCAGTGTCATTTCCATAGCGGGTACAGCCATCTCCATTGCTATGATTATGGTGGTAGTCCTGGTGTTCCAGATACAGTTCGCCAATTTTTATCCGGAGAACAACCGCGACCGGATGATGTATGTGGATAGTGGGACGGAAGTGAAGACCAGTAATGGGTGGAACCGGGGAAACATGTCTCCTGAAGCAGTGAAGGAATGTTTCTATTCATTGGAGATACCGGAAGCGGTTTCTGGTTATGCCATGCAGTTGAAGCCTTTATCCATACCAGGGAAACGGATGTATAAAGGATATCAGATCAAATATACGGACACCGGTTTCTGGAAAGTCTTTTCTTTCCGCTTTCTGACCGGTAAACCATTTACGCAAGCGGATTTTGATTCGGGGATTACACAAGCAGTCGTGTCCGAGAGTGTGGCCCGGAAATTATACGGAACGACAGACGTTGTAGGAAAAACTGTGATAATCGATTTGACAACCTATACGGTTTGCGGTGTGGTGAAAGACGTCAGCCGTGCCGCCGATACGGCTTTCGGTGACGTGTGGGTCCCCTATACGACCGACCGTATCCTGATGACGAATACCAGTTCCGAAAATATGGCCGGCTGGTTTTCTATCTGCCTGTTGGCAAAGGACAGCCGTGATTTCGAAGCGATCCGGCATGAATTGTTGAAGCAGATAGAACGTTATAACGGGATGAAGCAGGATGCGAAGATTAATTTCTTCGAGAATCCTATTACACGTTTTGACATAGCGATCGGTTCGATCGGGCAACGTAAGGTGGATGTGAAAGATTATCTTTTGGAAACCGGTAGCCTTTTGTTGTTTCTGCTGCTTGTGCCTGCTTTGAACCTGTTGGGTGTAACACAGTCTGCCGTGCAAAAACGACGTGCGGAGATGGGAGTGCGTAAAGCATTTGGAGCGACTTACGGCGTGTTGGTTCGCCAGATATTGTACGAGAACAGTGTGATTACGTTGATCGGCGGTCTGGTTGGTCTGCTCCTTTCCCTGTTGCTTTTGCCTGTTTGCAAAGATTTTTTGCTACAAAGCCGTGATACGGCTTTAAGCGGGGATATGATTTTCCAGCCGGCTGTGTTTTTATTGGCTTTGTTTTTCAGCTTACTGCTGAATCTGCTTTCGGCAGGCATACCGGCGATGCGCATTGCCCGTCAGAAAATTGTCATATCCCTGAAAGACGGAGAATAGTTTAACTTATAAATTAAGAAGACGATGATCAAGCACATATTGAAAATAATCTGGCATCAACGGCGGAATAACGGTTGGATATTTGTGGAACTATTATTGGTTTTTGCCGTGTTATGTATTATGATGGATTCTTTGTTAGTGAATCTGTATACCTATTACAAGCCGTTGGGTTTCGATATAACGAATGTTTATAAGGTGAATATCGGCAAGATGAGCCCTGAAATACCGGGATATGTCCCGGATTCGTTGCTTACGACTACCGATGGAGAAGATCTGGTCCGTTTGGTTGACAACATCCGTCGGGCTCCGCAGGTGGATGAAATATGTTTGGCGATGAATTCTTGTCCGTATACCTGGTCGAACAGTTGGTCCCAGTTGGTACGGGCGGATGCTGATACAAGCGTAAAGGCCAATTATTACCAGATGTTTAATGTGACTGTTTCTTATTTCGATGTCTTGCGGATTAGTGACAGGGAGGGCCGTCCGATACGTCCGATCGTGGAGGAAAGTACAGGCGATATTGTCATATCGGGGGATATGGAGACTGATTTCTTCCAAGGGCGGTCCGGCAAAGGTAAGCAGGTGAAATGGGGTTCCAAGAGTACGACTTCCGAAACGGTTGCTGCCGTTACCTCTCCCATCCGTCAGAACGAATATGTGAAAAGCAAACCTTGCTTCTATTATTTGATGAGGACCGACGAAGATATTGCCAAATCAGCTTCCGATGCAAAGCCTCAAAATATGGACTGTCTGGTCCGCATGAGAAACGGGTTTCGTATGGAAGATATGGATAGTTTCCTGGAGAAAATGGGTGAACGGCTGTCAGTGAATAACCTGTATGTATCGAGTGTCATCCCGTTGGAGGAACAACGTCCGGTTATACTGAAAAGCAGTATAGACAATCTGAAGAAGAAAATAGCTCTTGTCGGTTTTATGCTGGTGAATGTCTTTTTCGGTATTGTCGGCACATTTTGGCTCCGTACGCAGTATCGCCGCGGTGAAATGGGACTTCGTTCGGCTCTTGGCGCATCCCGTGGCACATTGAAATGTTTTTTGAACGTAGAAGGTCTTTTCTTGCTGATCTTTACGATTCCGGTGGTTTTGGTGTTTATATTCAATATGCTCTATTTCGATTTGCCGGACACAGACCGATTGGCTTACACCTGGTGGCGTTTTCTTGTCACTTTCGGAAGCAGTTGTCTGTTGCTAGCCGGTATGATCTGGCTTGGTATTTGGTTCCCGGCACGCAGGATTGCAAAGATGAATCCGGCGGAGGCTTTGCATTATGAATGAAAAGATTTATGGGATGTTCATCATTGGCCATAAGCAAGAAATCATAAATTATAAATCGTAAATATCTTTTCTCATGTTCAGACAGTATTTTAAACAAGCTATCCAGATGTTGAAGGAGAATCGCCTTACCAGTGTGATCTCGATTCTTGGAACGGCACTTTCGATTGCGATGATACTGGTGGTGATTCTCCAGTTCCAAATCAAGCTGGTCGGTTTTCGACCGGAGTCGAACCGGGACAGGATGCTTTATATCATGGGGATACGGGCAGATTCACGGGATAGTGAAACCCGGAATTCGACCGCCATGTCCGATGGTGTCGTGAAGGAATGTCTTTATCCGCTTCAAACCCCCGAAGCGGTGACGGCGATAGCGAGTGGCAAGGTGATCGTCTCGCTGTCGGACCGCCAGCTGTTCGAGGAGTATGTGATAAAGTATACCGATCCCGGTTTCTGGAAGGTCTTTGATTTCCGCTTCATTTCCGGCAAACCGTTTACGGAGGCGGATTTCATTTCCGGCTTGCCTCGTGTGGTCATTACGAATACGTTGGCCCGCAAGCTTTTCGGATCGGAAGATCCGATCGGAAAAGAGGTGTTGATGGGCTATGTGCCGTATGCCGTTACGGGAGTGGTGGAAGCTCCGACGCGGGCAGCCAACAGTGCTTATGCGGATGTTTGGGTTCCCTATACCAGCAATACGAATTATGTGAACGGTAGGTCGTGCGGTGGTGTCTGCGGTAGTTTCCAAGGGGTTATCCTAGCTTATTCGGCAAGTGATTTCGAGGCGATCCGTGCGGAAATCAAACAAGCGGTCAGCCGTTATAATGCTGCCGGCCGTGAGTTTGTCTTAGGAATGAACTTCGTGTTTTCCCGCTTGGACGTAGCGTTGGGATCGAATGATATGGACGGAGGTATCCGGAGGGGATGGAAAGAATATCTGACGCAAACGGCTCCTTTGTTGTTGTTCCTGTTGTTGGTGCCGACATTGAACCTGACAGGTGTCGTCCAATCGTCCGTTCAAAAACGCCGCTCCGAGGTGGGGCTTCGTAAAGCGTTCGGGGCAACGAAAGGACGTCTGTTGACGCAGGTCTTATGCGAGAATCTGATTATCACTCTGATCGGGGGCTTGATCGGAATCGTCCTGTCTGTTATCTTGCTCCAACTCGGCAAGTCGTTCCTTTTGACAAAGGATACAGTGGTTACTTTCGAGATGCTTTTCAAGCCTGTCCTGTTTGCCGCCGCCCTTTTCTTCACTCTGCTGTTGAATCTGCTGAGCGCCGGCCTTCCGGCAATCCGGATCTCCCGTGAACAAATTGTGGAAGCATTGAACAATAAATAAATCCAATACAATGATCAGACATATTTTAAAGATAATGTGGAACCAGCGCCGCAGCAACGGCTGGATATTTGCAGAGTTGGCGGTGGTGGCTGCAGTGCTCTGGATGATGATAGATACGTTCTGGGTGGATTACCGGACATATCATGCTCCTTTAGGCTTCGATATCGGAAACGTATGGCGTTTTAAGTTAAGCGATTTGGATGCAAAGGCGCCGGGCTACGTGCCTGATTCTCTCTATCATTCGTCCGATCCGGAAGATTTGACGCGGTTGATGACTCAGATCCGTCAGAACCCGGAAGTGGAGGATGTTTGTGTCACTTTCTATTCTTGTCCCTATTCGAACGGCAATTCCTGGAGGGAAGTCAAGCCGGTGGATGGCGACACGATCTATGCGGCCCATATGGAGTCGTTCCAAATGCGCAATGTCACACCGGAATATTTCCGCCTTTTCCGTATCCGGACGGTCGACGGAGAACCGGTCTACGACAAGGTTGCCGGACGGCATAACGTGATTGTGATCACACCGGAAATGGCGGAAGGTTTCTATCACGGTGCCCCGAATATTGTCGGTCGTCGCGTGTATCATGGCGGTCATGATCTGTCATCCGAGATCGCTGCGGTTTCCACTTCCATCCGCACGAACGAATACGAACGTCCGGAAGCCTCTTATTTCCAGTGCTTGGAAGGTGAAACTTACAATTCAACTGTCAGTAGCTTCGGTGCCAGCAGCGCAGAGTTCTGTGTTCGGATGAAACGTCCTTATACGCAGAACGAGATGAACCTGTTCCTGGACGGAATGGGAGAGAGGCTGAAGGTCAACAATCTTTATGTCTACGGCATTACCCCGATCTCCTCTTTCCGTGAACAGCAATTGAGTCAGAAAGAACGGGAGGCGAATAACAAAATCTCCTTGATGGTCTTTATGTTGGTAAATGTCTTCTTTGGCATCATCGGCACTTTCTGGCTTCGTATGCAGAACCGCAAAGGAGAGATCGGGCTCCGGATGGCTTTGGGGGCTCACCGTATCACGTTGGAACGCTATATGTATACCGAGGGACTTTGTTTGCTTGCCTTTACATTGCCCTTGTTGATCATCTTTGCCTTTAATATGGTTTATATGGACCAGCTCGATTCTTACCGCCAACCGCTTACATTTATGCGTTTTCTCATGACTTTCGGTTTTACCTATCTTCTGATGGGTGTCATGATCTGTATAGGTGTTTGGTTCCCAGTGCGCAAGGCGGTACGATTGGCTCCGGCGGAGGCGTTACGTTACGAGTGATGCAAAAACGGACAATGTGTTCAATATTGGACACATTGTGTTTTGTCTGATAATTGATTAATAGATATTTACTTCTTTGGTACGCAATTTGCCGATTGGAAGCACATACAAAGAATATAATAACAACGGGCAGCTTCAACCCTGTCCACAACAAACAATAACGATTATGATAACACTTACAAATCTTGAGAAGATCTACCGGACGAAAGAAATCGAGACGGTTGCCCTGGAGAACGTGAACCTGACGGTCAATAAGGGAGAATTCCTGAGTATCATGGGGCCTTCCGGTTGTGGTAAATCTACGTTGCTGAACATCATCGGGCTACTGGACGCTCCGACTTCCGGCACGGTCGAGATTGCCGGAATCAACACGATCAATATGAATGACAAGCAACTGGCTGAATTCCGTAACCAGAAGTTAGGTTTCGTCTTCCAGTCTTTCCATCTGATCAATTCGCTGAACGTACTCGATAATGTCGAACTGCCCCTTCTTTACCGTAAGGTCAGCGCTAAGGAACGCCGTGAAGCCGCCGTCGCCGTGCTCGAAAAGGTCGGCCTCTCGCACCGCATGCGCCACTTCCCGACGCAGCTCTCCGGCGGCCAGTGCCAGCGTGTCGCCATCGCCCGTGCCATCGTCGGCAATCCCGACATCATCCTTGCCGACGAGCCGACCGGTAACCTGGACTCCAAGATGGGAGCCGAAGTCATGGAACTGCTCCACAAATTGAACAAGGAAGACGGACGCACCATCGTCATGGTCACCCATAACGAAGAGCAGGCACGCCAGACCTCACGCACCGTGCGCTTTTTCGATGGGCGGCAGGTGATGTAAAGAGCGCAAAGCGTTGCGCAGCTCTCTGAACACAGATATCTTGCAGGCTCGATGGTTACCTGCATCCGACATGCCTCATTGCTATGAGGTGATAAACCTCAAACCTGTGAGGTGTGTAGCCTCAAACCTATGAGGTAATAAGCCTCATAACTATGAGGCATACTCAATGCAGGTAACCATCGAGGTGTCACACAACGGTAAAGGTGAGATAGCCGTAACGTTCCTTCTTATATAAATGATAAGTAGGAGTGTACTGGCTACCAATGATCGCTTCCCATTCACCGGGCGTAAAGTCGATGTCGGTGGGGAAGCAAAGGCGGTTCACCGAGTTGACGGACATCTTGCTGGAGGGATAGAAATATTCTTCATCGGTAGCGACGCACCGGAGCCTGACGCCGACGCCGGGCAGGCCGCCCATCAGCGTCAGGCGGCTGCCGTAGATCGAGATGAACGGATGGCGTCCGGCAGGAAGCTGATTGTAAGGTTCGGTGCTGTCAGCAGTGCGAGGTTCGATCTTGAGGCTGACATAGGCCGGACGCGGAGCATTGGCGAACGTTTCCTGCGTGATGTTTTCGACCGGGATGCGTGCCGTGCGCTGCTTCAGTTGAGGCGAAGGACGGAGACAAGGCGTGAGGGTATGTTTCTTGCGGTTGAACTTCTCGCCCAGGCTTTCGAAGCTACCGCTTGCAGTGATCTCCGTACGGCCGAAACCGAAGTCGACGTTAAAGCCTTCTTCGATGGCCTCATAGATTTCGTTTTTGATTATATTGAAAGCCGTGACAAGGGTTTCTTTACCGTATACGTTTCTTTTCTTGACAATACGTTCGGCGATCGTTTCAATGCCGATCGTACTGCGGAAGATGACACTGGCTTTATAGCCTTTGTAGCCAGGCAGATTACTTTTGCTGACGCGGATATACGACTTGGGAGGCTTGATGCCTAATGCTGATTCAGGTAATTCTTTATCCATAATCGTTGGGATTTCAAAAGCTCAAGGCTTAATATGGCTCACTGTTTGTATGAAAAAGCCCGGCTTTATGATCTCTGTGAAGCCGGGCTTAATTTTCTAAAATGTCATGGAAGCATATATGCCGAAGTGTTTATCACTCGCAACAGGGCTGATAGACAGGTTATGCTTCGTGGCAAACGGACGGGTGAAAATGTAAGCGCTTCCGGCTCCGAGAGCGGCTCCCGCCACAACGTCCCACCAGTCGTGCTTTTTGGCATACGTCCGGCTCCATCCGACATACGAGGCAATCGCATAGGCCGGAATTCCCCATTTCCAGCCATAACGCCGTTGGATGAATGCAGCTCCCGTAAATGAAACTGAGGTGTGCATGGAAGGAAACGAATGTTTGTCGCTACCGTCCGGTCGCTCTTTCTTGATCAGATATTTCAGGGCGTATGTCATACCTATAGTAGAAACTCCTGCCAAAGCGCCTTGCTTCAATCCTTTCCAATCCTGCAACACCAATACGGTGGTCAAACTCGCTACAGGCGTTACAAACGCCAACACGTCACCTGACGTACGGACAGCCTTGCGGCTTCCGCTTATCTCAACCTCCTGCGCCTTTCCCGATAAACAAACGAATAATATGAAAATCAGGGTAAGAATTCGTTTCATTTATAGATATGTCTTATTTGCGTTTATTTGCTTTTTTCAAGAATAAGGCGGCTGATACGTGCCTGTACTTGCATTAGTGTTACAACGTCGATATTTTCAAAGTCAATGTCAATGAGTTTGATTTTGTCTTTTTTAGACATTCTGTGTGGAGAATGTCCCATTTCCTTTACTAAATCATCAATCATTTCTTTAATTTTTTCCGCTCTTTTCGGATAATTTACTGTGCGTGCCATAATCTCCTGTTTTAATGTTTAATTAATAATGGCACAAATATAGGAAAAGAGAATTGTAAAACAATGAAATAAAGGACTATTCTTTTAAATAGTCATTCAGAATCCCAGTTTAGGGAAAAAAATAATCGATCCGACTATGGCGGCTGCTATTGCCATAATTAAGACGGCTCCTGCCGCGAGGTCTTTCGTTTTTTTTATTATTTCGTTGTATTCGGGTGAGACTAAATCTGCCAATGATTCGATGGATGAATTGATTGCTTCTGCCGATAATACGGCTCCGATTACGATCACGACCGCTATCCATTCTGTCTGGGATAAACCGAAGAAAAAGCCGGCAATAACCACACAAATAGCCGCAAAACAATGTATCCACGCATTGTGCTCTTTTTGTATCAATAAACGGATGCCGTTAAAAGCATACCGGAAACTGGCCAGTCGTTTACGGAAAGTGAAGCCGCTGTTTTTCATATTATTTATTGTTTTGAGAGAACGGGACAAAGATACTAATAATACTTCGAAAACGGACACTATGTTCATTTTCGGACACTGTTGTTTGGAACATGTTGCAGATAATCAGTTATATATCTTTTTGGCATAGCTTTTGCCAATGGTGGGTCAAAATATTTATTACGATGAAAAAGATCTATATAGCCATCATTTCTCTCCTGTTATCGGATGTCGGATTGCAGGCACAGGAACAAGATACTGTCAGGCTGACCCTCAAAGAAGCGATTAACTTGGCGCAAATGCAATCGGTGGATGCTGCAGTTGCCTTGAACGAGCTGAAAACTGCCTATTGGGAATACCGTACACATGTTGCCGACCAGTTACCGGAGATAAACTTCAAAGGGACGCTTCCAGCTTATAGTAAACAGTATACCAAATACCAGCAGTCCGATGGTTCGTACACTTTTGTCCAAAATAATTCGCTCGGCTTGAACGGAGAGATTTCGATTGATCAGAATATAGCTTTGACAGGTGGTAAGATATCGTTGAACTCTTCTCTCGATTTCAACCGGCAGTTGGGGAAAGGGGCTTTCAACGAATATATGAGCGTGCCTATCGGGTTGACGCTTACGCAACCGATTTTCGGTGTGAACGATCAGAAATGGAAAAGGCGTATCGAGCCTGTACGCTATCAGGAAGCGAAAGCCGCTTATATCGAGAGTGTGGAAGGGGTGACGATCAACACGATCGGTTATTTTTTCAATTTGTTGCTGGCGAATGAGAACTTGCATATTGCCAGGCAGAACCTTGAAAATGCCGATAAATTGTACGAGATAGCTGTTGCCAAGCGTAAGATCGGTCATATCTCCGAGAGTGAACTGATGCAGCTGAAGTTGTCTGCCTTGCAGATGAAAGGGAAGCTGACTGAGGCGCAGTCCGGTCTCAATGCCAATATGTTTCAGCTCCGTGCTTTTTTGGGGTTGAGCGAACAGGAAGTGATCGAGCCGATCCTGCCGGAGTCCGCTCCTTCTCTACGGATGATTTATGAGGTTGTGTTACAGAAAGCACAGGAAAACAATTCGTTCGCCAAGAATATTCGTCGTCGTCAGCTGGAAGCCGATTACGAGGTCGCGGCTGCTAAAGGAAACCGCCGCAGTATCAACCTTTTTGCCACGATCGGTTACACCGGAAAAGACCATACGTTCGATGCTGCCTATCACCGGTTAAAGGGAAACCAGGTGGTGGAAGTCGGCATGACGATCCCGATTCTCGACTGGGGTAAGCGCCGGGGCAAAGTGAAGGTTGCCGAGTCTAACCGCGATGTGACATTGTCCAAGATTCGTCAGGAGGAAATCAGTTTCAATCAGGATATTTTCCTGTTGGTGGAAAACTTTAATAACCAGGCTGCCCAATTGGAGATCGCTCAGGAAGCTGATGTGATTGCCGAGAAGCGCTACAAGACTTCTATCGAGACATTCATGATCGGAAAGATCAATATTCTGGACCTGAACGATGCACAACAATCGAAGGATGAGGCTAAACAGAAGCATATCCAGGAATTGTACGACTATTGGAACTACTATTACAATATACGCAGCGTCACTCTTTATGATTTCATTAATGACCAGACTCTTGATGCGGAATTTGAGAAGATCGTGAGGCGATGATTGATTTAATTCTATAAATTTGCAAATCATAAATTTGAAATCATAAATCAATGATCTTGATAATAGACGATGATGCTGCCGTTCGTTCTTCGCTAACTTTCTTGTTGAAACGAGCCGGGTTCGAACCGGAAGCTGTTCCGGGGCCGGAAGAGGCGTTGGTTGTCGTACGCCAGACGACGTTGCAGCTTATCCTGATGGATATGAACTTTACACTGACTACGACCGGTGAAGAGGGTATACAACTACTGAAGCAGGTGAAGGTATTCCAGCCCGATGTCCCGGTTATTCTGATGACGGCATGGGGATCTATTTCGCTTGCCGTACAGGGAATGCAAGCAGGAGCTTTCGATTTTGTGACTAAACCTTGGAATAATCTCGTACTGCTGAAATCTATCCGTACGGCGATCGAACTAAGTGAACAGAAGAAGGAGCAGAAAATGCCATTGAACCGCCTGGATGCCGATAATAAATTTCATTTTGACAAGATCATAGGCCAGAGCGCTCCGTTGATGGATGTGCTGGGGACGGTTTCCCGGATTGCTCCGACCAACGCTTCAGTCCTGATAACCGGAGAGAGTGGAACAGGCAAAGAACTGATTGCCGAGGCGATTCATACGAACAGCTCACGTGCGAAGGAGCCGTTCGTAAAGGTCAACCTTGGCGGACTTTCGCAAAGCCTTTTCGAGAGTGAGATGTTCGGGCATAAGAAAGGAGCGTTTACCGATGCTTATATCGATCGTACCGGACGTTTCGAGATGGCAAATAAAGGGACGATCTTTCTCGATGAAATCGGCGATCTCGAACTGTCTTGTCAGGTGAAGTTGTTACGTGTTCTGCAAGACCAGACGTTCGAGGTTTTGGGCGATAGCCGTCCTCGCAAAGTCGATATCCGTGTGGTTAGCGCGACAAACCGTAACCTGCGTGAAATGGTGGTAGAGCGCATGTTTCGGGAAGATTTGTTTTATCGCATCAACTTGATAACCGTCCACTTGCCTGCGCTTCGTGAGCGTAAAGACGATATTCCTCTGTTGGTACGCTATTTTGCCGACAAACAATCGGAGATAAACGGCTTGCCTACCGTCCGCTTTTCGTCGGAAGCCTTGACCTTCCTGCAAAAGCTACCTTATCCTGGTAATATTCGTGAGTTGAAGAATTTGGTGGAACGGACGATATTGGTATCAGGCAAGGCTGTTTTGGAAGCCTCTGACTTCGAGAGCCAGTGCTTCCATACGATGCTGTCGGCAAAGGCTGAGGCTGCTTCTTCGCTTGAAGGCCTGACGTTGGACGAGTTGGAAAAGCAAACGATTCTCCAGGCACTGAAGACACATGCCGGTAATCTTTCACACGTTGCTACGGCGCTCGGCATCAGTCGGGCAGCCCTGTACCGTCGTCTAGAGAAATATGATATACCTGTAGACAAGTAAATCGTCCCGGCTGATGAGAATAAAAGGACTGTTTTGGATATTGACTGCATTGCTGTTGTCTGTATTGGCAATCATTACCTATCATGCTTTCTATACGGAATCGGTTTCCCTGTTCTTCTTGGTGGAAGGACTCGTACTTCTGACGGTTCTCTATTTGTCTGTGTTCTATCGCCGTATCATCAAGCCGCTTCATATCATTGGGAACGGTATGGAGCTGTTGAAGGAACAGGATTTCAGTTCCCGTCTGAGCCGTGTGGGACAGAAGGAGGCAGATCGTATTGTTGATATATTCAACAAGATGATGGAACAGTTGAAGAACGAACGACTGCATTTAAGGGAACAGAATCATTTTCTGGATCTGCTGATCAATGCTTCACCGATGGGAGTGATTATGTTGAATCTCGATAAGGAAGTCCTTTCGGTTAATCCGGCGGCTCGTAAGATGTTGGGGATCTCTTCCTTGCCGGATATTGTGGGTAAGCGTCTGTCGGAATTGGATTCTTCTTTGGCTGCAGAGTTGGAACCGATCCCCCTGTACGATTCGCAGACAGTTCGCCTGAACGATGCCAATATCTATAAATGTACGCATTCATCATTTGTGGACCGTGGCTTCCATCATTCGTTCTATTTGGTGAAATGCTGACGCAGGAAGTCTTTAAGGCTGAAAAGAAAGCGTATGAGAAGGTGATTCGTATGATTGCCCATGAGGTGAATAATACGACTGCCGGCATTACTTCCACATTGGACACACTTGAGGCGACCTTCAGTGAAATGCAGGACACGGAAGATATCTGTGAAGTCCTACGTGTTTCAATAGAACGTTGCTATAGTATGAGTCATTTTATCACGAATTTTGCAGATGTGGTCCGCATACCGGAACCGCAAGTCAAGGCACAACCGCTGAATACTGTTGTTTTTTCATGCAAACGTTTTATGGAAACGGTTTGTCTGAACAGGAATATCCGGATCGTGATGGAGCTGGATCCCGTTTCGCCGATTGTCAATCTGGACAATTCTCTCTTCGAGCAGGTGTTGGTCAACATTATCAAGAACGCTTCCGAATCGATTGACCATGATGGCGAGATTTATATCCGTACTTCTCATAATCCGGTTTGCTTGGAGATCGCCGACACAGGTAAAGGTATTGACAAGGAAACGGAGGCCAAGCTGTTCAGCCCTTTCTTTTCCACTAAACGTGGCGGTCAGGGTATCGGCTTGATATTTATCCGCGAAGTGCTTCAAAAGCACAACTGTTCTTTTTCTCTTAGGACGTATGCGGACGGATTGACGAGGTTTAGAATTTTGTTCGAGTAGTATCGGGCGTACAGGCTTGACCGGACGGAATGATAATAAGTAACTGTAATAAAATATAGATAAACCTACATTTATGATTGAAAATATGATTACTGAACTGACTATGCTCGGAACAGGTAATGCTACCGTTACAAAATGTTATAACACCTGTTTCACTATCAAGATCGGAAAGAACATCTTACTGGTCGACGCCGGAGGTGGCAACGGTATATTGAGACAGTTGGAGAAAGCGGGAATCGCGATAAGCGAGATACATGATATGTTTGTGACACATGCTCATACCGACCATATATTGGGGGCTGTCTGGATGGTCCGTATCGTTATGCAGAAAATGCTGTCCGGACAATATACGGGCACTTTCCGGGTGTATGGACATGATAAGGTGTTGGAAGTGCTGGACTGGATCTGCCGGAAATTGCTGCCGGCAAAGATCGTCGCATTGATCGGGAGCGCAGTTGAGTTTCGTGAAGTGAAGGATGGAGAGACCTTTGAAGCCGGAGGTTTATGCCTGCAATGTTTCGATATCGCATCCACCAAAGAAAAACAGTTCGGATTTCGAACGCAGCTGCCGGACGGACAGTCGTTTGTCTGTCTGGGAGACGAACCTTATAATGTGATAAACCGCTCTTATGTGGAAAATGCGGATTGGCTTTTATGCGAAGCCTTTTGCTTGTATGAGGATCGGGAAGTTTTCCAGCCTTATAAGAAGCACCACAGTACGGCATTGGACGCCGGGAGATTGGTTGCGGAATTGGGAGTGAAGAATTTGGTCTTATATCACACCGAAGACCGTAACTTGGATACCCGCAAGCAATCTTATATGCGTGAAGCTGCACAGGCTTTCTCCGGAACCGTTTATGTTCCGGACGATTTGGAAAGGATTAACATTTGAATAAACACCGGCCGATAGTTGTTCCAGTGTGGCTGATATTATGCCGGATCTCTGTCGTACGGATTTATATGATTCGCTTTTTGTATAAATAAAAAAAGAGGACCGAAGTCCTCTTTTTAATTATTGCGTTATACTTTATTTAGCAGCAGCATTGATAGCATCCAGAATCTTTTTGGAATTAGCATCGGCTGCGTTCAAAGCGACTGCCTGTTCCAGATAACCTTTTGCTTTTGCCATTTGAGCATCTGCTTTTTTCTTTTCAGCAGCGTATTTGTCTGGATCGGATGTTGCGATCGGGTTGGCATCGGCCAGAATTTTTGCACCTGCATTGTAGAACATAACGCCAAGGCTGTACAGAGCGTTGCCTTTATATTTGGCGTTACTTACAACTAATACGTCTTTAAATAGTTCTTCTGCTTCTTCTGTCTTACCTGCTTTCTGGGCTGCCTGTCCTTTCTTCATGCAATAAGCATACAGAAGTTTTTCGAGGTTTGCGTTTTGGGCATTTGCTTTCAGACCAGCTTCAACTGTTGCTGTAAAATCGGCAGCTTTGTCCTGACTACGCAAAGACATCGCTTTGCCTACATAAGCGTCGTCTGCTTTATAGCCCTTTTGAATGGCCATGTCGTAGAACTTGATGGCATCGTCATACTTTTTGGCATTGTAAGCTGCAAATGCACAGTTAAAGATACGGCTTTCATCTTCATAGTTTGTAAGTTTCAAGTATTCGCTGTACTTTGCTACAACTTCGGGATAGTTTTTTGCAGTCATGGCTGCGTCTCCTTCTTCACGCAGTTTGTCTGCGTTCGCATCTTGTGCGAATAAATTGCCTACACTCAGGCAAAAAGCCAGTAATAAGATAATTTTCTTCATGGTGATTAAATGTAATATTTAAATTAGTTCGACTAAGGTAGTAAGTGTAATGTAAGAGACAAAAGGATTTTATGTTTTTTTAGATTTATAAAGAAAACAAAGGCGACCTTCAGAGCCGCCTTTGTTTTGATCTTACAGGATAGGATTATAAACCTTGCCCGTGGCAATTCTTATATTTCTTACCGCTTCCGCAAGGACAGGGGTCGTTGCGACCTACGCGTTTTTCGGCGCGAACTGGTTCCTGGCGCGGTTGTTGCTGGGCACGTTCTTCCGGATTGTTGTTACCGGAGATATCGGTCTTCTCAGTACGATATTTGCTCATGTCCTGGTGGCGCTCGGCTTCAGCTCTTTGGATAGCGATACGCTGACGGGCAGCCTCTTCCATAGCTGCTTGACGGGCAGCCATAGTCTGCTTTTCTTCTTCGGTCGGTTCTTCGCGAACAGGGATCTGCCCGCGCATCAGGACAGCAGCAGTCTTACGGTTCATCATATCCACCATGTTCTTGAACAGGTTGTAAGACTCTAACTTGTAGATCAACAGGGGATCTTTATTTTCGTAACTGGCGTTTTGTACCGAGTGACGCAGTTCGTCCATTTCACGCAAATGTTCTTTCCAAGCTTCATCGATAGTATGCAGGACGATCGATTTTTGGAATGCTTTCGTGATAGCTTTGCTTTCTGTTTCGTAAGCTTCTTTCAAGTTGCAGGAAACATTATACATACGTTTACCGTCCGTAATAGGGATCATGATGTTTTCATACATCGCACCCTGATGTTCGTAAACTTGTTTGATCACCGGATTGGCAACCTGAGTCATACGTTCCATGCGGCGTTTGAACAGCTGCAACGCTTCATCGAACAGTTTATCGGCCAGCTTGTCGGCTTTGCCGTTCTTGAATTCTTCTTCCGTGAACGGACATTCCATTGCGAAAGTCTTGAACAGTTCCAGCTTGAAACCTTCGTAGTCACCATCGGCATGCTGGTCGACGATTGCAACGGATGTATCATAAATTGTATTTAATACGTCCAGACCGATACGTTCTCCCATCAGAGCATGACGACGGCGGGTATAGATTACGTTACGTTGCGAGTTCATCACATCGTCATATTCCAACAGACGTTTACGAATACCGAAGTTGTTTTCTTCCACCTTCTTCTGAGCACGTTCAACAGATTTGCTCAGCATGCTGTGTTCCAACACTTCACCTTCCTTGAACCCTAATTTGTCCATCAATCCGGCTATCTTTTCAGATGCGAACAGACGCATCAAATCGTCTTCCAGAGAAACAAAGAATACGGAAGAACCCGGGTCACCTTGACGTCCGGCACGACCACGTAACTGACGGTCTACACGGCGGCTTTCGTGACGTTCCGTACCGATGATGGCCAAACCGCCGGCTGCTTTTACTTCCTGCGATAGCTTGATGTCAGTACCACGACCGGCCATGTTGGTGGCGATCGTCACCGTACTGCTCTGTCCGGCAGTCGCTACGATTTCAGCTTCTTTCTGGTGCAATTTCGCGTTCAGGACGTTATGTTTGATCTTACGCATAGTAAGCATACGGCTTAACAATTCGGAGATTTCGACGGATGTCGTACCGACCAGTACCGGACGTCCTGCTTCGGTCAACCGGACGATCTCTTCGATTACGGCGTTATATTTTTCGCGTTTCGTCTTGTAGATGCGGTCGTTCATGTCGTTACGGGCGATCGGGCGGTTTGTCGGGATTACGACAACATCCAGTTTGTAGATATCCCAGAATTCACCGGCTTCCGTTTCTGCCGTACCGGTCATACCTGACAGCTTGTGATACATGCGGAAGTAGTTCTGCAGGGTGATTGTTGCAAATGTCTGTGTTGCAGCTTCCACTTTCACACGTTCTTTTGCCTCGATAGCCTGATGCAGACCGTCGGAGTAGCGGCGTCCGTCCATGATACGGCCCGTTTGTTCGTCGACGATCATGACCTTGTTGTCCATCACGACATATTCGTCGTCTTTCTCGAACAAAGTGTAAGCCTTCAACAACTGGTTGATCGTATGTACGCGTTCGCTCTTGACGGAATAGTTGGCCAGCAATTCGTCTTTCTTAGCCTGTTTTTCTTCTTCGTTTTGGATATGTTCCAGTTCGGAAAGCTGGGAGGTGATATCCGGCAATACGAAGAATGTCGGATCATCGGTCTTGCCGGTCAGCAAGTCGATACCTTTATCGGTCAATTCGATACTGTTATTTTTTTCGTCGATCACGAAGTACAGTTCGTCTGTCGCTTCATGCATGTGACGCATGTTTTCAGACATGAAATATTCTTCCGTCTTCAACATCTGGGCTTTTACGCCTTGTTCGCTCAGGAATTTGATCAGCGCCTTGTTGCGCGGATATCCTTTGAAGGAACGGTACAGTTGGATAGAACCTTCTTCCACCTCTTTCTGATCGCTGCTTGCCATTTTCTTCTTGGCTTCGATCAGCATCTTGGAACAAAGGTCTTTCTGTGCGTTTACGACTACTTCCACGTTCGGACGGAACTGTTCGAACAGCTGCTCTTCGCCGCGAGGGATCGGACCGGAAATAATCAACGGTGTACGGGCATCGTCGATCAACACGGAGTCGACCTCATCGACGATGGCGTAGTTGTGTTTGCGTTGTACCAGGTCGTTCGGGCTGATCGCCATATTGTCACGCAGATAGTCGAAACCGAATTCGTTGTTCGTACCGAATGTGATGTCGGCATTGTAAGCGGCACGGCGGGCGTCGGAGTTCGGCTGGTGCTTGTCGATACAGTCTACCGACAGTCCGTGGAACATATATAACGGGCCCATCCATTCCGAGTCACGTTTTGACAGGTAGTCGTTCACGGTTACTACGTGTACACCGTTGCGGGTCAATGCGTTCAAGAATACCGGCAGAGTAGCCACCAATGTTTTACCTTCACCGGTCGCCATTTCGGCAATCTTGCCTTTGTGCAGTACGACACCACCGAACAACTGTACGTCGTAGTGGACCATATCCCAGGTGATTTCGTTGCCACCTGCCACCCAATGGTTGTGATAGATGGCCTTGTCGCCGTTGATTTCCACAAAGTCGTATTTGGTAGCCAGGTTACGGTCGAAGTCATTTGCCGTTACTTCGATCGTTTCGTTTTCAGAAAAACGGCGAGCCGTATCTTTCATGATAGAAAAGACTTCTGGAAGTACCTCTTCCAGTACCACTTCCATCTTTTCAGTGATATTCTTTTCGATCTTGTCAACTTCTGCCCAGATCGCTTCACGTTCTTCCAGTTCCTTGTTGTCGATGCCTTTGCGCAGTTCTTCCACTTTAGCGCGTTCATCGGCTACGTAATCCTGGATACGTTGTTTGATTTCATCAGTTTTTGCACGAAGCTCGTCATTCGAGAGCTTTTGGATTGACGGATATACGGCCTTGATCTTGTCCACATACGGGGTGATTTCTTTCAGGTCACGCTGCGACTTATTGCCGAACAGCTTCGTCATAAATTCATTAAATCCCATAACTTATTAAATTGACAATTGACAATTGACAATTGACAATGCAATTGACGATTTCAATTGGATGGTTACTAATTTTATTTGTTTGTATTTGTCAATGGATATTTATTTAGATGGAATTGTCAATTGTCCATTGCCAATTGTCAATTCTCTAAGTGGTAGACTGAGGGACGCATTGGGTGGCCTGATCCTCAGCACATGGGTTACCGTTGGGGCTACCTCTGTGGCTTTTACTTCGCGGTAGATATGTTCCGGCTTGATGCCATTGCCCATAAATACCAGCGGGGTTATAACTGCATTATTTCGTATTACTTTTACTTTTGCTTTCGGATCGTCGTTGTTGATGGTCCATCCGGGCTGCAACTCGATGATCAGGTCGCCACGGCTTGAAAGGTGGGTGCCGTGCAGGTATTTGGAAGTCTTTTCATTCCAGTTGCCCGTACGAAGGACATTCTCGGTTGCAACGAATTGCACGCCGCTGAATTCGCGCAAGAATTCGGCCGCCTTTTCCTGTATGACCGTCAGTTCCAGCTTCGCGTCTTCTATCGCTTTGCGGTTCAGATAGATATGGTTGTTATAGAATCCTTTTACCCAATTCGTATGTTGGCCGTAGATCGCCATCAAGTACATATTGAGTAAGGCGACGCAACGTTTCGGATGGAATTCGCCATTTGTCAGCTGCATGCCGTCAGGATATTCTTCTTCACTCTTATAATATCCTGAACCGGTAAAGACGATCAGCGTGTTGTTCAGTCCGACCTTCTTGTCGATCTTGTCCAACAACTGCTCCAGATCCTTGTCCAACTGATAATAGGTGTCTTGTATCTCGCGGGTGTATTCCTTATGCATATTGCCGCGATAATTGCCTGCATAATAAGTGATGGCAAGCATATCCGGACAGGAACGTGTACCGAAAGCCCCGTATTCGAGGAACTGAAGCGCCAAGCGGTTGATTTCCTTATTGATAAAAGGGGAGGTCTTCAAGTTGAAGAAACACTCGTTTGTATTTTCCTTGAATGTGTATTTGAAAGGAATTTCATCTAACACGTACGGAAATGCATTGAACTTATCCAGTGACAGGGAGGGAGTCCAAGTCATCTGCTCCAAACGTGCCGACAGAGATTCCGGGCCGTTGTTGTAGCGGTCCACATACCAAGGAAGCCCTTTGTAGTAGGTCGTTGTTGCCCATTTGCCGTTGTAATCGTCCATCCAGAAAGCACCGTTTGCCGCATGTCCGGCAGAAAGGATCGCACTTTCGGGGTTGGGAGCAATGGCATATACGTCACTTCTGCCTTTGGAAGCGATTTTCAGTTCGTCTCCGATTGTGGAGCTGATCAGTTTCCGGGGAGAATAATGCTCTTTCGTATAATTGCCGATATAGTCCGGGTCATATAAGACCGAAACTTCCTTTTCCTTGTCAAAATCGTAGATATTCTTTCCCGCTATTCCATTGAAATTAGGATTGCTTCCGGTGAATAGGGTGGCAAAGGCACTGGCTTCATCTATGTCTGAGAATTCGAACCGTATGTTGTTATACACCAGTCCTTCATTCATCAACCGCTTGAAACCACGCTCGCCGAATGTATTATAAAAGTATTCTATATAATCACCCCGCAATTGATCGACAGTGATGCACACGACCAATTTGGGAGTGCTTTGTTGAGCCTCCAGGTTGGTTGCTGCCAGAATTGCGATGAGCGATGTTAATATTTTTCGTACCCGATGTTCCATATTTTTCTGTAAACGCCATATCCCGAACGGAGCCAAAGGCTCATTACCAACGGGATAAATGCTGTATTTAAATGCTGCGGAATGAAATGCCAGCCAGCCAGCATCAGCGTAAGCGCCGCAAAGTTAATAAAATGATAATAATATGCGGCCTTTCTTAACTTTTTTACTGTAAACAAAATAACAGCTGCTAAGTCAAAAGGTTGTAACCAGATAATATTCCAGTTCGGGCAAACGCATGGATGTGTCGAAACGAAACTCAGGAAAAACAGTACGATTCCTGCTATTCCAGCTGTGAAAAACAAGATGCAATCAACAATCCTGAAATAGGATTTACGTCGCCATTCAACGAATGTGACAGCCAGCACAACCAGGAAAAAGGCCCAACTGCAGACAAGCGGCGTAAAGAAGCCCGTATCCGGTTTTACGTCATCGGTGAGTCCGTTTATCAATGTTTTGGTTGAACTTACCAATTCCTTCCGAGAACCGTCTGCACCGGTAATGGTTGCCGTACCGAACGCTTCTTTCAGGTAGGGCGGTAGGAACATCATTTCATGGGGAGTCGCGATCCGGTCGGTCGGACTGCCAAGTGCCAGGTCACATCCGAACGTAAGCCAGGGTTTGTTACGCGTACAGTAGTTGATGAGATCGCGGAACGTCTGCTGCTTGAACGGTATGTTATAATCTATTTTTCCACCTGCCAGCTTCTCGATAATGGCAGCGGGTCTCGTCGCACAATTGTCGAAAAAGAAATTATAACGGTATACGCGGTTTTCCGGCCGGTTATTGATCATCAACGCTTCCCATATCCGTGCTTTTCCTGCGGAATCGATATCCAGGATTTGTTCGGTGACTTCGCTTCCCCGCATCTCATATTCGATTAGGAAGTCGCGTGTATATTGCGCTGCCAGTCTGTAATCGGTTTCTCCTTTTGCAAACCGATAGATGAAGTTGGGCTTCGAGAAGTCGAATATCCCGTAATTAAATACGGTATCGAGTTTTTTCGATGCATCTCTTACCCGCAAAGCTGTATGTCCGTAGACCGTGTACACTTCGTCTTCCGATGGCGAAACTGTCAATAGGCTGATCTCGGCATCTTTGCTGAGCAACGGGTATTGCGCCTGAAGCGAGACGGCGGTAAAGAGTAGAAAGAGTAGGAATATATTTTTTTTCATAAACAGAAAGTTATGTGTATGCTGAATTGAATTGCCATTGCTTCTAATAATTAAACTACAAATATACGACAGGCCGGAGGAAAATGTATTGGGAATGTAGATTATTTTAAGAAAAGACAGACATTACAGCGTAAGAGCCATTTTGTAAATCCTTCTATCACTCTATCACTGCGAAGGTTATAGTTATTGATATTCAATCGTTAGAGGCTGTGATACAGGACGTTTTCCTCTATCACTCCTCTATCACTTCCGAAACATATGGAATTTATTATATGATTGATAGCTAATATGTTACCTTCTTTTGCTTTTGAGAAAACATATAAAATAATCGAATAAACAAATGTAAAAACGAATATAATAGGTATTAAATAGGTGAAATACGGTTCTTCATCTCACAAAAGCCCTCTCTTTTTTTAGCAAAGACAAGCACATAATTCCGTAAACACCCCCGTGTTGCCATCCTTTACACCCGGGTGTACCGGCCCTCTACACCCGGGTGTAAAGGATGGCAACATGGGGATGTCTGGCAACTAAAGTACCATGCCGGACAATAAAAACCATCCGGTTTTACCTATTTTATAGCCGTTTTTGCAGAAAATAATAGAGTGATTTGCAGGGATGGGAAACGGGATTTCCGAATTTTGGTGCGGTTGCCCTGGAAGTTCTTTTATATGCTGTGTTAATTTCTTATATTTGTGAACGATTTGGCATGTCTAAGAATGAATACACAAATAAAATCTATTATTCCTAAAATGAACATCATGAAAAAAATCTCGTTAGCCTTAGCGCTCTGCTGTGCTTCTTTCTATAGCATGGCTGATCAATTGCCGCTTGGGGGATTTAGTTACGGACCGGTGGAAGCACCGACCGGTAAAGAGTGGGAGTCGCCTGAGAACCTGGCTCTGAACAAAGAACAACCGCATGCTTATATTTTCCCTTTCCAGGATGTGGAAAGCGCTCGTAAGGTATTACCGGAAAACAGTAAATTTTGGCAGTCTTTGGATGGAGACTGGAAGTTCAATTGGGCGCCTGATCCCGATTCACGGCCGAAAGACTTCTATAAGACGGAGTTTGATGTATCCGGCTGGGATAATATCCCGGTTCCTTCCAGTTGGAATATTTATGGAGTCCAGAAAGACGGTAGCCTGAAATATGGAGTTCCGATCTATGTGAACCAGCCGGTAATCTTCCAGCATAAAGTGGCGGTCGATGACTGGCGCGGAGGTGTGATGCGTACTCCGCCAGCAAACTGGACGACTTACAAGCACCGGAATGAAGTCGGTTCTTTCCGTCGTGATTTCGAGATACCGCAGGATTGGGACGGACGCGAAGTTTTTATCAGTTTCGATGGAGTCGATTCTTTCTTCTATCTCTGGATCAACGGTCAATATGTCGGTTTTTCCAAAAACTCCCGCAATACGGCTAATTTCAACATCACTCCTTACCTCCGTAAAGGGACGAATGTGGTGGCCGCTGAAGTATATCGCAGTTCCGACGGTTCTTTTCTGGAAGCGCAGGATATGTTCCGCCTGCCGGGTATCTTCCGGACGGTCGCTCTGTATTCGGTTCCGAAAGTGTATGTGCGCGATTTGGTGGCGATTCCGGATTTGGATGTGACTTATACGGATGGTTCGCTGGCAATCTCGGCCGATGTATGCAACTTGGATAAAAAGGTTGCGAAGGGATATAAATTGGAATATGCGTTGTATGCCAATGAGTTGTATTCGGATGAAAACGTCAAAGTGGAAAATGTGCTTGTTTCGGCAGCGGTGGATGTGGTAAATCCCGGACAGATACAGACCACGAAAGCTGTCTTGAATGTAAAAGCTCCCCGGAAATGGTCGGCAGAGTTCCCATATCGCTATACGCTGGTTGCTGAGTTGAAGAATGCTAAAGGGAAAGTGGTGGAGACAACCTCTACGATCGTCGGGTTCCGTAAGGTCGAGATCAAGGATACACCGGCTGAAGAAGATGAATTCGGGCTGGCGGGACGTTACTATTATATAAATGGTAAGACCGTCAAGCTGAAAGGCGTGAACCGTCATGAATCGAATCCGGCGGTCGGACATGCCATCACGCGCGATATGATGGAAAAAGAGGTGATGCTGATGAAACGTGCCAATATCAATCATGTGCGTAATTCGCATTATCCGGATGATCCTTACTGGTATTTCTTATGTAATAAATATGGTCTTTATCTGGAAGACGAAGCCAATATCGAGTCGCATGAATATTATTACGGGGCCGCCTCCCTTTCACATCCGGTAGAATGGAAAAAGGCGCATGTCGCACGTGTGATGGAGATGGTTCATGCTAATATCAACAACCCGTCTATCGTGATCTGGTCGTTGGGCAACGAGGCGGGACCTGGTGAAAACTTCGTGGCTGCTTATGATGCGTTGAAGCAGGTGGATAAATCCCGTCCCGTCCAATATGAACGTAATAATGATATAGTGGATATGGGGTCGAACCAGTATCCGTCTATTGGCTGGACGCGTGGTGCGGTGAAAGGTGATTATGATATCAAATACCCGTTCCATATTTCCGAATATGCTCATTCGATGGGGAACGCTTGTGGTAACTTGGTGGATTACTGGGAGGCGATAGAATCGACAAATTTTTTCTGTGGCGGTGCTATCTGGGATTGGGTGGACCAATCGATGTATAACTATGATAAAAAGACCGGTAAGCGATATCTGGCATACGGTGGGGATTTCGGTGATACTCCGAATGACGGTCAGTTCGTGATGAATGGCATTGTGTTCGGTGATCTGGAACCGAAACCGCAGTATTATGAAGTGAAGAAAGTCTATCAGCATATTGGCGTGAAAGCGGTCGATGTCAGGAAGGGGCTTTTTGAGATATTCAATAAATACTATTTTAAGGATCTTTCGGATTATGATATAAGATGGTCGCTTTATGAAGACGGAAAGGAGATTCGATTCGGTTTGGTTAATTCCGGAACGATTCCTGCCCGTGCCAAAGCACAAGTGTCAATACCTATGCCTTTTGACAAGTTGAAGAATGATTCCGAATATTTTGTAAAGGTGCAGTTCCTTCTTAAAGATGATATGCCGTGGGCTGAAAAAGGATTTGTGACGGCGGAGGAACAAATTTTGTTGCAGGAAGCTATGGCGCGTCCTTCCATCAGTGCCGTGACGGCTTCTGCCGGAAAGGTGAAGTTGGATAAATCGGATACTTCGATTAAAACGGTGAGTGGTGACGGTTTCGTTGCTAAGTTCGATATGGAGACGGGTACGATTTACAGCCTGGCCTACGGAGGCAAGACGATTATAACCGATGGAAACGGTCCGAAGCTCGATGCTTTGCGTGCTTTTACCAATAACGACAACTGGTTCTATTCGCAGTGGTTTGAACACGGCTTGCATAACCTGCAACATCGGGCAACGAATAGTACGGTTTTGGAAAGAAACGACGGTACGGTCGTCTTGGCTTTCACTGTCGAATCGCAGGCGCCGAACGGTGCTAAGATCAAAGGTGGAACCAGTACGGGAAAAAATAGTATAGAGGAACTGACAGATAGGAGATTCGGGGAAAATGATTTCAAGTTTACGACGAATCAAATCTGGACCGTTTATCCTGACGGGTCTGTCGAGTTGCAGTCGAGCATCACTTCTAACCGTCCGAGTCTGGTATTGCCACGCCTAGGATATGTAATGAAAATCCCGCAGCAGTATGCAGACTTCACTTATTACGGACGTGGCCCGATCGATAACTATGCTGACCGCAAGAGCGGACAGTTTATCGAACAGCATAGGAATACGGTGGCTGGCGAGTTTGTGAATTTCCCGAAACCGCAAGATATGGGCAACCACGAGGATGTACGCTGGTGTGCCCTGACCGATCCGGATGGCGAGGGTGCTGTGTTTGTGGCTACCGACCGTTTGTCTGTATCGGCTCTTCAATATTCTGCGTTGGATTTGATTCTGGCTTCTCATCCCTACCAGTTGCCGGTTGCAGGGGATACGTATCTGCATCTGGATGCGGCTGTGACCGGGTTGGGTGGTAACAGTTGCGGACAAGGCGGACCGTTGGAACAGGATCGCGTCTTTGCCGGACATCATGACATGGGCTTTATAATCCGTCCTGCCGGAAAAGATGTAACCGTTACGGCAAATGTTGCACCCGCCGGAGAAATGCCGTTGACAATCATGCGTAATCGCGCCGGATCCGTTGAGCTCTCATCGGCTCGTAAAGACGCTGTGATTTGCTATACGACCGACGGGAAAGGAAAAGCGAAGGAATATTCGGAAGCCATACCGTTCCGCAATGGTGGTACCGTAAAAGCCTGGTTTAAAGATAATCCGAAAATCAATGCAACGGCTTCTTTCAGCAAGATCGAGAGTATTCAGACGGAAGTGGTCTATACAAGCAGCGAAGAGTCCGGTTACGGAGATGCCAAGAACCTGACGGATGGTGATCCGAATACGATCTGGCATACGATGTTTTCCGTTACCGTTGCCAAATATCCGCATTGGGTGGATTTGGATGCAGGGGAAGTAAAACAGATTAAAGGTTTTTCATTCCTTCCCCGGCAGGACGGATCGAATGGTAATATCAAGGATTATTCGATTAGTGTCAGCCTGGATGGTAAAAACTGGGGTGAACCGGTCTTGAAAGGTACTTTTGAAAATAACCAGAAGGAAAAGAAAGTGCTGTTCGATCAGCCGGTCAAAGCCCGCTATATCCGTTTTACAGCATTGAGCGAGCAGCGCGGACAGGATTTTGCATCGGGTGCTGAATTGGTGATTCTGGCTGATTAATTGAACTTTATATTATGTGATGGAACAGGAGAGGAAGTCATTCCTTTCCTGTTTTTTATACTTTGTGCCTTCGATATGTCTGTTATCTCATCATTTTTGTTTTTCTTTGCGGAAAAATTCAGACACGTGAATCTCATTATAGAACAAGGAAACACATCATCGAAAGTGGCTGTATACAATAAGAGGCATATGGAGGCTTCTTTTGTGTTTAAGAAATTCGACGTGGAGGTTGTCTCTTCTATCTTTAAGAAGTACCCGCTGACGAAAGGGATATTCTCGACAGTGATAGATAAAGATGACGAATTGGTTGAATACCTGGGAAGCAATCTTCGGAATTTTGTGTTTTTGGACGAAACGGTATCTCTTCCGATCAAGGTGCAATATAAAACGCCTAAAACGTTGGGTAAAGACCGGCTGGCTGCCGCTGTCGGGGCTAATTACCTGCAACCAGGAAAGGATTTGCTGGTGATTGATGCCGGAACAGCTATTACATATGAACTGATCGATGCTTCCGGTTCTTATTTAGGAGGGAATATTTCACCTGGAATGACAACCCGGTTCAGAGCATTGAACTTGTTTACGGAGAAATTGCCTTTGGTTGTCGAGCAGGAATACATTCCTTTGGTCGGAACGGATACGGAAACAGCCATCCAGGCTGGAGTAGTAAATGGTATAGTGTGCGAGATGGATGGGTATATCGAAATGCTTCGGCTAAAATATCCTAACCTTTTGGTTTTTTTAACAGGCGGTCATTCGTTTTATTTTGAAAGACGACTAAAAAACTCCATCTTTGCAGACATTAATTTAGTGTTGACAGGATTAAACAGAATCTTAGAGTATAATGTTGAAGATTAATAAAGTACTAATAACAAGCGTTCTTATATTCATGCTGTTGCCTTTGATGGCGCAAAACAATACAAACTCGCCCTATACCCGTTTCGGGTATGGTGATTTGGGAGAACGTTCGTTCGGCGCAGGTCGAGCCATGGGCGGTGTTGGTTACGGATTACGTTCGCCGAAACAAATAAATCCGATGAACCCGGCATCATACAGTTGCATGGACTCCCTGACATTTCTCTTTGATTTTGGTGTAGCCGGTCAGTTGTCGTGGTTTGATGACGGAAATGCCCGTCAGAACGATATCAACGGAAACGTGGAATATATTGCAATGCAGTTTCCGATTCATCGCCGGATAGCCTTGAGTTTCGGTTTGTTGCCTTATTCTTATGTCGGTTATAAGTTTGGTGCTTTGCGTAACGACGAAGGAGTTACATTTACGGAAACTTATAACGGCTCAGGCGGTTTGAGTGATTTCTATGGAGGTGTCTCTATTGATATCTGGAAAAAACGTTTAGCCGTGGGAGCCAATTTCGGTTTCCTGTTTGGGAATATCAAGCATGAACAAGTTGTAATCATGAGTGGTGAAGGAACAGGAGCATATAATACGAACCGTAATCAGGAATTGAGGGTGCGTGACCTGAAAATGGATTTCGGATTGCAGTACACACATCCGTTAAGCAAGACGGAGAGTGTGACGTTAGGTCTTGTTTTTTCTCCTAAAAAAAGTTTGCATGCAAAATCCTATCAATTGACTCAGTCTTATACATCTTCTGGTTCAGATGGAGAAGTGCTTCAGTCTGATACTATCAGCGGGAAAGCGTTTGCGTTGCCAAATTCGTATGGAGTGGGGCTTTCTTATGTGAAACAAAATAAATTAACGTTAGCAGCCGATTTTTCCTATGAGGATTGGGGAAAAATGCCTTACTTTGGGGAGAAAGATAATTTCAAGAATCGTTATCGGGTAGCGGTTGGTGGCGAATATATACCGGATTATATGCGCAAATCATATTTCAGTAGGATTCGTTATCGCGCAGGTGTTCATTATGGCAATTCTTATTTGCGTATGAACCGGACAGATGCCAATCCTTCCGGAGACGGTTATAACGAGATCGGAGCAAGCCTTGGTCTGGGATTGCCGTTAATTGATAACCGTTCGTTGATTAACATATCGTTTGAGTATGTGAAAAAGAAACCGGAAGTGAAGATGAACATGATTGATGAACAGTATTTTCGTTTTACAGTGAATTATACGTTCAATGAAGCATGGTTTATGAAATTTAAGGTTGATTAACTAAATAGCTAACTTTAATAGAAATAAATATGAAGATCAAAGTATTATTATTGGCTTTCGGATGCTCTATGATGTCGTTCGGAGCTTATGCACAAAAAGGTGTGGATACTGGTACTCCGTTCGGTTCTGGTGAAGATAGCGTACGTTGTATTACCAATATCAGCTTATTTGTCCCTTATGCCAAAGCAGGGAATTTCAAGGATGCTTATGAATTCTGGTATCAGGCTTATACCGAATGTCCGGGAGCTCATAAGGATATCTACTTGTATGGTGTGAGGATCATGGACTGGAAAATCAATACCGAGAAAGATCCGGCTAAGAAAGCTGCTCTTATCGATGATTTGATGAAGGTGTATGATACGCGTGTGAAATATTTCGGTAATGACCGAAAGTATGGAAAGGATTGGATTATTGCTCGTAAGGCTGCTGATTATATCCGCCTTAAGGGAGATAATGCAGACCCGAAAGTGTATTATGCTTGGTTGGGTGAAGTGATCAATGAGTTTGGTGAAAACTCTGAAGCAATGGGAGTATCTTTGTATATGATGGGGTCTCACCGTCAACTGTTGGCTGATCCTAATTTCAAAGAGACTTATTTGGAGGACTATTTGAAATGTTCAAAGATCATTGCAACTCAGTTAGCCGCAGCTCAAGCAGCAAATAATGAAAAGGAGATAAAGAACCTGACTACCTACAAGTCTGCCATTGATGGTGGTTTTGCAGGTAGTGGTGCTGCCGATTGTGAAACGTTGCAGAATATGTATGCTTCCAAAGTTGAAGCTGCAAAGGATGATTTGCCTGCGTTGAAAGAAATCGTATCTCTGTTGAGACGTGTTCGTTGTCAGGAAATCGATGCTTTTTATACAGCTGCAGGTTATGCCTATAAACTGGAACCGAGTGCAGATGCCGCTCTGGGTATTGCAAAACAGGCTGTAAAAGCTAAAGATAATGATAAGGCTATCCAGTATTTTGAAGAAGCAGCCAATATGGAAACAGATGCAGTTTCAAAGGCTGAAGACTATTATCTGATCGGTGTACTGTTGTTCGAACAGAACAATATGTCAAAAGCAAGACAATATTGTCAGAAAGCAATTGAAACCAATCCTGATTACGGTGCGCCGTATATACTGATTGGCAATATGTATGCTAAATCTGCAAAATCTATCTATCCGAATGATGCCGTTTTGGCCAAAGCTGTTTACTATGCAGCTATCGATAAATTTGAAAAGGCAAGACAGGTAGATCAGAATGTGGCAGAAGACGCTGGTAAATTGGCTAATACTTATCGTGCTCACCTTCCTTCTACGGAAGAAGTTTTCATGCATCCGGATCTGGAAAAAGGAAAAGCTTTCAAAATCGGGGGATGGATTGGTGAGACTGTCACAATCAGATAATTATGATTAAGAACCGTTTTCTTTGTAAAACGAACGAACAAGGCATAACAACTATCTTTGCGGTAGTTGTTATGCTTCTTTTATTTACTGCCTCTTGTAATGGAGATAACAAGGAGGTTGTTGTGGTTGCTTTCGATCCTGAAACAACTTATACGTTGAGGACTACTGATTATACTACTCAGTTCTCCGATTCGGGGATTACACGCTATCGTGCTATCGCTAAAGAATTTTTGAAATTCGATAAGGCAAAAGAGCCGTTCTCATATTTTCCTGAAGGTATTTATGTGGAAAAATTCGATACTTTATTTAATATTGAAGCGAGTCTTAAAGCGGATACGGCTTATAATTATGAGAAGAAAGGACTATGGAAGCTGATAGGCAATGTGAGGGTTGAGAATCTGGAAGGGAAAAAATTTGAAACTTCCTTGCTTTTTTGGGACCAGAAAGAGGAAAAGGTCTATTCTGATAAATACATTCGGATACAAGAGGATGATAAAATCATAACGGGTATCGGATTCGAGTCGAATCAGAATATGACTCAATATAAAATATTTAATTCTCAAGGAGTATTCCCTGTCAGTGAATCGGTAACGACTGATTCAACCCAAAATATTGTTCCAGTAGATTCTATGCCCATAGCTGCCAACCCTGCTATGGAGACTGTTCCGCAGAAGCAACCGGCACAGAAGGAAAAAGTGGTTCCACGAAAATTGGTGCCGGCCGAGATGGATAAAACGAAGTAATGGGTGCACTTACATACATATTAATATCATTGGCTTTTTCTGCATTCTTTTCAGGAATGGAGATAGCCTTTATCTCTTCCAATAAGTTACGTTTCGAACTTGATAAAAAGGAAAAAAGCTTGACGAGTAAGATTCTGGATATATTTTACCGGAACCCGCATCAGTTTATATCTACAATGCTGGTCGGAAACAATATAGCGTTGGTGGTCTACGGTTTGCAGATGGCGATTATACTGGAACCTCTTATTGCTCGTGTGGTAAATAACGAGGCACTGATTGTTTTGACTCAGTCTATTATCTCGACTATCCTGATATTGTTTACCGGAGAATTTATTCCAAAAACTGTTTTTAAATTGAATCCGAACTTTTCGCTTACGTTGTTTTCGGTACCTTTGTTAATCATATATGTTGTTTTGTATCCGGTTTCTAAATTTTCTTCTTTGCTTTCTTTCCTGATTCTGAAAATTGCTGGTGTAAAGAATGTGACCGGTTCGACGCAACGGGCGCTGGGCAAAGTCGACCTTGATTATTTTATCCAGCAGAGCATTGAAGATGCGCCTCAAAATTCGGATATGGATACGGAGGTAAAGATTTTTCAGAATGCACTTGATTTTTCGAATGTGCGTTTGCGTGATTGCATCGTTCCCCGTACGGAAATTGTGGCTTGCGATAAGACGGCTGCTCTTGAGGAACTACGTTCCCGTTTTGTAGAGACTGGACTTTCTAAGATTCTTGTTTATAATGAAAATATAGATGATATTGTCGGATATATCCATTCTTCGGAAATGTTTAAAAACCCGGAAGATTGGACACAAAGTATCCGAAGCGTCTCGATTGTTCCGGAAACGATGGCTGCCAATAAATTGATGAAAGTCTTGATGCAGGACAAGAAAAGTATGGCTGTTGTGGTGGATGAGTTTGGTGGAACTTCGGGAATCGTAACCTTGGAAGATTTGGTGGAAGAAATATTCGGAGAGATAGAAGATGAGCACGATATCAAGTCGTATGTAGCCAAGAAGGTGGGAGATGACGAGTATCTATTGTCCGGTCGTATAGAGATCGATACGCTGAATGAGAAGTTTGACTTGGAATTACCGGAGTCGGACGATTATGTGACAATAGCCGGTTTTATATTGCATTTTTATCAGAAATTTCCGAAGTTGAATGAAACGATTGTAATTGATAAATATTCTTTTAAAATCGTAAAAGTGACAGCTACGAAAATCGAATTAGTTCGTATGAAAGTAGTGAGTTAATTAAAAAAAAAGCATAAAAAGATGCGGCAATCTCTTTTTTTCGTATCTTCGTGCCCTTAAAATGTGGAATAATAAACTTTAAAATAGATAAAGATAAATGGCTACGCTGGAAAAAATCAGAAGCAAAGCAGGACTGCTGGTACTCGTTGTGGGGGTGGCATTGTTCGCTTTTATCATCGGTGACTTTTTAAACTCCGGTTCTACTTATTTCAGACAATCGCAGGAGACGGTTGCGGAGGTAGACGGAGAAGTTATTAAAATTCAAGAATTTCAGGATCGTGTAGACGAAATGACTGAAATGTACAAAATGCAGACAGGTTCCACCAGTCTGCCCGAAGAATACCAGACTCAAATCCGTCAGTCTGTATTCGATGGTATGGTTCAGGATATCGTTTTGAATGAAGCAACTTCCGAGTTAGGAATGGGAGTAGGTCCGGAAGAACTGTTCGATATGGTTCAGGGTGAAAACATTTCTCCGATGATCCAACAGATGCAGATGTTTGTGAATCCGCAGACAGGTGCATTTGACAAAACTGCATTATTAAATTTCTTAAAGACTATCGATGACGATAATATTGCCAACTATCCCGCTGACCAGCAGGCACAGTTGTTGCAGGGGCGTCAGTTCTGGATGTTCTGGGAAAAGAATATCAAACGTCAGCGTTTGGAACAGAAGTATACAACTCTGTTGAGTAAGGCTGTTTCTGCTAACAAACTGGATGCAAAAGATGCTTTCGATGGCTCGGCTGTAAGCTCTGATATCGTTTATGCAATGCAATCTTATGCTTCTATTCCTGATTCAACTATACAGGTAAGCAAGAGTGATATCGAAAAGCTGTACAATCAGCGTAAGGAGTTGTTCAAGCAGAAAGAAGGAAAAGTAATCAAATATATCGCTGTCGATATCCGTCCGAGCAAAGAAGACTACGACAAAGCAAGTGCTGAAATCGAATCTTTGAAGAGCGAGTTGGCTACTTCTGAAAAAGTGGCTGATTTGGTGACGGAAAATTCTGAAATACCTTATATGGACGCTTTCTTTACAGAGAATGCATTGGATCCTGAAATGAAGCAATTTGTAAAGACTGCAAATGTTGGTGACGTATACGGCCCTGTTTTTGAAAACGATAAATACAGATTGTTTAAGTTGGTCGATAAAACCGTTGCTCCTGACTCTGTGAAGGTCAGTCATATTATGTTGGCAAATATAGGCGATGAAGCTGCTATCAAAGCAAAAGCCGATAGTTTGTTGAATGTACTGAAGAAAGGTGGTGACTTTGTTGCCTTGGCAAAGGAATATTCAGCTGACCAGGCTGCTGAAAAAGGGGGTGAACTGGGCTGGTTTACTGAAGCGACAGCTTTGAGAGGTGTAAATGATGATTTCAAAAAAGCTGTTTTCTCGACTCCGGTCAATGACTATTCAATTGTAAAATCTTTGTATGGTACACATATCATCAAAGTTACCGATAAGACTACAAATGTAGACAAATACAAAGTAGCAGATATTGATATGACCGTATCTCCGAGTACAAAGACTTATGGTAACATCTATAATGAATTGAACCAGTTCATTTCAAAGAACCAGAATATAGATAAATTGGATGATGCCGCTAAAGAGGCCGGTTACAACTTGTTGTCAAATGTGACAGTAACTGCTAACGACCAGTTGCTGGGTTCTATCAAGAATTCCCGTCCGGTAATCCGTTGGGCGTTCCAGAACAACAAAGGCGATATTTCTGAAATTTTTGAATGTGACGATAAGTTTGTGATCGCAGCTATTCAGGGTACGTTGCCGGAAGGTTATCGTTCTTTGGAATCTGTTACTCCGATGTTGAAATCAGAGTTGATCGCTCAGAAGAAGGGTGAAAAGATCGCACAAGACCTGTCTGCTAAAAATCTGAGTTCTGTCGATGCTTATGCTCAGGCTATGAATTCTTCTGCAGATTCTGTTAAGTTCGTTAGCTTTGCAACACGCCGTATCGCAGGTATCGGGGTTGAGCCGAAGTTGAATGCAATGGTTTCCTTGGCTCAGAAAGATCAGTTGAGCGCTCCGGTTGTCGGCAACAACGGTGTATATGTGTTCAAGGTATACGAACAGAACAAGGACGCCAAGAATTATGACGAAGCTGCTGAAATCAAAGCATTGGATGCTTCTAACGCTTACCGTTTTGGTTTCCAGGCTATTCAGTCATTGGTTAACAAAGCTGATGTGGAAGATAACCGTATCCGCTTTTATTGATCGTTGAACTGTTTGCGGCAGGAGAGACTGCCGTCCATTATAGGGAACCGCCAATCGCAACCGATTGGCGGTTTTTTTATATCTTTGCATGAAAGAAACACAAGAAGGATCATGAATGAGAAAAGACGTTTATTGGGAATGACTTTGGATGAACTGAAAGGAGTGGCTTTTGAAGCCGGACTTCCAGGCTATGCAGCTAAGCAGATGGCTGACTGGCTGTATAAAAAAAAAGTGACTTCTATTGCAGCGATGACGAATATAGCCTCGGCGAAACGTGCCTTGTTGGAGAAAAACTTTGAGGTGGGGGCCGTACCTCCTTCCGACTTGATGAAGTCGGTGGACGGGACGATCAAGTATTTGTATCCTGCCGGTCCTGGTAATTTTGTTGAATCCGTGTACATCCCGACGGAAGACAGGGCGACATTGTGTGTTTCCTCCCAGGTCGGATGTAAAATGAATTGCCTTTTCTGTATGACCGGTAAACAGGGGTTTACCAAGAATTTGTCAGCTAATGAGATTCTGAACCAGATACAATCCTTGCCGGAAACGGAAGAATTGACTAATATCGTTTTTATGGGAATGGGCGAACCTCTAGACAATGTGGATGAACTGTTCAAAGTATTGGAAATCTTGACCGCCTCTTACGGATACGCCTGGAGTCCGAAGCGAATCACGGTTTCAACTATAGGGGTAGCCAAAGGGTTAAAACGGTTTCTTGAAGAGAGCGACTGCCATTTGGCTGTCAGCTTGCATTCGCCTTATCCGGACGAACGGCGATCTTTGATGCCGGTTGAAAAGGCTTTTCCTGCGTGTGATATTATCGAGACGATCAAGCAATATGATTTTACGCATCAACGTCGTGTTTCATTCGAATACATTGTTTTTAAAAATTTGAATGATGATCTTCAACATGCGAAGGCTTTGGTTTGTTTATTAGATAAAGTCCCCTGCAGAGTCAATCTGATCCGTTTTCATGCAATCCCTAATGTGTCGTTGGAAAGTTCGGACTTGGCAAGAATGGAGGCGTTCCGGGACACGTTGAATGCAGCCGGTATCGTTTGTACGATCCGAGCATCACGAGGAGAAGATATATTTGCCGCATGCGGGATGCTTTCTACGGCGAAGAAACAACAAAAAGAATAGAAATGGTTTCTTTTGAGGGAAAAGAAGCTATATTTGTATAACAAAAAAATAAACGGGTATGAAAACACATTCTTTATTGATCAGCTTTTTAATGCTTCTTGTCATTATGGGAGCATGTAGTTCGGGCCCAGTGATGAGAAATGCTACCGGTTTCGCCTATGAAATTGTTGTGACGATGGATAAAGCTGACTGGGATGCTCCTGCCGGAAAGGCTATCAAAGCCGAATTGACTTCCGATATTCCAGGATTGCCACAGGCTGAACCTGCCTTTAAGATCACCTATGTGACTCCTGACCAGTTTAACGGTTTGTTAACATATGTGCGCAATGTTTTGATTGTTAGGATAGATAAGTCTCAGTATACGAAAGTTTCACTGAACTATGAGAATAATCGCTGGGCGAAAGGTCAGGTAGTGATGACATTGACAGCTCCTGACGATGCAGCCATTCTTGAATACGTAAAGGCTCATCCGCGGAACATAGTGGAATTTTTTACCAAGTGCGAAAGAAACCGTACGATCGGACAATTGGAGAAGGAACATAGTCCGGTGGTTATGGATCACGTGAAGGACCGTTTTAACGTCATGTTGAGTGCTCCGGCAAATATGACCTATTTCCGTGACACGACCGGCTTTTTCTGGGCTTCCAATAATGCCAATACTGGGCGTACGGATATTGTTGTCTATGATTTCCCATATAAGGATGCTGATACTTTCACAGCCGACTATCTGATTGCAAAACGTGACTCTGTCATGAAGCTGAATATGCCGGGGACGTTTCCCGGATCTTATATGGCTACGGATACAGCTTGGGTAACTTATAATCCGACAACGGTAAATGGTAAATATTGTGGTGTGTTGCGCGGTTTATGGCATATGAAAGGCGATATGATGGGAGGACCATTTGTCAGTCATGCACGTTTGGACGAAAAGAACAACCGGGTTGTAGTCGTTGAAGGCTTTGTATTCGCCCCGGAGACGGATAAGCGCAATTTTATCCGCCGTATCGAATCTGCATTGTATACCTTGCGTCTGCCTGGTGAATTTGAAGAAACACAGGTAGAGAAACTGGATGTTTCCGAAGAAAAGTAACAAAAGATTTGTGGTTTGTGATTTAGAGCAGCGATGGAATAAATCATAAATCATAAATCATAAATCAAAATATATGGAAGAACGATTGGTTAAGGTGGGCATAACCCATGGAGATATAAATGGTATCGGTTACGAGGTGATACTGAAAACATTGTCGGATACTCGTATAGCCGAACTTTGCACGCCGGTCATTTACGGCTCGTCGAAGATTGCCGCTTATCACCGGAAGGTCTTGGAATTGCCTGCTGTGAATTTAAGCATCATTGCACAGGCTGAAGATGCCGGGGCAAACCGGGTGAATATTATCAACTGTGTGGATGACGAGACTAAAGTAGAGTTGTGTCAATCTACAACTGCTGCCGGTGAAGCCGCTTATCTGGCTTTGGAGGCTGCCGTTACCGACTTGAAACGCGGTGCGGTGGATGTATTGGTAACGGCTCCGATCAATAAGCACAACATACAGAATGAACAATTTCATTTTCCCGGTCATACAGAATATCTGGAACAATGTTTCGGTGGTTTGGGAAAAAAGGCATTGATGATTCTGATGAAAGATAATCTTCGCGTTGCCTTGGTAACGGGACATATCCCATTAGCACAGGTCGCATCAAAGATTACTGTTGAAGATATTGTGTCCAAATTGCGTATTTTTAATCAGTCACTTAGGCAAGATTTCGGAATCGTGCGTCCCCGTATAGCTGTCCTTGCTTTGAATCCGCACGCTGGAGATGCCGGATTGTTAGGTAAGGAGGAAGAAGAAATCATTATTCCGGCTATCCAGGAAGCAGAGAAGAAGGGAGTAATGTCTTTCGGACCGTATGCTGCTGACGGTTTCTTTGGTTCGCAAGTGTACGATAAATTCGATGGTGTACTGGCTATGTATCATGATCAGGGCTTGGCTCCGTTTAAAACGCTGGCGATGGATGACGGTGTTAATTATACGGCAGGTCTATCAATCGTACGGACTTCACCGGCTCATGGTACGGCTTATGATATTGCCGGCCAGAATGTGGCCTCTGAAGAATCTTTCCGCCAGGCCCTATATGCTGCATTGGATATTTACCAGAATCGTATCCGTTATCGTGAGGCAACAGCCAACCCTCTGCGTAAGCAGTATTTCGATAAAGGAGGTGACAATGAAAAGCTCGACTTGACAAAAGAGGAAGACGAATAATCGGAAGCCCGGAAATCATTTGAATACTAAAAGACCATTTCTTGCTTTATGGATAAAGCTGGAAATGGTTTTTGTTTTTTGTCCGTAGTCGAAAAGTAAGAGAGAGGTATTTTTGTTGTAAGAGCCTGTTTAGTCGTTCGTTAGTTGAAGTTGTGTCATTCTTGTATTTTACTTAAGTATATAGTTGTGGATATGAGGCGGAGAGAGAGAATGCCCAAACTGAATCAGGACGAGAGTCCTTTTTACCGCCATTTTTTTTTTGATAGGAAAAGTTTGTGTAAGTTTGCGGTTTCAAAAGGATATTAAGTATTATGTTTAAGGATAAAACGATTGTGTATACATCAGGAACATTCGATATGTTCCATTACAACCATCTTCGGATGATAAATTATGCCCGCAGCCTTGCGGATATTTTGATTGTGGGGGTGAGTACGGATGAATTGGTGTCTTCTTATAAGGCGAAGCCGATCATTCCTTTTACGGAACGTCTGCAAATCATCGAAGCATTGAAAACTCCCGATATTGTCATTCCACAACATACGTTGGATCATTCCGAAATAGTCAAAAAGCTGAATATCGACGCTTTTGTCGTGGGAGACGATTGGTATGGCAAGTATGATTATTTGAAAGACTTGGGCGTTCAGGTATTCTATTTCCCTTACGGGACAGGAGTGTCCTCTTCCAACTTGAAGAAAACGATCCATGATTCATATGAAGCGAATTTGAAGTCTCAACGGCAATCCAAACCTGAATCTGTTAAAGGCTTCGGTGAAAAAGAATAAGGGTGATGATGGAAAAAAGGGTATTGATTACCGGAGGGACGAAGGGGATAGGCAGAGCGGTTGCCGAATGTTTGGCAAAAGCTGGCTACAGCCTGATTTTGACTTATGCTTCGGATAAAGAAGAGGCTCTTCGGGTGGCAGACGGTTTGCTGCAGCAATACAAAGTGGAGGTTCTTACGCTTCAGGCCGATATTTCCGATCGGAAATCAATCGAAAAGATAGAATCATTTCTAACCGGGTGCTCTATGCGCTTGGATGCGGTGATCTTTAATGCCGGCCTGACCTGTCGTGACTCGTTTGAGGATTTGGATATAGTAGAATGGGAACGGGTGTTTTTTGCCAATGTGCATTTCCCTGTCTTCCTGTTGCAACGCATTGTCGGTTTGATTAATAAGGGAGGAAGCATTGTCTTTACCGGTTCTCTGATGGGGATACAGCCCCATTCGGTTTCACTGGTGTATGGCGTGACGAAGAGTGCCGTGCATGCGTTGGTGAAGAATATGGTGAAGTTCCTGGTTCCGTATGAGTTGCGTGTGAATGCTGTGGCTCCCGGTTTTGTGGATACCGAATGGCAGAAAACGAAACCCGCTGAAATACGTCGTAATATAGAGAACAAGGTTTCATTAGGGCGTTTCTGTGATCCGGAGGAACTGGCGGAAGTTTATAGAATGTTAGTAGAAAATAGTTATTTTAATGGCGAAGTGATCGTCGTCGATGGCGGTTATTCGTATAAATAGAAGATAAATGAGCGACTTGGATAAAGAGTACGAGGCTTCGTTGAAGTCGATAGAAACAGAAAATAAGATTGACCGGATTTTTTATCGTCCTATCGGTTTTCGTATTGCCCGTATGTTAAGGGGTACAGGTATTACGCCTAATATGGTGACTGTTGTCTCTATTTTTGTAGGGGCGGCAGTCGGTTTCTTTTTTTATCATGATGATCTGATTTACAATGTTTGCGGTATCCTGTTGCTGGTATGTGCAAATATCCTAGACTGCGTGGACGGGCAGTTGGCCCGCCTGACGGGAATCAAATCGGCGATCGGTCGTATCTTGGATGGTTTTGCCGGGGATATCTGGTTTACGTGTATTTATGTCGGTTTCGCCCTTCGTCTGTCTCATGATTACGGAACGGACTGGTTCTTTGCCTTGGCGGTTCTTTCCGGTTTGTCACATTTGGTACAGGCGAATATCACGGACTATTACAAGACACTTCATTTGTATTTCATCAGCAAGGATAAAGGTGCGGAGTTCCAGTCGTTGGAACAGGTACGTGCCCGCCATAAGGAAATGAAGTACGGTATCAATAAATTCTTCTATTTCCTCTATCGTGGCTATACGCTTTTGCAAGTGAAGGCCACCCCTTCTTTGCAAGGGATGCTTCGCAGCTTGCATGCACGGTATGGAGATGATATTCCGGAAGATATCCGTATCCGTTTCCGCAAACAAAGCAAGGAACTGATGCACATGGTAGACCTTTTGACTTTTAACGGACGTACGATCGTGATGTTCGTCGTGGTTCTGGTCGGTGAGGTTTGGGTTTATTTCTTGTATGAGATAATCGTATTGAACATCGTTTTGTTGCTCGCCATGAGAAAGCATGAACAGATGTGTGCAACATTCTATAAATAAGAATTTATGAAAGAGAGCGTTGTAGACATACATGATTTACAGGAAGCTGCCCCGTTCTTTAAAAGTCGTTTCGGCTCTTTTCTGGGGAAAGTGCTGATCAAATGGTTGAGTATCGATAAGGTAAACAAGGCTCATGCCCATAACTGCCATTTGCGGGGAGCGGAGTTCACAACGGCCTTGCTGAACGACCCGTTGATCGATATTAAATATGATCTACATAACGCCGAGGTGCTGGATCATCTGCCCGAAGGCGCTTTCGCTACAGTTTCGAACCATCCTATCGGATCGATAGACGGGATTATGTTGATCGATATATTCGCTTCACGCCGTCCGGATTTCAAAGTAATGGTAAACGGCGTATTGACCAAAATCGGGGCCATGGAAGATAATTTCGTGTCCGTCAAGCCAGACTCCAATAACCAGGGGGCTAATCTGAAGAATATAAACGGGGTCCGTATATCCCTGCAACAACTGAAAGAGGGGCATCCGATGGGTTTTTTCCCTGCCGGGGGGATCTCGATGTATAATAAGAAGACGAAGAAAATACAGGATTTGCCTTGGACGCACAGTGTGATTCGTCTGATCCGGAAAGCGAAAGTGCCTGTATATCCTGTTTATTTTGATTTCCTGAATTCCCGCTTTTTCTATTGGCTGGGCCGGATTGACTGGCGTATCCGTACGTTGCGCATACCAGCCGAGGCCTTTAACAAGCGCGGGCGTACGGTCGATGTTTATATCGGTGAGCCTGTTTCTCCAGAAGAAATCCAAAATATTGCCGACGACAAAGACTTGGCCGAGTTTTTATATCAACGTACGTACGCTGCTAAAAAATAACAAACCTGTATAGAAACCGCTTTCGGATTTCGGTTAATTGGATTAAGATTTGTAATTTTGGCAGATAAAACTGAAATAATTACAGATAGTAGAAGAAATATGATAAAGGTTGACGTGCAGCAGATAAAACAGCGTTTTGGAATTATCGGTAATAATGCCGGGCTGAACCGGGCTATCGATGTTGCCCTACAGGTCGCTCCGACAGATTTGTCTGTGCTGATTACCGGTGAAAGTGGTGTCGGTAAAGAAACTTTTCCTCAGATTATACATCAGAACAGCCCGCGTAAACATGGGCAATACATAGCGGTGAACTGTGGTGCCATTCCTGAAGGTACGATTGACTCGGAATTGTTCGGACACGAAAAAGGTTCTTTTACAGGAGCGTTGTCTGACCGTAAAGGCTATTTCGAGGTTGCGGATGGCGGGACGATCTTCCTGGATGAAGTAGGAGAGCTGCCCACCCCTACGCAGGCACGTTTGTTGCGTGTTTTGGAGACGGGAGAGTTTATCCGTGTCGGTTCATCCAAAGTCCAAAAGACGAATGTCCGTATCGTCGCGGCGACAAACGTCAATCTGACGCAAGCTGTAGCGGAAGGAAAATTCCGTGAAGATTTGTTTTACCGTCTGAGCACGGTGCCTATCCAGGTTCCTCCTTTACGTGAGCGCGGTGAGGATATCATCTTGCTTTTCCGGAAATTTGCCAGCGATTGCGCGGAGAAGTACCGGATGCCGCCGATCCGTTTGGATGAGGAAGCCCGCCAGTTGATGCTTTCCTACCGTTGGCCGGGGAATGTCCGGGAACTGAAAAACATAACGGAGCGTATTTCTGTTATCGAGGAAAACCGGGATATCACCGCTTCAGTGCTTCGCTTGTATCTACCCGATCTGAATATCGAGAAATATCCGGTCCTAGTCAAACAGGATTCCGATCAGAAGATATTCAATAGCGAACGGGAGATTCTATATCAAGTGCTGTTTGACATGAAGAAAGATGTCAACGAACTTAAGAAGCTGGTACACGACATTATGGGAGGCAAGATGCCAATCGAGATGCCGGAAGAGCCGGCGGCTTATCCCCATCCGATCCATACCGTCCATCCGGTTCCTTCTATTCAGGAAGCCGAAGCAGTGGAAGAGGAGGAGAGCCTGTCGCTGGAAGAAGTCGAGAAAGAGATGATCCGAAAGGCCTTGGAGAAACATAACGGTCGCCGTAAGAATGCCGCTGCCGACCTGAAGATATCGGAACGGACACTTTACAGAAAAATAAAAGAATATAATCTGGAATAAAAGATGTTGAAGATTAATAAGATATGGCTTTTCTGCCTGATCGGGCTGATTGTGACGGCTTGTTCGATCTCCTATAAGTTTAATGGAGCTTCTATTGATTATACGAAGGTCAAGACGATCACGATCAAGGATTTCCCGAACCAGGCTCCGTTAGTCTATCCGCCCCTTTCGCAAAAGTTTACGGAAGCATTGAAGGATATTTATATCCGTCAGACCCGTCTGCAGTTGGTGGGGAGCAACGGCGACTTGGACCTGGAGGGTGAAATTACGGGCTATGACCTGACTCCTATGGCTGTAAAAGAAGATGCTTATGCCTCACAGACCAAGTTGACGATTACGGTTCGGGTTCGTTATGCTAACCGGGTAAATCCGGATGAGGATTTTGAGCAGAGCTTTTCGGCATACCGTGAATTCGATGCGACTCAGATGTTGCAACAGGTACAGGACCAGTTATCGGAAGAGATTATTGACGAGCTTGTCGATCAAATTTATAATGCAACGGTTGCCAACTGGTAAAAATGAAAGCTGCTGATCTATATCGACTAATGGAGAGCCCGGCCCTGCTGACTGAGGATACACTTCAGCAGTTAAAGCAGATCGTCGATGAATTCCCATATTTCCAGATTGCCCGGATGCTTTACCTGAAGAACCTGGCGGTCTTGAACGATATACGTTTTGGCGCAGAATTGAAGAAGATGGCAATCTATGTCCCTGACCGTAGGAAGTTGTTCACCCTGATAGAAGGTGAACGGTTCGGTTTGCAGCTCCAGTCAGCGAAAGAGGAAAATCCAACCCGTGAAGATGCTTTTTCACTGATCGATGCTTTCCTGTCCAATCGTGAGGAGGAAGAACCGAAGACGGATGCGTCTCTTCTGTTCCAGCCGTCCGTTTCGTCGGATTACATCTATTGGTCATTGACGAAGGAAAACGGGCAGGTGGAGGAAAAAGAAGAGGAAGAAGAAGTCCGTTTGCAGCATCACGATCTGATCGATTCTTTTATAAAAAATGAAGAACAGCGGACTCCCGGCAGTGGTCTGAACCTGGATATGGAGACAACCGGAGCACCTGTTCCCGGAAATCTGGCGGAGTTGGAGGAAAACCAGCATAAACCGCTGGATGACTCCTATTTTACGGAAACATTAGCTCATATTTATGTAAAACAGAAGCGATATGAGAAGGCATTGCAAATAATTAAAAACTTAAACTTGAAATATCCAGAAAAAAATGTTTACTTTGCAGACCAAATTAGATTTCTGGAAAAGTTGATTATTAACACTAAAAAATAAAACAAAGATGTACGTATTTATTTCTATCTTAATCCTGATCGCATCTATACTATTGATCTTGATTGTATTGATTCAGAACTCGAAAGGTGGAGGTCTGGCTTCAGGATTCTCTTCTTCCAACCAAATTATGGGGGTACGCAAAACCACAGACTTTCTTGAAAAAGCAACCTGGACTCTTGCCGGCACTGTTGTTGTTTTAAGTATTGTGATTACTGCTTTTATTCCGAGAGCTCAGCACGCGAATCAGTCTGAAATCAAAGAACAGATAAATAATGCCGTAACAATCGATCCGAATACGGTTGCTCCTGACTTTGGCACTGCCCAGCAACCTGCGACAGCTCCCGTTTCTTCTTCTGAAGAAGAAGCTCCGGCTAACTAATAGAAAACGGATTTTCGATATAATGAAGAGGTTTCCTGCAACAAGGATGCCTCTTTTTTTGTTTTGTTTGATAGAATTATCGATAAGTGGATAGAAATAATTTATCATGAACGATACATATTTCTTCGTATCTTTGTCGTTACAGGCAGATAGGCCTGTCTTAAATCGTAAACAAATATGGACATGATTAACTTTGATGGATTGTTGATAGGTATTGCTACCTTTTTGATTATTGGGCTTTTTCATCCGGTTGTGGTGAAAGCGGAATATTATTGGGGCACGAAATGCTGGTGGATCTTTCTTGTTTTGGGAATAGCGGGAACTGTCGCTTCCCTGCTGGTTGAAAGCGTTTTCGTCTCGGCTATCTGCGGCGTCTTTGCCTTTTCCTCTTTCTGGACGATAAAGGAAGTTTTCGAGCAGGAAGAGCGCGTCTTGAAAGGCTGGTTTCCAAAGAATCCTAAACGTACTTATCCGGAGCAAAAGCCTTAATCAGGCTTTTCAAGCAGAAGAACTGGTTACGATATCTTACCGACACCGCCTAAAACCAATCCTCAGGTAACCGGTAGACTAAGCCGTTTCATGCCATCAACTAAGTCAAAACACCCCAGAAACTAAATGATAACATATCGTAAAGTATCTGTTGGTAGTTACTATTTATAGACGATACGTAGTACTACCAATAGACGATATGTGGTACTACGTATCGTCTATTGGTAGTACTACATATGAATAATATGAAGTATGTCTTGAATTAGTTTACTATGACTTTTGAGATAGTTTACGGTATGTTACGGATCAGTTGCTCCATGAGAACAGGCGATAGTGTCGGGGCTTTTTATGTATTTCCGTACATTTCAGGAAAGACTGAACCAACTTCAGATATTATCCGTATCTTTGTCACGTTAAATATTATTCGTATGAAAACAAAGAAAAAAGATTCATTTATGGATTACATCAAAGCGAACCGAAAAGGAAGTAGGGAAGCGGAGATTGAGAATCACGGTCATCCGGTCAGTTTCAACCGGGTACATGTATCGAAAAAGGTTTATAACCGTAAAAGAGATAAGGCAGATGCCTCCGGGCATCTGCCTTATTTGTACATTGTCGTTTGCGACAATTAGTGCTGGTGGTTGTGTACCGGATATTTTTCCTTAAACCACTCAACCAATTTTCCGTCTTTGAAACTTAACAGGTAATACCCTTCCGTATTTTCAGTCATGGAAGCCGTCTTGTAGCTGATGGTTTCGATCGAACCTTCGGAGGTCATGCGGGCACCTGCCGATTCGAAATCTTTTCCCAATATGGAGATCACTTTCTTTTTGGTCATGCCTAATTCGATGTCTTTCATCTTACTATCCATTTGATAGGGTTGCATGAGCGTTCCGCAACTTGTCAGCAGGAATGTGGCCAGTAGTACATACAGCCATTTCATCTTTTTCATATATCCTTGTTTTTGTAGTTAGTAAACACAATGACAAAAGTAGTGATATTCATTGAAGAAAGGAGTGTTTTTACTTCAATATCTTTAGAAAATGAAAGATGAAACCAATCAAGGGGTGGGCAAGTCATATACATATATGGCATCTTCAGTGTCTCCGTCTACGGCAGATAGTTTCTTTTCTTTTTCGGATATTGCCCCAATAGATGATGGATGGATCTTTCCAAAGAAATGTAAATAAATGCAGACTGCCAAATAAAAAAAGAGGAAAACCTTTCGATTTTCCTCTTCTTGAGAGCGGAAGACGGGGCTCAAACCCGCGACCCTCAGCTTGGAAGGCTAATGCTCTATCAACTGAGCTACTTCCGCAATTAATTTGTGGGCAGTGATGGATTCGAACCACCGAAGGCGAAAGCCAGCTGAGTTACAGTCAGCCCCATTTGGCCACTCTGGTAACTGCCCCCGTTATTTTCAATTGCAGTGCAAAGGTACGATTATTTTTGAAACCTGCAAGCGTTTAGGCAGAAAAATTTACCATTTTAAGAGCTGTTACTGCCGCTTCATCTCCTTTGTTTCCGTACTTGCCACCTGCACGGTCTTCGGACTGTTGCATAGTGTCTGTCGTTAACAAGCCGAAAATGAACGGAATATCGTACATAAGATTTAATTCTGTAATGCCCTGCGTAACGCCTGAACAGACATAATCGAAATGAGGAGTATCGCCTCTTACGACGCAGCCCAAAACGATAACGGCATCCACTTCTTTTGTTTCAGCCATTTTTTTTGCGCCAAAAGTCAGTTCGAAACTGCCTGGTACTCGTTTTACAAATATGTTTTCGGCTTTGACGCCATGTTTTTCCAATGTGTTGCAGGCGCCTTCCAATAGCTTTTCGGTGATGTGCTTGTTCCATTCCGCTACGACGATTCCGACAGTCACTTCCGATCCGTCAGGAACACTGTTAAAGTCGTACTCCGATAAATTCTGATAAGCTGTTGCCATATTTTTTGTTCTTAAAAGAAGAGGATGCCTTGTTTGACGAGACATCCTCTTATATGATTATAATAATGTGTATACGTTATTTGTTCAATGCCGAAGCACGGGTGATATATTTGTCGATATCGGAAGCTTCCATTGAATTGAAGTATTTTTCCTTAATCGTCGTGTATGCCTTAACAGCATCACCATATTGTTTCAGGCTTTCATAAGCGATACCGGCTTTCTTCAGGTAAGTCGGGCTGATCACTTCGTTGCTTGCCTGCTTGGCTGCTTTTTCGAAATAGCTGATACCTTCTTTTACGTTGCCCATATTTACATAGCAGTCACCGATCAGGCCCGTGATAGCCGGCGAGATCATGTCGTCGCTGCCACTGAAAGATTTCAGCAGATCCAATGCTTTTTCATTGTCGCCCATCTTGAAATAGCAGATACCGGCATAAGCCTTTGCCAAGTTACCGGCCGATGTGCTTCCGTATTGGTCGATGATAGCTTCGAATCCTTCATAATCCGCACCGTTTCCGTTCAGTGCCAGGTTGAAAGAGTCTTTTGCAAAATATTGTTCGCCTTTGAACATAGCTGCTGCGGCTTTTTTCTCCTGCGGAATCAAATATCCGTGCTTGATACCCAAAACAGCTCCAACAACGAGAGCGAGTGCTATAATACCATAAATGATTTTCTTTGAATTGTTTTCAATGAACTGCTCCGATCTCGAAACAATTTCTTCGACCTCTAACTCTTTGTTGGTGTCTTTTTCCTTAGTAGCCATAATGTTTTATAGTTGTTATTATTTTATCATTGTTTTATGCCTGTGGCAATTCAAGTCGCAAAAGTAGTTTTTTTTACTGAGAAAATCTATACTTAGAAGTATATTTTTTAATTTTGTGCAACTAATATAGCGTGGATGATACTTAAAAAGCTTTCTATACTCAATTATAAAAACATTCTCCAGGCAGAAGTTTCTTTCTCTCCCGAAATAAATTGTTTTTTCGGGAATAACGGAATGGGAAAGACCAATCTGTTGGATGCCGTTCATTATCTCTCTTTTTGTAAAAGCCATATCAATACGCCCGATTCCCAGCTGATCAACAATGGTCAGGATATGTGCGTGTTGCAAGGTAACTATGACTATGAGGGGCGTGAAGAGGAGATCTTTTGTGCTATCCGTCGCCGGCAGCGGAAACAGTTCAAGCGGAATAAAAAAGAGTACGACAAACTGTCGGAGCATATCGGTCTGTTGCCATTAGTGATGGTTTCGCCAGCCGATTCGGAACTGATACAAGGCGGGAGCGAAGAACGTCGCCGCTTTCTCGATGTGATTATTTCGCAGCAGGACAAGCCTTATCTGCATGCGTTGATACAATATAATAAAGCCTTGCTTCAGCGGAATTCGCTGTTGAAGGACCAGTGTATCGACGCTTCCCTTTATGAAGTGCTGGAAATGCAGCTGGACATGTACGGCCGGATGGTGTACGAGAAGCGGCAGATGTTGGTGAATGATTTTATCCCGATCTTCAACGAATATTACCAGACGATCTGCCGTTCGACCGAACAGGTCGGTTTGCGGTATATCTCCCAGTTGGAGAAGGGGAGCCTGGCGGATATGCTGGCTGCCAATCGGGAACGTGACCGCATACTCGGTTATACCTCGACCGGCATTCACAAGGATGAACTGGAGATGACGTTGAACGGCCACCTGATCCGCCGTGTCGGTTCGCAAGGGCAGAACAAGACGTATCTGATTGCCCTCAAGCTGGCTCAGTATGTGTTTCTTTCCTGCAGGGGGCAAGCGCGTCCGATCCTTCTGTTGGACGATATTTTCGACAAGCTGGATGCCGACCGGGTGGAGCAGATCGTCAAGCTGGTGAGCGGCGACCAGTTCGGGCAGATTTTCATTACTGATACGAACCGGAAATATTTGGACGCCATCCTGCAATCGATCAATCACGGCTACGCTCTGTTCAGGGTCGAACAGGGTGAAGTGCAACCGATGGAGGAAGCGGAATGATGCACCGGAATGCACAGACGTTGGGCGATGCGATCCGGGAGTTTTTCGAGGATAATGCTGAGTTGAGGGGGAAGATACTGGAAATCCGTGTCATGCGGGCCTGGGGCGAGATACTGGGGCCGATGGTCGCTCAGTACACTCGTAATATATATGTAAAAGACAAAGTGCTGTATGTTTCCCTCACTTCTTCCGTCTTGAGAAGTGAATTGGTGTTGTGCCGGGAACGTCTGGTGAAGAGCTTGAACGATTATGCCGGTTCGGAAGTTATACAAGATATAGTTATCAGATAAAAGAGTTGAATCATTATGGATGCAAAAAAGATAGAAGAAGTTCCGTTTGAAGAGGTTTATGAAGTGGAAAAGTATGGCACATACTATTCTGAAAATAAATTCTGGCAAAAAGTACAACGGGTTGCAAAGAAAGTCGGTGCGACGGTGATACGCCCTGTCTTCCAGCTTTATTATCTGCTGCACGATAAAGATGTTCCGTTACAACATAAGGCTTATATCATAGGAGCTTTAGGCTATTTTATTCTGCCGTTCGACCTGATACCGGAAGGTCTTCTTCCGGTGATCGGCTTTACTGACGATGTAGCCGTGATGGGACTTGTCCTGAAAATCGTGAAGGATAGCATCACACCGGAGATAAGAGCCAAGGCGGATGCTAAGGTTATGGAGCTGTTGCAAACGGATAAGATCTGAATCACAATATTTCTTTTTCAGTTATGATCAAGTCCATTTTCCGGTCGAACGGCTCGGCCGGAATCTGATCCTTTAACTGGAAGTCATAGCAGATTCCGATTTTAGGAACATCCAGTGTCGAAAGCAGTCGGTCATAAAATCCTTTTCCCCGTCCGAGGCGGTTATGCTGGCGGTCGAAGGCGACACCCGGAACAATGATCAGGTCTATTTCGCTTTCCGGTACGGCTTCACAATCTTCGCTTGGTTCCAATATCCCGAAAACACCCGTTTTGAGTGATTCTTTTCCTGCATACAAGAGCAATTGAAGATCATTCCCTTTTATAAGAGGGAGCAATAATCTCTTTTTCCGGTACCATTTTTCGATCAGTCCGGCAGTCTGCACTTCGCCGGGGATGGCATGGTATAGTGCAATGCACGAAGCTTGCTGGAAGAGGTCTGTCTCTTCCAGCCGATCCATTATCTTAGCAGAGAGATCCAGCAATGTAGTCTTCGTATATGATCTCTTTAAGGAAGCCATATCCTCTCGAAGCGTTTGTTTGGCTTTGCGCAATTCCATTGGGCGTATTGTTTTTGTTCTCCAGTGTCGGGAATGATTTGCCTTCGTTCAGGACTTTGACGGCGCGTTTCAGCGTGATGTCATCGTTCTGGAATATTGGATAGAAGCCGGCTTCGTCGAAGAAGTTACGGACGATGTAGGCCTGGATCTGTTTCTCGATCAGTTTGCCTGATATGTTGATCAGGTGCGGACGTTTCTTGATCCCTTTTGCTGCGGCATAATTGGTGAAATCGGAAAGCAGTGGTTGTTGTTGCAGGTATTTGTGTAAGTCCTGATAGGTCTTGAAAGAAGCCAACTTGTCGTAATTGCGATCCGAGTATTCGAGTGCATATAGGTTCAACATACCGGAATTGACTACGTTGGAGAAATAGGAAGTCACACCGCTTGTGTCACGCGGGATGAAGATATCCGGCATGATACCGCCGCCGCCGTAAACGGGGCGTCCCATCACGGTTTCGTATTTTTCGCTGTTGTTCAGCTTGATGCTGTCGGCAGAATCAAATTCACCGTGCATGAAACGTTGGTAGATGTCCTGTTCGTATTCGCTGTCTTTACCCAGTTCGTACTTTTTCTGGATACAACGTCCAGACGGCGTGTAATAGCGTGCGATCGTCAGGCGGATTTCCGAACCGTCGCTTAACTGGATCGGCGACTGGACCAAGCCTTTTCCGAAAGTACGGCGGCCGATAATCAGCCCGCGGTCATTGTCTTGGATAGCTCCGGAGAAGATTTCACTGGCGGAAGCCGAGAACTCGTCTGTCAAGACTACAATCGGAGCATCCTGGCAAGTACCTGTGCCGTTCGTATAGACATCGTTGCGCGGGAATGCTTTTCCTTCCGTGTATACGATCAGGCGGCCTTCCGGCATGAATTCGTTTACCATATTGATGGCGGCATCCATATAACCGCCCGTGTTACCGCGAAGGTCGATCACGAATGAGGTACAACCTGCCTGTTTCAGCTTGGCGATTGCTGTGATAAATTCATTATAAGTGGTACGGCCGAATTTGCTTACCTTGATGTAGCCGATTCCTTTGCTTACCTCGTAAGACACGTCGACCGAACTGACGGGGACATCGCCGCGCGTCACGTCGAAATACAACAGTTCCGGTTCGTTTTTACGTTTTATGCCTAACTTGACCGTACTGTTCTTCGCACCACGCAGAGTCTTCATGATGACTTCCTGGTCACTTTTGTTGCCGGCATACAGGGAGTCGTTGATCGTGATGATACGGTCGAAGGGCTTCAAGCCGGCCTTCTCTGAAGGTCCCCCCGGAATGACGTTGATAACCAGAATGGTATCGGTCTGTATATTGAATGAAACCCCGATGCCGCTGAACGATCCTTCCAGGTCTTCATTTGCCCGTTGGGCATCCTTTGCCGGTATATACACGGAATGCGGGTCCAGTTCGCTGAAGACCTTAGGAATGGCATCTTCCACTAATTGTTTCATATCGACTGTATCGACATACTGTTCGTCGATAATGTCGAGGATGGCATTGATTTTATTTCCACTGGAATAAATATGCCTCTTTCCTTGTGTCAGTCTGAGGTAATGATTCCCTACAAATATCCCGAGAGCAATACTTAATGCTATAATCACAGGCAACCATACAGCCAGCCTTTTGTTCTTGTCCATAAAACGTATCTTTAGTCGTTTATTTCTATATAATCTATAATAACACCAGCGCGACGTAATAGGTTGCAACCATCTTCCACCCTATATTTTTCAGAGTATACCACCCGCTTGATCCCAGACTGGATGATGAGCTTGGCACATTCGATGCAAGGGGCGGAGGTGACGTAGATCGTTGCACCTTTACTGCTGTTGGACGAAGCGGCCACTTTCGTAATGGCATTGGCTTCCGCATGCAGAACGTAAGGTTTGGTAACATTGTTCTCGTCTTCGCAAACATTCTCGAAACCGGATGGCGTACCGTTATATCCGTCAGAGATAATCATTTGGTCTTTTACTATCAGTGCCCCAACCTGGCGTCTCTTGCAATACGAATTTTCAGCCCATACGGCCGCCATTCTGAGATAGCGCTTATCCAATTCGAGTTGCTTTTCCTTCTTATCGCACATCGTCTTCTGATTTTATATACCTTAAATTATATAAATAGTAGGCAAAGGTACATATATTTGGGATAAATGGAATAGGTTCGAAGTTTTTTTGTTCAAGCGTGTATCATAAAAATACCATAGAAGGCAACCTCGAAAACAAATCAGACTTGCATCCGGCTCTGGACGGATGCGGATGGTCCGCCTGGTTCTATTCCGTTTCTTTTTAACAGGGCACCGATTTCCGCATCTTTTCCCCGGAAACGTTTGTACAGGATATCCGGATCTTCGGTTCCGCCTTTCGATAGGATGTTTTTACGGAAAGAACGGGCTGTTTCCCGGTTGAAGATTCCCGTCTCTTTGAAGACTGAGAAAGCATCGGCATCCAGGACCTCTGCCCATTTATAGCCGTAATAGCCGGCTGAATATCCACCGGAGAAGATGTGTCCGAAACTGCTGCTCATCAAGGTTCCGGGAACTTCGGGGACGATCACGGTCTGTTTCCAGGCTTCCTTCTCGAAAGAGATAACATCTTCGCCGAATGGTTCTGTTCGGGTATGCCAGGCCATATCTAAGAAACCGAAGCTCAGTTGACGGCAGCAGGCATATCCTGCGTTGAAATTGGAAGCGTCTATTAATTTCTGTACTAATTCTTGCGGGATTTTTTCCCGGGTTTTGTAGTGGATGGCGATCTGATCCAGAAACTCTTTCTCTGTCAGCCAGTTTTCCATCAGTTGGGAAGGAAGTTCCACAAAGTCACGATAGACATTTGTACCGGAAAGGCTCGCGTATGATCCTTCGGCAAACATACCGTGCAGGGCATGCCCGAATTCGTGCAACAGCGTGTTGACCTCGTCAAAAGTCAATAAAGAAGGCTTCGTCTCGGTCGGACGTGTGAAGTTCATTACGATAATGATTTGGGGCCGGCTGTCTTTGCCGTCTTGATCCCGGTATTGTTCCTTTATGCTGTTCATCCAGGCTCCTGACTGTTTCCCGTCGCGCGGATGGAAGTCTGTATATAATATGGAAAGAAACTTCCCGTCGGCATCGTAAACCTCGTATGCCTCTACTTCGGGATGATAAACCGGAATTTCTTTATTCTCTTTAAAAGTGATGCCATATAATTGCGTAGCCAGACCGAACACGCCTTTCTTTACATGATTCAGTTCGAAATAGGGACGCGTCATTTCATCATTCACGTTGAAACGGATGTCTTTCAGTTTTTCGGAATAATAGCTCCAATCCCAAGGCATGACCGTTATGTTTTCTTTTTCCGTTTCCGAAGCAAATCTTTGTACGGTCTCGTATTCATTCCGGGCTACCGGCTTGTAGGCATCCAATAACTCATTCAGCAGTTTATAGACGCGTGCGGGAGTTTTGGCCATCGTATGTTTCAATTTGTAGTCGGCATAGTTGGTATATCCCATCAATCTTGCGATTTCCAGGCGGATATTGACGATTTCCCGTATGATTTCCTTGTTGTCGTATTCATCCCCTTTGTTACCTATGCTCATATATTCCCGATACATCTTTTCCCGTAACCCGCGCAAAGCTGAGTAACGCATAAAAGGCACGTAGCTTGGGGCCGAGAGATTGAACAGCCATCCGGTTTTTCCTTTTTCTTTAGCCCTGAGTGCGGCAGCTTCGCGTATGCTTTCCGGTAGTCCTTCCAGTTCGTCTTCTTTTGTCAGCAACAGTTCGTAGCGGTTCTTGTCTTTCAATGCGTTCTGATCGAATGTGAGGGAAAGAAGGCTTAACTCGGAACTGAGTTTGCGGTATTTTTCTTTCTCTTCGGGTTCGAGTGCGGCGCCACGTACGCAAAAAGCTTCGAATGTCTCCTCCAGCAGACGTGCGTCTTCCATCGGGAGATGCAGTTCATCTTTCCGGTCGTAGATACTCTTTACGCGTGCGAATAGTTGTTCGTTCAAATAAATATTGTTGGAGCTTTCCGACAGTTTGGGGGATACTCGTTGCGAAATATCCATCATCTCGTCGTCTGCTTCTGCATTCAATACGTTGAAGAAAGCTGAGATGACTTTATCCAGCAGCTTGCCGCTGCGTTCGAGTGCTACGATTGTGTTCTCGAATGTAGGAAGTTCCGTATTGTCGGCAATGGCTCGGACTTCCTCGTCCAATTGCCGGATTCCTTCGTCGAAAGCCGGTTCATACTGTTCTGTTTCGATCTGATCGAACGGAGGAGTTCCGAACGGAGTCCGATAAGTCTCGAAAAAGGGATTTTCTCTATTTTGTTTCATGTTCTTTCGTGTTGATTTATTATATAACAAAGGTACGGAATAATCGGCAAATAAAAATGCATTGATTGCCAGACGATGCTAAACTGCCGGATTTGGAAGTTTTTAACAGCTTGGCATGTGTTTGACAACACATATATCTACTTTGACATATTTGTAACAGATTATCAATCAAACTGTTTTTAAATCGTAAAAATGAAATTTCTAAATAAATATGAAAGTGAATTTGTTTTTTTATTTTTTAAGTGATACTTTTGGTCAAGATACAAAAGCAATTTATATGTTATCACGTTAAAGCATAAACTTAAAACCAAATATAAAAATATGAGTTATCTTAAATTTGACAAGACTCTTATGACGAACCTGGAGGAAGCGCTGCCAAGAGAAATTCTTCGTACGAATCGTTCGGGAGCCTATCATTGTACAACTATCGTTGATTGCAACACAAGAAAATATCACGGATTACTTGTAATTCCGGTTCCGGAACTGGATGATGAGAATCACGTATTGTTGTCGTCATTGGATGAAACTGTCATACAGCATGGTGCCGAATTTAACTTGGGGCTTCATAAGTATCAGGGGGATAATTACAGTCCGAGAGGTCATAAGTACATTCGTGAGTTCGAATGCGAGAAAGTTCCTACGACGATCTATCGTGTAGGAGGTGTTATTCTGAAAAAAGAGAAGTTGTTTGTGCATCATGAGAATCGAATCTTGATCCGTTATACGTTGTTGGATGCCCATTCGGCAACAACATTGCGCTTGCGTCCGTTTTTAGCGTTTCGCAGTGTCCGTGAATATACACACGAGAATGCCCAGGCCAGTCGCGAATATCAGGTTGTGTCGAATGGTATCAAAACCTGTATGTATCCGGGCTATCCTGAATTGTATATGCAACTGAACAAAAAGAATGAGTTTCATTATCTGCCTGATTGGTATCGGGGTATCGAATATCCGAAAGAGCAGGAGAGAGGCTATGACTTTAACGAAGATCTGTATGTTCCCGGATATTTTGAAGTTGAGATAAAGAAAGGGGAAAGCATCGTCTTTTCCGGTGGGGTTTCTGAAATAGGAACCCGTTCGTTGAAAAAGACTTTTGAAGACGAGGTTGAAGAACGTACACCTCGCGATACTTTCCGACATTGCCTGATCAATGCAGCACATCAATTCTTAAATAAGCAGGAAAATGAATTTTATATTTTAGCCGGTTATCCGTGGTTCAAGTGCAGGGCACGCGATTTGTTTATTTCTTTGCCGGGGCTGACTTTGGCTATCAATGAGGTTTCCAAGTTTGAAATGGTAATGGAAACGGCCCGTAAGGCGATTTATAATTTTATCCGTAATGAACCGAGCCAGATCAAGATTTATGAAATGGAGCATCCCGATATCTTGCTTTGGGCTGTTTGGTGCATTCAGCAATATGCTAAAATGGTTTCACGTGAGGCATGCCGCGAGAAATATGGTGTATTGTTGGAAGATATCATGAGGTTCCTCTGTCAGGATAAACATCCGAATCTGATTCTGCATGATAATGGATTGCTTTATACCTATGGGACGAATAGGGCTGTAACATGGATGAACTCGACGGTTAACGGACATCCCGTTATTCCGCGTACAGGATATATTGTTGAGATCAATACATTGTGGTATAACGCTTTGCGGTTTGCAGGAGAATTGTCGGGTGAAGCCGGAAATAATGCTTTGGCTGAATCATTGGGAGCTTTGGCCGAGAAAAGCGGGAAGTCGTTTGTCAATGTGTTCTTGAATGAATATGGCTATTTGCTCGATTATGTCGATGGTAACATGATGGAGTGGAGTGTGCGTCCGAATATGATATTTGCCGTGGCATTTGATTATTCTCCTTTGAATTCCAGCCAGAAAAAAGGTGTACTCGATATTGTGACGAAAGAGTTACTTACTCCTAAAGGACTCCGTTCCTTGAGCCCGAAGAGCGGTGGGTATAATCCTAATTATGTCGGTCCTCAGATCCAGCGTGATTATGCTTATCATCAGGGAACGGCCTGGCCTTGGCTGGCAGGTTTCTATTTTGAGGCATATCTTCGTATCTATAAGATGAGCGGTATAGGGTTTATCGAACGTTATCTGATTGGGTACGAAGATGAAATGTCGTCTCATTGTATCGGGTCCATTTCAGAATTGTTTGACGGTAATCCTCCGTTCAAGGGGCGTGGAGCTATATCATTCGCAATGAATGTTGCAGAAATATTGAGAATATTATACTTATTAAGCAAATATAACTATTGAAAGGAGGAGCCTGTATGAAAGTGTTAATGTTTGGATGGGAATTTCCTCCCAAAATATATGGTGGTCTTGCGGTTGCCTCTTATGGTATTACTAAAGGTCTGAGTCTGCAGAATGATGTGGAAACGACTTTCTGTTTGCCGAAGCCTACCGGTGAAGAAGAAGGTTTCCTGAATATTATAGGTATGAATCAAGTACCTGTCGTATGGCGGGATGTCAATTATGATTATTTGAAGTCCAGGCTTCCCAATTATATGACGCCGGAGCAATATTATGCTTTCCGTGACCATATCTATGCCGATTTCTCATATCTGAATGTAAATGATTTGGGGTGTATGGAGTTTGCCGGAGGGTATCCTGCTAACCTGCATGACGAGATCAATAATTTCTCGATTATAGCGGGTGTCGTTGCTCGCCAGCAGCAATTTGATATTATTCATGCCCACGATTGGTTGACATATCCGGCCGGCGTGCATGCTAAGATGGTGAGTGGTAAGCCTCTTTGCATTCATGTTCATGCAACCGATTTCGACCGTTCACGCGGAAAGGTCAACCCGACCGTATACGCAACGGAAAAGAACGGTATGGATTATGCGGATTGTATTATGTGTGTATCTGAATTGACACGGCAGACGGTTATCCGGGAGTATCATCAGGATCCGCGGAAATGTTTTGCCATGCATAATGCGGTTTATCCGTTGTCGCAAGAACTTTTGGACATTCCTCGTCCGGAGCATAAAAAGGAAAAGGTCGTGACTTTCCTGGGACGTATCACCATGCAAAAAGGACCGGAATATTTTGTCGAGGCAGCAGCGCTTGTTTTGAAACGTACACGTAATATCCGCTTCATTATGGCAGGTTCGGGTGATATGCTGGACGCTATGATTAATTTGGCCGCCGAGCGTGGAATTGCCGACCGTTTCCATTTTCCCGGGTTTCAACGTGGAAGGCAGGTATATGAAGCTTACAAGAACAGTGACGTCTTTGTGATGCCTTCTGTTTCCGAACCGTTCGGGATTGCCCCGTTGGAAGCCATGCAGTGCGGAACACCTTCCATTATTTCCAAACAGTCCGGTTGTGGGGAAATTCTCGACAAGGTGATTAAGACGGACTATTGGGATATTCATGCAATGGCTGACGCTATTTATTCGATCTGCACGAATCCGTCTTTGTTCGAATATCTTCAGGTGGAAGGAAAGAAAGAGGTCGATGGCATCACATGGGAAAAAGTCGGCTTGCGTATTCGCGCTCTTTATGAGAATGTCTTAAAGAATTACGGTAAATAATAAAACAACATTAGATATGAAAACAATCTGTCTTTATTTTGAAATACATCAAATCATACATCTGAAACGCTATCGTTGTTTCGATATCGGTACGGATCATTACTATTATGATGATTATGAAAATGAACGCAGTATCACGGAGATTGCAGAGCGTTCTTATATTCCGGCATTGACCACTTTGCTTGAAATGGTAAAGAATAACGGAGGAGCTTTTAAAGTCGCTTTTTCTATTTCGGGTGTGGCTTTGGAACAGTTGGAGATCTATTCTCCCGCTGTGATAGACCTGTTGCATCAATTGAATGACACAGGTTGTTGCGAATTTTTGTGCGAACCTTATTCTCATGGGCTTTCTTCTTTGGCTAATGAAGAATGTTTCCGTGAAGAAGTTTCCAGAATGAGTGCGAAGATCAAACAAGTTTTTGGACAAACTCCCAAGGTTTTCCGTAATTCCAGCTTGATTTATTCGAATGAGATTGGATCGGTTGTTGCAAGTATGGGATTTAAGGGTATTTTGACCGAAGGTGCCAAACATGTGTTGGGATGGAAGAGCCCGCATTATGTGTACCATTGTGCCTATAATCCTAATTTGAAGATTTTGCTTCGTGATTTCAAACTGTCGGACGACATTAGTCTGCGTTTCTCTAATTCGGATTGGAGCGAATATCCGTTATTTGCAGATAAATATATCGGTTGGATTGCGGGGTTACCGGAAGAAGAACAGGTTATCAATATTTTTATGGAGCTTTCTGCCTTGGGGATTGCACAACCGTTGTCTTCGAATATCCTGCAGTTCATGAAGGCTTTGCCGGCTTGTGCGAAAGAAAAGGGCATTTCATTCTCGACTCCGTCTGAAATCGTGACAAAGTTCAAGTCTGTAGATCAAGTCGATGTTCCTTATCCGATGTCATGGGCCGATGAGGAAAGAGATACGAGTTGTTGGCTGGGTAATGTGATGCAGCGTGAGGCGTTTAATAAATTGTATAGTGTGGCTGGTCGTGTTCATTTATGTGATGATCGCCGCATCAAGCAGGACTGGGACTATTTGCAGGCAAGCAATAACTTCCGTTTTATGACAACCAAGAAAACTGGAATTTGGCTTAATCGTGGTATTTATGATTCTCCGTATGATGCGTTTACCAATTATATGAATATATTAGGTGATTTTATCAGCCGTGTAGATGCTTTGTATCCTGTTGAGATAGAGAACGAAGAGTTGAATTCGCTTCTTACAACGATTAAGAACCAGGGTGAAGAGATTGAAAAGTTACAGAAAGAGCTTGATAAGTATAAGAAAAAAGCAGCGAAAAAAACGGCTGCTGAATAAAGGTAAAGTAATAAATGAAAGAAGGTGTGTCAAAATTCGCACCTTCTTTTTTATGCCCAAAGCCCCGACTTTCACAAGCTGGGGCTTTGTTATAACCTGAA